>JAESGM010000500.1_pt1 | contig 28234 bp, 30 predicted proteins | sample 9269721 | NCBI WGS metagenome assembly JAESGM01 (sample SAMN15720920, study PRJNA650825) | algae metagenome | isolation source: Komarekiella atlantica HA4396-MV6 and co-occurring heterotrophs from... | place: USA: Theobald House, Kauai, HI | collected 2009-07-29 | reverse complement strand
TCGGGCGCGAAGAAGGCCGTGCCGAAATTGCGGTCCGTCAGGAGCATGGTGATGCCGCCGGCGAGGACCGGGAGGGACAGAAGCAGCAGGAACGCCGTGATCAGCACCGACCAGGCGAAGAGCGGCATCTTGTGCAGCGTCATGCCCGGAGCGCGCATGTTGAAGATGGTGGTGATGAAGTTGATCGCGCCGAGGATCGACGAGGCGCCCGCAATGTGCAGCGACAGGATCGCCAGATCCATCGCCGGTCCGGGCGAACCCATGGTGGAAAGCGGCGGATACATCGTCCAGCCGGTGCCCACGCCGAAGCCGCCGGCAGCGCCGGGAACGAACATCGAGATCATCAGAAGCAGAAAGGCGGGCGGAAGCAGCCAGAACGAGATGTTGTTCAGACGCGGGAACGCCATGTCCGGCGCGCCGATCATGATCGGGATCATCCAGTTGGCGAAGCCGCCGATCAGCGCCGGCATGACCATGAAGAAGATCATGATCAGGCCGTGGCCGGTCGTGAACACATTGTACATGTGCTTGCCGGCGTCGAGCGCGGCATCCTCGGGAATGCCGTAGACCATCGATGCGAGGCCGTGGAAAATCTGGATGCCGGGCTCCTGGAGCTCCCAGCGCATCATGACGGACAGGAAGCCGCCGACGACGCCCGCAAAGATCGCGAAGATCAGATAGAGGGTGCCGATGTCCTTGTGGTTGGTCGAGTAGATCCAGCGCGTCCAGCCGTAAGGCTTGTGATCGTGGTCGTCGTGAGCAGCAGCGCCTGCCATTTTCCCGCTCCGTTCCTTGTTCTTGTTAGGCGTCGGCTCAGTTGCCGGCGTCAGCTACGTCCTGGGTGCCTTCGATCGCGGCGGCGAGCGCGCGGTTCGCATCGCCGAGATCGGCGGCGGCGGCGACGCGCCACTCGTCGAAAAGCTCCTGGCTCACGACGCGGATGGCGATCGGCATGAAGGCGTGATCCTTGCCGCACAGTTCGGAACACTGGCCATAGTAGAGACCCTCGCGCTCGGCGCGGAACCACGTTTCGTTGATGCGGCCCGGCACGGCGTCCACCTTGACGCCGAAAGCCGGCATCGCGAAGGCGTGCAGCACGTCGGCGGCGGTGACGAGAAGGCGCACGGTCGCATCGACCGGCACGACCACTTCGTTGTCCACCGCCAGAAGGCGCGGGTAGGCCGCCATGTCTTCCTTGCCGGCAGCGGCGCGGTCGCCCTCCTGCAGCAGGATCGAGGAGAAGGAGACCGTCTCGTCCTCTTCGGTCTCGGCCTGATACTCATACTCCCAGTACCACTGGAAGCCGGTCGCCTTGACGGTCATCGTCGGATCTTCGTCCGGGTCGTATTGCGCGGTCAGAAGCTGGAAGGACGGGACTGCGAGGAACAGGAGAATGACGACCGGCGCGACGGTCCACACGACCTCGATCAGCGTGTTGTGGCTGGTGCGCGAGGGGACCGGATTCCTGCTGGCGCGGTACTTGAACATCACCCAGCCCAAAAGCACCGACACGAACAGCGTGATCGGCACGATGAACCAGAGCGTGTAGGCCTCGAACCAGCGGATCTGCTCCATGATCGGCGTCGCCGCCTCCTGGAAACCAAGCTGCCAGGGGCGCGGCTGGTCGGCCATCGCGGCCGTCGCCGCCAATGCGGCGCCTGCCGAGCTGAGGCCCAAAAGGAACTTCTTCATCACCCTCTCGTCTCCCGGATCGTCCGTCGCGCAGCGCCAATGCGGCAGCCGCCACGCGGATTGCATGGCTTTCTTCGCGCGTTCAAATCATACTCCGGGTTCGACCGCAAGAAAGCCATCAAACGAGGTGTGCGGCATTTTTGCGCGCGCGGGGACCGTTCGCGCCCAAGCGCCCTCAATTCGCTCGATTTGTGGAAAAACCCGGCCGGGACAGCCTCTGACCGGCCCCCGCAAACAAGGTGTGGAAGACAATGCGTGTCTTGCGATACACCTTGTCTTTACCTCCATCCGCGATTCGCAGGATCAAGATGACGCTCTTCCAAAGCCTTCGCCCGGCCCTTGCCACGCTCATGCTCGGTGCGGCTCTCCTTCCCGGCAGCGCGCTGGCGCAGCAGGCCCCGCAGGGCGCGGTGCGCTCGACCCATGGCGCCTGGTCGCTGATCTGCGACACGCCCGCAGGCTCGACCTCCGAGCAATGCGCGCTGATCCAGAACGTCGTCGCGGAAGACCGGCCGGAGGTCGGGCTCTCGGTCGTGGTGCTCAAGACCGCCGACAACCAGGCCGAGATCCTGCGCGTGCTCGCCCCGCTCGGCGTGCTGCTCCCCAACGGGCTCGGGCTCAACGTGGACGGCGAGGACATCGGCCGGGCCTATTTCGTGCGCTGCTTCCAGGATGGCTGCTATGCCGAAGTGATCCTCGAGGAGCCTTTGAAGACGACGCTGCGCAATGGCGAGGCGGCGACCTTCATCGTCTTCCAGACGCCCGAGGAAGGTATCGGCATTCCCGTCGATCTGGACGGATTCGACGAAGGCTTCGACGCGCTGCCGTAGGCTCGCAAGGCCTTCGACGACGCGCGTCATCCCGGAACGGGGCCGGCGCGAAGCGGCGGCATCCGTATCCGGGAGCCATTCCGTGACTGTGGTATCCAAGCAGAAGCGGCACGGAATGGGTTCCGGCTCTCGCCTCGCTGCGCTCGGACTTCGGCCGGAATGACGCCTGCCAGGTGCTGTCGGGCATGATGCGTTGGGCGGGTCGCGAAACCGGAATGGCGTCTCTATATAGGGCTGACCAACCCGCCCGATGGAGACCCGCGTGACCCAACGCCTGATCGAACAGTTCGACATTTCCGAAGAAGCCGTGCGCCGGATCGTCTCCGACACGGTCGCCGGATCGGACGATGGCGAACTCTTTCTCGAATATCGCGAGGGCGAGGCGCTGGTGTTCGACAATGGCCGCCTGAAGACGGCGAGCTTCAACACCGACAAGGGGTTCGGCCTGCGCGCCGTCGCCGGCGAAGCGGTCGGCTACGCCCATGCCAACGAGTTGTCGCAATCCTCGCTCCTGCGCGCCGCCGATGCGGTCAGTACGGTCAAGGCCGGTCATTCGGGGACGATGGCTGCCGCGCCGCAGGGCACCAATCGCAAACTTTACGGCGACGTCAACCCGATTGCCGAGCCGGGTTTCGAGGCCAAGGCGAAGCTCTTGCAGGACATCGACGCGTGGCTGCGTGGCCGCGACCCGCGCGTGCGGCAGGTGACGGCGTCGCTCGCGGCATCCTGGCAGCACGTCGAGATCGTGCGCGCGGACGGGCGGATCGCGACCGACGTGCGCCCACTGGTTCGCTTCAATGTCTCGGTCATGGTCGGCGACGGCGACCGGCAGGAAACCGGCTCCTATGGTGCGGGCGGTCGCAAGAGCTTCGGCGAATTCCTCGCCGACGAAAGCTGGCAGTTCGCCGCCGGCGAAGCTTTGCGGCAAGCTTTGGTGAACCTCGAAGCCGAGGACGCGCCGGCCGGCACGTTCGACATCGTGCTCGCCAACGGCTGGCCGGGCGTGATGCTGCACGAGGCCGTCGGCCACGGGCTCGAAGGCGATTTCAACCGCAAGAAGACCTCCGCCTTTTCCGGGCTGATGGGGCAACAGGTCGCGGCAAAAGGCGTGACCGTGGTCGACGACGGCACGATCTCGGAGCGGCGCGGCTCTTTGACCATCGACGACGAGGGAACGGCGACCAACCGCACCGTCCTGATCGAGGACGGCAGGCTCGTCGGCTACATGCAGGACCGGCAGAACGCGCGCCTGATGGGCATGGCGCCGACAGGCAACGGGCGCCGCGAGTCCTACGCGCACCAACCGATGCCGCGCATGACCAACACCTACATGACCGGCGGCGACAAGACGCCAGAGGAGATCATCGCCTCGGTGAAGGACGGCATCTACGCCGTCTCATTCGGCGGCGGGCAGGTCGACATCACCTCAGGCAAGTTCGTCTTCGGCTGCACCGAGGCCTACCGGATCGAAAACGGAAAGGTGACGCGGCCGATCAAGGGCGCAATGCTGATCGGCAACGGGCCGGACGCCATGCACCGCGTCTCGATGATCGGCAACGACATGAAGCTCGACACCGGCATCGGCATGTGCGGCAAGGCCGGACAGGGCGTGCCGGTCGGCGTCGGCCAACCGCATCTGCGAATGGACAGGATGACGGTGGGCGGGACGAAGGCTTGAGTATCAGATCCACGACGCCTGCGATTTTGGCAGGCGGCCCTCCGGATCGACGATCGAGAGTCGCGGACCATCCTTGCCGCCCCAGTGCCAGAGTGCGACGCAGGTGCCACCCTTCGACATGAAGGACGGATAGACAACTCCGTCGAAGCCTTCGGCAAGGAGCCTGTCGCGCAGCGCGTGGGTATCCGGCGTGCCGCCCCCATCCATGATCTTGCGCCACTCGCAATCGTGGATCGACGTGTCGATGTCGTATTCGCCAAACACCTGAGGGTCGGTCAGGTCCGCAAGCGTCGCGCCCGACAGTTCGAGGCGGACAATGAGCGCCGGATGCTGGACAAAACCCTGATTGTACTCGGCCCATGCGGTCGACAACTCCCGTGCGGCATAGATTGCCGGCGTGCCGACCGGGTTCCAGCGGCCCCCGAACCGCGCGGCGCCCTCGCCCGAGAGTGGCGCGAACGACCAGCGCGGCACGAAGGCGCGCCAGAGCGCGACCGGCGCCTCGTCAGGCATAGATTCCGGCGCGCACCGATTCGAGATAGGCGAGCACCTTGTCGCCCTTGCCCTCGCCGACCAGATCATAGGCCGTCTTGCCGGCCCAGCCGGGGATCGGCTGGTGCTTGAACCAGATCGCGGCGCGGGCGTCGCTGCCGGTCATCTCGGCGGCCATCGACAGGATGCGGACGAGCGGGCTCAGCGCCGCGTCCACCTTGCGCCCGCCCTTGACCGAAGCCAGCGTGTTGCGCGCGATGCCGACGAGGCCGGCCAGTTCGCTCATCGTGACGCCAAGACGTTCTGCCACGCGCCGGGGCGACAGGAATGGCGTCGCGTCATCGCCATAATGGGACGCGAAAGCATCGAGCGTTGCCATGATCATGTCCTTTCGTGCGCATGAAAATTCGTTTCATTGATAGATTTATGCCCAATTCATGCATAATTCAAGATCAGTGGCGGAGAGAGTCATTCCGTCCGACGAGCGGAGCGAGGTAGAGCCGGAACCTATTCCGTGAATTTCACAGGCACGGAATGGGTCCCGGATTCGACGCATCGCTGCCGCGCTGCGCCGCTCCGGGATGACCCGATTCTCAGTTTGGTCACCGCCGCTTCTTCGGCTTTTCCAGCAACGCCACGGCCTCGACATGGGGCGACCAGAGGAACTGGTCGACGGGCGTGACGGATTTCAGCGCGTAGCCGCCTGTTAGCAGGATTTCGAGGTCGCGGGCGAGCGTGACCGGATTGCAGGAGACGGCGGCGACGTGAGGGACCGACGAGCGGGCGATCTGCCTGGCCTGATCCTCAGCGCCAGCGCGGGGCGGGTCGAAGACGAGACCGTCGAAGCGGGCGTCGAGTTCCTTGAAGGTCAACGGCCGGCGGAAGAGATCCCGCCTTTCGGTCGTCACGGTCTTCAAGCCTTCACCGAAACGGAAGCCCCGATCGAGTGCGGCGAGCGCCGGCGCGTCCGCCTCCACGGCATGGACCTTTGAGCGCCTGGCAAGCCGCGGCGCGAAGGCGCCCCAGCCGCAAAATAGATCGGCGACGTTCTTCGCCTTGCGCAGATGGTCGGCGACGAGCGACGCCATGGCGTCCTCGGCATGGGCGACGGCCTGCACGAAGGCGCCTGGCGGCGGATTGACCGCGACGTCGCCCGCCATCAGCACCGGTTTCTTCGGCTCGATGACGATCTCGCCGTCGACGCTGACACGGGCAAAGCCGGCCGACAGGGCGAAGCGCGAGGCGGCCTGCCGGGCGTCGTCGGTCAGCTTGCCGGCATCGCGCAGTGCGATGTCGAGCCCGGTTTCGGTGGCGGTGACGGCCATACGGAACGCGTCGGCCGTGTTGGCCAGAATGCGCGCCAGCTCGCGCAGGGACGGAAGCGCGGCGACGATGGCCGGAACCGAGATCGGGCATTCGCCGATGTCGACGATCTGATGCGAGAGCGCCTGATTGTAGCCGAGCAGCATCCCGCGCTCCGTCCGGCGGACCGCGAAGACGGCGCGGCGGCGCGAATGCGGCGGACAGGCGAGGATGTCGCCGATGGGCGCATCGATGCCCCTGCCCTTCAATGCGGCGACGACCTTGTCGCGCTTCCAGGAAAGATAGGCGGGCTGCGCCATGTGCTGCAACGCGCAGCCGCCGCAGGTGCCGAAATGCCGGCAGGGCGGCGCGACGCGGTGCGGCGAAGCATCCAGCACGGCGATCAGGTCGCCTCGCCCCTTCGCAACCGATGCGGTGACGCGTTCTCCCGGCAGGGTGAAGGGGATGAAGATCTGTCCCTTGCCGGACGGCGCAACGCCATCGCCCTGGGCGCCGAGATGATCGATGGACAGGATCGTGCTCATCGATCTTTCGCTCCGGACATGAGGTATTCGCGGTTGCCGTCGCCGCCTTCGATAGGTGACGGGGCGAGGCCGGTTGCGCGCCAGCCGGGCATGGCATCGAGCCAGGCACGAAGGTCGTTCGCGACGGCTTCGGCATCTTCGGGACGACGCAGCAGGCCGCCTTTGCCGATGGCCTCGCGCCCTGCCTCGAATTGCGGTTTGACCAGGAAGACGCCGCGCGCGCCGGACGCGGCAAGCGCGAGCGCGGGCGGCAGGGCCAGCTTCAGCGAGATGAAGGAGACATCGGAAACGAGGAAATCGGGCGCTATCCCGTCGAGATGGGCGGCGGACAGATCGCGCGCGTTGAGGCGTTCGATGGCGGTGACGCGGGGGTCAGAGGCCAGCGCCGCGTCGAGTTGGCCATGGCCGACATCGATGGCGAAGACACGGGATGCGCCGCGGTCGAGCAGGACTTGCGTGAAGCCGCCTGTCGAGGCGCCGATGTCGAGCGCGGTCGCGCCGGTGACGTCGAGATCGAACGCGTCGAGGGCGTGGACGAGCTTAAGGGCCGCGCGCGAGACGTAGTCCTGCGCCGGATCATCGACGGCGATCGCACTATCCGCGGGAACGCCGAGGCCCGGCTTGGTCACCACCGCACCGGCGACGGACACGGTGCCGCGCAGGATGGCGTCGCGCGCCCGCGAACGGGAGGCGAAGAGCCCGCGCGCGACGAGCAGTTCGTCGAGGCGAAGCTTGTCCGCGCTCACGCCGTGGCGGCTGCGCGGTCGCGGCCCAAAGCGGCGAAGACGGTTCGCACGATGCCGGCGGAATCGAGCCCCGCATCGGCATACATCTTTTCCGGCTTGGCGTGGTCGGTGAACACGTCGGGCAGGATCAGCGGACGCACCTTGATGCCGGTTTCGAGCAGGCCGTCATGAGCGAGGAAGTGCAGGACGTGGCTGGCAAAGCCGCCGATCGCGCCCTCCTCGACCGTGATCAGCACCTCGTGCTCGCGCGCGAGGCGGCGGACAAGTTCCTCGTCCAGCGGCTTGGCGAAGCGGGCGTCGGCAACCGTGGTGGAGAGCCCTGCTGCGTCGAGTTCTTCTGCGGCAAGCAGACAGTCGGCCAGGCGCGTGCCGAATGACAGAAGTGCGATCTTGGCGCCTTGCTTGACGATCCGGCCCCTGCCGATTTCAAGGATTTCACCCCGTGCGGGCATCTCGACGCCGACGCCGTTGCCGCGCGGATAGCGGAAGGAAATCGGGCCGTCATCATAGGCGGCGGCGGTGCGCACCATATGCTTCAGTTCCGCTTCGTCGGCGGCCGCCATGACGACGAAGCCCGGCAGCGAGGCGAGATAGGTGACGTCGAATGCGCCGCAATGGGTCGCGCCGTCCGCTCCGACATAGCCGGCCCGGTCGATCGGGAAACGGACGGGCAGCTTCTGGATCGCGACATCGTGGACGACCTGGTCGTAGGCGCGCTGGAGGAAGGTCGAATAGATCGTCGCGAAGGGCTTGTAGCCCTCGGTCGCAAGGCCGGCGGCGAAGGTGACGCCATGCTGCTCGGCAATGCCGACATCGAAGGCGCGGCCCGGAAATTCCTTGCCGAAATGATCGAGCCCGGTGCCGGTCGGCATGGCGGCGGTGACCGCGACGATCTTGTCGTCCTCGCGCGCTTCCTGAATGAGCGCGTCGGCAAAGACTTTCGTGTAGGCCGGCGCATTGGCGGGCGCCTTGGCCTGCGCGCCCGAGATGACGTCGAATTTCGAGACGCCGTGATATTTGTCGGCGGCCTCCTCGGCGGGTGCGTAGCCCTTGCCCTTCTTGGTCACGACATGGATCAGGATCGGCCCGTCGCCATTGTCGCGCACATTCTTCAGGACCGGGACGAGATGTTCCAGATTGTGGCCGTCGATGGGGCCGATGTGGAAGAAGCCGAGTTCCTCGAAGAGGGTGCCGCCGGTGACATAGCCGCGCGCGTGCTCGACGGCGCGGGTGATCGCCTTGTCGGCGCGCTTGCCGAGATACCCCGTCAGTTTCTTGCCGAAATCGCGGATGCCGGCATAGGTCGAGCCCGATGCGAGGCGCGCCAGATAGTGGCTCATGGCGCCGGAGGGCGGAGCGATCGACATGTCGTTGTCGTTCAGGATCACGATCAGCCGCGCGTCGAGCGCGCCGGCATTGTTCATCGCCTCATAGGCCATGCCGGCCGACATCGCGCCGTCGCCGATGACGGAGATGACGTTGTTCTTTCCGCCGCCGAGATCGCGCGCGACCGCCATGCCGAGCCCGGCCGAGATCGAGGTCGAGGAATGGGCCGCGCCGAACGGGTCGTATTCGCTTTCGGAGCGCTTGGTGAAGCCGGACAGGCCATGCTCCTGGCGCAGCGTTCGGATGCGATCACGGCGGCCGGTGAGGATCTTGTGCGGATAGGCCTGATGGCCGACATCCCAGATGATGCGGTCGGCGGGCGTGTCGAAGACGTAGTGCAGCGCGACGGTCAGCTCGACCACGCCGAGGCCCGCCCCCAGATGCCCGCCGGTCTGCGAGACGGCGTCGATCAGTTCATGGCGAAGTTCGTCGGCCAGTTGCGGCAGGTCGCCTTCCTTCAGGCGGCGAAGGTCCGCCGGAACCTTGACCTGGTCCAGAAGCGGCGTGTCGGGGGGTGATTTCACAGGTGCCATGATCTCTCGTCGCGCGTTAACGGGGAGATAGTGGCTCGGGTTGCGAAAGTAAATGCGACGCTCAGCCCTCGGGAAGCGGAATGCGCTCCTCGGCATCGCCCGGCACGATGTCGAACCGGCCGGTGCGCCATTCCTCCTTCGCCTGTTCGATCCGCTCCTTCGACGAGGAAACGAAGTTCCACCAGATGTAGCGACGCGAGCCGAGCGAGGCGCCGCCGAAGAGCATGAAATGCGCGCCGCGTTCCGACGACACGACGATCTGATCACCCTCGCGGAGGACGAGAAGCTGGTTGTTTGCAAAGCGGTCGCCGGCGATCTCGACCTCGCCCTCCAGCAGATAGATCGCGCGTTCCTCCGTATCGGCGGGAATCTCGATGCGCCCGCCGGGCTTGAGCGTGATGTCGACATAGAGCGTGTCGGAGGCAGTGCGCACCGGCGCCTTGAGGCCGGAAAACGATCCGATGACGACGCGCCCGGTCGCCTCCTCGCCGTCGATCATGGGGAGTTCGGCGTGTGAAGTGTTCTCGAACAGCGGCGCGATTTCCTCCTTGTCCTCCGGCAGCGCAAGCCAGGTCTGGAGGCCGGAGATCGACAGCGGGCCGCCTCGCAGTTCTTCCGGCGAACGCTCGGAATGGACGATGCCGCGCCCGGCGGTCATCAGGTTCACGTCGCCCGGCTCGATGACCATTTCGGTGCCGAGCGAATCGCGATGCCTGATCTTGCCGTCGAAGAGATAGGTGACCGTGGCGAGCCCGATATGCGGATGCGGGCGCACGTCGAGGGCCTGCCCGGCCCGCAGGATGGCCGGCCCCATTCGGTCGAAGAAGATGAAGGGGCCGACGAGACGGCGGCGGGCGGACGGCAAGGCGCGGCGGACTTCGAGGCCGCCAATGTCATGGGCGCGCGGGATGATCAGCGTCTCGATGGCATCGCAGGCGAACGCATCACCCGCGACGGGATCGGTTCCGGGGAAGAAACTCATGGGTCATCCTTTCACGTTGCGAAAAACGTTTGCCGGTCGGACAGGATCGACTACATTTATCGCTATGAACCAGCTTCTCGACAAGGCATTGAAGGCCGTCAGCGAACTGCCCGAAGAAGAGCAGAACGAGATCGCGCGCCTGATGATCGATCTGGCCCGACCTGACCCCACCGTTGAACCTCTCGACCCGGCACATCGCGAAAGTGTGCTGCGCGGCTTGGAGCAGGCAAGACGCGGCGAGTTCGCGACGGACGCGGAAGTGGATGCGGCGTTCCGGCGTTTCGACGCTTGAAGGTTCGGTTCACGGCACAGGCAATCATCGATCTGAAGGAAATCGCAGATTCCCTGTCAACACGGAACCCGGCGGCCGCAATTCGTGTCCGAAAGGCGATCCGCGATGGAGCTCGGCTGATCGCAGCGTTTCCATACGGCGGCCGGCAGCAGAGCGAACCGCACGTCCGCAAGCTCGTCACGCGGAGATATGCCTACCTGATCTACTACAGGGTCGACATTCCGCACGAAGAGATTGCGATATTGTCGATCCGTCATCCGGCGCGCGAACGGGACTTCAACGACGACTGAAGCCTACTCCCCATCCAACGGCTCCGTCCCCACCGGCTTGCCATCCCGCGACAGCCTGATCTTCTCCACCTTGTCCTCGGCGGCCTTGAGAAGCTGGTCGCAATGGGCCTTCAGCGCTTCGCCGCGCTCGTAGATGCGGATGGACTGGTCGAGGGGGACGTCGCCGCGTTCGAGGTCGTCGACGATGCGTTCGAGCGCTTCCAGCGCCTGCTCGAAGCTCATCGCCTTGATGTCGGCGTTCGGGGTTTCGGTCTGTTCGGTCATGGTCATCCCTTCATCAGGCGGGCGATGTGGACGGCGGCCGAGAAGGCCAGGCCCTGCAAATCGTAGCCGCCTTCGAGCAGCGAGACGAGGCGGTTGCCCGAGTGGCGCGTCGCGCGCTCCATCAGTTCGCCGGTCGCCCAGTCGAAATCGTCTTCGGTCAGCTTGATCTCGGCCAGCGGGTCGCGGTGATGCGCGTCGAATCCGGCGGAGATGATGATGAGGTCCGGCCGGAATTCGTCCAGTGCCGGAAGCACGCGGCTGTTGAATGCCTCGCGGAACGTCTCGCTGCCGGTGCCCGGATCGAGCGGCGCGTTGACGATGTTGCCCGCGCCCGTCTCCGACTTCGCGCCGGTGCCGGGATAAAGCGGCATCTGGTGCGTCGAGCAGTAGAGCACGGACGGATCGTCGTAGAAGATGTCCTGCGTACCGTTGCCGTGATGCACGTCCCAGTCGACGATCGCGACGCGCTCGGCGCCATGCGCCTTCTGGGCGTGGCGGGCGGCGATGGCGGCGTGGTTGAACAGGCAGAACCCCATCGCCGTCGCCTTCTCGGCATGGTGGCCGGGCGGGCGTGAGGCGACGAAGACATTGTCGGCGCGGCCGGCGAACACGTCGTCCACGGCGGCATTGGCCGCGCCGACGGCGGTGAGCGCGGCGTCGAGGCTCTTCGGGCTGACGGTCGTGTCGCCGTCGATGCTGGCCAGGCCCTCCGAGGGGATCAGGGCGCGGATCTTGTCGACATGACTTTGCGGATGCGCATAAAGCACCGTCTCGATGTCGCCCATCGGCGACAGATGCCGGTCGAGCCGGTCGAACGCTTCCGCCTCCAGCGCGCGTTCGAGCGCGCGCAACCGGTCCGGCCGTTCGGGGTGGCCGGCGGGCATCAGATGTTCGAGATAGATCGGGTGGGTGTAGAGACGTGTGACCATGGGCGCTTGATATAGGGCCGATCGGGGCGCATGACCACGCCCCGGTTTCACTTCGCCCCGACGATCAACAGCGTTCAGCTCTGGATGATCTCGGTCGACGCGATTTCGATGCCGAAACCCTCCAGCCCGATATAGTGGCGCGGGCGCGAGGCCAGAAGCCGGATCGACGAGATACCGAGATCGCGCAGGATTTGCGCACCGAGGCCGATCTCGCGCCATTCGTCCTCGCGCACCAGCGCCTCCTCATGCGCCTCGCGCTCGCCCATCGGCCGGTTGCGCGCATTGTGGGCCACGCCGACCGAGCCCTCGCGCAGATAGACGAGGACGCCGCGTTCGCTGCCGAACTTCGAGAGGAGGTCCTTGAGTTCGGTCCCCGCACCGAAAACGTCGGCGACGACATCCTCGGTGTGCAGCCGGACCGGAACGTCGCAGCCGTCGCGGATGTCGCCGAAGACGATGGCGAGGTGGTGCATCGTGTCCCATGGCAGGCGGTAAGTCAGAGCACGCGCCCTGCCGCCGGGCGTCTCGATCTCGAAATCGGAGATGCGCTCGATCAGCGTCTCCTGGCGCTGGCGGTAGGCGATCAGGTCGGCGACGGAGACTTCCTTCAGGCCGTGCTGGCGGGCGAAGCCCTGCACCTGCGGGCCGCGCATCACCGTGCCGTCATCGTTGACGAGTTCGCAGATGACGCCGACCGGCGGCAGGCCGGCGAGCTTGCAAAGATCGACCGCGGCTTCCGTGTGGCCGGAGCGCATGAGCACGCCCCCCTCGCGCGCGACGAGCGGGAAGATGTGGCCGGGACGCACGAAATCGGACGCGCCGACATTGCCGTTGGCCAGATTGCGCGCCGTCAGCGTACGGTCTTCGGCCGAGATGCCGGTGGTCGTGCCGTGCTTGAAGTCGACCGAGACGGTGAAGGCCGTCGAATGCGGCGCGTCATTGTCGGCGACCATCGGGTTCAGGTTCAGCCGCTTGGCATCCTCGCGCGTCATCGGCGTGCAGACGATGCCCGAGGTGTGGCGCACGATGAAGGCCATCTTCTCGGGCGTGCAGTGAACGGCAGCGACGATCAGGTCGCCCTCGTTCTCGCGCCCGTCATCGTCCATGACGACGACGATCTCGCCGCGCTCGAAGGCGCGGATGGCTTCGACGGTTTTTTGCTGGTCGTAGGGCATTGGTCAGCCGTGATGGTGAATGGTGAATAGTGAATGGTGAATGGATGCAATCGAGTGGATCTCCCGAAGCAGCCTTTGGTCAGTTCTCATACTCATCTCCAGCCATTCACCATTCACTATTCACCATTCACCGCCCAGTCTGGCCGCGATGTCTCAAATAATGATCCGCGATCGCGCAGGCGACCATCGCTTCGCCGATCGGCACGGCACGGATGCCAACGCAGGGGTCGTGACGGCCCTTGGTGCGCACGTCCACTTCCTGGCCGTCGACATCGACCGACTGGCGGGTGTTGAGGATCGACGAGGTCGGCTTGACGGCGAAGCGGGCGACGACAGGCTGGCCGGTCGAGATTCCGCCGAGGATACCCCCCGCCTTGTTCGACAGGAAGCGCGGGCCGTCATTGCCCATGCGCATCTCGTCGGCGTTTTCCTCGCCGGTGATCCGCGCGGCCCCGAACCCGTTGCCGATCTCGACGCCCTTGACGGCGTTGATCGACATCAGGCCGGACGCGATCTCCTGGTCGAGCTTGGCGTAGATCGGCGCGCCGAGGCCGGCCGGCACGTTGTCGGCGACGATCTCGATGACCGCGCCGACCGACGAGCCGGCCTTGCGGATGCCGTCGAGATACTCCTCGAAGACGGACACGGATTTCGGGTCGGGCGTGAAGAACGGGTTGTCGGCAGACTGGACGAAATCCCAGTCCCAGTTGGCGCGGTCGATGTCCTTCGTGCCCATCGCCACCAGCGCGCCGCGCACCACCATGCCGGGCACGACCTTGCGGGCGAGCGCGCCGGCCGCGACGCGCGCCGCCGTCTCGCGCGCGGACGAGCGGCCGCCGCCGCGATAGTCGCGCAGGCCGTATTTGACGTCATAGGTGTAGTCGGCGTGGCCTGGCCGGTATTGCCGGGCGATCTCGCCATAATCCTTGGAGCGCTGGTCGACATTCTCGATCAGCATCGAGACGGGCGTTCCGGTCGTGATCAGTTCGTCGCCGTCCTCCAGCACGCCGGACAGGATCTTCACCTGATCGGGCTCCTGGCGCTGGGTGACGAAGCGCGATTTGCCGGGACGGCGGCGGTCGAGATCGGCCTGGATGTCGGCAAGACGGAACCGGATGCCGGGCGGGCAACCGTCGACCACGCAGCCGAGCGCCGGCCCGTGGCTCTCGCCCCAGGTCGTCACGCGAAAGAGATGCCCGAACGTGTTGTGCGACATGCTGGTCCCTGCCCCGCCGGCCCTTCGCGGGCCGCTTCGCCACCGCTTCTATTGGCGTTTTCGCGGAGGGTCAAACCGCGCGGAGTTTTGACACATTGTTTCGTTTCAAACATCCACGTTCGACAAATCCGGAGGTTTTCATCTGATGCGCAAGATCGCCCTTTTCACCGCTATCGCCACGCTTGCCGCCTCGGCCGCCTTCGCCGCCAATGACGAAGGTCCGATCACCGCCATCGACCGCGAGGCGATGACGATCACGCTCGAAAACGGCAATGTCTACAAGCTGCCCGGCGAGTTCGATATCGAGGCGATTTCGGAAGGCATGGACGTGCTTCTCGCCTATGAGGAGATCGAGGGGGAGAACCAGATCACGGATATGGATGTCGGAAACTGACGTTCCCGCTCACAAGCGGCAGAGCGGTCGTGGCGACTTCGTGAATGGCGCGTTATCGCCCGGTCCGATAGCCCTGCACTCCGTCAAATCCCAAGCCCGATCGACCATCCGTCGAACACATCGAAGGAGTGCCTAACATGCGTCCAGTTCCCGGTTCCGCCGCGCCCGCGCTGAAACTTCCGCGCCTTGGCGGGGGGATTTACGATCTTGCCGATTCGATGCCGGAGAACTTTACCGTCGTCTTCTTCTACCGCGGCGTTCACTGTCCGCTCTGCAAGGCGCAGTTGCAGGAATTGAACGAGCGGCGCACGGACATCGAAAAGCGCGGTCTCAAGGTCGCGGCCGTTTCCATGGACGACGCAGAACGCGCGGATCGGCAGACGAACGAATGGGACTTGGGCGACCTCGACATCGGATATGACATGACCGAGGCCACCGCGCGTTCGTGGGGGCTGTTTTTGTCGAAAAAGGAACGCGATGGCGAGCCGGACATGTTCGCCGAGCCGGCGATCGCCATCATCTACCCGGACGGCAGGCTCTATGCGCTTTATACGCAATCCGTGCCGTTCGCGCGGCCACGCCTGGACGACTTGCTGAAGGGGCTCGATTTCATCATCGAGAAAAACTATCCGGCGCGCGGCACATTGGCCGCCTGATCATCCGACCGGCGGTCACAGCCACTCCAGCTTTGCGCCATCCCAGCGCAAGATCCGGTCTTGCGGGATGACCAATGCGGCGGCCTCGTCCGCGCCCATGCCGCCGGCGATGCGAAAGACGGCGCGGATGATGCCGCCATGGGTGACGCAGACGGTCGGCTGCGTGATCTCATCGAAGAAGGGGCGGAAGCGGGCCATCAGGCGATCATAGCTTTCGCCCGCCGCTCCCGGCGGTACGAAATGCCATTTGTCGGCCTCACGTTCGGCCGTCGAACCCGGCCTGCCCGCCTCGACCTCTTCCAAGGTCTTGCCCTGCCAGTCGCCGAAATGGACCTCGATCAGGCGCGGATCGGTCAGATAGCCGCGACGCGGCAAGCCGGCCCCGGCGCGCACGCGCTCCATCGTCTCACAGGTCCGCTTCAACGGACTCGCGACGAAGCGGAAGGACGCGATGTCCGGTTGAATCTCCGCAAGGCGCGCGCCGTTGCGGTCCGCCTGCGCGCGGCCGAGATCGTTCAGGTCCGTGTCGGCCTGCCCTTGCAGGCGCATCGCGGCATTCCAGTCGGTCTGGCCGTGCCGGATGAAATAGATGAGCGTTGCCATGGCCGGAATTTGCGCGACCCGCCTTTGAGCCGCAAGTTGCAGGTGGTCATTTGTTGGTGAGAGGGCGGTCAGACCGTCGAAATGTCAGGTGCGTCGACCGCCTTCATGCCGACGACGTGATAGCCCGAATCGACGTGCAGCACCTCGCCCGTCATGCCCTTCGACATGTCGGAGAGAAGATAGACGCCGGTCTGGCCGACTTCCTCGATCGTGACGGTGCGGCGCAGCGGGGCGTTGTACTCGTTCCATTTCAGGATGTAGCGGAAATCGCCGATGCCCGAGGCGGCGAGCGTCTTGATGGGGCCTGCCGAGATCGCGTTGACGCGGATGTTCTTCGGGCCGAGATCGACGGCCAGATACTGCACGCTCGCCTCGAGTGCGGCCTTGGCGACGCCCATGACATTGTAGTTCGGCATTACCTTCTCGGCGCCGTAATAGGTCATGGTCAGGAGCGAGCCGCCCTCGGTCATGAGCTTTTCGGCGCGCTGCGCGACGGCGGTGAAGGAATAAACCGAGATGTCCATCGTCTTCACGAAATTGCCGTGGGTGGTATCGACATAGCGGCCGACGAGTTCGTCCTTGTCGGAAAAGCCGATGGCGTGGACGACGAAATCGAGCTTGCCCCATCTGGCTTCGAGATCGGCGAATACGGCGTCGATCGTCGCCATGTCGGAAACGTCGCAATGGCCGGCCAGATGCGCGCCGAGTTCGGCGGCGAGCGGCTCGACGCGCTTCTTCAACGCGTCGCCCTGCCAGGTGAAGGCGAGTTCGGCGCCCTGTTCGGCGCAGGCTTTCGCGATGCCCCAGGCGATCGAGCGATTGTTCGCCACGCCCATGATGAGGCCGCGCTTGCCGGCCATCAATCCATTCCCACCTGCCATGTCATTTCCTCGGCGCAATCACTTTGCCCGAGCCTATCGCATAGAGGGTGTGCGGCATCAAGCCGCGAGGCGGGCGATCACGAAGCGCGGCGCGCGCGCATCAGCGCTTCGAGGTCGTCGTCACGGTCGGCCGGCAACATCACCGAGACATGGACGTAGAGGTCGCCATGGCCGCCATGCCTGGTCGGCAGGCCCCTACCCTTGAGGCGCAGCCGCTTGTCCGAGCTCGACCATTCGGGAATCGCGACGGCAAGCCGGCCGGCCGGCGTTTCCACCGGCAGCCTGGCGCCAAGCACCGCATCCTCCAGCGGAACCGGCAGGTCGACATGGAGGTCGCGGCCCTCGATGCGATAGAGCGGGTGCGGCCTGAAGCGGATCTTGACCAGCGCATCGCCCGGCTCGCCGATGCCGAGCTGCTCGCCCTGCCCCTTGAGGCGGATCGTCTGCCCGTCCTCAAGAAAAGCCGGCAGCTTGACCGCGATTTTGCGCCCGTCGGGAAAGGCGGCGGTGACCTTGGCGCCCGTCGCGGCTTCCTCGATCGTCACGTCCAGCGTCACCTGCAAGTCGCTGCCGCGCGGCTGTCGGCGCTGGCTTGCCTGAGCTCCGGCGCCCGGCTGCGGCCCCGCTTGTGCGCCCGCACCCTGGCGGAACGCCTGGCCGAAAATGTGCGAGAAGATGTCGTCGCCGGCATCGCCGAACGGATCGCCGCCGCCCGCGGAACGGAATTCGTAGCGCGCGCCGCCGGGTCCCGCGCCGGTACGCCGGAAGCCGCCGAAGGGGTCGCCGCCACCGGCCGCGCCCTCGAAGCCTGTGAAGCGCGGCTTGCCCGCAGCATCGATCTCGCCACGGTCGAACTGGCCGCGCTTGTCGTCGTCGCCGACGATCTCATAGGCCTGGCTCGCCTCGGCGAAGCGCTCCTGCGCCTTCGGATCGTTGGCGTTCTGGTCCGGATGATATTTCTTCGCCAGCTTCCGGTAAGCCGACTTGATGTCCTTGGCCGAGGCGTTCTTGGCAACGCCCAGGACCTGATAGGGATCGCGCATGAATGGCCTGCCCGAGTTGAGGATTGTCGCTCGCTATATGAGCATGTCGGCGCGAATTTTCCAGATTTTCCGGGTGCGGCTCAAAGCCGGTCGAAGGCCGTCATCGCCCACATCCCGCCTGAGGCCAGACACGATTCGCCCTGGTAGAGCGCGATGCCGTCGAAGCTTTCGCGCGTCGCCTCGAAGCGGCGGCACAGCGTTCCCTGATCGGTGTATTCGTTGATCCGGCGCAGCGCCCCGCGCGAACCCGTCTCCACATTCGCCCAGGCGAGCGCATCCGGCGCACCGGCCTCCAGGTCGAGCGCGGAGACGACGTTGCGGATGGTCGTCGCATCGGAGAGTTCGGTCGCATCCTTCGGCGTCTCGGTCTTCTCGACCGAACCGGTGACGATGGAGGTGTCCTTGGCGATGTCGTCGAGCGTCACGCCGCGCGAGCCGCAGGCAGCGAGAATCAACGCCAGCGTGGCCAGCAGAACAGGCCGCCGTGCCCTCATCGCCATCGCTTGCAACAGATGCAACAATGCGTCATCTCCCGATGGATCGCGCGCGTCCAAGGACGCGCAATGGACGATCCAAGATTGTCGTTAGAGCATCGGAACATTCCGAAAACCGGCAGCCACTTTTCCGTCCGATGCTCGAATCATGCGCAGAGGTTTAGAATGTCGGACGCACAGTTAACAAACACTGATTTCACGCAGGCGACAGAACCTTACCGCCTTTTCGCCGACTGGCTGAAGGATGCCGAAAAAAGCGAGACCAACGATCCGAACGCGCTGGCGCTCGCGACGGTCGACGCGGACGGCCTGCCGAACGTGCGCATGGTGCTTCTGAAGGGTTTCGACGAACACGGTTTCGTCTTCTACACCAATTTCGAAAGCGCCAAGGGCCGCGAAATCCTCGGCTCGATGAAGGCTGCCATGTGCTTCCACTGGAAGAGCCTGCGCCGTCAGGTGCGGGTGCGCGGGCCGATCGAGATCGTCACCGACGCCGAGGCCGACGCCTATTATGCCACGCGCCCGCGCGGCAGCCGGATCGGCGCCTGGGCCTCGGCGCAATCGCGCCCGCTCGAAGGCCGCTTCGCGCTGGAAAAGGCGGTCGCCGAATACACCGCCAGATACGCCATCGGCGACATCCCGCGCCCGGCGCACTGGTCGGGCTTTCGGATCAGGCCGGTCGAGATCGAATTCTGGCACGACCGCCCCTTCCGCCTGCACGACCGGCTGCAGTTCAGGCGAGACGGCGACGGCTGGGGCAAGCAGCGGCTTTATCCGTGAGTGCTACTTCTTCCGGCTCATGAAGGCCATGAAGGCGTTGCGGGCCTCATCCGATTTCAGGCGGTTGCGGAACTGGACGCCTTCTTCCTCGATCCGGGCGACGAGCGGAGCACGGTCGCCCAGCAGAAAATCGCGCGCGATCTTCAAGGCTTCGGGCGGTTTTGAGGCGACGCGTTCGGCCGCTTCGAAGACCGCGCCTTCCAGCTCGTCCTCCGGCACGACGGCATAGATCAGGCCGGCCTCCTTCGCGCGCTCGGCCGAAAAGCCTTCGCCGAGCCCCAGCAGGGCGAATGCCTGCTGGCGGCCGATGACGGCAGGGGCGAGCAGGCTGGAGCCTGCCTCGGGTACGAGGCCGAGATCGACGAAGGGCGTGCGGAACTCGGTGCGGGGAGTGGCGAAGGTCAGGTCGCAATGGAGGTTGATCGTGGTGCCGATGCCGACGGCGATGCCGTCGACGCCCGAGACGATCGGCTTTTGCGACTTCGCCAGCGCCAAAAGGAAGTCGTAGACCTCGCGACCGCCCTCCCCGCCCGTCGCGACCGCCATGAAGTCGGCGAGGTCGTTGCCCGACGAAAACGCGCCCGGCACGCCGAGAATGACATGGCAGCGGATGTCGAGATCGGCGTCGCCCGCCGTCAGCGCTTCGGCCATCGCGGCATACATCGCCCGCGTGATGGCGTTCTTCTTGTCCGGCCGGTTCATGCGGATGGACTGAACCGCGCCCTGGCGCTCGATCTGGATGTGTTCGCTCATCGCTTCCCCACTTTTTGTCGCATGATGTGATCCGAAAACCGGTTCCCACTTTTCGGCATCATGCTTCATGCGACCAGCGCCGCGCCGGCTTCGCGAAGGCTGACGGCGCCCTCGACGACGCGGCGACGCAAAGCGGCGGTTTCCTCGATCAGGTTCTCGGCGTAGAAGCGGCAGAGCGGGATGCGCTTGCCGCTCTCGTCCGCCACCGCTCCGCGCGCGAGATACGCGCCGCCGGCAGCAAGCGCGAAGAGCCGCAGATAGGGTGTCGCGCCGGCCAGCGCCTCGTCGGTGCGCCCGCCGTCGAGCGCGGCCTGAAGCCAGGCCGTCGCCTCGGACAGATCATTCAGCGCCGCCTCGCATTTCTCCGCCGTCGCGCCGAAGCCGTCGCGGTTCGACGTGCGAACCGCCTCGATGTCCGCGTGGAGTTCATCGATGAAGCGCAGCACATGCTTGCCGCCGCCGAGCGGCAGCTTGCGCGTGACGAGATCGATCGCCTGGATGCCGTTGGTGCCCTCGTAGATCGGCGCGATGCGCGCGTCGCGGTAGAGCGCGGCGGCGCCCGTCTCCTCGATGAAGCCCATGCCGCCGTGAATCTGAAGGCCGACCGAGGCCATCTCGACGCCGATATCGGTCGAGAAGGCCTTGGCGACCGGCGTCAGGAGGCCGGCGCGGTCGGCCCAGTAGGCCGCCTCGTCGCCGCCGGCATGGCTCATGTCGATCGCGTGGGCGCAGGAATAGCAGATGGCGCGCGAGATCTGCGTCAGCGCCTTCATGGTCAGGAGATTGCGCTGCACGTCGGGGTGCAGGACGATCGGCGCCATGCCGTCTCCAGCGTATTCCGGCGCCTTGCCCTGGCGGCGGTCGAGCGCATAGGCGTGCGCCTTCTGGAACGCGGCTTCGGCAACCGCGACGCCCTCGATGCCGACAGCGAGGCGGGCATTGTTCATCATGGTGAACATGCAGGCGAGGCCGCGATTCTCCTCGCCGACGAGATAGCCGACTGCGCCCTTTTCCTCGCCCTCGACGAAGCCGTCGCCGAAGATCATCGTGCAGGTGGGCGAGGCGTGGATGCCGAGCTTGTGCTCGATCGAGGCGCAGAAGGCGTCGTTTCGGCGGCCGAGCGAGCCATCCGCGTCGACCAGGAATTTCGGCACCAGGAAGAGCGAGATGCCGCGCGTGCCGGCCGGCGCGTCCGGCAGGCGCGCGAGGACGAGGTGGACGATGTTGTCGGTGTAGTCGTGCTCGCCATAGGTGATGAAGATCTTCTGGCCGAAGATCCGGTAGCTGCCGTCATCGGCGCGGGTCGCGCGGGTGCGCAGCGCGGCAAGGTCGGAGCCGGCCTGCGGCTCGGTCAGGTTCATCGTGCCGGTCCACTCGCCGGTGACGAGCTTTTCGAGATAGGTCGCCTTGAGATTGTCGGAGCCGTGCTTGTCGACGGCTTCCGCCGCGCCGGCGGTCAAAGTCGGGCAGAGCGCGAAGGCGATGGAGGCCGAATTCCACATCTCCATCGCGGCCATGGCGAGCATGGTCGGCAGGCCCTGGCCGCCGAAATCCTGCGGGCCGGAAAGACCGTTCCAACCGCCCTCGATCCAGTGGCGATAGGCTTCGCGCCAGCCGGGCGGCGTTACGACTGCCGCATCCTTCCAGACCGCGCCGGTCTCGTCGCCGACCTTGTAGAGCGGCGCCAGTTCCTCGGAGGCGAAACGGCCGGCCTCGCCGAGGATCGCGTCGACCAGATCGTCGGAGAGATCGCCCAGGCGTCCCTCGGCCATCGCTTTGTCGAGCCCGGCGACATGTTTCAAGGTGAATGCTATGTCGTCGACGGGCGCGCGATACATGGGCTTTCCTCCGGCTCGAATGCGTGGCCACCATGGCTAGTTTTTTTTGACGTTTACGTCAAACTGGAACGGAAGCGAGAAGCGAGATGCTGGCACGACCCGAAACGAATTTCTGCGTGGAATGCCGCCGCCGCTATGGCGATCCGGGCTTCTGGTACTATTACGGCCGCATCGACGACGGCCCCGCCTATTTCTGCGACGAGGGCATCTTGTGCTCGCCCGCCTGCTCGATGAAGCAGATCGAGCGACGCCGCGCCGCCGGCACCTATCCGCACGCGCCGGCGCGAGACCCGTTCGACGTCTGACCCTTCATGCGTTGCGGCGCTTGCCTTCCATCAGGTCGATCACCGCGCGGGCGGCATCGAGCACGTTCGTGCCGGGGCCGAACACGGCGGCGACGCCGCTGTCGATCAGGAACTGGTAGTCCTGGCGCGGGATGACGCCGCCGACGACCACGATCACATCTTCGGCACCGTTCTTCTTCAAGGCGTCGACGAGTTGCGGGGCCAGCGTCTTGTGGCCGGCCGCCAGAGACGACATGCCGACGACATGCACCTTTTGCGCAACCGCCATCCGCGCCGCCTCGCCCGGCGTCTGGAAGAGCGGTCCGGCGACGATATCGAAGCCGATATCGCCGAAGGCGGAGGCGATGATCTTGGCGCCGCGGTCATGGCCGTCCTGGCCGAGCTTTGCGACCATCACCTTCGGCGTCTCGCCGAGCGCTCTCGCCAGCCCGTCCAGCCGCTCGACCAGCGTCTCGTATTCCGGTTCGCCGTCATAGGCGGGTCCGTAGACGTTGCGCACCACCTGCGGCACGGCCGTATGGTCACCGAACGCCTCGCGCAGCGCGTCGGAAATCTCGCCCAGCGTGGCGCGCGCGCGCGCGGCCTCGACCGCAGCTTCGAGGATGTTGCCCTGCCCGGTCTTCGCCACCTCGCGCAGCGCGGCGATCGTCACTTCCCATTTCTTGGGATCGCGCTGGCGGCGGGTCTTTTCGATGCGGGCGATCTGGGATTCCCGCACCGCCCTGTTGTCGATGTCGAGAATGTCGAGATCGTCTTCGGTTTCGAGCCGGTACTTGTTGACGCCAACAATCACCTCGTCGCCGCGGTCGATCGCCGCCTGCTTGCGCGTCGCGGCCTCCTCGATCAGGCGCTTGGGATAGCCGTCATTGACCGCCTTGGTCATGCCGCCCATCGCTTCGATCTCTCCGATCAGCGCCCAGGCCTTTTCGGCCAGATCGTTGGTCAGGCTCTCGACATAGTAGGAGCCGGCGAGCGGATCGACGACCCTGGTCACGCCGGTCTCGTGCTGGAGGATCAACTGCGTGTTGCGCGCGATGCGGGCGGAAAACTCCGTCGGCAGCGCGATCGCCTCATCGAGTGCGTTGGTGTGCAGCGACTGCGTGCCGCCGAGCGCCGCAGACATCGCCTCGTAGGCGGTGCGGATGACGTTGTTGTAGGGGTCCTGCTCGGCAAGCGAGACGCCGGACGTCTGGCAGTGGGTGCGCAGCATCAGCGACGACGCCTTCTTCGGCTCGAACTCCTCCATGATCCGCGTCCAAAGCAAGCGCGCGGCGCGCAGCTTGGCGGCTTCCATGAAGAAATTCATGCCGATGGCGAAGAAGAAGGACAAGCGCCCCGCGAAAGCATCGACGTCCAGCCCCTTGGCGAGCGCGGCACGGACATATTCGCGACCGTCGGCGAGCGTGAAGGCGAGTTCCTGCACGAGCGTCGCGCCGGCTTCCTGCATGTGATAGCCGGAAATCGAGATCGAGTTGAACTTCGGCATCTCCTTCGCGGTATATTCGATGATGTCCGCGATGATCCGCATCGAGGGTTCGGGCGGATAGATGTAGGTGTTGCGGACCATGAACTCCTTGAGGATGTCGTTCTGGATCGTCCCGGAAAGTTTTTCGCGTGAGACACCCTGCTCCTCGCCCGCGACGATGAAATTGGCGAGGATCGGAATCACCGCGCCGTTCATGGTCATCGACACGGAAATCTCAGCCAGCGGGATGCCGTCGAAGAGAATCTTCATGTCCTCGACCGAATCGATCGCCACACCCGCCTTGCCGACATCGCCCTCGACGCGCGGATGGTCCGAGTCATAGCCGCGATGGGTGGCGAGGTCGAAGGCGACCGACACGCCCTGCTGCCCCGCCGCCAGCGCCTTGCGGTAGAACGCGTTCGACGCCTCGGCGGTGGAGAAACCGGCATATTGGCGGATCGTCCAGGGGCGGCCCGTATACATGGTCGCGCGCGGCCCGCGCAGGAAGGGCTTCTGGCCGGGGAGCGAGTGGATGTGGTCGAGCCCGGCGATGTCGTCGGCGGTGTAGACCGGCTTGACGTCGATCCCCTCGGGCGTGTTCCAGACGAGCTTTTCGGGATCGCCCTTGACTTCCTTTTCGGCCGCGGCGCGCCAGGTTTCGAGCTTGGGGTTGGTCATTGGGAAGCCCTCGGTGCGAGGCGTTTGCGCGTGGCACCCCCCTCTGGCCTGCCGGCCATCTCCCCCTCAAGGGGGGAGATCACGCACGTCACCGATTCAGCGAACGCCTTGATCGCCTGAGTAGGGCGAGGACGAGACTGATCTCCCCCCTTGAGGGGGAGATGGCCGGCAGGCCAGAGGGGGGTGCCTGACGCGACGACCATCACTCGAACTCCAGAATCATCTCGTCCACCGCCAGGCTCGACCCCGCCTCCACCGCAACGGACTTCACCACCCCGCGCCGTTCCGCGCGCAGGACGTTTTCCATCTTCATCGCCTCGACCGTGGCGAGCGGCTGGCCGTCCTCGACGGTGTCGCCGGGCTTCACCGCGATCGACGTCACCACGCCCGGCATCGGGCACAGCAGCATCTTCGACGTGTCCGGCGGCAGCTTTTCGGGCATCAGGCGCGCCAGCGCGGCGATGCGCGGGGTGCGCACATGGACCTTCTCGTCGATGCCCTTCCAGCGCAGGCGCCAACCGGAATTGACCCGGCCGACCTTCACGCCGACAGGTTCGCCGTCGACGATAAAGCGCGCATGGCTCCTGCCCGGCAGCCAGTCGGACCGCATCTCGATCGCCTTGTCGGGACCGAAGGAGACGAGCATCTTGCCGCCATCCTCGCGCAGGAAGCATTCGTATTCCGTCTCGCCCATGGCGACGATCCAGTCGCGACCGACCGCGCGGCGGTGGTTGTCCATGCCGCCGGAGATCAGAACGTCGCGCTTCTGGCTGCGCCAGTTGACGAAGGCGGCGACGGCGGCCAGCACGCGGCCATCGGCCTCATTCGCCGTGACGCCCTGAAAGCCGTCCGGGAACTCCTCGGCGATGAAGGCTGTCGTCAGGCGGCCGTCGCGGAAGCGCTCGTGCTCCATCACCGCCGACAGGAACGGCAGATTGTGGCCGATGCCCTCGACCTCGAAATCGTCGAGCGCGGCGCTCATCGCGTCGATGGCGGCGAGACGATCGGTTGCCCAGGTGCAGAGCTTCGCGATCATCGGATCGTAATACATCGAAATCTCGCCGCCCTCGAAGACGCCGGTATCGTTGCGCACGATGGTACCGTCCGCCTGCTTGCCCTCTTCCGGCGGCCGGTAGCGCACGAGCCGCCCGATCGACGGCAGAAAGTTGCGGAACGGGTCCTCGGCATAAAGCCGGCTTTCGATGGCCCAACCTTTCAGTTCGATGTCGTCCTGCACTATCCGCAGCTTCTCGCCGGCCGCGACGCGGATCATCTCCTCGACCAGATCGATGCCGGTGATCAGTTCCGTCACCGGATGCTCGACCTGAAGGCGCGTGTTCATTTCGAGGAAGTAGAAATTGCGCTCGCCGTCGACGATGAATTCCACCGTGCCGGCCGAGAAATAGCCGACGGCCTTTGCCAGCGCGACCGACTGCTCGCCCATCGCCTTGCGCGTCGCCTCGTCGAGAAACGGCGACGGCGCCTCCTCGATGACCTTCTGGTTGCGGCGCTGGATCGAGCATTCGCGCTCGCCGAGATAAAGCACGTTGCCGTGCTGGTCGCCGAGCACCTGGATTTCGATATGGCGTGGCTGGGTGACGAATTTTTCGATGAAGATACGGTCGTCGCCGAAGGAGTTCTTCGCCTCGTTCTTCGACGACTGGAACCCCTCGCGCGCCTCCGCGTCGTTCCAGGCGATCCGCATCCCCTTGCCGCCGCCGCCGGCCGACGCCTTGATCATCACCGGGTAGCCGATCTCGGCGGAAATCTTCACCGCCTCGTCGGCATCGGCGATCAGCCCCATATGGCCAGGCACCGTCGAAACACCCGCCTCGGCTGCCAGCTTCTTCGAGGTGATCTTGTCGCCCATCGCCTCGATGGCATTCACCGGCGGGCCGATGAACGCCACGCCTTCCTTCGCCAGCGCCTGCGCGAACAGCGGGTTTTCCGACAGGAAGCCGTAGCCCGGATGGACCGCATCCGCGCCGGTCTGCCGGATCGCGTCGATGATCTTCTCGATCACGATATAGGACTGGTTTGACGGCGCCGGCCCGATATGCACCGCCTCGTCCGCCATCTTCACATGCAGCGCGTCGCGATCGGCGTCGGAATAGACGGCGACCGTCGCAATGCCGAGCTTTTTCGCCGTCTTGATGACCCGGCAGGCGATCTCGCCGCGATTGGCGATGAGGATTTTCTTGAACATTCTTTTCAGTCTCACATCGCGGGAGAAAAACGGAAAACGGTCATTCGGCGGCCTGCGCAGGCGGCACCGCACCGGGTGCCGCACCACCGACGATCAAAGCCTTCGCACTGATGTATTCATCGAGTCGGTCCCAGCCGACAGCGTCGCCGAAAGGAAGAATTTGCCAATCCGCACGCTCCTGTGGCGAGGCTTCGCGAAGACGCGGATACCACCACAGGGGGGCTTCGATCCGACGACCATCAACCATGTCGAAGATGATGAATTCGTTCGTCACCTCAACATGCGCTACGAGCAGTTGCCGCTCGTCAATGTCCAAAATAGTCATGCCAAGCCTCCAGGAATGACTGTCTGTTATCGGCTACGACCTTCACGATAGCATTCACCTCATGCTGCGCAAAACCGGCATTTCGCGCCACCTGAAGGTCTTTCAGCCACACTTTCAGTTGCTTGTCGTCCTTCAGCACATGGATATGAGGAGGCTCACCTACTTCCTTGGAATAGAATAGGAAACGATGTCCAATCCAACGCAGGATTACCGGCATCCCGCTACTCCTAAAGCGGGATCGTGTCGTGCTTCTTCCATGGCTGCTCCAGTTTCTTGGAGCGCAGCATGGCGAAGGCGCGCGCTATGCGCTTGCGGGAGGAATGCGGCATGATCACCTCGTCGATGAAGCCGCGCTCGGCCGCCTTGAAGGGGTTGGCGAAGTTGGTCTCGTACTCCTTCGTCCGCGCGGCGATCTTTTCCGGGTCGCCGAGTTCCGAACGGTAGAGGATTTCCGTCGCGCCCTTGGCGCCCATCACGGCAATTTCGGCGGTCGGCCAGGCATAGTTGACGTCGGCGCCGATGTGCTTCGAGGCCATCACGTCATAGGCGCCGCCATAGGCCTTGCGCGTGATCAGCGTCACCATCGGCACGGTGGCCTGCGAGTAGGCGAAGAGCAGCTTGGCGCCGTGCTTGATGACGCCGCCGAACTCCTGGCTCGTGCCCGGCAGGAAGCCCGGCACGTCGACCAGCGTCAGGATCGGGATCGAGAACGCGTCGCAAAAACGCACGAAGCGGGCGGCCTTGCGCGAGGAATCGATGTCGAGGCAGCCGGCGAGCACCATCGGCTGGTTGGCGACGACGCCGACCGTCTGGCCCTCCATGCGCATGAAGCCGGTGATGATGTTGCGGGCGTAGGCTTCCTGAATCTCGAAGAAATCGCCCTCGTCGGCGAGCGCGTGGATCAGCTCCTTCATGTCGTAGGGCTTGTTGGCGCTGTCGGGGATCAGCGTGTCCAGCCGGTCCTCGATGCGCGCCGGATCGTCGTGGAACGGACGAACAGGCGGCTTCTCGCGGTTGTTCAGCGGCAGAAAGTCGAACAGCCGGCGCACTTCCTCCAGCGCGATGACGTCATTGTCGAAGGCGCCGTCTGCGACCGACGATTTCTGAGTATGCGTGCGTGCGCCGCCCAGTTCCTCGGCGGTGACGATCTCGTTGGTGACGGTCTTCACCACGTCCGGGCCGGTGACGAACATGTAGGACGAATCGCGGACCATGAAGATGAAGTCGGTCATCGCCGGCGAATAGACGGCACCACCGGCGCACGGGCCCATGATGACGGATATCTGCGGCACGACTCCGCTAGCGTCGACATTGCGCTTGAAGACGTCGGCATAGCCGCCGAGCGAGGCGACGCCTTCCTGGATGCGCGCGCCGCCACTGTCGTTGAGGCCGATGACCGGCGCGCCGTTGCGCACCGCCATGTCCATGATCTTGCAGATCTTCTGGGCATGGGTTTCCGAC
>JAESGM010000499.1_pt1 | contig 28236 bp, 35 predicted proteins | sample 9269721 | NCBI WGS metagenome assembly JAESGM01 (sample SAMN15720920, study PRJNA650825) | algae metagenome | isolation source: Komarekiella atlantica HA4396-MV6 and co-occurring heterotrophs from... | place: USA: Theobald House, Kauai, HI | collected 2009-07-29 | reverse complement strand
GCAACGACAGGCGTGCCCGCAGCCATCAACTCCGAAACGGTCACGAATTGGAAGCCGCGCTGGCGCAGCTTGGCGACCGCGAGCGGCAGCGCCGCCGCCGTGTGCCATCCGCGGCCGTTGGCATGGCTCAAGACGATCGAACCGGGACGCACGTTGGCGATCGTGTGAGCAATGGCCGCGGACGATTGCTCGGGCGTCGAGTCTGCCGTCGAGACATCCCATTGGATGGCCAGCAGGCCTTGATCGCGCACCTCTTGCAGCGCCTTGATGTTGCACGCGCCGTAGGGAAAGCGGAAGAGCGTGAGGCGCGGCGCGATGCTCTGCGCGGCCTGCGCATGTCCGGCGACGCATTGGGATGTCACATGGCGCCGCCGGATCGCGGCGTAGGCCCGTTGCGGGCCGGCGACCTCATCATGCAGCCGCTGCCCATCCAGCAGTCGCAGATTGCGGTGCGCCTCGGCGTGATTGCCCAGCTCGAAGAGGGGATCCGACATGAGCTGACGCGTGCGCTCTTCGTGCGACCGCATCCATTTCCCGCCCGCAAAAAATGTCGCTTTGATCTTCTCGCGGCGCAGGAAATCGATGACGGCGCCGTCGTAACCGGCGATCTCGTTGGGCTGCTCGCATAAATCGAAGGTGAGGGCGATCAGCTTCTTGCCGGCGGGCAGGTCGACGCGACGCACAGCTCCGAGTGTGGCGGACAAGGGTGCCGCTGTCGCCGTTTCAGCAGCGTCGGCTCCGGGAAGCTTGTCGAAGCTTTTGTCAAACTTGCGCGCGCGCCGCTCTCCAGGCTGGCCGGCTAGGGCCTCGGGGCGCCAGCATGATTGCATGATGTCGGACGCGGGCTCGGCGCTCGCGGGTGCCGACCCAACCCAGGCGCATGCAGCCGCCATTACCAATGCTACCGGACGGGCACCACTAGGCATACTTCTCAACGGCCCTTGAACTGCGGTTTGCGCTTCTCGTTGAAGGCACGCCGGCCTTCCGCGTAGTCCTCACTGTTGAAGCAAGCGGTGATATCCGCATCGAGTGACGCTAGGTCGGGCGTCTGCGGATTGCGCGTCAGCTCGTTGATGGCGCGCTTGGCGGCGCGGATCGTCAGCGGAGCGTTGGCGGCAATGTCGCCGGCGAGGGCTCGCGTCTGCACTTCCAGATCATCGATGGTAACCACCTTGTTGACGAGTCCCATGGCTTGAGCGTCCGTCGCCTTGAAGCGGCGCGCCGTGAACAGCATTTCCTTGGCGCGGGCAGGCGGCACAGCGGCGAGCAGGGGACGTATCCAGCGTGCGTTATAGCCAAGGCCCAGCTTGGCGGCAGGAATGGCGAACTCGGCCTTCTCGTCGGCGAGGCGGATGTCGGTGCAAAGCGCGATAGCTAGGCCCCCGCCCAGGCAGAACCCATGGATCATCGCGATGGTCGGTTTGCTGCAGCGGCTGAGCGCCTGAAAGGCCGCGTCGTTGAGAGCGTCGTAGGCGGCGACCGCGTCGGCACCTGATCGGGCGCTTTCGAACTCGGAAATGTCGGCGCCGGCGGAAAATGCCCGGGTCCCCTCGCCGCGAAGCACGATGACGCGGATGCTATCGTCCGCCTCGGCCTCGGCGAGGCGCTCGGGCAAGGCCTGCCACATCGACGCCGTGAACGCGTTCATGCGCGCCGGGTTGCTGGCGACGACGAACGCGATCCCCGCATCGCGCTCGAGGCGCAGTTCGGGCGCGGTGTGTGACGTATCCTGCATATGCATTCTTTCTGCGCTGCCCGGACCCGCAGGGACCCTAGCCTTGTTCAGTGGAAATGGCCTAGCGCGTTCGGGGGGCGCATCGCGCTGGGTCGCATTGTCACAAACATAAATTGCCACCTCCCGGCGTGACGTTGGCGGCGGAAGGGCCTATTTGTAAGCGGCCTGAACGGGTTCAGAACAGGTACAAGCGGCGCTTCAGGAGTGCAGACATGGCAGCCAAAGTGCGGTCGGCAGCCGAAGGCAAGGTGCAGGCCTACGATCCGATCTGGTCGGAAATCAAACGGGAAGCATCGAGTGCGATGACGGCCGAGCCGGCGCTCGGCAGCTTCATCTATGCGACGCTGCTCAGCCACGATCGGCTCGAAGACGCGATCTGCCATCGTCTGGCGGCGCGGCTCGATCACTCCGAGGTCGATGCGGTGCTGATCAATCAGACGTTCCAGGCACAGCTCGCCGTCCGGCCGGAATTGGGGGAAGATTTCCGCGCCGATCTCGCAGCCGTTTTCGACCGCGACCCCGCGTGCAGCCGATATATCGACCCGCTCCTCTACTTCAAAGGGTTCCACGCCCTGGCGACACATCGCTTCGCCAACGCTCTGTGGCATGACGGGCGCAAGGATTTCGCCCTGTTCCTACAGAGCCAATCTTCGCGCACCTTCGGCGTCGACATCCACCCAGCCGCCCGCTTCGGGCGCGGGATCATGCTCGACCACGCCACCGGCATCGTTGTCGGCGAGACGGCCGTTGTCGGCCACAACTGCTCGTTCCTGCATGGGGTTACGCTCGGTGGTAGCGGCAAGGAGACCGGCGACCGGCATCCGAAGATCGGGGAGGGCGTCCTGATAGGCGCTGGCGCCAAAGTCCTCGGCAATATCTCTGTGGGCGATGGGTCACGCGTTGCCGCAGGCAGCGTCGTCCTCAGCCCGGTACCTGCCCACGTGACCGTAGCCGGGGTGCCGGCGAAGGTTGTCGGATCGGCCGGGTGCGCGGAACCGGCGCTGGAAATGGAGCAGACCTGGGTTGACGACTTCGGCGGTCTGTGACCTACCAGCACCCAGTCACCACCAGGAGAAGATCGTGGACACCAAAGAGATCGCTCGCCTCCAGGCATACCTGCGCAAGACCTTCGGAACGAAGAACCTCGAGGTGCGCGCGCGCCCGAAGAAGAACGATTCCGCAGAGGTTTTCGTCGACGGCGAATTCATCGCCGTATTGTTTCGCGAGGAAGAGGAGGGCGAAGTCTCCTACCAGTTCCAGATGGCCATCTTGGACGTCGATCTGGAAGGGGTTTGATCCTCCATGCCCCTCTACGAGCTGGATGGAGAACGGGTCCAGACCCCCGGTGACGGCAGGTTCTGGGTCGCGCCGACCGCAGTTCTTATCGGCAAGGTCATCCTCGAAGAGGACGCCAGCGTCTGGTTCGGGTCCGTTCTGCGCGGCGACAACGAGCCGATCCGCATCGGAGCCGGCTCGAACATCCAGGAGGGGTGCGTGCTGCACACGGACCCCGGTTTCCCGCTTACGGTTGGGGCCAACTGTACGGTCGGACACATGGTCATGCTGCACGGCTGCACGATCGGTCGCGGCAGCCTGATCGGCATCGGCTCGATCATCCTCAACGGGACGAAGATCGGCGAGGAGTGCCTGATCGGGGCCAACACCCTGATCCCGGAAGGAAAAGAAATCCCGCCGCGCTCGATGGTGCTGGGTTCGCCCGGCAAAATCATCCGCCAGTTGTCGGACGAGGACGTGGCGCGCTTCGGCGCTGGAGCCGGGCGCTACGTAAACAATTGGAAGCGCTTCTCAACCGGGATGAAGCCGCAATCCTGACGGACCGCGGCTCCTCCGCCGTTATTCGGCGTCGACACCCGACAGCGCGGCCAGCGGGCCCTGCCGCGAGTTGAGCGCGACCCATACCTTCGGGTTCAGATACGACTGGCGCATCACGAACTGGTAGGGCGTCTGGTTCCACAGCCGCACATCCTCGAGCTTGTTGTCGAGAATGAAATCGCCTTGCACGGTGCGTGCAGTGAGGACCGCGTGTCCTTCGCCCTTCTCGTCCCGCACGACCGTCATCAGCAGGGAGCTGACGGGCCAGCCGAGGCCGATCAGCGTCTTACGCTTCAGCAGCGCATAATCCTCGCAGTCGCCACGGGTGCGCGGCAGCGTCCAGTACTCGTTCACCCCATAGATTTCGAGGTCGGTCGCCGGCTCAATCTCGCGATTGATGCGCCGGTTGATGTCGTCGAGCTCCTTCAACCGTTCGGCAGTCGCGTCAAAGCGATTTTCCTGACCGCCGTCGGAAGAGCATTCCTGCGGGTTGGCCTCGCAAAAGCGCACAAAACCGTGCGGGGGCTGAGCCGACCCCATCACCCGCATGAATGGCGTGGAACGTGTGGTAGTGCGATCGGAACTGTCGGGCCGCTCGATCGCCGATACGCCCTGTGCGCTTGCCGCCGCTGAAAAGAGCATGCCGCCGATAACTACGATGGCGCTCAGGTGAACCCGATGCATGACGATGAACCCCGTTACTCTTCCTCTCAAGCTACCCGACAGAACTCGAATTACGCTGAACTGGCGTCCGCGGATTTGAAGCTTTACGCTTCCAGTTCGTTCACCTTTCAACAGCACCGAGTGGATCGGCATGTGAGGCGTCCGAAAGTTCGTGTTGATCGTTCAAGAATTCGACGGCGATACCCCGCTCGTAATGCCGGACCACCGTGGCCCGCCGCTTATTAAGCGTGACCAACGAGCCGAGTTCCGGGCGAGCCGGCGTCAAAAGCGCGGCACCCGACAGAGAAAGGTTGTGGACACGGCATGCGAGGATGCCGCCGTCATCGAGGATGAGCATCGCTTCCTCCTGCGGCTCTACGCGCGGATAAGTGCGTGCTTCTTCTTGAGGAATCTCGGCTTGGGCGGCCAACCGGGGGATCTGCGCAGCAAGCTTGTCGCGCTTGCGCTGGGTGCCCGCGATGGCCATGGCAAATCCGCCGGGGAAAAGTCTGATCACCTGGCCTTCGAGGCCGCCGAGATGAGACAGATAAACGATCAGCTTCTCGCCGACGCGCAGGGGGACAGGCGTCGTCATGGCTGCGCTTTCGACAGAGATATCGATCAGTCGGCAGGGGTAATCCAGTTTGTCGGACCGCATGAAGCGCCCGGGCAGGCTCAGCGTAAAGCGGGGGTAGCGCCGCTTGTTGGCCGCAGTATCTGCTTCCGGCACACTAATCGGCCGATATGGAGCCGCACCCGTAGACATAGCCGTTCCTGCGATGGGGGCCGCAGAATGCGGCGCCAACTGCGCGAGCCAGGCCAGAACGCGTACGCTTAAGGCTCTGTTCCGAGGACGACTATGTGTGAGCCCCCCTTAATGAAGGGCTAATCGGTGCTCCATTCTTGTAATCAGGGCTCGGGGTGAAGGTTCAACCTTCATCGCTCTCGCCGCGACCGAGCCCGCCTTCAAACACGCGAAACTGGCGCCTCTTCGAGCGCACGACGCGGGCGTGATGGCCGGCCGTGATCATAGGCAACTCTGCGCGGTCGCCCGTGCTTGAGAAGCGCGGTGATCCTGCCGGCCAGAACAGCTCGTGGGAGATGATCCGTTTGGCTGACAACGGCAATTCTCCGAGCCAGTGCGGTTCCTGCAAGGGCGAGAACGCCCCCAGGATCCGGTCGATGGTTTCGCCGGTATGCTGCAGGGGCAGCAGGATGACCTCGAAGGGCGTCGAGGGCCGGGCCATAGGGGCAGCTTCCATCTGAATGAGTTCGACCGCGCCTTGCTTGGCGAGTGCATTGAAGTGCCGCACCAGAGCGGAACGGTCGATTGCGGACCAGCCGTGCAGGAAATTGGAGCCGCGCAACTCGTACCCGAACAGCTCGCAGACCCGCGTTCCCGCGAGCCGGAAGCGATAGGTTTCGGCATCGACCCGCTCCAATATGAAAGTCGAAGGCAGCAGGCCGGCTATTTTCGACGGGTCGATCTCGAAGCGGCGGGGGGTGATCCGTTCTCCGCGGACCTCGTTCCAGTAGCCGAAGAGAACCTGGCTGTTCTTGTGCTTCATATCCATGCGCTAACCGGTGTCACCTCGCCTCGTGCCCTGAGGCCCCGTTGATGAGTGTGCCGGAACGGAACAATCTGGACGTGGCCGAACCGCACATCCACACGCAGGAGCAGCAAGTGTGCCAAGCGGCGGCTTGCCGCCGGTTCGGGCCGCGGTTAACTCTGCGCCCCCCGTACCCAGCAAGGAGCGTCCCCGGTGAGCCAGCATGAGCCAGCATTCAATGTGCATGCGAGCGTGATGTGGCTCCTTGCCTTGATGATCCTCGTGCAGGTGGTGCGCATCAGTCTGCCTGAGGATTGGGGGACATGGCTGACATTGGCGCTGGCATTCATTCCCGCGCGCTATTCCGGATTTGCCGAGTTGCTTCCCGGGGGAACGATCGCGTCGGTTACGTCGTTCGTCACCCACACGCTCGTGCATGGCGACTGGATGCACTTGGCATTGAATGGCGCATGGCTGCTCGCCTTTGGCGGCGCGGTGGCGCGACGCGTCGGAACGGGCCGCTTCCTGTGCTTCTTTGTGTTTTGCGGAGTAGCGGGAGCTTTGGCTTTTCTGGCCTTCAATCCGGAGGCAATGGTCCCGATGGTCGGCGCGTCAGGCGCTATTTCCGGTCTCATGGGCGGGACCATGCGCTACTTGTTCACCGCCGTAGATGGTGGTGGTTTTTCCGCACTGCGGGATGATCCGCGCGCCGCGCCGTTGATGCCGCTCGGTCGCGCGCTCGTCGACAAACGCGTCGTCGCCGTCACGCTCGTCTTTTTGCTGGCGAATATTCTTGCCGCAGTGGGGTTTGGAAGCGTGAGCGAAAGCGGAATTGCCTGGGAGGCACATATTGGTGGGTATTTCGCCGGTCTTTTAGCTTTCGGATTTTTTGATGCGCCGCAAACCCAACCTGCCGAAGACCCAACTATTCTCCACTGAGAGTCTTGCTTCCTCGCCGTTATTGCAGCACCATTGAAAATGTTAAATTGCCGCCGTTGGACGCCAGGGGCGGCCAAATAGTTAGACGTTCTTTGCTTTGTTAGCTTTGCGGGTCGGGGCCGGGCTTGGCAGGCGAACAACGTTGAAGGACGCGCTGGGAGGATTGCCAATGAATATCGCACAAATCCTGAAGGCCAAGGGCCGGGCGGTAGCGACTGCGCGACCTGACACGACCCTCCTGGATATCGTCGCGAAGCTGGCTCAGAAAAAGATCGGTGCCATCGTCGTCGTCGGCGATAACGGCGAAGTCGTCGGCATCATTTCCGAGCGCGATATCATCCGCAAGCTCGGGGAGCGCGGATCGGAGGTCCTCGACGAACCGGTTTCCAAAACCATGACCGCCAACGTCATCTCGTGCACCGAAACAAGCACGCTGGATGAGTTGATGGAGGTGATGACCCAGGGCCGCTTCCGCCACGTGCCGGTCATCGAGGATGGCGCCCTGGTTGGCATCGTCTCCATCGGAGACGTCGTGAAAAATCACATCGCCGAAGTCGAGATGGAAGTCACCGCTATGCGGGGCTACTTCGTAACCGGCTGATCCATCGGCCGCCTGGCGGGTCGAGCCTCAGGCGAGGCTCGGCACCCCGGTGTGTGCACCCGGCGCATGCTGACGGGCGTCGATCTCGCGGCGCATTTCCGCAAGGTGACGCTTGGCCGCCTGCTCGCCGCGGGCGATCAGTTCCTCGGCGCGATGGAAGTCGAAAAGGCCGATATCCGACAGCCGCAGGTTGATCATCGCATCAGGCGGATCACCGGCAAGGCGAGAGCGCGCGATCCGGTCCTGCACGATGTTGAAAGCTTCGACCATGACCGTCGAAATGCCGGGCGTGGCTTCGCTCTTTCCAAACAGCTGCCGCTTCAATAGTCCGCGCATTCCCGACCCGTTCTGCTCGGGGGTGAGCTGCGTGTCCATGTCGGCGGCGATATCGGACTCCAGGTGCGGGACGATGGTCCCGCGCCCGCAAATGTCGAAGTTGAGGTTCACGGCGATGACGTAGCGCGCGCCGTGGGCACGAGCCACGGACACCGGGATCGGGTTGACCAGCGCGCCGTCGAACAGCCAGCGGCCATTGATCTTCACCGGCTTGAAGATGCCGGGGAGCGCATAGGAAGCGCGCACCGCGTCCGACAGGCGCCCGCGCGAAAGCCAGATCTCATGTCCGCTGCCCAGCTCGGTGGCGACCGCGGTAAAGCGGGGCTCCATCTCCTCGATCATCATTTCGCCGAGGTGGCGCTCGAGGCGGTCACACAGACGCTGGCCGTTGATGAGCGCGGTGCCGCCGAAGTTGAAATCCAGATAGCCGAACACGCGGCGCCGGGTCAGTTCGAGAGCGAAATCCTCGAGAGCGTCGAGATGACCTGCCGCGTGACAGGCGCCGACGACGGCGCCGATGGAAGTGCCGACGATGATATCCGGCTTGATGCCGACGTCGGCGAGCGCTTTGAGCACGCCAATGTGTGCCCACCCGCGCGCGGCGCCGCCGCCCAGCGCGAGCCCAATCTTTGCTTTGCCCATTCCGTCACCCGTTAAGAGAAGCTGTCCCGTAGCGGAGGTCGTGCTTGCTTAACGTCCAACTGTGTATTTGGTGCCGACAAGGCGCCGACTCAACGAAGTGCGTCGCCTGAACAGCTTACGCTTCAGGTATACGGCGCCAAGATTAACCTTGCGCTATACTGGGAAGTGGTCTCGCACTGCGCCATGAACTGCGGCAGCGCAACAATCGTCAACTTGCAGGGTTCCAGGCATCACTTTCGGCGTCGGCGGCGAATATGAGACGCATGGCCTTTCCGTCAGCCGTTTGCTGCGGAACAACGCGGTAAAAGCAGCTTCGGCGGCCGGTGTGGCAGGCAACGCGGTCGCCGCCTACCGCAACGCGCATCCAGATAACATCCTGGTCGCAGTCGACACGCATTTCGACAATGTTAAGCACGTTTCCGCTTTCCTCGCCCTTCTTCCATAGTGCGCTGCGGGAGCGGCTCCAGAAGTGCGCGACGCCTGTCTCGACGCTCAGCGTCAGCGCTTCGTCGTTCATCCAGGCGAACATCAGCACCTCGCCCGTCGCTGCGTCGGTCACGATTGCCGGTATCAGCCCGGCAGCGTCGTACTTGGGAGCGAAGGCGAGACCTTCCTCGACCTCTTTGCTTGCGGACATTGGAACCTGCGGAACCTTCTTAGGTTAGGGCGCGCGTGCGAACCGCGTCGAGAAACCGGCGGCGCCAAGTGTCTTCGGTATCGAAGACGCCGGTGAAATGGCTCGTCTCCATGATCGCCTCGGGCTGATTGACGGCGCGCAAGGTCATGCACTGGTGCGTGGCGCGGATCATCACGGCGACGCCACGCGGATGCAGGCTCTGCTGGATGGTCTCGCCGATCTGAGCGGTGAGAGATTCCTGTACCTGCAGTCGCCGCGCGAAAATATCGACGACGCGTGCCAGGCGCGACAATCCGACGACGCGCCGGTCGGGCAAATAGGCGACATGCGCGACGCCGACGAAGGGCGCGATATGATGCTCGCAATGGCTTTCGAGGCGCACGTCCCGCAGGAGGATCATGTCGTGATAGCCCGAAACGTCCTCGAAGGTACGCGCCAGCTCCGCGACGGGGTCTTCGCGGTAACCGCTGAACCGCTCGTCGAAGGCATCCACCACGCGCTGCGGGGTCTTGATGAGGCCTTCGCGCGTGGGATCGTCACCAGCCCAGGCCAGCAGGGTGCGCACGGCTTCCTCGGCGGCTTCCCGCGTTGGGCGCACGCCTGCGATGAGATCGAGCTTCGGGCCTTTGCTGGAGCTCACGACGGTTCCTTGTTGGCTCAAATGGTGCCGGTGCGGCGAAGCGACAGCCATGCGCGCCGGGATGGGCGGCGGGCGCCGGCTCACCTATATTATCGGTGCCGGCGCCTGCAATGGAAAGGGCGGCACCTGAAGAAGCGTGGCGAGACATGGCCGATCTGAACGAGATCTACAACACGAAACTGCTCGAGCTGGCGGCCCACATCCCGCTCACCGAGCGTCTGGCGGCGCCAGATGCTACGGCGACGGCCCACTCGAAGCTGTGCGGCTCGACGGTGACGATCGACCTGGCGATGCGCGATGGCGCCGTGATCGGGTATGGACAGACGGTCAAGGCCTGCCTTCTCGGACAGGCGGCGGCGTCGATCATTGGCGCGCACATCATCGGGGCCACCCCGGTTGAAATACACGCAGCCTCTGGAGCCTTCCGCCATATGTTGAAGGAGAACGGACCGCCGCCGTCGGGACGGTTCGCCGATCTTTCGCTCATGGAGCCGGTTCGCCACTACAAGGCGCGGCACGGATCGGTCATGTTAGTGTTCGAAGCCATCGAGCGGGCCATGGCCGAGATCGATGCCGGCACTGCGGAAACGCGCGCGGGCACCGCTGGGGCCTAGCTTCAGCGAGCGGAGAACACCATGCCAGTCATTCGCGATCCTGCCGCCATCTCCGAGCGGCGTGGGACGATCTATCCGGCTCCGTTCAAGAGCGGCTTTGAGGGCCGCAGTAAGCGGGCGCTGGGCAATGCATGCGGGCTGACCCAATTCGGCGTCAACCTCACCACGCTCCAGCCCGGGGCGGTCTCGGCGCTCCGGCATTGGCACACCAGCGAGGACGAGTTCATTTACGTGCTCGACGGTGAATTGACACTGGAGCTGGACGGCAAGGTCGAGATTCTCGTCGCCGGCATGGCCGCCGGATTTCCGGCCGGCGAACCGGTGGCGCATCGGCTTGCCAATCATAGCGACGCCCCGGCGACCTATCTGGAGGTCGGGACGCGCGCGCCGCAGGACGAGGTGGTCTATCCCCATGACGACCTGCTGGCGTCGCGCCAGTCTGGGCAGACGTCGTTCCGCCGCAAAACGGGCGAGCCTTACGAGTGAACAGGCAATGAGCTTCATGGGCGCACTCCTCAAGGCGCCGGTCCACCTCTACCGCTGGACCCTCAAACCCTATGTAGGCTGGGATTGCCGGCACCTCCCGACCTGCTCGGAGTACGCGCTCGACTCCATCGACAAGAACGGCCCGTGGCGGGGATTGTGGCTCATCCTGTCTCGTCTGTCCCGCTGCCGGCCAGGTGGCACGCGCGGCCACGATCCCGTGCCGGATATCCGCCGGGAACGGCATGTTCTGGCCCCCTGGCGCTATGGACGCTGGCGTTAGGCCGCGCCCTCCCGGCTTGACTTCCACTGTCCGGGGCCGCACATAGCGCCCGCATCTTACCTGCTTGGTATGCAGCGATTGAGAGGAGTGACCCCCGCATGGCTGACGCGGCGCTGAACGATTCCCAAATCATCCTGACGTTCCCCGACGGCGCCACGCGCAAGATCGTGAGCGGCACGACGGGTGCGAGCGTCGCCAAGGCGATCTCGCCGTCGCTGGCAAAGCGCACGGTCGCGATGAGCCTCAACGGCCAGCTGGCCGATCTCGCCGATCCCATCACCGAGGACGCGACGATCAAATTCGTCTCGCGGACGGACCCGGAAGCGCTGGAGCTGATCCGGCACGATGCCGCGCACGTCATGGCCGAAGCCGTGCAGGAGCTGTGGCCCGGCACGCAGGTGACGATCGGCCCGGTGATCGAGAACGGCTTCTTCTACGACTTCGCCAAGCAGCAGCCGTTCGAGCCCGAGGATATTCCGCGGATCGAGAAGAAGATGGGCGAGATCATCGGCCGCAATTCGCCCTTCACCAAGGAAGTGTGGAGCCGCGACAAGGCAAAGAAGTTCTTCCGCGACAAGGGCGAGAACTTCAAGGTCGAGCTGGTCGACGCCATTCCCGAGGACCAGGACGTCAAGATCTACAAGCAGGGCGAGTGGCTCGATCTGTGCCGCGGCCCGCATATGGCTTCGACGGGTCAGGTCGGCAAAGCGTTCAAGCTGATGAAGTTCGCCGGCGCCTACTGGCGCGGCGATGCCAACAATCCGCAACTGCAGCGCATCTACGGCACGGCGTGGGCCACCGAAGAAGAGCTGAAGGAATACCTGCATCGCCTCGAGGAGGCCGAGAAGCGCGACCACCGCAAGCTCGGCCGGGAGATGGACCTGTTCCATTTCCAGGAGGAGGCGCCGGGGTCCGTCTTCTGGCACCCGAAGGGCTGGACGCTCTTCCAGAATCTCATCTCCTACATGCGCCGCCGGCTCGATGCCGACGGCTACCAGGAGGTGAACTCTCCCGACATGATGGAGAAGCACTTCTGGGAGCTGTCCGGCCATTGGGAGAACTACGGCGAGAACATGTTTACGACGGTGCTCCCGGACGAGCGCGTGTTCTGCTGCAAGCCGATGAACTGCCCCGGCCACGTGCAGATCTACAAGCACGGCCTCAAGAGCTATCGCGACCTGCCGCTGAAGATCGCCGAGTTCGGCAAGGTGCACCGCTACGAGCCGTCGGGCGCGCTGCACGGCATGCTGCGCGTGCGCCACTTTACGCAGGATGACGCGCACATCTTCATCACCGAAGATCAGATCATGGAGGAATGCCTCAAGATCAACGATCTGATGCTGTCGATCTATAAAGACTTCGGCTTCGAGGACATCTTCATCAAGCTGTCGACGCGCCCTGAAAAGCGCGTGGGCGCCGACGAGCTGTGGGACAAGGCCGAGAAGGCGCTGCAGGACGTGCTCGACGAGGTGACGCGCCGCTCGAACGGACGCGTCAAGACGGCACTGCAACCCGGCGAGGGCGCGTTCTACGGGCCGAAGCTGGAGTACGTGTTGAAAGATGCCATCGGTCGCGAATGGCAGTGCGGCACGACGCAGGTCGACTTCAACCTCGCCGGCCGTCTCGGCGCCTTCTACATCGACGAGAACTCAGAGAAGAAGACGCCGGTGATGATCCATCGCGCCATGTTCGGCTCGCTGGAGCGCTTCACGGGCATCCTGATCGAGAACTACGCTGGTCACTTCCCGCTCTGGCTATCGCCACTGCAGGTGGTCGTGGCGACCATCGTCTCCGACGCCGACGACTACGCGCTCGGCGTGGCGGAGAAGCTGCGCGCGGCGGGCCTGCGCGTCGAGACGGATCTGCGCAACGAGAAGATCAACTACAAGGTGCGCGAGCACTCGCTGGCCAAAGTTCCAGTGATGCTCGTCGTCGGCAAGCGTGAGGCCGAGGAGGGCAAAGTATCGATGCGCCGTCTCGGCAGCCAGGCGCAGCAGGTGATGGCGCTCGACGAGGCCATCGCCGCCCTGACCAAGGAAGCAACGCCGCCCGACCAGCAGCGGTCGGGCGAGAAACACTGAAACGAGGGAGCTAGTCCAATGCCTACACTGTCCGATTCAGCCCGGAAGAAGATCCAGGCGCGTCAGCGCAAGGCCGAGAACACCAAAAAGCGCGAGGCGAAAATCGCCAAGAAGGAGCGCAACGCCTCCAAGGCGGCCGCATCCAAGTAAGCGGCCCGCAACGGCCGCTGATGTGACGATCAACTCCGGCGCTTAACGGGCCGAGAGGTAGAAGATCGCCATGATCGCGCAGATGAATGCGAACTGTGATACCACGCGCAGACGCATGAACCGCTGGCTATCGTCATCGTCGCGACCGGCGATGGCGTTCCAGATGCCAAGCATCAGTGCCGCAGCGATCGCGCCGAGTAGCGCGATCGTCGCGTAAGGCGCCACCGCTCGCAAAAGCAGCGACGGGTGCGTGGCAAGCGCCGCAGTGACACTGGCGCGAATGGCGTCAAAGCCGTAGTAGAGCGCAATCGCGGAGAACGCCGCGATGACGCCCATCATCCCGAATGCGAGAACGTAGCGGACGTTGTGGCCCGTGACGCCGGCGCGCGCTTCGGTGTCGGAGAGCACGAGGTGATGTGTGTCGTCGTAGAAAGCGGCCATGACATGGGTTCCTTCTCAAGGCCCAATGGTCAGGCGCGGATCGGTGGCTGGCCGACCCCGTCGAGCCGGGATATTCCCGGCCTTATTTGATTTGGGGAAGGAGCCCCGCTGCATTCAAGGGGCGGGCGCATTGCGCGCCACTTTAGCGATTAATCCGCGTTAACGCTCTTGCGTTGCGAACGTCATGCCGCCCCCGATCTCGGCCAGCGGGTCGATGCCCGAAAACAGATTGCGGCCCCTGCAGTCAGGGTTGAGCGACTGTAACAAATAAACGCGACCGCCTGTCTTCAGGCAGGCCACCACGCCGATCGGCGTGGCGTTGCGGCAGCCGGTGCGCGCCTCGAACCGCTCACCTGCGATTCCGCCGACTTCGATCGGCGCCGCCGTAAGGCGCTCCGTTTCGTAAGGGCCTACATCGAAGGACTTCAGAGCCGACTCCCTGCAGGGGCCGCTGTCCTGCAGAAGGCGCAGCTCGACGGCATCGATCATGCGCATCTCGCTGCCGTGCGGCGTGAACTCGATACGTCCGGCACTCGCCGATACATGCCAGCGTGCATCGTCATAGCGCAGCTGTGCATCGCCGAGCCCGATCGACACCTCGCCGGCCAGGGCAGGGCCTGCCCAGAGCGCCAGGGTTGCCATTACGGCGCGGAGCATCGCGATACGCCTTCACCCTCCGGAATTAGTAGCCGCTCAGAACCCGTTGCCCAGCGCGTTGCCGACCATGTCGATGATCGACGGCTGCTGCTTGCGCTTTTGCGGACGCGTAGCCGATGTGGTGAAGCCATCAGCGGGCTCCGGCGCGCCTACGGGAGCCAGATGATCGCGGCCGATATCGATCTTGTCCCACTGGCCGTCGAGTGCCTGCGTGATGCGCTTCTCGTGTCCGTAGATATCGCGGAAGGTGCGCACCTTACCGCTATCGTCGACCCACGCGGTGAAATAGACGAGATGCATCGGAATGCGCTTTTCGATGACGATCTCCTGATCGCGCGGGCCATCGCGCATCTTGGAGTTGACCGTCGCCGCATCCCAGCCCTTGTCCTCCTGCAGCACGACCTCCGCCATCTTCATCGGATTGCGTAGCCGCAGACAGCCATGGCTCAGCGTGCGCACCGGCTGCGCGAACATCCACTTGTCGATGGTGTCGTGCATGAAGATCGTGTGCTGGCTCGGGAAGGTGAACTTCACGACGCCCATGACGTTTTTGCGGCCCGGCGGCTGCACCACCTCGTAATCGCGAATGTCGACCGTGTTCCAGTCGATGGTGCGATAATCGAGCGGCTTGCCGTCCTTCGTCTCCAGCTCCAGGCCGTGCTCGCGGAACATGCGCGCACCGCGGCGCAAATCGGGCTGCAACTCGCGCACCTTGATCGATTCCGGCACGCGCCACATCGGCTTGAACACGACGGTTTTCAGGTTGCGCGTATAGATGGTGGTCTGCTTGTTGGTCTCGCCGACGACGATGCGCTCCGAGTGGATCGGCTCCCCGTCCTTGTAGAAGTACACCATGAACTCGGGCACGTTGGCGAGGATGTGCACATCGCCGATGTCGGCCGGCATCCAGCGCCACTCTTCCATGTTGGCGCGCAGGCGCTTGCCGGCCGGCGACGTCTTGTTCTTGAGATACGCCTGACGCAGCTTCTCGAACTGCGGATGCTGCGGGTGTACCGAACGGAGATACGCGGCGGGATCGCCGGCCTCGGCCGCGGCTTTGATCACGACCTCGGGATCGAGGAGCTGCGGCTTGCGGTCGAGGTTCGAGTTGAGCAGGATCGTTGGATCGATGATGCGGCCGCCGCGCGCGTGCCGGGCATATTTCAAAAGCGCCTGCGAGATGGCGATGTCGGTCTTGGCGATGGTTGCGGGATCGAGATCCGTACCGGCGGGAATCTCCGGCAGAGCGAACTCGCTGGCGTCGAGGCCCCAGTCATCGGCCTTGAGGATCTCCGCGCCGACGGCCGCGCCCTTCACGGTGAGGCCAGCTTCGCTCATCCAGATCGGAGCATCCTTGTGCGCGGCGTAATAATCCAAAAGGACCGCCCGCTCCTTGATCTCCTGGGCCGAGCCCTCAGTCGGCAAGGCGTCGAGGCCGGCACGCACCGCGCTGGCCACCGGGCTCGGATCAGCCGGCGGTTTCATGGGCGGCAGGATAGCCGGATCGGTGGCGATCGGCCCCTCGGCGGCAGGTGCGGCGAGGCCGGCGCTGTGCTGGCCGAACGCAAGGATGACGGCAAGCGTCAGAATCGATGTGCGAATCATTCCCCCTCCGAAGGGCCAGAGGCTAAACGAGCCACGTCATTCTGGCCAGCTTGCGGCGGCCCTGGAACCGCCCGGAATCAAGGCCGAGTGGCTCCGCCGCTACGCATTTCACACGGCTGTCCCAAACCACCGGCAAGACTGGTATCGCAAAACCTAACCGCGGGGCACTAACGTGCGGTTTCCCGAGCTTTCATATTCAAATCCCGGCGATCCGCCACTGAAGCGCGGGGTCATCCGGCTCCTGGAGCGCCTGGCCGGGCGGGACTACTTCGCGCCCCATTACGACACCTGGCGCGCGACCGGGACGCCCGGCCAGCATGCGATCCGCCCGCTGCTCGGGCTCATCGGGGTCGAACTGGAGGTCGTTGCCCCCGCCTGGCCGGCTCGCCTCGCCCCCGCCGCCCCGCTGGTCCTCGTCGCCAACCATCCGTATGGCATCCTCGACGGTTTGGCCGCACTGAGCATGGCCGAAGACCTCGGCCGGCCGTTCCGCGTGCTCATCAACCGGGAACTCATGAAGGTGCCGGAGCTGGAGCAGTTTGCACTCCCGATCGATTTCCGCGAGACGCCGGACGCCTTGCGCACCAACCTGCGCACCCGCAACGAAGCCATCGCGCTCCTGCGCTCAGGGACGACCATCATCGTCTTCCCCGCCGGCGGCGTGGCCACCGCGCCATCTCCGTTCGCTCCCGCCGTCGAGCTGCCATGGAAGATGTTTGCGGCACGCATGATCCAGGCAGCGCGGGCTGACGTCCTGCCGGTCTATTTCGAAGGACAGTGCAGCCCGCTGTTCCACCTGGCCTCGCGGCTGAGCATGACCCTCCGTCTATCGCTGCTCATCCGCGAGTTCCGTCGCAGCGTAGGACGCCGCATCGTGGCGCATGCTGGAGAGGTGATCTCCTTCGCGCAGCTACAACACAAGGATGATCGCCGGCTCCTGCTGGCCGAGCTCTACGACCGGGTGCATGCTTTGGGTAAAAGCAGTCCTCAGCCGCGGCCGCGGTAGGGGGCCACGCCCTGGTCGGGTAGCCATACGCCCTCAGGCAGCTTGCCGGTCTGCCAGAACACGTCGATGGGAATGCCGCCGCGCGGATACCAGTAGCCGCCGATGCGCAGGAAGTGCGGGTCGAGCATTTCAACCAGCCGCTTGCCGATGGCGACGGTGCAGTCCTCGTGGAAGGCGCCGTGATTGCGAAAGGCGCCGAGGTAGAGCTTCAGCGATTTGGATTCCACCAGCCACTCGCGGGGCACGTAGTCGATCACGAGATGGGCAAAGTCCGGCTGGCCCGTCACCGGGCAGAGCGATGTGAACTCCGGCGCCGTGAAGCGTGCGACATAGGCGGTGTCGGGATGCGGGTTCGGTACCCGCTCCAGCACCGCTTCCTCCGGTGTCTGGGGAAGCTTCGTCGCCTGGCCAAGGATGGTAACGGTGGGATCTTTCGTGCCCATGGCTCACTCCGCGGCGAGGCGCGCCGGATCAGGACCGGTGTAGATGGCGCCCTCGCGGCAGCTATCGCGGGCGATCTCGATCTGCGCGAGGCCCGGGATGCGGTTCTGCAGACGGTTCCACAGCCAGATCGCGATGCGTTCCAGCGTCGGGGCTTCGAGGCCCTCTATCTCGTTCAGGAGACGGTGGTCGAGCGCGTCCTGCGCTTCCGCCATCGCCTCGGAAAGCTCGTCGAAGTGGAAGACGTAGCCCGTCTCGGCGCCCGGCATGCCGTCGATGGAGATGCGCGCGCGGAACGAATGCCCGTGCACCCGAGCGTTGGGGTGTCCGGGTGGGGCCGTCGGCAGATAGTGCGCGGCCTCGAACAGGAACTCTTTATAAATGCGCATGCCGCGTCTCTAGGCGATTTTCCTCTGTAGTTCCAGTGTCAGCGGCTGATCCGCGACGCTGCGGCCAGTTCGATTGCCCTACAACGAGCATTTACCCATCACGGGCCCGAGCCGGTCACGGGATACCCAGAAGCTTGTGGGTCTGCAGCGACAGCCGCCATTGCGGATGCGCCTTGCAATAGGCGATGGCTCGCTCGGTATTGGCCTGGACGTCGGGTCCGTCCATCGGCTGCAAATACCGATGACTGAAGCCTAGCCCGGCGAGCAATTGCGGATCCAGCCCGGCTTGCGGAAAGACGACCTTCAGTTCGTCGCCCGTCTGCTGCTTGAGGTCGGTTCCGGCCTTCGGACTGACGCAGATCCAGTCGATGGTCCGCGGCACGGGGAGGGTGCCGTTGGTCTCGATGGCGATCTCGAAGCCGCGCGCATGCAGGGCCTCTATCAAGGCCGTGTCGACCTGCAGCATCGGCTCGCCGCCCGTCAGGACGATGAGTGACGCACCGGCCGCGCCCGCCGCAGCCGCACAGGCTCCGGCCAGATCCTCGGCCTTCGCGAACCTGCCGCCGCCCGGCCCGTCGACACCGACGAAATCCGTATCGCAGAACCGGCAATCGGCCGTCGCCCGGTCCTGCTCGCGGCCGGACCACAGATTGCAGCCGGCGAAACGGCAGAACACGGCGGGGCGTCCGGCATTCGTGCCTTCGCCCTGCAGGGTGTAAAAGATCTCTTTGACCGCGTACATGCGCGCATCCGTAAGGCCGCGCATCGGCGCATTCAAGGGGACCCGGCTAGCGGTCCATCTCGTATGGCAGTGGTGGCCCCGATCCGGCCCCGCTCAGGTCTATGGTGGCGGCGATTTCATCAAGGTCGGCCTGCCGCAGGTGCAGGGTAGCGGCTCCGATCCACCCGTCGACCTGTTCCGCATTGCGGGCGCCGACGATAGCGCCGCTGACACCGGGCCAGGACAGCGTCCAGGCGATGGCGACGGCGGCGGTAGAGGCGTCATGGCGCTTAGCGACGTCGGCCATGGTGGCGGCAAGCGCCAGGTTCGCCGTCAACTTGTCGCCGGTGAACTCGGCATTGCGCGACCGCCAATCATTGGCGGGGAGGTGCTTGGCGCGGTCTGCCGTGAATGCGCCGGTCAGCAAACCCGCCTGCATAGGGCTGTAAACGATGACGCCGGTGTCGTGCTGCACGCACCAGGGCAGCTCGGCGGCGGCAAATTCCCGGCGGATGGCCGAAAAGGGCGGCTGCAGCGTATCGACATGGCCGACCTTCTCGGCCGCCTCGAGCTGGCCGACGTTGTGGTTGGACAGTCCGACGGCACGCACCTTTCCCTCCGCCTTGAGATCGAGCAGCGTGCTCCAGTAGTCCTCGATCGGCGTCCCATCTCTCGCCGGCCAGTGCATCTGATAAAGATCGATGCGCTCGACGCCCAGGCGCTTGAGCGAAGCCTCGCATTCGGCGCGGATGCTGGCCGGGCTGCCGACGTTTTTGGGGGGCGCCATGCGGTCGTTGTCGTCCCAGCGCAAGCCGCACTTGGTGAATACGTAGGGGCGCTGAGCGGCGGGGATGTCAGCCAGAGCGTTGCGCACGACCTCTTCGGAATGACCGAGGCCATAGATCGCCGCCGTGTCGATCCAGTTGACGCCGCGCTCCACGGCATGGCGAATGGCAGCGATCGATTCCCTATCGTCCTGCTCACCCCAGCCGACCGCCCAGTCGCCGCCGCCGATGGCCCACGCACCAAGTCCCACAGGCGTGATGTGCATATCGGTGCGCCCCAGCCGCCGTTTGGGCAGTGCTGACTTGCCGGCATTATCGTTCACGGACGTCTTAACGAGTGTCATTGGGTACCTCCGGACACGGCGGAACTGTGCGCGGCGACATCTCTGCCGCCGCCACAGCATTTTCACTCATACAACTGGCGCCGAACTACGGCGCGTGCTTCTCGCGGGTGGATTCGTACAAAAACCAAACGCGGCGCTCGGTTTCGTCCATCCAATTCTCGATGAGGCTGGCGGTCGCAACGTCGCCAACCTCGTCGCACAGGTCGTGCGCTTCCTTCAGACGTGTAACCATGTCCTTGTTGTTGTCGCGCAGCTCGGCGAGCATGTCCTGCGGCGTGACGTAGGGCGCGTCGTTATCTTCCACGCGTTGCAGGCGAGCGATCTCGCCGATCGAGTGCAACGTCGTACCGCCGATCTTGCGCACGCGCTCGGCCAGCGGATCGGTCATGGCGAAGAGCTGATCACCATGCTCGTCCAGAAGCAGATGATAGTCGCGGAAGTGCGGCCCGCTCATGTGCCAGTGGAAGTTCTTGGTCTTGAGGTACAGCGCGAACGTATCGGCGAGCAGCGCGTTCAATGCACCGGATAGGTCGCGGATTGCATTCGAGTCATAGATGCTCGGCGTCTGCAGCGGCGCTTTGCGGCGCTCGGCAGCCTTTCTCATGTCGCCCATGGGGGATCTCCTCGGCTAACGCTGGCAATATAGCCGACAGTATTGCCAAGAACTCATATGCGAACGCACACACAAGGTTTGGAGCCGCCTAACAGTGAGTTGATGTGCGCCGTTTGACGCATAAGCAGAACAATTTGGAAACTTATGCAGGGCGCAGGCGCCGTCAGCGGAATGACGATTTCAACTCATCTTCAATGGCATGCAGCTCGCTCGTGGTGTCCGTGAACGCCGTGATCGAGCGGCCTGCACGTCGGTACCAGTAGCGCGCATTTTCGGCGTCGCCTTCGATCTTGTGCAGCGTTGCGTGCAGCCAATCGGCGAGCGGAGCGCCCTCGTGGCGCTGCGCAACAGCGTGCGCAGTCTGCCAGTTGCCGGCGAGCGCATCCGCTATTGCTTTCAGGAATTCGTCTTCGCGGCTTGCCATGCTTCCCATCCCTTGGCGCGCAGATGGCACGCCGGACAATGGTTGCAGCCGTAGCCCCACGCGTGCCGGCGCGTGCGCACTCCGAGGTAACAGGTGTGGCTTTCCTCGACGATGAGGTCGACAAGCGGCGTACCGCCGAGTGCCTCCGCCATCGCCCAGGTGCCCGCCTTGTCAACGTACATCAGCGGGGTTTCGACGACGAAGTCCGCATCCATCCCGAGTGACAGTGCCTTGGCCAGCGTCTGCAGCGTGTCGTTGCGGCAATCGGGGTAGCCGGAAAAGTCCGTCTCGCACATGCCGCCGACGAGCGTGCGCACGCCTCGCCGGTACGCGAGTGCGGCCGCGTAGGTGAAGAACAGCAGGTTGCGCCCGGGCACGAACGTAGACGGGAGACCGCGCTCGTTCATCACGATCTCGGCATCGCGCGTCAGCGCCGTCTCACTCAGGCGCCCGAGTTCAGCCAGCTCGAGCATATGGTCCGCGCCGAGCCGCTCACCCCATTCCGGCTTCAGGGTGCAAAGCGCCTCCCGCAGGATCGCGCGCTGTCCGAGCTCCGCGGCATGCCGCTGACCGTAGGCGAAGCCGACCGTCTCGACCTGTTCGTAGCGATCCAACGCCCAGGCCAAGCAGACGGTCGAATCCTGCCCGCCGGAAAACAGAACCAGTGCGGCGCTATCGCCCATGCTTACCGTGCTCTCCATCCATCACAGGCTGGCGCCGTCGAACTTGGTCACTTTGAGCCCGTCGAGGTCGACGCCGTCGAGGCAGCGCACGTTGATGCCCACCATCTCGGACCCGTCCGGCATCGTGCCGCGCCCGAAGGAGGCGACCCCGCAAGTTCCGCAGAACAGGTGATGGATGACCTTGTGGTTGAACTGATAGTCAGAAAGCGCGCCTTCGCCGCTGCCAAGCTGGAACTGGCTAGCCGGCACGAAGGCCAGCAAGGTACCGCGCTTGCGGCAGATGGAGCAGTTGCAGGACATGACCTCGTCCAGCGCCGCCTCGACCTGATAGCGGACGGCCCCGCAATGACACCCGCCCGTGTAGGTTTCCGTCGCCATCGTGGCGTCCTTATCCTTGACCTCGAGGGCCGCCGCCACCCACCCGTCAGGGCAAATTTTTCTGCCCTTTCCGCGTCCGGCAAGAGCGGTTAAAACCCGCCGGACCTTTCCACGCCCGTCCGCGGCCTGCAACTCATAAGGTAACGACATGACCGCCATTATCGACATCATCGGCCGCGAGATTCTCGACAGCCGCGGCAACCCGACGGTGGAGGTCGATGTCATCCTGGAGGATGGGGCGCTGGGTCGTGCCGCGGTGCCCTCGGGCGCCTCGACGGGCGCGCACGAGGCGGTTGAGCTGCGCGACGGCGACAAGAGCCGCTATTTGGGCAAGGGCGTCGAAAAGGCCGTCGAGGCGGTCAACAGCGAGATCTTCGACACCCTGGCCGGCATGGATGCCGAGGACCAGCGCGGCATCGATGCCGCCATGATTCAGCTCGACGGCACGCGCAACAAATCGCGGCTTGGCGCCAATGCCATTCTCGGGGTCTCGCTGGCCACGGCCAAGGCTGCCGCCCAGACGAGCGGCCTGCCGCTCTATCGATACCTCGGCGGCGCAGGGGCGCACGTATTGCCCGTACCGATGATGAATATCGTCAACGGCGGCGCCCACGCGGACAACCCGATCGACATCCAGGAATTCATGATCATGCCGGTGGCGGCCGGCTCGATCGCCGACGCCGTACGCATCGGCGCCGAAATCTTTCACACGCTGAAGAAGGCGCTGAAGGATGCCGGTCTGTCGACAAGCGTCGGCGACGAGGGCGGCTTCGCGCCCAACATAAAGTCCGCCGACGACGCGCTCGCTTTCATCACCAAGGCCATCGAGGCCGCCGGTTACAAGCCGGGTGATGACGTCATGCTCGCCCTCGACTGCGCGTCGACCGAATACTTCAAGGACGGGAAGTACACGCTCGCCGGCGAAGGTCTGTCGCTCGATGCCGGCGGCATGGTGAAGTACCTGGAATCGCTCGTCAGCCGCTACCCGATCATTTCCATCGAGGACGGCATGTCCGAGGATGACTGGGAGGGCTGGCAGGCGCTCACCGAGGCCATCGGCTCGCGCTGCCAGCTGGTCGGCGACGATCTGTTCGTGACCAACACCGAGCGCCTCGCCGAAGGCATCAGGCGCGGCATCGGCAACTCGATCCTCGTCAAGGTCAATCAGATCGGCTCGCTCTCGGAGACGCTCGATGCCGTGTCGATGGCGCAGCGGGCCGGCTACACGGCTGTCATCTCGCACCGCTCGGGCGAAACCGAGGACGCGACCATCGCCGATCTCGCCGTCGCCACCAACGCGGGACAGATCAAGACCGGTTCCTTGTGCCGCTCCGACCGCCTCGCCAAGTACAACCAGCTCATTCGCATCGCGGGCGAGCTTGGCGACACGGCGCAATATGCCGGCAGGAGCGTCATCCGCGGCAACCCCGTCGGTTAGAAACAAGCGGCACGCTGCCGACGTCATCTTCGGTCTTGATCGAGGATGACCACTGCCCCGGCGACAAACGGCACAGCGCTTTACTCGCCGTTAAGCAGGTCGTGGCATAAACGTCGCTGTCCACCAGTCACGTGCAGCGTAAAAAAACTCCACCAGTCACGTGCAGCGTAAAAAAACAAAGTGCTGCGTCAGCCAAAAACACATGATCGACGCTCGAGGTCACGGCAGGTGACGGTGTTGCTTCTCTGCCTGGGTCTGACCGCTTATTTCGTCCATCATGCAATCAATGGCAGGCACGGCTTCGAGGCGCGATCGCAGCTGATCGAACGGTCAGCTTTGTTAGAGTTCGAGATCAAGAGCCTCGAAGCTGTGCGCGCCAAGCTGGAGCGCGATGTGGCGCTCCTTACCCCCGACAAGCCTGATCCGGACCTCGTCGAAGAGGTCGCGCGCGAAGTGCTCGGCTTCGTGCGTGCCGAGGATTACGTGCTCACCCAGCCTTAGGCTTGGGATAGGGGTTTCCCGATTCTGGTCATTGCCCGCCGGCTCTTGTAGGCTGCCGGCAATCCTCCCACTGCTGATGGCTTCGGTCCCTTATGGCTGCAGGAAAATCATCGCGCGCACCGGCGGCTGGCAAGGCAGCAGGCAACGGGCACAAGCAACCTGAGAACAAGGGCTTCACGCGCGACGAACTGCTCGACGCCTACCGGCGCATGCTGCTTGTCCGCCGGTTCGAGGAAAAGGCGGGCCAACTCTATGGCATGGGGCACATCGGCGGCTTCTGCCATCTCTACATCGGCCAGGAAGCCGTCGTCGTCGGCATGCAGATGGCTCTGGAGCCGGGCGACCAGGTCATCACCGCTTACCGCGACCACGGGCACGCGCTTGCCGTCGGCATGGAAGCCAAAAGCGTCATGGCCGAGCTGACCGGACGCCGGGGCGGTTGTTCGCACGGCAAGGGCGGATCGATGCACATGTTCGCTCCCGATAAGGGTTTTTACGGCGGTCACGGCATCGTCGGGGCCTGCGTGCCCCTGGGTGCCGGGCTCGCCTTCGCCAACAAGTATCGCGGCAACGACCGTGTCTGCCTGACTTATTTCGGCGACGGCGCCGCCAATCAGGGGCAGGTCTACGAGGCATTCAACATGGCGGAGCTGTGGAAGCTGCCCGTCGTGTTCATCGTCGAGAACAACAAATACGCGATGGGCACCTCCATCGAACGCTCTTCGGCGACGACTGACCTGTCCCAGCGCGGGCTCTCGTTCGATATCCCGGGCGAGCATGTCGACGGCATGAACGTCGAAGCGGTGCGGGCCGCCGGCCTCAAGGCCATCGCCCATGCACGCAGCGGCAAAGGACCGATGATCCTCGAGATGATGACCTACCGCTATCGCGGTCATTCCATGTCGGATCCGGCCAAATACCGCACGCGCGAGGAAGTGCAGCAGATGCGCGACACGCAGGATCCCATCGAGCACGTGCGCATGCGCTTGCAAAAGGACGGCGTCGCGGAGGACGAGTTCAAGGCGATCGACCGGCAGGTGCGCGAGGAGGTCAATAAGGCCGCCGAGTTCGCGCTTTCCGATCCCGAGCCCGACCCCGCCGAACTGATCACCGACGTCTTCGTTTAGGAGCGGCTAGAACTGCATGCCGACTGAAGTTCTGATGCCAGCGCTCTCGCCGACGATGGAGGAGGGCACGCTCACCAAGTGGCTCATCGAGGAAGGCCAGGAGGTGAAGGCGGGCGACGTCATCGCGGAAATCGAGACCGACAAGGCGACGATGGAGGTCGAAGCCGTCGATGAAGGGAAGCTGTCGAAGATCCTGGTCCCCGCCGGTACCGAGAACGTAAAGGTCAACACCCCCATCGCCGTGATCGTCGGCGAGGGAGAAGACGAGAGCGCGCAGGAACCTCCAGCGGCAAAGAAAGCGGAACCTTCTGCCCCGCCGCCTAAACCCGCCGGCGACGCACCGGCCCCCGCGCCGCAATCGGCCGAGTCAAACGCACCCGAGAAGCACGGCCGCAGCTATGAGCCGCCGTCGGCAGAACCCGAAATTGCGCCCGGCACGGAAACGGCCAACCAGTCGATGCGCGAAGCCTTGCGCGATGCGATGGCCGAGGAGATGCGCCGCGACCCCGACGTGTTCTTGATGGGCGAGGAGGTCGCGCAGTACCAGGGCGCTTACAAGGTCAGCCAGAACCTGCTCGAAGAATTCGGCGATAGGCGCGTCATCGACACGCCTATCACCGAGCAGGGGTTCGCCGCCATCGGCGTCGGTGCGGCGTTCGCCGGGCTGAAGCCGATCGTCGAGTTCATGACGTGGAACTTCGCCATGCAGGCGATCGACCAGATCATCAACTCGGCCGGAAAGACGCACTACATGTCGGGCGGGCACGTGAAGGTGCCGATCGTCTTCCGCGGACCCAACGGCGCCGCGGCCCGTGTCGCCGCCCAGCACAGCCAATGCTACTCGGCTTGGTATGCACACGTTCCGGGATTGAAGGTCATCGCGCCATCGACGCCGGCAGACGCCAAGGGCCTGCTCAAGGCCGCGATCCGCGATCCGAACCCGGTGGTGTTCCTGGAAAACGAGATCCTCTACGGCGCTCATGGCCCCGTGCCGAAGACCGACGATTTCGTAATTCCCATCGGCAAGGCCCGCATCGCCCGGCCGGGCAAGGACGCGACCGTCGTCTCGTTCGCGCGCGGAATGGTGTACGCGCTGGAAGCCGCCGAGCGTCTCGCCAAGGATGGCATCGACGTCGAGGTTATCGATCTGCGAACGCTGCGTCCGCTGGACATGGACACCGTGCTCGCCTCAGTACGCAAGACGAACCGCATCGTCACCGTGGAAGAAGCTTGGCCCGTCTGCTCGATCGGCTCGGAGATCTGTGCGCAGGTCGCCGCGCAGGCCTTCGACGATCTCGATGCTCCGCCGACCAAGGTCTCCGGTGCCGACGTGCCGATGCCGTACGCCGCCAATCTGGAAAAGCTGGCGCTGCCATCGGTAGAGCGTGTGGTGGAGGCGGTGCGCTCCGTGCTCTATCTCGACGGCAAATAAGGACGGAAGCCGATGCCGGACGCGCCGCTCAGCCAAGCCGAACTGCTCAATGGCCTGTTCGAAGCCCTGCAGGCAATCATGACCCTCGTTTCGCTGTTCTTCGCGATCGTCTCCGGCTACATCGCCGGGCTCTATTTCTTTTTGGCGCGCGCTGGGCTGCTGCTCCGCATCCTCGCCTTCTCGCTGCTCACCATCGGCCTCAGCTTCCTCGGCGGCACCGCGGCGGTGGTGCAGTCCATGCAGGAAGGCCTCCTACAGGCGTGGGGCAAGCTGCCCGCACCAGTGATCGATGTGGCGAAGCTGCGCAATCCCATGCCGCTCGAAAGCGGGCTTCCCCTGTCGCAACAGGAACTCGGTGTGGTCACCGGCTGGATCATCGGCATCGCGGTGTACGCGGCCCTCGCGTATCTGACGTTCCTGCATGATTGGTCGAAGGAGGGCGCCGTCGGCCGGGCGGCGGCGACGCCATGAGCAGCACGCAAGACAGAGTACGCGCCTCCCCGCTCGCCAAGCGCCTCGCCAAGCAGGCGGGCATCGCGCTCGATGCGCTTTCGGGAAGCGGACCGCACGGCCGCGTCATCAAGCGCGACATCGAAGCTGCACTTGCCTCCGGCACGGCGACGCCCAGCGCAGCAAAAGCATCCGAAGCGCGCAGCGTTGCGACCATGGCTGCGCCCGCGCCGCTGGCCGACGACAAGATCCTCGCCCTGTACGACAAAGGCAGCTACGACCTCGTCCCGCACGACAAGATGCGGCGCGTCATTGCCGAACGCCTCACGCTCGCTAAGCAGACGATCCCCCACTACTACCTGTCGATCGATTGCCGCATCGACGAGCTTCTGCGCGCACGCGAGCGCATGAATGCCTCCTCGCCCAAAGACGGCCCGCGCGCCTACAAACTCTCGGTCAACGACTTCATCATCAAGGCAATGGCGTTGGCGCTGCAGCAGGTCCCCGACGCCAATGCGACGTGGACCGAGGCGGGCATGCTGCGCCACAAGTACTCCGACATCGGCGTCGCCGTAGCTATCGAGGGCGGACTGTTCACGCCCGTCATCCGCCAGGCGGAGGTGAAGACGCTGTCGGAGATCTCTAATGAAATGCGCGACCTCGCCGAGCGCGCCCGCAAGCGCCGCTTGGCGCCGCACGAATACCAGGGCGGGACGACGTCGATCTCCAACCTCGGCATGTTCGGCATCAAGACTTTCGACGCCGTCATCAACCCGCCGCACGCCACGATCCTGGCGGTCGGGGCGGCTGAACGACGTCCGATCGTGGCCGGAGAGACACTCGAGGTCGGAACAATTATGAGCGTGACCCTGTCGTGCGATCACCGGGTGGTCGACGGGGCTACCGGGGCCGCGCTTCTTGCCGCTTTCAAGGCATTCATCGAAGACCCCGTCCGCATGCTGGTTTGAGCCCACCGGGCTCGCGGCGGCCGCGAATCACCGGATGCGCTTTTGCTCGTCTCTGGTCCTTGTTCCTGCCGCCGGGCTGTGGCGGTCAAAGCACGCCCCGGCACCTTTCCCCAAGTAAGCGTCTCGTAAGGATGCGCAGAACGCTTAAGATTAGGGCACTCGCTTGCCGCTAGCCCAGGGCAAGACTAGAGAAGCTGAAACAGCGTGGGCGTACCTGATGATCGACTCTAGCCCTTGGAGTGATTTCGATGAAGGCGCGCTCGATTACACTGTGCGGCGCACTACTGGCTAGCCTGCTTGCAGGCTGCGCCCAAAATGGTCTGATCGGTTCCGGTGGCATGACCACAGGTTCCATCGACCCACAGAAACAGGCGGCAGCCAAAGCCGAGGAAGCGACGTGCTTGACGCTCGCATCCCAGATCGAAGCCCTGAACACTGAAGGCGTGTCGGGTAAGGTCGAGAAGGCGGCTGCCAAGAAGTACAAACTCAAGTCGACAGACATCGCCAAGGTCAACGAACTCAACAAGGCCAACAACGAGTTCCAGACCAAGTGCTCGAAGTATCCGCCCAAGGCCGCGGATGAAACCACGGCGGCCGCCCCTGCTCCGGCTAAGGAGAAGGAAAAGACTGCGGCAAAGCCGCCAGT
>JAESGM010000498.1_pt1 | contig 28283 bp, 27 predicted proteins | sample 9269721 | NCBI WGS metagenome assembly JAESGM01 (sample SAMN15720920, study PRJNA650825) | algae metagenome | isolation source: Komarekiella atlantica HA4396-MV6 and co-occurring heterotrophs from... | place: USA: Theobald House, Kauai, HI | collected 2009-07-29 | reverse complement strand
CCGCATGACCAAGGAGCAGTGGAACGAGGTCATCCGCGTCGATCTCGACAGCGTCTTCAATATGTCGCGTCAGGTCATCGATGGCATGCGTTCGCGCAGCTTCGGCCGCATCATCAACGTCTCGTCCATCAACGGACGCAAGGGCCAGATGGGCCAGTCGAACTATTCCGCCGCCAAGGCCGGCATGCACGGCTTCACCAAGGCGCTGGCCTTCGAAGGCGCTGCCAAGGGCATCACGGCCAACACCATCGCTCCGGGCTACATCGCCACCGAGATGGTCGCCGCCGTGCCGAAGGAAGTCCTCGAGACGAAGATCCTGCCGCAGATTCCGGCCGGCCGCCTCGGCGAGTCCGAGGAGATCGCGCGCGCCGTGGTTTTCCTCGCGGCCGACAGCGCCGGCTTCGTCAACGGCGCCTGCCTCGATATCAACGGTGGCCACTACATGGCGACCTGATCGAGGTCGCGCTACCAAGCAAAAAGGCCGGGCAATCGCCCGGCCTTTTTTATTGTCGAAGTTTCGGCTCAGCCGCGCATGCGGGTGCGAATGATGCGCGGGAATTCCTCTCCGCCGCCGCTAGCCTGCTCGTGCTGGCGGCGCTCGTCGTAGGTCCACCAGCGGTCGCCGTTCGTGCCGTCGCGCTGGCCTTGCACGTTCTGCGCAGCCTGATTGGCGCCCATCTCGCCCATGCCGACCTGCGGCTGCCGCGAGGGCGCCTGACCCTGCGCCTGCGCCGGACGGTGTGCATTGGGGGCGGCAAACCAGGCTTCGATCAGGTCGAGCTCGTCGGCCGAAAGGTTGAGCCCCTGGCCACGGCAGCGGGCGACGACGAAGTTGCGGAAACGCGCGGCGAAGAGGCTCGGCGATGCGCCCTGGTCGAACCACGGATCGGCTTCGCTCACCACGTCGAGCACGAAGCGGGCGTCGTCCCGGCGGACGTCGATACCGACGCTCTCGGCGCGCTTGATGATGTTGGTCAGGGTCTGCGAGCCCGCCAGCCCGTTGGCACTGATTTCCTGCGCCATGACATCGAACAACGTCCGATAGTCCTGCGGCGACAGCGTCGGTGCCTGACTGGCTTCGTGAATGCGCGCGATCGACTGCTGGATGGCTGCCGCGCCCTGTGCCGTACGGTGCGCCGGCACCGCAGCGCGATCTTGCCCCGGTTGGCCCGAGAGGGCTTCAGGCTGGGCCGGAGCCTGCGGAGCACGCTGCTCCGGAGCGGGGGCTCCGGCAGGGGCAGCGGCCGGCCGCTGTTCTGGTTGCGCGCCGAACAGAGGAGCAAGCGCACGCTGCACCAGCGAACCTTCGGCGCGCTCGCGCTCCATCGGCCGCTGGGCTTCGGGACGCGGCTGGATCATCGGCTGGGGCTCGCCGACAGGCGCAGCGATGCGTGGCGCTTCCGTCTGCACGGCGCGGTTGGCGTCGTAGACGAAGTAGGGAGGCTGGCCGGTGAGCTTGATGTCGTCCGGCAGGCCGCGCATGAGCAGATCGCGGAAGCTGCCGGCGCCGCCCCATGCCGCGCCGACGGTCTTGTCGTGTCCGAGCACGCGCACGCAGCGATCGGCAAGCGCCTCGAGCGGCACCGGCTGGTCGGCGGTGCGCACCGCGTTGGCGACCTCGGCAAGGATGTCCTTGCGCACGTTCTCGATCGCAGCCGCTGTCGGCAGTGCCTGCTGCTCCTTGCGCGGGCTTTCGTTGCTCAGCAGCCCGTCCATCAGCAGCGCCAGGAAATCGGCTTCGCGAATCTCGGCATCGCAGATGGCCGTATATGGCGCGGCGGTGTGATCGTTGGAAAAGATGACGGTACGGCGTGCGTGCGAGCGCAGGCGGTGCAGCACAGGCGTGAAGTCGGCATCTGCGGACAGGATGACGAACTCGTCGAAGTACGTGTCGTGCGTGAGCGTGTCGCGCACGTCCATGACCATGCGAATGTCAGCCGAGTTCTTGAGCTGCGCCGTCAGCGGCGGGCAGTCGACCACCTCGAAACCGGCGCGCAGGAAATGATGGCGCACGAACGGAAACGAGCTCATGTCGGTGGAGTTGTCGCTGTTGCGACGCGGCACCGGATTGCCGTAGCAGCGGTTGATGGCGATACGGCGCTCGCCCTCGAGTGGGGGCGCATTGGTCGGGGTCATGAGAGCCCCGGAGACGATTTCCCTGAGCCAAACATTAGCGTCCTTGGAGAAACGCTTAGCTGCCTCTTCGCTCTTGCGCTTGAGCGACAGGTAGACGTTGTCGTAGTCGACGAAAACAGTCGTCAGAATTGGCCCAGAAGACTCGCGCTTCATAACTAGCATCCCCCCGCGTGTCCGCGAAAAATCCCTTACGGGGACTTTTTGGTGAGTCGTGCCTCAGGGGCAACCGCGCCCCCCGATCCGTTTGGGGAAAAGTGTTGAGCCGCGGGTGTTTAGCGCACGGGATGCGTCGCGATAATCCGTGGAAAACGCATTTATGAGCCTTGTTTGCAACAGGCGCCGAAGGCCCTCGGGCAACGGTTAGGCTCGTGGCGGAGAAAAGCCGGGCGGCGCCAGTTCGAATCGCTCGAAGAGAAAGGCCGGCGCCACGGTGCAGCTCACCAATGTCCACGCGCCGAGCGACCGCGCGCTTTGCCAATATCCTGGCGGAACAACCCCCTGCGGGCGCTCGCCGGCAGTAAGGTCGGCTCCGATGGTCATCGCGTTGATCGTGCCGTCCGGCGGCGCGATTTCGAGCCTCAACGGCGCACCTGCATGCCAAAGCCAGATTTCGGCCGCGTCCACGCGATGCCAATGCGAAACCTCTCCGGCGGCGAGCAGAAAATAAATCGCCGTGGAGGCCGGACGCTCGCCCTCACCTGCCGAGTCGCGGAAGGTCTCGCGGTAATGGCCGCCCTCGGGATGCGGCGCGAGCCCGAGCAACCGGATGACTTCTTCAGCGCTGAGAGCCGGCATCCTCAGCTCCTGTTCTTGCGTTCGCGGACGGCGGCGAAGACATGCCAGTCCGGCGCGTAGAGCATGCCGACCTTGGCGCGGATCGCGGTGATGTGCGGGCGCAGGAACGGATTGGTCTCCAGCTCGCGGTCGATGCGCGTCGGCAGCGTCGGCAGATTCTTCTCTCGCAGCCGGTCCACTTCCTTGGCGCGATTGATGAGTGCCAGGTTGTCCGGCTCCAGGGTCAGGGCAAACCGCGCATTCGCCTGCGTATATTCGTGCCCGCAGTAGATCTCCGTGTCGGGCGGAAGCTGCATCAGCTTTTGCAGCGAGCCCCACATGATCTCTGCCGTGCCTTCGAAAATGCGCCCCGCCCCCAGAGCAAACAGCGTGTCGCCCACGAACGCGACTTTCGCATCGGGGATCCAGTAGGCGATATGCCCTGCCGTGTGACCCGGCGTATCGATGACCCGCACCTCGAAATTTCCGAAGTTGATGGTGTCGCCTTCGGCCACCGCGCGGTCGATGCCGGGGATGCGCTCCGCCTCCGCGGCCGGACCGATCACCGTGCACCCCGTTTCTTCCTTGAGCCGCAAGTTGCCGCCGGTATGGTCGTTGTGATGATGCGTGCACAGGAGATGCGTCAGCTGCCAGCCTTTTTCCTCCAGCTTGGCGAGGATGGCATCGGCGTCGGGCGCGTCGATGGACGCCGTAACCCCCGCCTCGGCATCGTGAATGAGTACGGCGTAATTGTCGGCAAGGCAGGGAATCTGCTCGACTTCGAGCTTCGGCATACGCTGCAGGTCTCTCTGTCAAATGCGGCTCAGGGCGCGAAGTGGAAAGGTAGCGAGACCCAGCCGCGAAGACAACGCGCACCGCAACGTGCTTGAATTGTCACGTGGAGCCGTCACATTGGCGGCGACGGAGGCGAAGCAATCGGATGCAGCTAGACCTCAGCGACCTGCGCGAGTTCTATGCGACGCCGTTGGGCCAGACGGTGCGCCGCCTGCTGACGCACCGGATTCGCGCGCGCTGGCGCGGCCTGCAGAGCTCGACGCTGATCGGCACCGGCTACGCCGCCCCTTATCTAGGTGTATTTCGCAACGAGGCGGCGCGCATCGGCGCCCTGATGCCGGAGAGCCAGGGCGCCTGTGCCTGGCCCGCGAGCGGTCCGTCGCAGAGTGTCCTCGTCGATGACGGTCACCTGCCCCTGGCCGACGACAGCGTCGACCGTCTGCTCGGCGTGCACTGCCTGGAAGTCGCCGAGCGCACGCGGCCGCTCCTCCGCGAGATGTGGCGCGTGCTCTCGCCCGAGGGCCGGCTGATGCTCGTCGTACCCAACCGGCGCGGCGTGTGGGCGCGCCTCGACAACACGCCCTTCGGGCAGGGACGTCCGTACAGCCGCCGTCAGCTTGAAAACCTGCTCACGCAGGCGATGTTCACTCCGCTCGATTGGAGCGGCGCGCTCTTTTTTCCGCCGCTGGAGAAGAAGCTGGTGCTCCGCTCGTCCACGGCATGGGAGCGCGTCGGCGCCAGCGTGACGCCGGCGTTCTCGGGCGTCCTCATCGTCGAGGCGCGTAAGGAACTGGTGGCGCCCATCCGCCCCGCCAAGGCACGCAAGCTGCGTAAGCTCGTGCCCTCCGCCGTAGGAGCGCGCTGACGCTTAGCCGGCCTCGCGGAAGCGCTGCGCCGTCTGCAAGTCCACCGAAACGAGCTGGGACACGCCCTTCTCGGCCATGGTCACGCCGAACAGCCGGCTCATGCGCGACATGGTCATTGGATGATGCGTGATGACGAGGAAGCGCGTCGCCGTCTCGTCCGCCATTGTCTCCAGCAAGTGGCAGAAGCGGTCGACGTTGGCGTCGTCGAGCGGCGCATCCACTTCGTCGAGCACGCAGATGGGCGATGGATTGGTGAGGAACACCGCGAAGATCAGCGACATTGCGGTCAGCGACTGCTCACCGCCGGAAAGCAGCGACAGCGTCGCCGGCTTTTTGCCCGGCGGCTTGGCGATGATTTCGAGCCCGCCTTCGAGCGGGTCTTCGCCTTCGATCATTTCCAGCCGCGCTTCGCCGCCGCCGAACAAAGTGGTGAACAGCTTGCGGAAATGCGCGTCCACCGCATTGAACGCGTCCAGCAGCCGCTTGTGCGCCTCCTTGTTGAGCTGGCCGATGCCGCCACGCAGCTTGGCGATGGCGCTTTCGACGTCGGCCTTCTCCGCATCGAGCGCATCCGCCTGCCCCGACACCGACTGCAGTTCGTCGTCGGCGGCAAGATTGACGCCGCCCAGGCGTTCGCGGTCGCCCTTGAGGTTCGACAGTTTGCGTTCGACGTCGGCAAGCGAAGGCAGCAGAGCTTCCGGCTCTAGGTTGGCGAGAGCGAGGCAGCCCTCCGGCACGACGTCCAGCGTCTCGCGAATCTGCCGGGCGATTTCCTGGCGCCGGTTGCGCGCCGCTTCCAGGCGCGCCTCCGTCCGTGCCCGCCCTTCGCGCTGCTCGGTGACGGCCGACTGCGCGGCGCGCAGAGCCTGCACGGCGCTCTTCAGCTCATTGTCGGCGCTAGCCAGTGCGTCTGCGGCGACCGTCCGCGCCTGCTCGGCTCCGCTGAGGGCGCTGAGAAGCTTGCCGCGCCGCTCCTCGATCATGGCCGGCACGTCGGCGAGGCCCTGCAACTCGGCCTGCGTTTCACTAAGGCGCGTCTTCAGCGTCTCGATCTGGCGCTCGGCACCCGAGGAGCGCGCTGTCCAGCGGTCACGCTCGATGTTGATGGCTTCGCGCCGTGTGCTGCGCGTGCGGTGCTCGCGTTCGATGTCGGCCAGATCGGCGCGCGCCTGCGCTAGCGCAATGCGCAGCCCCTCCGCTTCTGTCTTGGCATTGGCCAGCACGGGGTCGAGGTTCTCCGCATGGGCCAATTCGGCGACCGCGGCTTCCGCGTCACTCAGCATCTGCTGGGCCTGGAGAAGTTCTTCCTCGGCGCGCGCGCGGGCACCTGAAACCGCCGCCAGCTTGGCCTCGGTCTCGCGTGCGGCGCGCTCGATGGCATTGAGGCTGTCGCGCGTTTTCGCCAGCATGGACTGGGCCTCGCGCCCCAGCCTGCGCAGGCGCTGCTCCTCGTTGCGCGCTTCCTGCAGAGCCTCGACGGCTTCGCGCTCGACTTCCGCCGTCGCCGTTGCAGCAGTGCGCGCTTCGGCTTCTTCCAGTTCCAGCGATGACAACCTGTTGCGTTCCGCGAGGCGCTGCGCCGCCGGCGTTATCCCTTCGGCCACGGCGGTGAAGCCGTCCCACCGCCACATGTCGCCGGCGCGCGAGACGAGGCGCTGCCCGGGCTTCAGCGAAGGCTGCAGTTTATGTCCCAGCTCGCGGCTGGTGACGATGCCCGTCTGCCGCAAGCGCCGGTCCAGCTCGGGCGGCGCATTGACGTGGGCCGCCAGCGGTTCGATGCCGGACGGTAGCGCAGCATCGTGGCGCGGCACCTCCACATGGCGCCAATGCACGAGCGCTTCCTCGGCTGCCGGTGCCTCGAGGTCATCGCCGAGTGCGGCAGCCAGCGCCGCCTCATAGCCGCGTGCGACGCGCAGCCGATCGACGATCGGCGGAAAATCGGAATGGCGCGTGCCGATGAGCAGCTTCGTCAGCGTTTCGCGCTCGGCGCGTAGCGTCGCCAGCCGCAGGCGTGCGCGGTTGCTGTTCTCGCGCGCTTCGTCGGCGTTTACGGCGAGCGTGCGGGCGGCATCCTCGGCGGCGACGGCCTGCGCTTCGCAACGCGCGATCTGCTCGGCGAGCTGCTGGCCGGCCTTGGTTATCTGGGCCAGCTTCTCCGCATCGGGCGCGCGCCCGGCGATCTCGCGCGCACTGGCTGTCAGCTCGCCGAGCTGGCGGTTGAGCTTGCTGACCGTGTCCTGCCGCTCGGCGAGATTGTCCTGCAGCGTCTGCCGTCGGGCGCGCTGCTCCGCAACCCGGGTGGTGATCTCGGCAAGCAGCGTTTCGCCTTCGCGCATCGCCTCGTCGGCTTCATCGAGGCGCTCGCGCGCGCGTTCTTCCGCTTCGCCCGCCTCGACGTCGGCGGCGGCCAGTTGCTCCAGCTCGGCCGACAGCTCAGCGAGGATCTGCCGCGCCTCGGCGATCAGCGCTTCCTCGCGGGTCGTGTCGTTGGCAAGCTGCTCGGCGCGGGCGCGCAACTCGCGCTCGCGGTCGGCGGCGCGCTGAGCCTCGCGCTCGAAGTTCTCCTGCTCGACGTGCAACCGCCCAAGCACCGCGGCGCAACGCGCTTCCTCCTCGCGCAACGGCGGCAGCCGCTCGGCCAGCACGGCCTCGGCGGTGACGGCCTGCGCTTCGGTCTCGGTTGCCGCCGCCAGCATCGCCAGCACGTCGCGCAACGCGGCTTCCTCGCCGTCGACATGCGCTTGCGCTTCGGTCCACGTGAGGTGCATCTGAAGCGCCTCGGAGCGGTGGATCGCGTCGGAGATTTCCTTGTAGCGCCGCGCCGCGCGCGCCTGCCGCTTGAGGCTTTCCACCTGGCTGTTGAGCTGGCCGAGCACATCCGTGAGGCGGGCGAGATTGGATTCCGCCGCCTTCAGCCGCAACTCCGCCTCGTGCCGGCGGCTGTGCAGCCCGGCGATGCCGGCCGCGTCTTCCAGAATGCGCCGCCGCTGCTCCGGCTTGGCGTTGACGATCTCGCCGATCTGGCCCTGGCGCACCAGAGCGGGCGAGCGCGCACCCGTCGCGGCATCCTCGAAGAGGATCTTGATGTCGCGCGCGCGCGCCTCGCGTCCGTTGATGCGATAGGCGCTACCCGCTTCGCGCTCGATGCGCCGCGTGATCTCGATGTGGTCGGAGTTGTTGAACTCGGCCGGTGCCCGGCGCTCCGAGTTGTCGAGGAAGATGGTGACTTCCGCGGTGTTGCGCGCCGGGCGGTTGTTGGTGCCGGAGAAGATCACGTCGTCCATCGCCGCGGCGCGCATGCTCTTGTGCGATGTCTCACCCATCACCCAGCGGAGCGCTTCCAGCAGATTGGACTTGCCGCAGCCGTTGGGACCGACCACGCCCGTAAGTCCCGCCTCGATCACCAGATCGGTCGGTTCGACGAACGACTTGAAGCCCAAAAGGCGCAGGCGTGTGATTCTCATTGCTGCTCACTAACGCGTAGGCGCAATGGCCGTCGTCGGTGCCGCCTAGTTCGCCGCCGCTGTCGAGCGCGTGGCGAGCTGTGCATCGACCATGGCGCGGATCTCGTCCATGGTCAGCTCCTTCTTCACCAGCTTGTCGCCGACGAAGAAGTTGGGCGTGCCGATGACGCCGAGCTTGCGCCCGCGTTCCTTCACCCATTTCAACCCATCGATCATGGATTGATTCTCACGGCAGGCGTCGAACTGCGGGCGCGTCATCCCCACCTGCGCGGCGACTTTGTATATCGGATCGAGACGGACCTCCTGAGCCACCCAGGAAGCCTGCTGGTCTAGGAATTTTCCGTACAACGTCAGATACTTATCAGGCGGCGCGCAGCGCAGGGCGATGGTCGCGGCGCCGGACGTCTTGCCGATCGGAAACTCGCGCAGGATGAAGCGAACCTTGCCGGAATCGATCAGCTCGCGCTTCAGTTTGGGAAAAACCTGCTTGTGGAAAGCCCGGCAGTGCGGGCACGTGAGCGAGGCATACTCGACGATGGTGATCGGCGCATCCGCGCGCCCGAAGGCCATTTCAGGCAGCGGACCTGCCTGCAGGATGTCGTCGCGCGTCGGGTTGGCGATGACTTCGCGACCGCCCGGCGGCGGCCCGTCCGGGATGGCGAACGGATTGAACCGCTCACCGCCGCTGCTCTGTGCCGTCGATTCCGCGCTCGACACCGGATAGGCCGAGGCGCTGTCTCCGGCCTGCTCCGGCGTAATGGACGTCGTGCCGGGCAGAGGCGTCCCTCCGCAACCGGCCAATACGACCGGCAATAGCGCAAAAAGGACGCTCAGCCTGCCCACTGATCGCTTAGCTCTTGGCCAGGAGGGGTTCGATCATGGCGTCGAGCTTCTCCATCGTCGGGGCGCCGTCGAGCTTCTTGCCGTTGACGTAGAAGCTCGGTGTCGCCGACACGCCGAAGACGTCGGATGCCCGCGTGCGCTGGGCGGTGATGTCATCGAGAAGCTTCTGATCGGTCAGGCACTTATCGAAGGATTCCTGCGTGAAGCCGGCCTGCTTGGCGATCTCGAAAAGGCGCGGCACCGGATTGCCCTCGCCGAACGCCCACTCCTTTTGCTTTTCGAACAGCACCTCGACGAACGGCAGCGCCTTGTCGGGTCCGGCGCAGCGCGCCAGCATCGAGGCGGCGGCGGCGAGATTGTCGAGCGGAAATTCGCGGAACACGTAGCGCACCTTGCCGGTGTCGACGTACTTCTTCTTGAACTCCGGCCAGATGTCGGTCGAGAAGTGCGCGCAGTGCCCGCACGTCATCGAGGCATACTCGACGACCGTCACCTTGGCATCCGCAGGTCCGAGCGTCAGGTCGGGCAGCTCGGTCGGGGCCATCAGCTGCTCCATCGGAACTTCCGAGGGTCCCTTCGACTGGGCCGACGCGGGCGTGCCGAAAGCTATTGCCGTTGAGGCGCAGAGGGCGGCCAGCGCGAGGCTCCGCAGAAGTTGGGGACGGAAAGCCGACTTAGATGCGAACACTGGGTGCGCTCCTTGCAGATAACTGGACGACGGCGGGCGCCTCGATTTAGCACCCTACCGGGCGACGGAATAAGGCAATTCCGCGCCGCTTCCAAGTGAATGAAGCTTAATGAACGACAGCTCAGCGGCGCTGGCTTTGCGCCATCATGCCCGATTTGAGGGCTGAGAGGGCGGCCCGCAGCCGCTCGTCGGAGATTCCGGACAGCTCCGGGGCCGGGACACAGTCGATGGGAGCGCCCGCCCGCTGGGAGGTCTCGGGGACGTTGATGCTGCCGACCCGCGGCGCCTGGATGATGCGCAATTCGCCGACGGCGCGGTATCCGAAGTGCCGGTTGATGCGCTCGATGAGCTGTTGCGCCCGGTACTGGATGTCCAGCGCGCGCGCCGCTTCCACTCGCAGAATCAGCGTCGCCCCGCGCTGGCCGTCATAGCCGTCCTCGGGGTTGTCGATGGCGCCGGCGCCGCGCGGCCACTTCAGACGCTCGGGCGAGGCATAAGCGGCCACATCCTTGCCGACGATGGTCGCCCAGTCGGTAATCAGCGCCGCGGCGGCGAACCCGTATTTGGCAAACGCCTTGTGCGTCAGCTTAGGCACGAAGGACCCGACCGCGCGCGCAGCGACAAAGCCGCGTTGTACTCTGGGCGCAGATGTGGAGGTTGAGGCGGCGCTGGTCGACATGGTGCATTAGTCCGTATGCGAGCGTTTCCAGCCGCGTTGGCGGCGCTTACCATCGTGAGATGATTCGCCGGTCTCGGGGAGGTACCCCTCTTGTCTGCTGTTGCGCGCAAGCAACTGCCACTCAGGCCGGCCGGACCGGACACGGTCGACGCGCTGCTGGCCTGGTACGACGAGGAACGTCGCGACCTTCCGTGGAGGATGCCGCCCGGCAAGCGCGCCGATCCCTATCGCGTCTGGCTCAGCGAGATCATGCTGCAGCAGACCACCGTGAAGGCGGTCATTCCCTTTTACCTGCGCTTTTTGCAGCGCTGGCCAACGGTCAAGGCGCTGGCCGCCGCGCCACTCGACGACGTTCTCGCGGCGTGGGCTGGGCTCGGCTACTACAGCCGCGCGCGCAACCTGCATAAGTGCGCACTCGTCGTATCGAGCGAGTTGGGCGGCCGCTTCCCTTCGACGGCCAAGGAGCTTCAGAAGCTCCCCGGCATCGGCCCCTATACGGCGGCGGCCATCGCTGCCATTGCCTTCCGCGAGCCGGCGACGCCTGTCGATGGCAACGTCGAGCGGGTGGTCGCGCGCCTATTTGCAGTGCGCCAGCCTCTGCCGTCAGCAAAATCGGAACTGAAGCGCCTCGCGGCCACGCTGACACCGGACGAGCGTCCCGGTGATTTCGCGCAGGCAATGATGGATCTCGGCGCCGGCATCTGTACGCCGCGCCGACCTTCCTGCCTCGTCTGTCCCGTGCAGCAGGACTGCGCGGCGGCGGCGCACGGCATTGCCGAACAGCTGCCCATGAAGCTGGTGCGTGCCGAGCGCCCGCAGCGCGTCGGCTTCGCCTTCGTTGCCCTGCGCGAGGACGGCTGCGTGCTCCTGCGCAAGCGTCCTGAAGCGGGACTGCTCGGCGGCATGCTCGAGGTGCCTGGAACGAATTGGGGCGATCTGCTCGCCCCGGCCAAGGAAGCTCTTCGCGCCGCGCCCGTACGTGCCGACTGGTGGTCGGTGCCCGGAACGGTGGTGCACGTCTTTACGCATTTCCGCCTGGAACTGGTGGTCTATCGCGCCCTCGTGCCGCGGGATGTCTCGCTTACCTTCTGGGCCGAGCCGCACCGCTGCCGCTGGGTGCCGCGTCGCGACCTGCACGCGGCGGCGCTGCCGAGCGTCATGCGCAAGGTTTTGGCCCACGCCCTGCATGAGGTGTGAAGTCGGTGTGAAGTCGGTGTGAAATCACCGTCTATCGAATGGAACCCTTATCGCGAATCGTGCGTTATTGCAGTGCAGCAACGGAGTTGAAATGTACCCACCGCTTGTCAGCCCTGCCAACCTCGCCATTCTCCGCAAGGCAACCGATATGGCGCTAGGATTGGCAGCCCGCCGCAGAGAAAAGCTCACTGTCAACGACTTGGCCGCCAGAATGTCGAAGGCTTTCGAGGCCGGCGAGCGGGATCCCGACAAGCTCGCCAACGCCGTGTTCGCCAAATAGCCCCCTTGCCGCCGGCAAAGAAATAGCGGGCGCCGCAACCGCGACCCCCGCTATGTGGTAGTGCCGAAGTTTGTGCGTAATTAGCGCTTCTTGCCGCCCTTCTCGCGGCCGATCACGGCCACATGGACCTTCTGCAGTCCCGAGAACCCGAGCGCGCTCGCTGCACCCCTCGACAGATCGATGATGCGGCCCTTGATGAACGGCCCGCGATCAACAACCGTCACGACGATAGACTTGCCGGTGCGCAGGTTCTTTACGCGCAGCTTGGTGCCGAACGGATACGTGCGGTGGGCAGCGACCATGGCGCCCGAGCTGTACGAGCGGCCGCTGGCGGTGACCGACAGATCCGAATAGTGCGATGCGATGCCGGTTTGGTTTGCGTGCGCGGCGGTCACGGGCACGACCGCTGCGAGGGTGGTGGCGACGGCGCCGATTGTGAGAGCGCGCATGTTTCCTCCGATCGAAGTTGGATGGGAGGCGCTTCATGCCCGGACCCTTTTGGTAAAGGAATGTCGAGCGCGCTCAATATGATGCAACGTAGAGCAACATTCGTGCGGTTAACGTCGGCACGCTAGAATCGGCGGGCGGAATAAGGGGTGTGCGAAAGCGCGCAGCAGCAGTTTGCCTCAGCCGCTTTAACTTTTCCGGCCGCACGCGCGACGCCGGCACGGCGCTCACTGAACATCAGTCGCCGCTTCCAGGCCAGTCGAAGACGATTTTTCGGTTAGCTCGCCGGCCGGCGCGCGCCGGTCGTACCGCTGCCCCGCTGCGTGAGCAGATCGACGAATGCAGCGATGTCGAGGGGCGGTGCAATCACATAGCCCTGCACCCAGTCCACCATGCCGCTGTCACGCAGCAGCTTCAGGCGCGCGTGTGTCTCGACCCCTTCGACGATGATGCAGTGGCCGGACGTCCGGATCATTTCGATCACCTGCAGCAGCATGCGACCGAGCACGCTGTCCGGCGAGGACATTGCGAAAGAGCGATCGAGTTTGACGCCGTGCGCTTTCAGGCGAGCGACGCGTTCGATGCTCGAATAACCGGTTCCGAAGTCGTCGATGTAAAAGTCGATACCGGCGGCCGACAGCTCCTGGATCGTCTCCTGTGCCTTGTGCAGGTCGATGTCGTGGTGTTCGACAAGCTCCACGCCGACGCGGAACCGCTGCGGATCCTGCAAGAATTTCGCGAAGATGCGCAGTAGCCGCGTGATCTCGAAATCGTTCGCAAAGACGTTGAAGTTTATGTGAAGCGTCTTGCCATCGGGGATGTTGCGGCTGAGTTCCTCCCATGCCCGGTCCACCACCATCTGGGTGAACTCGGCGGTGATTCCCAATCGCGGCACGAAGTCGATGAAGTCCTTCGGTTGCACAATGGAGCCGTCGGCGTCGCGCCAGCGCGCCAGCACCTCGCAGCCGACGATCTCGTTGGCATGAACGTCGAAGAGGGGCTGGTACGCGGCGACTACGGCGTCGGCATTCAGGCGCCTCCGAAACCGTTCCTCCAGCGACCAGTAGCGGCGGATCACGCCGAGCAGGTTGCGCGCACTCAGCCAGGCGAAGAAGCAGGTCAGCACGACGACTGACGCGAGGATCGTCGTCCACTCGCTCGCCCAGCGTAGGATGTCGGCGCGCGCGGCGGCGCAATAGACGTCCGTTTTCTCGCAGAGCGTGGCGCGGTCGTACGTCAGCCAATCGAGCAGTGAGTACCGCGAAGCGTGATTGTTTCGCGCGTATAGGCCTCTGTTTCCTGCGACGTTCCAATGCTGGCCTTGCGCGCCTTTGGCGACAAGCTCGCGCAGCATCCACTTCTGCCCCTCTTCGGACTGCTCGTGCGGCGGCAGCGCCACGGCGAAATCGCCGAGTTGCGCGATCGTGCTGATGGTACCGGGCCGACCCAAAGGGGCAAGGTTTCGATTGAGGCGCAGCGTCAGGTTCGTGGGCGCACCCTGGTAGATGTCGGGAGGGCCTAATCGAACGTTCGCCGGAAGCGACGAGTGGCTCGTGCTGCATTGAGCGATGCCGCCGGGCGCGTAGATGAATTCATTCAAGCCATCGGGGAGAAAAGCCACCTCGCGCATGCGCGAGAGAATAGCCTCGTTGCAGTCGCCCGCGGAGCTTTCGGCGTTGAGCAGGCTCAGGGCCTTGCTGGCGTTGTCGTGCGTGAGGGTGATGCGCTTTAGTTCGGAGCGCTGTTCGCGTGCGACATGGCTCGATATCTGCCAGCGGACGAACCCGTAGCCGATGGCCAGCAAAAGGCATGCGAGCGCTGCGAACAGCGCTAGCTGCAGGACTCTCTGGTGGCGTCCAGCGATGATTGCCCTGGCGAAGGCGGACATAAGTTCGGCACGATAAGCAGTTTGGAGGTGCCGTGCATCTTGCCGGAGAAGTCTCAACTTTCGTTGAGAGCCGTTCAGCAGAAATGGTACGTCTGCTCAGTATCCGCTAAACGTGCATCTGCATCACTTTGCGGAGGCGCTGCGGCCATGCACACGGATGTGCACACGTTGCAAGCCGGAGAAGCCGAGCTTCTTTGCCGCTCCGCTGGATAGATCGATGATGCGGCCTTTGATGAAGGGACCCCGATCGACGATGGTCACGATAACCGAACGACCATTGCGCGGATTGCGCACGCGCACTTTCGTCCCGAAGGGCAGAGTTCTGTGGGCTGCAACCATGTCGTGCGCTCTGTAGGAACGTCCGCTGGCTGTGGTCGACAGGTTCGAATAGTGGGAGGCGATCCCCGATTCATTAGCATCGGCTTCGATGGGCAAGGCTAGAGCCGACATTGCTAGTGATGCCGCGATTGCGGTCCTCATGGATCACCTCGTTGCGTCAAGGCTATGTTGTTGAGCCGTCAACGCGACGGGAATTTCCCGAGTTCCATCAGGTCGTTGCCGGTGCACTTTAGCGTAAACTATTAGCTTTCAGCGCCGCTTCCTCGCCGAGGACGCAGGGCGCTCGTCGTTGGCCGGGAGCTGCCTGGCCGAGCGCCGCAGGGCATCTTTGAGGTCGGACGGGCGCCCGTGCTTTTTGAGCAGGTCGCGAAAGGCTTCGTCCGCCAGCTCCTGCACGTCCTTCATGGAATCGCGGGCGAGGAGTTCGATCGCCTGCAGCATCGAAGGATCGAACTCGATGAGCTTGCGCGGAAGGCGGGCGGCGCCGCTGCCAGCGGCGTTGGTGCTGTCCTTCCGCGGCCCCTCAGCCGATTTGGGCGCTGATTTGCGCGGAGCCATGCCGCTTACTCCGATACGCCCGCGCAGGTCTATGCGTCAGGCGCGTTTCTTGGCGGTGCGCCGCGCCGGCGATGACGTGCGGCGGCTCGTCGAGCGCGCGGGCGCCTTGCTCTTGCCGCCCGACTTGCCCTCGCCGATCGACTTGCGCAGCGCCGACATGAGGTCGATGACTTTGGCGCTGCCCGGAGCGGCCTCTTCGTGCGGCGCCTTGATCTTCTGGCCCTTCATCTTCTTCTGCACCAGTTCGCGCAGCGCCGTTGCGTAGTGATCTTCGAACTGGTCGGGCGTGAACTTCCCGCTCTTGCGCTCGATCAGCTCGACGGCGAGATCGACCATTTCCTTGTCCGGCTTGGCGTTCGGAACCTCGTCGAAATAATCCGCTGCGTCGCGCAGTTCGTCCGCGTAGCGCAGCATCTCCATCAGCAGTCCGTCGCCGAGCGCGGTGATGGCCACCAGCCACTCGCGGCCGCCGATGGTCACTTGCGCCAGCCCCACCTTGCCCGTCTTCTTCAGAGCTTCGCGGATGACGACGTAGCCCTCCCCGGAATGCTTGTCGGCCGGGGCGACGAAATAGGGTCGCTCGAAATACCGCGGATCGATCTCGGTGGCGTCGACGAACTTCACGAGGTCGATGGTCTTCTTGCTCTCCAGCTTCACGGCGTCGATCTCTTCGGGATCGAGCGTGACGTAGGTATCCTGGTCGACCTCGTAGCCCTTGACGATGTCGGAGCTCTTGATCTCGCCGATGCCCTGCACCGTCTTGGTGTAATTGATGCGCCGGCCGGACGGCTTGTGGATCTGCCGGAAAGAGATTTCCGACTTGCTCTCCACGGCATTGTAGATCTCGACGGCAATCGAAACGAGGGAGAGGCGCAGGAAGCCTTTCCAATAGGCACGCGCGGCCATGGTACGCTCCGCAACTTGAGGGGGGACGCAGCCTCCAGCTTATGACGTGAATGATAACAAAAAAGTTCCCCGCAAAGTAGCGGGGGCGCACTTACTGTCAGTCTGCAGATGCATCCTGTCTCGGCAGCGACCCGTTCGTGGGTGATGGCCGTATGGGTGGGCGCGGAGCGTGAACCCATCGTGAAGGTGGCGCGGGCTGGCGCAAGGTAGTCAGCGATTCCCTCGACCCACCTGTCCGCAGACCGGGCCGAGCCTCCGGCGACAGGGGCCCCGCGTCCCTCAAACCGCTCATTGATCGAGCGGCGTGGCATTGCAGTCACCCTTAGTTAAGCAACCGTTGGTACTTTCCCATAATGAGGCGCGGGGGGAAACGACATGTTCCGTTGTCCTCAATGTGGATCAACGAGGAAGAACATGCGGATCATTTTCGCCCTTGGCGCCGCCGGCTTTGCCGCCCTGGCCGCGCTTGCGGTTCCCCAGTCCGGCGCGCAGGCCGAGTTCTACCGGACCCCGTCGGGCGAGGTGAAGTACCGCCGCGTCCCGCAGGACTTCCAGGGTCCGTATTACTTCTACTACCGCGGCTATGCTTATCCGTATTACCCCGGCCTCGCCTATCGCGAGCGGACGGGCGAGCTCCGCGAGAGCGACATCCCGCACCGCGAGAAGGTGCGCCGATAGAGCCGGCCGCAGCCGTCACTCGTTGACGGCTTTGGGACGTTCCTCGAAGGGGTAGAGCGACGGGTCGAACGGCGGACGCTCCCCCGCCTCCGCGAGTTTTTGCGCGCGCTTCTTGAACAGCGGCAGCATATGACGGCTCGTCCATATGACGCGCCGTGCCGCCGCCGGATCGACGAGGTGAGTGGTGGGCAGCTTCATGCCCCGCCACTTCAGGACGAAGCCGATAGGCAGCTCCAGCTCATCCTGCATGGCGATCAGCTCCGCATAGAGCTTCGCGGCCGGCGTAATGATTGCGCCGAAGCCGTTCCGCGCCTGCGCCCAGCCGACGACGTAGAGGTTCTTCACCGTGTCGGGGAAGGCTCCCCCGTAAACCTGTACGACCTCGTTCTCGATAGGGACGAGGTTCTTGGGCAGGAAAGGAATGGAGACGTTGAAGCCGGTCGCGGCGACGATCAGGTCGTACTCGCCGATGCTGCCGTCGACGAAGTGCACTCGCGTGCCTGAGAAGCGCGCGATGTCGGGGCGCGGCTTGATGCGGCCCTGGCGCAGGTAGTTCAGCAGGTCGGTGCCGAACGCGGGATGCCGCTCGAACAGCTTGTGGTCCGGTTTCGGCAGCCCGTAACTGCGGTAATCGCCGATGAAGACGCGCACCAGGCCCCGCAGGATCAGCCGCTGCATGAACACCGGGAGGTTCCACAGTGCCAGATCCGAGAGTGGTCTGCCGAACGCGGTCTTGGGCAGGAACCAGTAGCCCGAGCGCAGGCTCATGTCGCACGAGGCGCCGACGCGCGCCGCTTCGCACGCGATATCGCAGCCGGAGTTGCCGCCGCCGATGACGAGCACGCGCTTGTCGATGAGCTGCGATGCGTCCTTGTAGTCCTTCGAGTGCAGGAGCGTCCCGGTGAAGCGCCCGCGGTAGTGCGGTAGGCGCTTGTCCCAATGGTGCCCGTTGCAGACGACGACGCCTTTGTAGACGCGCTCTTCGCCATTATCGAAAGTCACCCGCCAGGTTTCGTCCGCGAGCGGCTGTGCGCGCTCGACCCGGCGGCCGAACTCCATGGTATCGGTCAGGCCGCAATCGCGCGCGAAGTTCTCCAGGTACTGGAGCATCTGCGTGCTGGACGGAAAATCCGGATAGTGCGCCGGCATCGGGTAGTTGGCGTAGCCGGTCGACCTCTTCGACGAGACAATGTGCACGCCGCGGTAGACGCCGTGCCGCCATAGGCCGCCGACACCGTCGCTGGCATCGACGATATCGAACGCGATGCCCTGCTGCTTCATGGCATCCGCCATGGCAAGGCCCACGGGGCCTGCCCCGATTATGAGCAGGCGATCGGTTCTCAAAGCGGTGCGCCGCATGCCCCGTTCCAACGCTTGAGAGTTTTGAGCGGACTTGGCTTAGACCCGGGCGGGGCCTCCGTCTACTGCGGCGTCGCGCCTCGCGGCGCCGCAGCGGAAAAGGCGAAATATCTCAGCGTCGTTCCTGGCTCTGCCAATATGTCGCAAAGAGAACGGCAGACGACGGACTATTCGGCGGCGATCACTGTCGGCGTTGTGCTCAATCCGAGCTGGCGCTTGGCTTCCTCGCGCAGAAGGTCGATCGGCTTCAGCTTCCCGTCGGCCTCGAAGTGCCAGTAGGTCCAGCCGTTGCAAGCCGTCTTGCCCTGAGCGATGGCACCAAGACGATGGATGGAGCCCTGGTTCCCGCGCCAAGCCAGCGTGCCGTCGGCCTTCACCTCCGCCTTGATGCGCTTGCGGGCATCGAGCAGCGTCGCGCCGGGCGTGAGCAAGCGCATTTCCACGATCTGCCCGAACGGCACGCGCGGCTCGGCGCGCTTGCCGCGCACGGTCTCCAGCGCCGAAGGCGGCAGCGGTTGCACCCGCGCGATGCGCTCCTCGGCGGCGCGGGCGTAGTCGGGATCGCGCTCGATGCCGATGAAGCGGCGGCCGAGCTGCTTGGCGACGGCCCCGGTGGTGCCGGTGCCAAAGAACGGATCGAGGATGACGTCGCCCGGTTTGCTGGAGGCCAGCAGCACACGCTGCAGCAACGCTTCCGGCTTCTGTGTCGGGTGCGCCTTGCGGCCGCCGTCGTCCTTCAGTCGCTCCGGCCCCGAGCAGATCGGGAAGAGCCAGTCGGAGCGCATCTGCAAGTCGTCGTTCAGCGCCTTGAGGCTCTCGTAGTTGAACGTCGCGCGGGCGCGCTGGTCGCGCGCGGCCCAGATCAGCGTCTCATGCGCGTTGGTGAAGCGCTTGCCGCGGAAGTTCGGCATCGGGTTCACCTTGCGCCAGATGACGTCGTTCTGGATCCAGAAGCCGAGGTCCTGCAGCGCCGCGCCGAGGCGGAAGATGTTGTGATACGAGCCGATGACCCACAGAGCCCCGTCCGGCTGCAGTACGCGGCGGCACTCGGTGAGCCAGGCACGCGAGAATTTGTCGTAATCCGCGAAGCTGGAGAACTTGTCCCATTCGTCATCGACGCCGTCGACGCGCGTGTTGTTGGGGCGCATGAGCTCGGCGGAGAGCTGCAGATTGTAGGGCGGATCGGCGAAGACCAGATCGACGCTGGCGTCGGGCAGTGTCTTGAGGGCGGCGAGGCAGTCGCCGACGATGACGCGATTGGCCGACGGGGCCGCAGGCGAACGACGCAGAACCATGTACGCAACTCTTCCAAACAGGGGGGAACTATCCCGGCGAGTGCCGGAGCTAACGGTGGATTCTAGCTTCACGAAAAACGGATTGGCTAGCGATTTATCGGTTGCCGATGCAGAGGCGAGTCCTTTCAAGCACTTGTAACCGCAGGGAATCTATACAACGCGGCGAGATCGCTAAGGGTCTGCGCGCAATTTGATCTTTGAGGGATGTTAAATGCATCGAGGCGCACAAATGGGACCATCCGTCAGCTGAAGGGTCCACCATGCAGCGTCGCAGCTTCCTCAAGGCCTCCGCTATCGCCCCGGCAGCATTCGCCCTCGGCGCCGCGCCGGCTGGCGCCGTATCCGACAGTCAGCAGCTTGTGCGGCTCGCCGATGAGCTCGACGCGAGCCTCTTCTCAGATGGTCTCGCTGTTCCCATCGCCGAATCCTCGACACCCTCTGCACTCGCAGCCGGGCTCGACCGCACGCTCGTTCTCGGCGGCGGTGGCGAATGGTACATCGCTTGGTACTGCGGCCTGTTTCATGGGCTGCTCGAGCAAGGTGTCGATGCGTCGGCGCTCGCTGAGATGATCGTCGGCACATCGGCGGGTTCGTACGCCGGGTCGTCGATGGCCAGCGGACACTTTCATCGACTGCGGGCGGAGTTCGATTTCTTCGGGCACTTCCCCGGATTGTTCGCGCAGCTTGCTCCAGTGACCGATCCCAACGCCAGCCAGCAGCGTGCGCAGAAAATCAATGCCGCCGCCAAGGACGGATCGCTCGCAACGCGGCAGATCATCGGCCATGCCGCGCTCGCCGCCGACAATCACCTCAACGGTTCGGCGATCGACCGCATGGCGGCCTTCCTTACCGGCGACAGCCGGTCGGACTGGCCGGCCGCGAAGATGCACACCACCGCCGTGGATTGCTATTCGGGCGAGCGGGTCGTCGTCTCGCAGGCGACGGCGCGCAAGAACAGCATCCCGCTGGCGCATGGCGCTGCTGCCAGTTCCTCACTGCCCGGCTTGATGGGGCCGACGCTGCTTGGCCAGCGCTACTGCATGGATGGCGGCATGTGCTCCAACCCGGCGCACGTCGATCTCGTCGCCGGCTCCAGGCGCGCGCTGATCATCACGCTGAACGATGGCTTGAAGCCGCCGTTTCTCACCGGCATCCCGCATCCGATCGCCGACAATATTCGGCAGGTCGAGACGGCCGGTACCCGGACGATGTGGATCAAGGCCGATCCTCCCGACGTGAACCTTCTCGATCCCAAGCAGATCCTGCCGGCGCTGCGCACCGGCTACGAGCGCGCGCAGCGCGAGGCGGATGCGATCAAGGCGTTCTGGGGCTGAGAGAGTGAGCCGTCGGCTCGTGGATGATCAGACGAGCTCTTCCGGCTCGTCGACGATCAGCCCGAGTGCGAGTTGCACGGTGCGGAACGAGCGGCGGTGATGCACCGTAACGCCGAGGCGCTTGATCGCCTGATGGTGCTCCGGCGTGCCGTAACCCTTGTGTCGCTCGAAGCCGTATCCGGGATGCTGCGTGCCCAGCTTCACCATCACACGGTCGCGCGTTACCTTGGCGACAATCGATGCCGCGGCGATGGAGAGACAGCGCGCGTCTCCCTTGACAATGGTGCGGCACGGGCAATTGAGCTTCGGCGCGCGGTTGCCGTCGACGGCGACGAGACGCGGCACCTGCGGAAGCTGCGCCACGGCGCGCGCCATCGCCCACATGGTGGCGTGCAGGATGTTCAGCTTGTCGATGCGGCTCACATCGGCGATGCCGACGCCGATAATCGCCGTCGCCTTGATACGCCCATAGAGGAACTCGCGCGTTTCCTCGTCGAGCACTTTGGAATCGTCGATGCCGTCGGGAATGCGGTCGGGGTCGAGGATGACGGCGGCCGCCACGACCGGACCGGCGAGCGGCCCGCGCCCGGCCTCGTCGACCCCCGCGACCGGGCCGCCATGCAGCAAAAGCTCCGCCGCCTCCAGTTCGAAGGTCGGTCTCGGCTTTGGCTCGGCAGCAGCGTTCCCCATGGCGGCGGAGGTTCGGCTGCTCCGCGCTCCAAGTCAAAGCTGCAGATCAAGCCGCCTGAGGAAAACCGTTCAGAAGAGCGGCATTTGTTGCCCGGCGAGCACGGGGCGGCGGAACAGGTCGGTGCGCAGCTCGTAGCGGTCCTCGTTGAAGCCCAGCCGTTTGAGCGCCAGCCGGAAACGCATCCCGATCTGCTCGGCGTAGGGGCCGGTGCCGCGCTGGCGCACGCGCCACTCGGAATTGTAGTCGCGCCCGCCGTGCATCGACTGCATCAGGTGGATGACACGGTCAGCGCGGTCGGGAAATTCCGACGCCAGCCATTCGCGGAACAGGGCGCTGATCTCCAGCGGCAGGCGGAGCATCACGTAGCCGGCCGACCGCGCGCCGGCATCCTTCGCGGCAGCGAGGATGCGCTCGATCTCCGGATCGGAGAGGCCGGGAATGATCGGAGCGACCATCACCGTGGTCGGAATACCGGCCTCGGCCAGCTTGCGTACCGCCTCCAGCCGGCGCGCCGGCGTCGGTGCGCGGGGCTCCATGCTGCGGGCGATCTTCGCGTCGAGCGTGGTGATGGAAATGGCCGCGCGCGCCAGGCCGCGCTCCGCCATGCTGGCCAGGATATCGATGTCGCGGGTTATCAGCGCCGATTTGGTGACGATGCCGACCGGATGCGCCGTCCGCTCCAGGACTTCGAGGATCGAGCGCATGATGCGACGCTCGCGCTCGATGGGCTGATAGGGGTCCGTATTGGTGCCGATCGCCATCACCGCCGGCTGATAGCGCGGGTTGGCCAGCTCTTTCTCCAATAGCTGCGCCGCATTGGTGCGCGCATAGAGCTTGGTTTCGAAATCGAGGCCGGCGGAGTGTCCGAGGAAGCAGTGCGTCGGCCGCGCGAAGCAGTAGATGCAGCCGTGCTCGCAGCCTCGATACGGATTTATCGACCGGTCGAAGGAGATGTCGGGGCTGTCGTTGCGGGTAATGATAGTGCGCGCCGGGTCGTCGAAGACCTGCGTCTTGAAGGCGTCGAGATCGGCGAGCCCTTCCCATCCGTCATCGAACGCTTCGCGCCGTTCGCCCTCGAAACGGCCGGTGTGGTTCGAGCGGGCGCCACGGCCGCGCCGCCGCTCGCCGTCGACCATGCCTCCGCCCGTACCGGCCACTGCGGATGCCTCGAATTTTCCCGCCGCCATCTGCGTCTCCACCAAGCGCCCCCTCGCATATACAAAGCGCCTGCGAACAAATCAAGAACGCATGCCCGCTTCTCAAGCAATTTCGAGGTTTCGGGTTGTTGCCGCGCGGGAGTGCTGGCAGAGAGAGAAAATGATCTCCGTCGTAATCCCGACCAAAAACGCGGAAATGACCCTGCCGGCGACGCTGACGGCCCTGGTGCCGGCAGCCGTCGATGGCTTTGTCCGCGAAGTCATTATTGCCGACGGGGGCTCTACGGATCGCACGCGCGAGATCGCCGACCAGGCCGGCGCCGAGGTGGTCACCGCGCCCGACAACCGCGGCGCCCAGCTGCACGCCGGGGCGCAGGCCGCCCGCCACCCCTGGCTCCTGTTCCTCAACGCCGACACGGTGCTCGAGGACGACTGGGAGCGCGAGGCGAGCCTTTTCATGCACCGCGTCGCGAGCGGTTCCCCGAAATATGCGGCGGCGGCGTTTCGCTTTGCCCTCGACGACGAGGGGCTGGCCCCGCGCACGCTTGAAGCCCTGGTGCGGCTGCGTGGCGCAACGCTCGGCACTCCGTACGGCGAACAAGGCCTCTTGATCTCGCGTTCGACGTACGACGAGACGGGCGGGCACCGTCCCGTTCCGCTGATGGAAGATCTGGATCTGGTGCGCCGGCTCGGTATGCGCCGCGTCAAGCATTTGCGGGCGCGCGCCGTCAGCAGCGCCATGCGCTACCGCCATGATGGGTACCTGCGCCGCGCGCTCACCAACCAGCTTCAGCGCCTCCGTTACACGCTGCGTCTCGCTCCGTCGTAATTTTGCCGTTACATCCTGGTGCGTTAGAGCTGGATCAGCGCTTACGGGGGTAAAAGCTGTGTCTCAATCGAGTGTTCGTCTGTCGTCGCTGCCGCTGTTGCCGCGCGCAACGCCGATGCGTCGGAGCAAGCCTGTCGGGCGTGCCGCGGCCAGTCGCGTCGTCGTCATCGACAAAAAAGAATTCGCCGCCGCGACCGCCGACAACGATGGCGCGTTGCCGCCGCCGTTGAGCGCAATGCCGCTTGACTGCACCGTGCTCGTCGTCGGGTCCGGCGTTCCTGCATTCAAAGCCGAGCATGTCGGCGCGGCACTGCGTGCCCGCGGCGCGAGCGGCTACTGGCTCGTCGAGGTGGAGCCGCGTTCGCGCGCCAACGGCAGCGGTGCGCTGGCACAAACGCTCGTCGGTTTCCCGGGACTTCACATCGAGCGCATCAGCGCGAACGATCTCTAGGCTGCCTGCAACGTAAGGCCCGCTCCTGCGTTAGCGACGTTGCGGGTTTTGCGCAGGTTCTTTGTACGGACGTACAGACTTTCGTTGTTGACAGTGTTAGTCGTGCATCACCCAGTGATGGTAGGGGGTTGCGTTATGGTGCAAACATCGGTGCAGTTCACGCCGACGCAGGTGCTGCAAGCGGCGCGTCGGGCAGAGGCCGAGGGCAAAATGGATTATGCCCTCCAGTTCTATCGTCATCTCGTCGAGCAACACGGTCACAGCCCCGAGGCGCAGGAAGCGCGCGAGGGACTGTTCCGCATTGCCGAGTGGCGCTGGGGCGAAGCGCGACTGGCGCGCGGACGCGAGGAAGCAGCGACGGGACAGGGTCCTGCTGCCGCAACGCCGCCGCCGACTCCCGGCAATCAGCGCGTCGTCAACGTCGTCGGAGGCCAGCGCACGGCCGCTGCCGAGCCGCCGCCACAGCAGCAGTCGCCGACCGCAGATCCCGGACGCCTGCCGCAGATCATTGCGCGCGAGCATGAGGGACGCGGCAAGCCGGCATTTCAAGCACGGTTTCGCGCAGCGCGCGTTTTCGCACATACGCTGAGCGGCTTCGGCTGGCTCACGCTTCTGACTGGCATCGTCGGCGCGGCTCTGGCCATCGCCGGCACGCTGGCGGAAGTCTCGGCCGCCGGCTTGTTCGGCCTGCCGATGGGCATCGTCGTCGGCGTTCCGGGCGCGTTGCTCGGCCTGCTGCTCGTCGTTACCGGGCAGGTGGCTGCGGCGCTGTTCGAAAGCTCCAACGCCACTTTGGAACTCGCCGCCATCGAGCGTGGCCGCGCTTAGCCGCGGCCCTCTTTCAAACGCGGCATGATGTCGACCAGATTGCAGGGCCGGTGGCGGCTGTCGAACTGCCACTTGAGGATGCCGTTCCAGGCATCCTTGCAGGCGCCCGGCGAACCCGGCAGGCAGAACACGTAAGTGCCATTGGCGGTGCCGCCGCAGGCACGCGACTGGATGGTCGACGTTCCCACGCTCTGGAACGAGAGCATGTGGAAGATGATCGAGAAGCCATCGATCTCCTTCTCGAAGAGCGGCTTGACGGCGTCCGGCGTTACGTCGCGGCCTGTGAAGCCGGTGCCACCCGTCGTCAGCACCACATCGATTTCCGGATCCTCGATCCAGCTTTGCACCTTGGCCCGGATGTGAGTCAGATCGTCGGTGATGATCTCGCGCCGCGCCAGCGTATGGCCGGCTTCCCCGATCAGGCTTTCCAGCGTGTCGCCCGATTTGTCGGTCGCCTTGTCGCGCGTATCGGAAACGGTGAGGGTCGCGATGCGCAGGGGTTTGAACGCAAAGCTCTCGTCAATTCTCGTCATCTCTCACGCCTGTGTTGGGCTTCATTTCAGCGCGGCCTTGACCGCCAGCAGATCGCGCCATGCCATGCCTTTGGCGGCCGGCGTCCGCAGCAGGTAGGCAGGATGCAGCGTCGCCATCGCCTGGACCTGCTGCCCGCCCATGTCCAGCGGTCGCCACTTGCCGCGGATACGCATGATCCCGTCGGCTACGTCGAACAGATTTTTGGCGGCTGCCCCGCCGAGCGCCAGCACCACCTTCGGACCGACGAGCGCCAGCTGCCGTTCCAGAAAAGGCCGGCAGGCAAGTGCTTCCTGCGCCGTCGGCGTGCGGTTTCCCGGCGGGCGCCAGTAGACGATGTTGGTGATGTGGACGTTCTGTTCGCTCATCCCGATGGCGGCGAGCATCTTGTCTAAGAGTTGCCCGGCACGGCCGACGAAAGGTTTGCCTTCGAGATCCTCGTCGCGTCCCGGCGCTTCGCCGATGATCATCAGCGGCGCGCGTTCGGCACCGCGAAAAAAGCACAGGTTCTTGGCGGTCGCCTTGAGCCCGCAGCCGTCGAAACCGCGTAGCACCGCGCCCAGGTCGGCGAGAGACTGAGCCCCCGCGATCTCAGCCGGCGCCGGCGGCGCGGCTGGCGCGGCCGGCCGTGCGGGAAACTGGCGCGCGGGCGGCGCCGTCGCGGCCGGTCTGGGCGTGGATGGTCGCGGCGCAGCCGGTCGGGCGGCAACACCCGGATTGCCGGGACGCACCGGTGGCGACGGTTGCAACTGCGGCTCGCCGTCGAGCGCAAAGCCTGCACCCGGCGGCGACTGGCCACGCGCCAGCCAGTCGACCGGCATCTCGGCCAGAGCCGCGTCGACACCCATCGCCGCGTACCAGTCGAGAATGCGTCCGGCAGCTTTCCGCTCTGTTTCGCCTTTCGTCATGGCGCGCAACATATAGCGGGACGTTGCCGCATCAAAGCTCCGCCCGGGAGCGCTGTGGTCCAAATTGCGGCCCTGCGGCGCTTGCGCTGCGGGCGCTGGCGACCTACCAGACAACAGGGCTCTCAGTTGCCCAGGGAGAGGTGGACACTACACATGGCCGAAAACGTAGCCGAGCTGCCGCCGCGCGAGGCAATGGAATTCGACGTGGTTATCGTTGGCGCCGGTCCGGCCGGGCTTGCCGCGGCCATCCGGCTGAAGCAACTCGCCAACGAGGCCGGCAGCGAACTGTCGGTCGTCGTCGTCGAAAAAGGTTCGGCCGTCGGCGCGCACATTCTCTCGGGCGCGGTCATCGATCCCAAGGGGCTCAACAAGCTCATCCCGGACTGGAAGGAGAAAGGCGCGCCCGTCGAAACGGCTGTCGCCGACGATCACTTCTATTTCCTCACCGAGAGCAAGGCGTTGCGGCTGCCGAACATCTTCATGCCGCCGCTGATGAGCAACCACGGCAACTACATCGTCAGCCTTGGCGCGCTATGCATCTGGCTCAGCGAGCAGGCCGCCGAGCTGGGTGTGGAGGTCTACCCCGGGTTTGCTGCATCCGAAGTGCTTTATGACGAGAACGGCGCCGTGGTCGGCGTCGCGACGGGCGACATGGGCGTCGGGCGCGATGGCGAGCCGACCGATGCGTTCGTGCGCGGCATGGAGCTGCGCGGCAAGTACACGTTCTTCGCCGAGGGCGCGCGCGGCTCACTGACCAAAGGGCTCATCGAGCAGTTTCGGCTTTCCGACGCGCACGAGCCGCAGAAGTTCGGTATCGGCCTCAAGGAGCTGTGGCAGATCAAGCCGGAAAATCACAAGCCCGGCCTCGTGCAGCACTCTTTCGGGTGGCCGCTCGACAACCGCACCGGCGGCGGCTCGTTCCTCTATCACTACGGCGATGGTCTCGTGGCGGTCGGCTTCGTCCTGCACCTCAACTACGAAAACCCGTACCTTTCGCCGTTCGATGAGTTCCAGCGCTTCAAGACGCACCCGGCCATTCGCAAGACCTTCGAGGGCGGCAAGCGCGTCGGTTACGGTGCGCGCGCCATTACCGAAGGCGGGTGGCAGTCGGTCCCCAAGCTGACGTTCCCCGGCGGCGCGCTGCTCGGCTGCGCGGCCGGATTCGTCAACGTGCCGCGCATCAAGGGCAGCCACAATGCGATCCTGTCCGGCATCGCCGCAGCCGACGCTGCCTTCGCGGCACTCGCCGAAGGAAGGGCACAGGACGAGCTGACCGCCTACGAGGAAGAAGTGCGCACGGGCGAGATCGCCAAGGATCTCGTTCCGGTGCGTAACGCCAAGCCGCTCTGGTCGCGCTTCGGCACCTATCTCGGCATCATGCTCGGCGGGCTCGACATGTGGCTCAATACGCTGCTCCCCGGCGGATCACGTTTCACGCTCAGCCACAAGAAGCCGGACTACGCCACCTTGAAGCGCGCGCAGGAGGCTCAGCCGATCGCCTATCCCAAGCCGGATGGGGTGCTGACCTTCGACCGCCTGACCAGCGTCTCCTTCTCGGGCACCAACCACGAGGAGAACCAGCCGGTTCACCTCAAGCTGGCGGACCCCGACGTGCCCATCTCCATCAATCTGCCGGAATTTGCTGAGCCAGCTCAGCGCTATTGCCCGGCAGCGGTATATGAGGTCGTCGCCGACGCCGGGAGTGAGCCGCGCTTCCAAATCAACGCCCAGAATTGTGTCCACTGCAAAACCTGTGACATCAAAGACCCGAGTCAGAACATTAACTGGGTCTGTCCGGAGGGCGGCGGCGGACCTAACTATACGGGAATGTGAGGAATCCGGGTCGTAGGATTGTGGCCGGAAGAGACCTTCTGACGCAATTTGCAGATTCAACGTTACCCTCCGCGCGGATGTCGCCAAATCGCCGCGTTATTTGCTACGCTGCGGGCTTCCGGGAATCAGCCCTTGCTTCCAGAAGGATCACTCTGAATGCGGGCCAGCTTTCGCTACGTGCTGCTGTCGTCGGCAACCGCCATCGGCATCTTTTCAGTTTCAGTCGGCACGTCGTTAGCCGCGAAGGAATTCACCACCGAGGTCCGCTCCAACTCGCTGCTTGGCAGCTATCTGGCGGCCAATGTCGCCAAGAGCGGCAACGACGCGGAGAACGCGACCGCGTTTTATCGCAACGCCCTGCTGCTCGATCCGGGCAACGTCGTGCTCATCGAGCAGGCCTTCCAGATCGAGGCCTCCGAGGGGAACTGGGACCGTGCCGTGCCTCTGGCGCGCAAGCTGGTCGCCAAGAATCCGGACAACCGGATGGCGCAGCTCGTCCTCGGGCTGCACAGTTTCAAGAACGGCAACT
>JAESGM010000495.1_pt1 | contig 28773 bp, 31 predicted proteins | sample 9269721 | NCBI WGS metagenome assembly JAESGM01 (sample SAMN15720920, study PRJNA650825) | algae metagenome | isolation source: Komarekiella atlantica HA4396-MV6 and co-occurring heterotrophs from... | place: USA: Theobald House, Kauai, HI | collected 2009-07-29 | reverse complement strand
GAGGGTGGGATTCGAACCCACGATACCCTTGCGAGTATGCCGCATTTCGAGTGCGGTGCCTTCAACCACTCGACCACCTCTCCGTACCCGCGGGGCGAGAACCTCAACCCCTGCTGCCGCGGCGCTAGCCGGCCGGCAGTTCGGAATGGTGCTCTTAGGTGAAACGGCTGCGGCTGACAAGCCTCCAGAAAGCCCTCCACCCCGCCACCGAAGCGCCTTTGGATGGCGCTGGATGGGCCCCGCGGCGGCGCAAGCCCCAGCCGGCCGGGGATAGCGGGGATAAGCCCCTATCGCCACTGGCCGCTGCCTCCGTTCGGGCGCCAAATTGGCAAAGCGATGGCAGCTTGGGAGGGCGACCCGATGCTCGATACGCAGACTCTGGAATGGCTGATGACGTGCGAGCGGCTCAAAGATCAGATGAGCCTGATCGAAAGCGAAGGCGTCAACATATTGGCCTCGTTCGACGGCTTGGGCCGCGCCCCCACCATGCAAGAGCGCGATGAGCGGCGCGAAGCCTATCTCGACAACCGCGCACGCTTGCAGTCGCTACTCAGGCAGCACAGCGCCCTTGAAGCGGCGATAGCCGATCACTTCAAGCACCAGATGAATTGAATTCGTCTCGGCAAAAGGCGCGCATTCAGTGGGAATGCGCGCGTTTTAATTCAGCGCTCAATAGATGTATAGGCGATCCGGCCGCTCAGGCACCGGAAACGGCGAGGATGTACCAGGCTTCGCCCATGATGTTCCCGAAGAGAAACGCCGTCCACAGGTAGAGGCCAACGCCGGCCCACCAATGTCCGTCGCGCGCTCCAACCAGGTCACCGACCTTTTCGGCGCAGGTCGAGGCGTATTCCGCCGCGATCAATTTCAGAGTTTCAGCCATTGCCCCAAATCCTCTCCCCTACAGGACGAACGTAAATCTCAACCGAGATTGGTTAACGTATTGCAAATAATGCGATTTGGCAGGACAGTCGCTGGCTATTTTTCGCGATGCATATGCCTCCCTTCGCAACCAGCGAATCACCTCGCCCACAGAGGAAGTGCACAAACCGGCGCCAGCATGTTGAAAGCGTGCAAAACATTGCGCCGCGCGTTGTTGGCCCGATCATCGCCATGATACGAAAGAGGCCTAGTCGCGGGGTTCAATGTAATGAGGTGGTAAATTGAAAGCGTTTTGTCTCGCATTCACATTTGCATTGGCAGCTGTTCCTGCCATTGCCGATGAATTGCCGCAGACAAGTAATGCGTGGCGTGCAATCCAATCCGAGCCCGTCAATCCGGGCGAATATCGCTGGTCACTAATCGACGACGCGACGGGCACCGAGCACCCTGTGCCCTCCGCCAACAATACCCAGGAGCGCCGCAGGGACGCTCCAGCCCGAGCCGCAATTGCTCAGATCCGCGCCGAAACGGCACGCGTAATGCAGGAGGCCCTGCAGAAGGCGTCGACGGTCCAGCGCATCCGCTATGACCTGCATGTCAGCTGCGTCGTGGAGGCGATCTCATACGAGCAGGACCCGCTCGAAAACGCTTCCCTGCCGTGGCTATGGGAATCGATCAGCGAGCGCGATCGCACGGTCGAGGGCACCGTCGAGATGTGCGAGGTCGACTACTCGCAAAAGATCCGCTCGAAAGAGCCAGTCGCGGCAGCAGTGGCTGCGCCGCCGAAGCCGGTGATGCAAGACTTCAAAGTATCCTTCCCGGTCGACTGAGAAGAATGTCAGCTCGCATCCCTTTGGTCTCTCGGGATGCGAATTGTGCAGCGCGCCGGTGCCGGCGGGGTCGCCGGCGCGCTACTCTTTATGGAACGCTGATTATGGAACGGCGAGCGCTACGGCCGTGGCCGGCGCCGCGACCAGTAGATGGCGAATATTCCCATCCACAAGAGCAGAGCCATCACGTCGAGCAGGGTCGACAGCTCCTGCACGGCGCGTTGCCATGGCTGATCCGGGGCGCCGAGCCAGACAGCGGCGCTGGCGATGACGCCGGCGACCAGGCAAATGCCGGTCAACACCCAGATGAAGCGAACAGTGCGGCGTGTCATGCTGCGACCATAGCGTGATCGTTGCGATACTCAGCTATCGCACTAACCAAGCCCGCGCATCAAGCCGCATCGTCGGCAAATTCGGCGACCTGGCGCACCATGACGCCGAGCACCGGGTGTTCGACCTCGAGGCTGAACCTGAAAGTTGCCCCCCCGAGATCGCGGTGCACGATGCACATCCGTCCCGGGTGCAGGAAGCGCGGCAAGGATAAGCGCCAGCGGCCGAGCTGAAGAAAGTAGGCGGCCGAGCGGAAGACGAGCGCACCCCCCTCGACGGTCACGCGAAGCGCCATCACGACGCCGTAGCCGACATATTCTTCAAGGCCGGTGGGCCCGCTGAACCGCTTGCAGGAGTGGATCGCCTGCGGCCGGTGACCAGGACGGGTATAGACCCTCAGCCAGCTCTGCCCGCCCAGGACGACATCTTCCGTAACGAGTACCGCAGCCGGGCCAGTAGCACCGTCGGTCAGCGGGAGCGGAGCGCCGATTGCGCGGGTGAGGAAGGAAAGCACCCGCCCGGCGCGCGACAGTTCGGTTGCAACGACCCGCCCCCGGTAGACGACCGTCTGCTCCGGCGACAGGCGCTTGGAAAAACGTTTGCGTACCGCATCCGGCAGGGCAGCCCAGGCCGCCTCGCCGACGAGCGTGCGAAAGCGCAAGTCGGAGAGCGGCGCGGCGGTACTGGCCGGCACGGCGGGACTAGAACCCGTTGCGATCGCTGACTGAGCTGCCGGTAACGCTGCCATGACCGTCCCCCGTGTTTATGCGGATCTGGCCGCGCGCGATGACCGCCGGCCGGACTTGCCACCGACGAAGCGCGCTACTGCACCACCCATGCGTATCAACGCCATGAGCGTCGAGGCCGGCAAGCTCATGATCTCCGTGAAACCCCGATCGACGGTCTCGGTGAAATCCAGCATCGCCGTGAGGCGCTTACGCACGGTTGGCGACACCCCGGCGTCGGCTTTGGCGTCCGCGACGCAAGCGCGGAGCACCTGCAATGCCGGATCGATCTCCCGCGCCTTGCGTCCCAAGGCGATGCGGCGGACCATCTCGAACATGTCTGCTTCCGCCTCGTAGTGGTCGCGCCGGTCGCCCATCGCGTGGACGCGGCGAATGAGGCTCCAGCTCAGCAGCTCGCGCAGGCTGTTGGACACATTCGAGCGCGCCATGCCGAGTTGATCGGCGATGTCCTCGGCCGTGAGCGGCGCCTCGCTCAGGTAGAGAAGCGCGTGGATCTGCGCCACGGAGCGGTTGACGCTCCACGTGGTCCCCATCTCGCCCCAGTGGAGCACGAAGCGCTCGACGGACGGGGGCAGCGATCCATTTCTTACGATTGTTTCTGTCATGACAGAAATATGAGGCGGGAGCTGGCGCCCCGTCAACCCGCCGCGCCGGCAAAAACCGGCAATCAGAGGGATCTTCGATGCGTGCCGGCAAGGTTTACCGACGGCTCGGACGCGGCACGCCGAGCCACGTGACTGGTCGGGGCCCTGACTAGTTTAGAGGCAGCCGCAGTGCCCATGTGCAGTTCGTAGGAGCGGTGCGCGCCGCTAAAGATGGTAGGAGCGGTGCGCGCGCTAAAGATGAATGCCCAAACGCCATGGGGCGAACGTCAACAGATAGCTAGCCAAGCTTTCGAACGGTGACGGTGTTCGCGAACGGCACGTCTTACAAATCACGTCAGCCAAGTTGGAACTGGGCGCAGGCACGGGCGTTGTGCACACACTTAGAGGAAGCTCCCCCATGCTCATCAATTATGGCTGCGAGATCGGCATCACGGTCCCCAGGGCGACGCCCGTGATCTGCCTGCTCGATGTTCATCCTGACCGTCGCCGCGACATCAGCTCCGAGGCGCCGCTGGCGACCGATCCGGCGACGCAAACGATGCTTTATCTCGACAGCTTCGGCAATCAGTGCCGGCGCTTCATAGCGCCTCCGGGCGAGACGCGGCTGCGTCTCGACGGCACTATCGTCGACAGCGGGAAGCCGGACGACACAGCGCCGGACGCGCGCGAAGTTCCGGTCGAAGCCCTGCCGCACTACGTGCTTGGCTATCTGCTCGGCAGCCGTTACTGCGAAACCGACCGCCTGTCTCAGGCGGCGTGGGATCTGTTCGGACACATCCCGCCGGGATGGAACCGCGTTCAGGCGGTCTGCGATTTCGTACACAATCACTTGACCTTCGGTTACCCGCACGCCCGGTCGACGCGCACGGCGCTCGAGGCCTTCGAGGAGAAGAAGGGCGTCTGCCGCGACTTCGCTCATTTGATGATCACGTTCTGCCGCTGCCTCAATATTCCGGCCCGCTACGTGAACGGCTACCTCGGAGACATCGGCGTTCCTGCAGATCCTGCACCGATGGATTTCAGCGCATGGACGGAGATCTTCCTGGAGAACCGCTGGTACACGTTCGACGCGCGCCATAACAAACCACGCATAGGGCGCATCGTCGTCGCGCGCGGTCGCGATGCCACCGACGTTCCGCTGATCAACACGTTCGGGCCGCACATCCTCGATGCGTTCAAGGTTTGGACCGACGAGCGCCCGCTACCGCAGTTCAGCGCCGCTATCGCGTAGGGCACACAGAGCGGCGGCAATTCCGGGACTTCCTCGGAATGCCGCCAATTTGCTGACTTGTTTGCGCCACGCAGGTGAGATTGGCTCTGCACGATTTTGCATCGTGTGGAGACCTCGCGTGGACGCGGTTATTGCAGCTATTGGGCGCTTGCTATCGAGCCCGGGATTCAAATTTTTTCTGATCTGCGGCCTCATCCTGATCATGGGCATCCCGCTGCTGATCGTCTGGGGCTTGATCTCCGAACGCGAGCAGCGCGCCGCCAGCGTTCGCCAATCCGTGGCGCAGGAGTGGGGAAGCGAGCAGTACGTCGACGGACCGATCCTTGTCGTGCCCTACACGACCAAGCGCATCACCGGAGAAGGCGATAAGCGCGTCGAAGAGATCGTCGAGCGACGGGCCGTCTTCCTGCCGAAGTCGCTCAGGGTCGTCGGCGATACAGCGACCAAGGTGCTACACCGTTCTATCTACGACGTTGCCGTCTATACGAGCGCTCTCAACTTCTCGGGAAGCTTCGCCGCGCCCGACATCGCCGAAGCGGCGAGCGACGTACTGGAGGTACGCTGGCGCGATGCCATTCTCGCCGTCGCCATCAGCGACGTGTCGGGATTGAAGGAGGCGGCTTCGCTGCTCATCGACGGCGGGCGGCGCCTGGATTTCGAGCCGAGCATCGGCATTCCGCGGATGCGGGGCGGGGGAATACACGCGCGCCTGGCGAGCCTCACCAACCTGTTCGATGGTGACGCAAATCCTCCGGGCACCCCGACCGGGATAAAGCCCTTCGATTTCAATTTCGCGCTGACGCTGAACGGGTCTTCGGAGCTGAAGTTTGCACCTCTCGCACAGGAAACGAGCGTGCAGCTCAAGTCCGACTGGAAAGATCCGAGCTTTACCGGCGGCTTCCTGCCGACCGAACGGCAGATCGACGCCGACGGCTTCAGCGCCGAATGGCAGGTCCCGCATCTGGCGCGCAGCGTGCCGCAAAGCTGGAGCCTCGCCGACAACGAGTTCGAGCGCATGTCGTCGTATGCATTCGGCGTACGCTTCATGGTGCCGGTGGATTTCTACCAAGTGGTAAGCCGGGCGGTGAAATACGCGACGATGTTTCTAGCCACAGCCTTCATGGCCGTGTTCCTGCTCGAGTTGCGCTCGAGCCGGCAGGTGCATCCCGTGCAGTATCTGTTTGTCGGCCTGGCGATGACGTTCTTCTACGTCCTGCTGCTGTCGCTCGCGGAGCATGTCGGCTTCCTCGCCGCATATGTCGTCGCCGCGCTGGCGACGGGCGGCCTGCTGTCGGCGTACGTCGCGCGCGTGCAGGCGAGCTTCAGAAAGGGCCTGATCATGGGCGGCCTGTTCCTCGGCCTGTACGGCCTGCTCTACCTCATCCTCCAGCTTGAGGATTACGCGCTGCTCGCCGGTGCGATCGCCGGGTTCGTCATTCTGGCGGTGGTCATGTTCGCCACCTTGCAGGTTGACTGGTCGGGGAAGGACAAGCCGCTGGAAGCTTCGCCGGCCGCTTAGAGGCCAAGCGAAAGGCGCCGCTCAGGCCGAAAGCTCGAGCGGCGCCGTTGCCGGGGCCGGCAACGGACCATCGACTTCGTATCCGCGCGCAACGAGCTTTCCCTCGCTCGCATCCGCGACCATGGCCAGGCGGGTATTCCAGTTGAGGATGGGACGCACGAGCCAAGGGAACGTCGGGTCGAGTTCGGTCGACACGCGATGCATGTGGCATGCGCGCCCGGAGCTATCTGATCCGCGCATATGACCGCGCCAGCCGGGTGTCTGCCAGTGGTTGGCTGCGGTGTTTCCGCCTTCGTGCACGCGGCCGTCGACTTCCGTCCGCTCGATCACTGCGGTTTCGTTCGCCTTGATGCCGGCGAGCAGAAAGATGCACGGCGCCGCGATCGGCCGTTCGGTCAGCATCCGCTTGGCTTCGACGAACGAGTGCGCCGTCTCGAACACCTCGCGCAAAAGATGCGCCGGCGTTGGATGCTGCGTGCGCCAGACGCGCGGCCGCGAGGCGACCCAGTCGAGCCAGTAGCTGCCTAGCGACCGGCGCAGCGGAGCCTGGTTGAGGGCCGCAGAAAAGCGGCCGGGGGCCATACCTTGCAGCACGCCGGTGTAGCCCGGCCAGGTGAGCGCCACGAAAGGACCTGCGGGTCCGGCGACGCGTGCTGCAAGAACGTAGCGGCCGAGCCCATCGGTCACCCAATCGAGCACGCGGACCAGGCGTGCGCTGCGGCCGTCGGGCGAGGGCGCCACACGGCAGGTGCAGCCCCATTCGTAGTTGACGGAGAGAAAGTAGGCTCCAGGGCGGCCGAGGCGCTCGGCGATGGCGTCGATTTCGGGCAGGTGCAGGTTGTCCTGCTTGGCCAGCCAGCGGCGCGACACCGCGTCGAGGGCCTTGAGCGCACCACGCGGCACTCCGGCCGTCGCTCCGTCAATGAGCGCATGGGCCCGGTCGGTTTCGAGTTCCAAGGTCTCCAACGGGAACTGAGGCCCGACATCGACGACCGGGATCGGCTCTTGAAGGTGCATCGACAATCCGCGACTTGATAGGCGGAAACCGGCTTCCGCTTCGGCGAATTATGTGGGGGCTTTTTGGCGATTTCCCATGCCGGGCGCCGCGAATGGCGCCTGCCTGGCCGGGCCGGCGGGTGGCGACCGGGTCGGCGCCGGGCCCCTCTCCCGCCGGTCGGCCAAGCGCTCTAAGAATAGTCCGCCACTGGCGAGATGCGTTTGATGACTGTCAAACGTCCCGAACACTTCGTCAGCATTGACAATTCCTGGGCTTCCGACGATAAACCCGCCTTCCCGCGCCCCCACAAACCTGGGGGTGCGCAATGCGCTGCCCGAGGCCTGTTCGCCGCAACAAGTGGCGATCTCATAAAGTCCGCAGGATTTCCTGCGGCGCCGAAGGGCGCGGAGAACGCTGAAGGAATAGCCATGTACGCTGTCATCAAGACGGGCGGCAAGCAGTACCGTGTTGCTGCTGACGACGTCATCACCATAGAAAAAATTGCCGGCGACGCCGGCTCCAAGGTCGAGTTCGCCGAAGTGCTGATGATCGGCGGCGACAGCCCCAAGTTCGGCTCGCCACTCGTTTCCGGCGCCAAGGTCGTCGCTGAACTCGTCGAGCACACCCGCGGCCCGAAGGTCATCTCCTTCAAGAAGCGCCGCCGCAAGAATTCTCGCCGCAAGCGCGGCCACCGCCAGGACCTGGTCAAGGTTCGCATCACAAGCATCGTCGGCGCCTGACCGGCAGCCGCATTATCGAGGATCTGATCGATGGCACAAAAGAAAGCAGGCGGCTCGTCCAAGAACGGCCGCGACTCGCACTCCAAGCGCCTCGGCGTAAAGCGCTTCGGCGGCGAGCACGTCATCCCCGGCAACATCCTGGTGCGCCAGCGCGGTACGCAGTGGCACCCCGGCGCGGGCGTCGGCATGGGCACCGACCACACGATCTTCGCCGTGGTCGAGGGTTCGGTCGAGTTCAAGACCAAGAGCAACGGCCGGGTCTACGTGTCGGTACGCGAAAGCGAGACCGCCGCAGCCGAGTGACCCTGTCGGCATATATCCAACGGAGTTCGAAAAGGGGGATGTTACGGCATCCCCCTTTTTGCATACTCTTCGACAGCCTCTATTGAGAAGCGGATCGCGCACGCCCTATGCGCTCGCCACGTTTGACCTATCGGCCAATCGAGCCCCGGGATGCAGGTCGCGTCTCCGTATTGGCAGGCGATTGGGATGTAGCGCGCATGACGTCGCGCATTCCGCATCCCTATTCGATCGTCGATGCCGACCTTTGGATCTCCTCGATCGGCGAAGACGAAGATGAATTCGTGCGCTGCGTCGAGCGCGACGGAGAACTCATCGGTGCGGTAGGCTACATCGGCAACGGCACCGAGGAAGCCGAGATCGGTTATTGGATCGGTAAGCCATGGTGGGGCCACGGCTACGCGACGGAAGCCGCGAACGCCCTGGTACAGCACTGCTTTGCCACCGGCTTTAAGAAGCTCACGTGCGGGCACTTCGTCGACAATGCCGCCTCGGCACGTGTTATTTCCAAGCTGGGGTTCCGCCGGGTCGGCAACGGCAGCCTGTGGTGCGAGGCGCGAAAGTGCGAGGTCGCCACGATCAAATATGCGCGCAAGCGGCCATTGCTGGCTAATTGGCGCAGGAGTGTTGCACTATGAAGTTTCTCGACCAAGCCAAGATCTACATCGCATCCGGCGCCGGCGGGAACGGCTCGCTGTCGTTTCGTCGCGAGAAGTTCATCGAGTTCGGCGGACCCGACGGTGGTGACGGCGGCAAGGGCGGCGACGTCTGGGTGGAATGCGTTGCGAACCTCAACACGCTGATCGACTACCGCTATCAGCAGCACTTCAAGGCCCAGCGCGGCGGCAACGGCGCCGGCCGCAATCGCGCAGGCGCGAACGGCGAGGACTGCATCATCAAGGTGCCGCCCGGCACGCAGATCTATGCCGAGGATCAGGAGACGCTGCTCGCCGACTTGTCCAAGCCTGGAGAACGCGCGCTGCTCGCCAAAGGCGGCAATGGCGGCTTCGGCAATGCGCATTTCAAATCGTCGACGAACCAGGCGCCACGTCGCGTCAACCCCGGCCAGCCCGCCGAAGAACTTACAATCTGGCTGCGGCTGAAGCTGATTGCCGACGCAGGACTGGTCGGCAAGCCGAACGCCGGCAAATCGACGTTTCTCGCGACCGTCAGCGCCGCCAAGCCGAAGATCGCTGCCTACCCCTTCACCACGCTCCACCCCAATCTCGGTGTCGTGCGCGCCGGCGATGTAGACTTCGTGCTCGCCGACATCCCCGGTCTGATCGAAGGCGCCAGCGAGGGTGCAGGTATCGGCACGCGCTTTCTCGGACACGTCGAGCGCACCAAGGTGCTTTTGCATCTGGTGGACGGAACGGACGATGACGTTGCAGGTGCCTATCGCACGGTGCGCCGCGAATTGAAGGCGTACGGTGGCGATCTCGACAAGAAGAAGGAAATCGTCGCTCTCACCAAGATCGATGCGCTGGATGCCGAGACCATCGCCGAGCGCTCCGAGGCGCTCAGGAAAGCAGCCAAGAAGAAGCCGCTGCTCGTTTCCGCAGTCGCGGGAGAGGGAATAAAGGACGCGCTTTTTGCACTGGCGCGCGAGATCCGCCGCGGGAACGAGAAGGGCGAAGGTTCCGAGCCCGAGACGCCTTGGCGTCCTTAAAGTTGCTCAGCCTACTCCCCGTGTTTCATTTGGACGCGCCAGGGATATCCAATTAACTAGCATTTCTTCCAATGGGCGCATTTCGCACGTAAATTACGAGTTCTTCACGGCGGTTAAGTCATGGGTCAATGCTAAGCGCCGCGTTTTGCAGGCGCCGTGAGTGAGTAGCCCGCTTGCCGAACCGCGCGACCGCATTTGTCTCGCTGCCGATCGCTGCCCTCGCGGTGGCGTCGTTCGGCATCGTTGCCGCGTCGTTGCTGCTCGGCGCCCGCGAGACTGACAGCACCGCCCAAAACCGGCAGCGGCACACGATCGAGCAGGCGCTCGATCAGCACGGCGCGTCGCTATCCCGCGAACTGCGCGTGCAAACGATCTGGTCGGATGCTCATGATCGCACGCGCGCGATCGATACCGAATGGATGCGAAATAACTACGGCGTCTATCTGAGCGATCTGTTTGGCTACGATCGGATCTTCGTTGTCGATCGGAACAACGCACCCGTATTTTCCTTCATTCCCGGACAGCGCGCAAAGCCTTCGGATTACGAGCCGCTGGGCGGGGAAATATCCGATTTGATCGCGGCCGTACGGGCGCCCGAAAGCGCGCCGCCGGAATACAAGGTAGCGGCAAGCGCAATTCAGCTCGGAAGCGCGCAGACTGTCACTCACTACTCCATCGCCGATGTCCGCTCGGTGGCGGGGCATCCTTCGGCAGTCGTGGTTTCCACCATCCAGCCGGACAGCGGATTTCAGGGTGAGATCGCGGGCATGCCCATGCTGCTCGTCGCCGTCGAATATCTCGATCGCAACTTCACGCACGAACTCGGCAATACGTTCGGATTTAACGACCTGCAGTGGGTGCAGAAGCCATCCGAGAACGATGTCAGCGATACCGTTCGCGCTTTGAACGGCGCTCCCGTCGGCATTCTCGCCTGGCAAAGGGACCGTCCAGGACTGGAGTTCGTGCAGCGCGTGGCTCCCGGCCTGTGCCTCGCGCTCATGCTGTTCATCGCTTTCAGCTACGCCTTGGTGAAGTGGGGAGAACGCCAAGCCTCACGGCTCGTGGACAGCGAAGCGGCTGCCCGCAAGGCCGCGCGCACCGACCCGCTTTCACAGCTTCCCAACCGTGTGGGGCTGCGCGAGGCCTTTCCCGTGGCGCTTGAGGCGTCGAAGAACTCAGGCGCGCCGCTGGCGGTGTTTGCCGCCGACATCAACCGCTTCAAAGACATCAACGACGATTTCGGCCCGGCCGTCGGTGACGCTGTGCTTCTCGGCATCTCCAAGCGGCTGCGCGAATCGCTCCCGGAAAATGCTGTGATCTCACGCCCGGACGGCGACGAGTTCGTCGCCATCGTTCCGGACGTGGACGAAACGGCTGCTGCCGAACTGGCGGCCGACCTCGCCACCCGCCTCGCCGAACCATTCGAGTTCGACGGCGGCAAACGCGTCGTGACCGACACGGCAATCGGCTACGCGCTGGCGCCGCGCGACGGCGAAGCCGGCGACGAGTTGCTGCGCCGCGCCGAGCTGGCCACCGAGAAGGCGAAAGCGACCGACGAGCGCATCGTCGCCTTCGCGCCGGAAATGGACCTCGAGCTGAGCTATCGGCGCTCGCTTGAGTCGGCGCTGCGCGCGGCGGTGGCCAAGCAAGAGATCGAGGTCCTCTATCAGCCGCTGATGGATTCGGCAGGGCGCCGGGTGGTAGGCGTGGAGGCGCTGGCGCGCTGGACCGATCCGATACTCGGACATGTCTCGCCCGACATCTTCATACCCCTGGCGGAAGAGACCGGCCTGATCCAAGAGATCGGCGATTATGTCCTGCGCCGCGCGACGCGCGATGGTCTCTCGTGGCCGGGGGTAAACGTCGCCGTGAACGTGTCCGCCTCGCAGATCCACCACGGCGACGTTGTCGAGGTGGTCCGCGACGTCCTGCAGGAGAACCGCTTCCCGCCGCAGCGCCTCGAGATCGAAATCACCGAGAGCGTGCTGCTAACCGACGAAAAGCGCGCCAACGAGCAAATTCGTGGCCTGCAATCATTGGGCGTGCGGGTGGCGCTGGACGATTTTGGAACCGGCTATTCGAGCCTGCAGTACCTGCGCCACTTCGGCTTCGACAAGCTAAAGATCGACCGCAGCTTCATCGACGGTGCCGGTGCCCCCCTCGACAGCTCCATCGTCCTCGCATCCATCATCAAGCTCGGGCACGACCTCAAGCTCGTAATCACCGCCGAGGGCGTCGAGACGCCGGAGCAGCAGGCCTGGCTGCAAGCCTCGGGCTGCCATCAGCTGCAGGGCTATCTGTTCTCCCGGCCGCTGACGAGCGCGCAGGTGTCCGCGTTTATCGCCAGCTATGCGGCGGATGTCGCCACAGTCGGCTGATCAGGCGGGGGTTACCGAATAATAGCGGATGTCGTGCACACTCCGCTGCGAAACCTTAGCCGATGGATTCCATGACCGACTTGCGCGCCAAATTGCATCAGAGCTGGGGGTGGCTGCTGGCCCTCGGACTTGTGCTCATCCTGTTCGGAGGCTTGATCCTGACCACGCCGCTCGGCATCGTGACGGCCTCGCTGACAACGGAAATCTGGATCGCCGCGGCGCTCGTTGCGGCCGGTGTGCTGCAGCTCATGCACGGGCTTCGGGCGGGGGATTGGAAGCACGCTTCCTGGCAGATGTTCGCCGGTGTCATGTTCATCATCGGCGGCGTATTGATCTTCGTCTATCCTACGCTCGGCCTCGTTTCGGTGACCCTGATCCTCGCCGTGACCCTAGTCGCCCAGGGCATCACCTCGCTGGTGATCAGCGGTGGGTTGACCGACTGGGGCGGTCGCCGCTGGCTGATCTTGTCGGCCGTCGCATCGCTGGTCGCCGGGTTGCTGATCCTGTTCGACCTGCCGTCCTCGGCGGACTGGACGCTCGGCACCATCGTCGGCGCGGCGCTGCTGCTGCAAGGCATCAGCCTGACGCTGCTGGCGCTCGATGTACGCCATGTGGCGACGACGGCCTAGGGCGTCGGACGCGGCCGCAGCACATCGCCGACGACCCAGATACGCGCCACTCCGTCGAACGAGGCCGAGAGCAGCCGCTTGCCGTCCGAACTGAATACGGCCGTCTGCACCTCGCTGCCGTCGGTCGGAAGCGTGGCCAGCAGCCTGCCCGACGCGATGTCCCAGATACGCACCTTCTTGTCGTGGGAACCCGTGACGGCAAGCCGCCCGTCGGGGCTGATGTCGCCGCTCATCACCGGGCGACCGTGCCCCGGCAGGGTGTGCAGCAGCTCTCCGGTTTCGGCATCCCATATCCGCCCGGTGCGGTCGCTCGACGTCGTCAGCAGCCGCTTCCCATCCGGACTGAAGCGGACGAACAGAACGCCGCGTTCATGGCCGGTCAAAGTGGCGAGGCGCTTGCCCGTGCTCGCGTCCCATACTGCCGCTGTCTCATCGCTGCCCGCGGTGGCGACCTTGTTGCCGTCCGGGCTGAAAACTGCGCCGAGCACCATGCGCTTGTGGCCTTCGAGCGTCGCGACCGGCGCACCGGTGGCCGTGTCCCATACGCGGGCCGTCTTGTCGGTCGATGCCGTTACGATGCGCTTGCCGTCCGGCCTGAATGCGACCCGCATCACCGGACTGCTATGACCGGTAAGCTCCGCGAGCACCTTTCCCGTCTCGGCATCCCAGATGGTGGCCCGCTTGTCGCGAGAAGCGGTGGCGACCAGCTTTCCGTCCGGGCTGAACGTCGCGTATTCCAGCATTCCGGCGTGCCCCGCCAGGGTCTTCAGCGGCTCGCCGGATTGCGCATCCCAAATTCGCGCGCTGCCGTCGCGAGAGGCGGTCACGATCCGGCTTCCGTCGCCGCTGAACGCCGCGCTGCGCACCGCCTCCTCATGGCCTTTGAGTACGACCAGCGTCTGCCCGGTGGTCACGTCCCAAACGCGCGCCGTGTGGTCGCTCGAAGCCGTTATAGCCTTTTTGCCGTCGGGGCTGAACGCGGCACTGGCAAGGTCCGCAGTATGTCCCTTGAGCACGATGGCAGGCTCTGGCAGCCCCTCCGTCTGGGCTCCGATACCGGGCTTGACGGTAAAAATGGCGGCGACAGCCAGAATAGCTGCCTGGCGCGAAAGGCGAATATGCATAGGCGCTCCCTCAATTGGTGCAGCCTTCTCCGGGCGAACCCGAAGGCTGTCGTTTCTTAAGCGCCACGCTTGGGCCTATCGGCCCTTTGTTTTTTGCCAAGGCTACCGCTTTTAGCGCGGCTGGGCTATCAGGCGTGCCCTGAACTGCGAAATTTCTTGAGGCTGCTCGCAAGCCATGACGACCGAAGCAAAAACCGCACCGGGCGGCGCCGTACGCCCCGAATGGGACCTGGCGCGGCGCATCGTGGTCAAAATCGGGTCGGCCCTGCTCACCGATCGGGCCACCGGCACCCTGAAGGCCGAGTGGCTGGCATCCTTCCTCGACGACGTGGCGGAGCTGACCCGGCAGGGCAAACAGGTGGTGCTCGTCTCCTCGGGCGCCATTGCGCTCGGCCGCCATACCCTGAAGCTGCCAAGGGGCGCGCTGGAGCTGGAGCAGAGCCAAGCGGCGGCCGCCGTAGGCCAGATCAGCCTGGCGCACGCCTATCAGGAGATGGCGCGGGCACGCGGTCTCGTCGTCGCGCAGATCCTGCTGACCCTGGGCGATACCGAGGAACGCCGCCGCTATCTCAACGCCCGGCATACGATAGAGACGCTGCTGAGCCTCAAGGCGATGCCGGTGGTCAACGAGAACGACACGGTCGCAACCACCGAGATCCGCTATGGCGACAACGACCGGCTTTCCGCCCGCGTCGCCTCCATGGTTTCGGCCGATTGCCTCGTGCTGTTGTCCGACATCGATGGGCTCTACACCGCCCCGCCGCAACTCTCAGCCAGCGCCACGCGTCTCGATGTCGTCACCGCGATCACGCCAGAGATCGAGGCGATGGCCGGAGACGTCGGCACCGAACTGTCCAAGGGCGGCATGCGCACCAAGGTCGAGGCCGCGAAAGTGGCGCTCGGCGGCGGCACCAACATGGTTATCGCCAGCGGCAAGGTGCAAAACCCGCTGCGCGCCATCGCCGAAGGGGCACCGTGCACGTGGTTCCTCGCGCACTCCGACCCGACAACCGCACGCAAACGCTGGATTTCGGGGCAACTCGAGCCCAAGGGCCATATCTTTGTCGACGCCGGAGCCGAACGGGCGCTTGAAGCGGGCAAAAGCCTGCTTCCCGCCGGGGTGACCCGAATCCAGGGGACTTTCGACCGCGGAGACGCCGTGGTCATCCGTGCTGCCGACGGGCGCGAGCTGGGCCGCGGACTCGTTGCCTATGCGAGCGCGGACGCGGAGCGTATCATCGGCAGGAAAAGCGCCGAGATCGCCACCATATTGGGGGTGACGCGGTGCGATGAGCTGATCCATCGCGACGACATGGCACTGCACAGAAAGTGACGCGCGCATGAACAAGCCTGAACGCATCGACGCATCGACCGAGCAGACAATGCTCACCATCGGCCGTCGCGCGCGCGCCGCAGCGTATGAGCTGGCGCAGGCCGATTCCGAAACGAAGAGCAAAGCCCTGCACGCCGCCGCCGGAGCGCTGCGCGAGGCAGAAAAGCAAATTCTCGCGGCCAATGCGAAGGACCTCGATACGGCACGCGCGGCGGGCCGCCCGGCTTCGTTCATCGACAGGCTGATGCTCGACGAGGCGCGCATCGAGGCCATGGCCAAGGGCGTCGACGAGATCGCCGAGTTGCCCGATCCCGTCGGCACCGTGCTGGCGGAATGGGCGCGGCCGAACGGACTGAAGTTCCAGCGCGTGCGCGTACCGCTCGGCGTCATCGGCATCATCTACGAAAGCCGTCCCAACGTGACGGCCGACGCCGGCGCGCTGGCATTGAAGGCCGGTAACGCCTCGATACTGCGTGCCGGCTCGGAAAGCCTGCACTCGGCGTCGGCCATCCACGACGCGCTCGTTTGCGGCCTCAAGAGCGGCGGGTTGCCCGAAGCCTCCATCCAACTCGTACCGACGCCCGATCGCGCGGCTGTCGGACATATGCTGTCGGGCCTCGACGGCTGCATCGACGTCATCGTACCGCGCGGCGGCAAGAGCCTCGTCGAGCGCGTACAGAAAGAGGCACGCGTTCCGGTGTTCGCGCATCTGGAAGGCCTCTGTCACACGTACGTCGACAAGGACGCCGATCTGGCGATGGCGACCGACATCGTCGTCAACGCCAAGATGCGGCGCACGGGTGTGTGCGGCGCGACCGAGACCCTGCTCGTCGATAGTGCTGCTCCGGCCGGCTACGTCCCCGTCCTGATCGCGGCCCTCATCGAGGCCGGCTGCGAGGTGCGCGGCGATGCAGCCGCGCAGGCAGCGGACGCGCGGGTTACTCCGGCGACTGATGCCGACTGGGCGACCGAATACCTGGAGCCCATCATTTCAGTGAAAGTCGTCGATGGCCTTGAGGGGGCTCTGGCGCACATCGCGCGATACAGCACCCAGCACACGGACGCCATCGTCACCAATAACACGGCGGCGGCGGAGCGTTTCCTGCGCGAGGTCGATTCCGCCATCGTGCTGCATAACGCGTCGACGCAGTTCGCCGATGGCGGCGAGTTCGGATTCGGCGGCGAGATCGGCATCGCAACGGGCAAGATGCACGCGCGCGGGCCGGTGGGCGTCGAGCAACTGACGAGCTTTAAGTACCAGGTGCGCGGGACGGGACAAACGAGACCGAGATAGAGCAAAGAGGTTGGTGATGTTTCGTTTCTTGGCCAGGGCTGCCCTTTTCGCTGCTGCCGCCGTTGCGGTGATGATACCGCTCACATCGCAGAGTGAGGCGGGCAAGCGTGCCCGGCAAGCTGAACGCCCGGTTCTCAAGGATTGCACGCGGATGAACGGCCGCTTCGGATACTACGGCAACCCGTGGTGCACCCCGGCGGAGCAAAAGGCCTGGGATCGGGCCACGTCGCGGCGCTGAACGGGCGCGAGAATTCGACCGCAAGGATCGGAGTGCGCCGCGGGTGCGGACCCGATAGTGTCTTGACGTGCAATCGTCAGGTGCAGCCCCATGCGAGCCGCCAAAACCAAAGTTCTGGATGACCGCCGCTGGGAGGCGGTGACGGCGCGCGACCGAAAGGCCGATGGCACGTTCTATTATTCCGTCGCGACTACGGGCGTCTACTGCCGTCCGTCATGCGCAGCGCGCCGGCCGCTACGCGGCAACGTGCGCTTCCACGCAACATGCGAGGATGCCGAAGCCGCCGGCTTTCGCGCCTGCAAGCGCTGCAAACCGAACGCGGTCGAAATCGAAGGCGCTTCAGCGAAGATAGCTGCGGCTTGCAGACTGATCGAACGAGCCGACGCCGCTCCGAGCCTCGGCGAGCTGGCGCGCCATGCCGGCCTCAGCCCGCATCATTTTCACCGGCTGTTCAAGTCCGTGACCGGCATGACCCCACGCGCTTATGCCGTTGCCGAGCGCGGCCGGCGCATGCAGCAGGCGCTGAGGAACGGCGCATCGGTCACCGAGGCGATCTACGACGCCGGTTTTTCGTCCAGCGGCAGGTTCTATGCGGCAGCCAGGGAGGCGCTTGGAATGCGGCCCGACGAATTTCGCAAAGGTGGCGCGTCCGTCCTGATCGACTATGCGATCGCTCCCTGCTCACTGGGGCAGGTGCTCGTAGCCGCGACCCCTGCCGGTGTTTGCGCCGTCCTCCTCGGGGACAACGCCGCACCGCTGGAACAATCGCTACACGAGCGCTTTCCTCGCGCCAGCCTGCGTGAGCAGCAGGCCTCGCTCGGCGCACTCGTCAAGGAGGTCGTCGCCTGCATCGAGATGCCGGCGCGTTCGTTCGACCTGCCGCTCGACATCCAGGGCACCGCGTTTCAGGCCCAGGTTTGGGCAGCGCTGCGCCAGATCCCGCCCGGTGAAACCGCTACTTATGCGCAGATCGCCCGACGCATCGGGCGACCCAAGGCGGTGCGCGCCGTGGGCGCTGCCTGCGGTGCCAACCCCGTTGCCGTAATCGTTCCCTGTCACCGTGTCGTCGGGAGCGACGGCGCGCTGACCGGTTACCGGTGGGGCACCGGACGCAAAAAGGAGCTGCTTCGGCGGGAGAAGCCTTAGGCGGCGTACACGGGACGTGCGCGGTCGCCTTGGTCGGCCAGAAGCTTGAGGACTTCCTCCTGCGGGCGCGCTTCGCTGAAGTAGAAGCCCTGGCCTTCGCGGCAGCCCTCGGCAGCGAGGCAGGCTAGGTCGGCTTTCGTCTCGATGCCCTCGGCGACGACCTTCATGTCGAGCCCCGAGGCGAGACCGAGGATGGCGCGCACGATCGCGAGCGTGTGCTGATTGGCGTTGAGATCGCGCACGAACGAGCGGTCGATCTTGATCTTGTCGAACGGGAACGCGCGCAGATAGCTGAGGGACGAGTATCCCGTGCCGAAATCGTCCATCGAGATCCGCACGCCGATGTCACGCAGCGCGTGCAGCTGCGCTAGCACATGGTCGGTGCGGTCGAGCAGCACACTCTCGGTGATCTCGAGGTCGAGCCGCTCAGGCGACAGCCCCGACAATTCGAGCGCATCGCTAACAGTCGCGAATACGTTGCCGAAGCGGCATTGCATGGGCGAGAGGTTGACTGCCAGCTTCACGCTGTCGGGCCACTGAGCCGCGTCGGCGCAAGCACGCCGCAGCACGAAGTTGCCCAGCCCGATGATCAAGCCGGTTTCCTCGGCCAGCGGGATGAACTCCACAGGGGGAATGTGTCCGCGCTCGGCGTGTGGCCAGCGCAGCAGAGCCTCGAAACCGGTAACGTGGTGGCTTACGAGGTCGACTAGCGGTTGGTAGTGCACTTCCAGCGTCTCGTCGGCGAGTGCCGCGCGCAAATCGATCTCCAGCTGACGCCGCTTCTGCGCCCGCGCATTCATTTCCGGTTCGTAGAAGCGGTACACGCCCTTGCCGTCCGCCTTGGCGCGGTAAAGCGCGAGGTCGCCGTTGCGCAGTAGCTTATCGGGATCCTCACCGTCGGACGGCGCGACGGCTATTCCGGCGGTGGCACTCACCTGCACGGCGTGCCCCTCGATGACGAACGGATCGCTGAGCGTATCGATAAGCCGCTGCGCCAGTACGGCCAGCTCCTGCGGCTCCTTGACGTCAGGCACCAGCACGCCGAACTCGTCGCCGCCAAGTCGAGCGGCCGTATCGCGCTGACGCGTCACCCGAGCTATGCGCTCGCTCGCACTCTGCAGCAGCCGGTCGCCTATGGGATGGCCGAGCGTGTCGTTGATCAGCTTGAAGTTGTCGAGGTCCAGAAAGATCGTGCCGACGATACCTCCCCCGCGCGCCCGCTGCGCCAAAGCATCGGACATCCTCTGGCGAAACAGCACGCGGTTGGGGAGATCGGTCAGCGCATCGTGATGAGCCATATGCGCGATGCGTGCCTCGGCGGCCTTGCGCTCGGTTATGTCGATGACGGCGATCAAGAGTGCCGGGACGCCGGAATAGTCGAGTTCGCGCGAGAATATTACGACCTCTATCGGCCGGCCGTCGGCGGTGCGGTGCCGGGCCGTCGAAACGCTGGAGGAAGCGGGATCCGGCTCGGCGATAGTCGCGTCAGATCCGTCTATGCGCAGTTCGTTGAGGCGCATACCAAGCAGCTTCTCGCGAGCGTAGCCGTAATGCGACAGGGCTGCGCCGTTCGCCGCCATGAAGGCGCCCGTCTCCCGGTTCAAAAGGAACATGGGCACGGGATTGTCGTCGAACAGCAGCCGGAACGACGCCTCGCGCTTCTTCAGATCGGTGATGTCCATGCGCAGGCCGATGACGCCACCCTCGCTGGTCTGGCGCTCCTCGATGAGGATACAGCGCCCGTCGGCGAGAACCTGTTCGTGCTGGCGCCCCGGTTTGTAGAGCAGATCGAGCCGCTCCTTGAGCCACTCCTCCTCGCGCCCCGTAGCATCGGGGTAGTCGCCGCGTGCCACGCCGACGCGCAAGGTATCTTCCAGGCGCGCCCCGACGGCGAACAGATCGGCGCTGCGCTTATAGATATCGGCGTACTTCTGGTTCCAAAGAATGTATCGCCCTTCGTTGTCCAGAAAGACGATGCCTTGCGGCAGTATCTCAAGAGCTTCGCGCAACCGTTCATGGGCCGCCGCTGCGTTTGCCAATGCGGCGTCGGCTTCCGCGCGCATGCGACGCAGTTTCGCGCGGTTCGGCTCCAATGCCGCCAGCGCGTGTGTGATACTGCCAACGAGATTGCGGGCGGCGCGACGCCACAGTGCTAGCGCGCCGGAACGGTACGAACCGTCTGACTGAGGCTCCGAACTGGAAGACATGTTCCCGCCAACATAGATTTCGTGCACAGGTTGACGGGGCCGCCCTAACGAATGATTGCCCCGATCGGTGCGGGTTTCCGCTCGCCGCCTTTCGGCGCCTCAATGTTGGGCAGCTGGGATCGCGATGCTCCGCCGGAACCTTCGCCGTGAGATTGATTCAGCCCAGCGATCGAGCATCTGCGCCAAGCTTAGGCGGGCGTGCCCAACAATCAGCCAGTTGGCTTTCTAGCTAACGAGGGGTTTATGCGCGTAGAGAAAATTGCGACGCCGCAGACAGCGCCGCAATTTTGCTCGTGGAGATCAGTGCTTCCACGCCGGGAGGTTCGGCAGCTCTTCTTCCGCGATGGCGGTGACGAGGTCGCCGTTCTTCAACTGCACCTGATCGAAGGTCATGATCGCTTCGCTTTCGCCGATTCCGAGAAAGCCGCCATGCTCGATGATCAGACCTTTGATATCACCGCTGGCGTCCTCGACGACACCTTCAACCTCGGCAATCTTCTTGCCGTTGGCGTCGTAGATGTCCATGTCCTCGACCGCGTCGACATCCGTGCCGAGCTGGCTGACCATTTTCTTGTCATCGCGTGTCTTGCGCAGCGAGCTGACGTCGAGGGGCTCGGGCGTGGCGGCGCTCTGCGGCGCCGGCGCGGTGGTCGACGGCGTCGTGCCTGCCTTATCGAGAGGCTCGGGCGTGCTCGGCGTCATTCCCGGCGCATTTTCCGTCGTCGAAGGCTCGGTTCCGGCCTTCTCCAGCGGCTCTTGTGCGAACGCCGGACCAGCCAGAAGCAAGGCCGACGCGACGATCATAAGCTTGGTCTTCATTGGGACACCTCCTTATTGACCAACAGCAACTTCCAGTCTCGCCAGCGCTCACTCGCGTCGTGACGGTGGTTCGGGCGCCTCATAGGCGAGATAGCGAATGATCTTCCACTGCCCGTCATCGTCTCTGCGGAAGATGTCTAGGCCCGGCTCGACCGACGTTACGGTCTGCCCATTCGGCAGCGTCACGGTGAGGGTCCAGACCAAGCGAACGGCGGCCATATCGCCCGATACGATCACCTCGCGGATGTCGAGGTCGTAAGCGTAGCGGCGCGAGCTGTCGGAGAGAGACTTGTGCAGGCGGGAGCACAGCTCCTCGTAGTCCCGCTCGGGGTAGCCGCGAAAATCGTAGCGAAGATCGCGCGAGAAGAGCGCGCACACGGCATCGGCGCGCCCTGCGTTGAAGTCGTCCGTCCACTTCTTCAACGCGGACCGGATGGCTCCTTGCGCGTCATCGGCCACGACGCGCCCTGCAGGCGCCGCAGCGAACAGAAAGGCGAGCATCAACGAAGATACGACGATGTTATCACTGCCCATCGCTAGACCTCGAGCAGCCGCTGGTTGACCTTTCCGAGGATGTCGCTCACCGCCGCGATATAGCCGGCTGTGATCTCCTTCGCGTCGCCGTCGCTGTCCGTCCAATTCAGCGTGAGCGCGAAGGTCACCGGCACGCCCCGCACGATCATCTGGCCAGCGCTGGCCATGCAGTGGAAGCCGTTCCAGTCGATGCTTCCGCCCTTCATGTATGCGGGCGTGTTGGCTGGCACCGCGATGGCGATCGAGTCCGCCATGGCGAGGATGCGCTTGAACTCGGTCAGCGTTTCCGGTTTCTCAAAGAACTCGCCCTTCAGCGCCCGCTTGTAATAGTTGACGAACTGCGCGGCAGGCGCAGCCATCGTTTCAACGTCGTTCAGCGCCGGTCGGAACTTGGAGGTGTCAGGCTTGTCGTCCTGAAGCAGCGCGTTCAGGGCTTTCCAGCCCATATCCTCGCCAGCAGGTGCGCCGGCGACGTAGGAGAAGAAGCGGCGCGTCGAATCGGGGATGCGGACGTCCTTCAGTCCCGCGTCCTTCACGAACGCGCGCACACGATCGGCACCGACGCTTTTCATCGCCGCGTCGGTGCCGGTATTGTCGCTGTGCGCGATCATGGCCTCCAGCGCATTGCGGGCCATGGTCGTGCCGGTGAGATTTTCGAACACCGAGCTGCTTGCGGTGCGTACGCTGTCGTCGATGGCGAGCTGGGCTCGTTCATCCAGCGTGCCGGACTCGACCTCCTGCATGTAGGCGGCGAGAACGAAAGTCTTGAAGCAGCTCCCACAAAACAGCTCCTCGTCCGCCTTGTAGGTGACGCGCCAGGGGCTATCGATCTCGTCGACATCCACCTGCGCGCTCTTCTTGCCCGGCAGCGACAGCAGCGGATCGAGAAGGTGGGGTATAGCGTGAGGCTCAGCGCCGGCGGCCCGCAGCGGCGAAGTCATCAACGCCGTCGACCCAGTAAGCAGGGCTGCTCCAGTTAGAAACTGGCGTCTGCGCATTCATGCCTCCGCGGCCCCGACGGGCGGTCACAAAGCATTGCCGGAGCAATAGTGACCGCCTCGTTACCCTGTTGGCCCGGCGGCCTCATCGGAAACGAAATGCGACTTGATCTGGTTTCGCACCGCTTACCTTCGTCGCATACATTTGGTGCATGACTAGATCGAATCGCGCCGTCAGCCCGGAACTCAACGCAGAACTCCCACTCGCCTTCGCCGGCCAGCGCGTGGGTCTCATGGGTGGCACGTTCAACCCTCCGCACGAGGGACACGCGCTGTGCGCCGAGATCTCTCTGCGCCGGCTCGGCCTCGATCAGCTCTGGTGGATGGTGACCCCGGGTAACCCACTCAAAGCCGGCAACAGCCTGGCATCCATGTCAGAGCGCATGGCGGCCAGCCGGCGCCTCGTGAGCGATCCGCGCATCAAGGTGACTGGCTTCGAAGCACCGCTCGGCAGCCGCTACACGTTCGAAACGCTACGCTTTCTCACCCAGAGGTTCCCCGGCGTGCGCTTCGTCTGGGTCATGGGCGCCGACAACCTCGCGGGATTTCATCGCTGGCAGGATTGGCGCCGTATCGCCCGCCTGATGCCGATCGCCGTGGTCGACCGGCCGGGCTGGCGGTTGAAGGCGCTCGCCTCGCCCGCGGCGACGTTTCTGGCCTCGCATCGCCTTCCCGAGAATGAGGCGGCGGGCCTGCCGGACGCCCGGCCTCCGGCCTGGGTGCTTCTTACCGGGCCGCTGTCAGCTGCTTCCTCGACCGCCATCAGGTCGGGAAACGGGACATAAACTGTAGAAAACAATGAGGATTTTTGCTGCGTAGCAAACAGTTCGTAGGCGTAAAGACCTCATTAACTATTGCTGCGCAGGGGGCAGAGGCCTTATGTTTGCGTCGTTCGACTGCGACAGTCGAACGCAGACGAGTGCCGCAGCAGACATCATATCTGTGAGGCACAAGCCCCAAGGGGTGCATGAGGAGAGGACGACCAGCACACGATGCGAACCGCACATGAGGGTGCCCGTAGGGGTGCGCCTCACGCCGAGCTTCTGCCCGAAGGCAATAAGCCGGCTGCTCTGGTGAAAGAGATCGCGCATTGGCTTGACGAAGCAAAAGCCGAAGACATTGTGACGATTGATCTCGCCGGTAAGTCTTCCATCGGTGACTTCATGGTGATCGCGACCGGCCGGACCGACCGGCATGTAGGCGCAATCGCCGAGCAAATCGGACGCAAGCTGAAAGAGAAGGGCCTCGGGCGCGTGCGCATCGAGGGCGTAGAAGCTTGCGACTGGGTGCTGCTCGACACCGGCGACATCATCGTCCACGTGTTTCGTCCCGAGGTCCGCGAGTTCTACAACCTCGAGAAGATGTGGGCGGCTGACCGGCCGACCGACGCCACCGCCCACTAGGGCGGCACGGCGGGAGCAGGGCGACATCGCGGCCCGCGGTCCCGGATGGGAGAAGCGGGTATGCGCCTGATCGTTGCCGCCGTAGGGCGTCTCAAGGATGCCGAGCGCGACCTGTGCGAGCGCTATGCGAAGCGCTTCGACGGAACGGGTCGCGCGCTCGGTCTCGGCCCTCTAACTATCTCGGAAATCAGCGAGAGTCGGGCGGCAAGCGCGGAAGCGCGCAAGGCCGATGAAGCCGCGCGCCTGCTCAAGGCGGCATCAGCTGCCACAGCGCATGTCGGTCTCGACGAGCATGGCAAGACGCTGAGCAGCGACGCCTTCGCACGATGGATCGCAAGCATGCGTGACGACGGCTGCAAGGGCCTTGGCTTCCTCATCGGCGGTCCCGACGGCCACGGCGAGGACGCACTGCGCTCTGCTGCGATGCGCCTTTCCCTCGGGCCGATGACGCTGCCGCACGGAGTGGCGCGTGCCGTTCTGATCGAGCAGCTCTATCGCGCCGCCACGATCCTCTCCGGACACCCATACCACCGCGCCTAGCACAAACGGTGCGGAACCTGCTCAGCACCCGCCGCATTGGAGCGAAATCAGCTACCATCGGGTGGCTGTTTCTTTGAGGCGATTTCAACCACGGGGGTGCGCGATGGGCGCTCTGGGCACGTTTCTGCTTCTTGTCGTCTTCGGCGCGGCGGTCGGCTTCGCCATGAACCGCTATGGCCGTACATGGCTCGGCCGGCAGGTCACCAGTGCGACGGGTGCCGGCGATACGACCTACGCGCTCGTCGGCATCGCCGGATCGTTCATGGGCTTTCACATCGCCGGCATTCTCGGCGTCGGCTCGATATTCCTCGCCTACCTGCTGGCCGTCGCCGGAGCCGCCGCCACCGTCTGGCTGTGGCGGGGCTGAGCCTCACCGTCGGCTAAGCGCTCTTCGGTTCACGACCGAACGAGAACCAGCCGCGTTGCGCGCGCTGCTCCTCTTCCGCTTGCTCGGCGAGAAGCGTTCCGTCGTCCGACAGGACCATCAGGATGGGCGTCAGCCCTTCCACGTTCTCCAACGGAAACACCTCTATGTCACGCCTGGCTCGCTCGCTCCATCCGGCGAACGTCAGCGCCGCCTCGGCCTTTGAGAACAGGCCGTGATTGCGGATCGGCTGCGCCTTCTCGAAGACGGCGTCCTGCTCGACCTTCTCCGCGCCTGACTGTTCCTTTTGCTTGATCCAATCCTTGCGGATCTGGCTGAGGTCGGTGTCGCTGGGCTGCGACTCTTCGTGCTTCAGTTCGTCGAGTTCGCCTTTGAACTGCGCCTTCCACCACTTGGGCCGCCGCGGCCAACGCACGAGATCCAGGTCGTCGAGCACGCCGGCCAGCTGGTTCATGGCCAGCGCCTTGGCGCACTCGTCCTTGTTTTCCGGATCGCAGCTGTAGAGGTTGGGAATGACGAGGTACGACGTCTTGCGGTGATAGATGAAGTGCTTGCGCACCCATTCCATGTCGGTGCCGCCCGCTCGTTGCATGGCGGTATTCACCGCCGCACGGATCTGGCGGACCACCTGCGACGACGGCCGGCGGCTCTCCGGCGGCGGCGGATTGAGGATGGCCAGCGCCAGAAGGCCGAGGTCGATACCGATGCTGGCCAGCAGCGCGATCATATCGCGGCCGGTGATCGGCTGGCCGTCGCTCGCCGCTGCACCGGGCTCGCTGAAACCGAACAGCGCTCCAAGATAGGCGCCGATGTTCTCCCACAGCCGCTTGATGGCGTTGGCGACGCCGGCGGGGCCTTCATTAAAGGCTGCTTCACGCAGCTCGAGCGTCGCCGGCTGATCGGCCTGGACCGCGGCCTGCGTCAGGCGCTGCGCCAGGGTCGGATCGTAACAGGAAAAGCCGGTCTGCCCCGGCGAGACCGAAACCGCCGCCGCGATGGCGCGCATTTCCGTCGCCGTTGATTTGCCGAGTTCGTTCGAGCGAGCCGCGATGTCGCGCGCCCGCGAACGGATATTGGTCGCCATGGCGTTGAAGCTCGCCTGCCGCTCGGCGACGGTGGAGCCTTGAAGCTGGGCGACGCTCTGCTGCAGGGATTGGATGTCCTGCTGCACCGGGCGTATCCACGAGTTCTCTACGCCTTCGCGCAGGGAGGCGATCTGATCACGCACGCCGACGCGAGCATTGTAGAGCGGGCCGCGTCCAGCGCCGGAAGCCGTGCCGCACGATCCGCCACTGTTCTCCTCGCGCGCCATCTGCGTTTCCGACCAGGTGACGACACTGTCGAGGCCGACCTTCACCGCATCGAGCCGCGCCGCGACGGCGCTAGCCGCATCGCCGGCATCCTGCTGCAGGCCGGCGAGGCCGGTGCGCGTCGCTTCCTCACCGGCGATAAGGCTCCACCAGAACCCGTACCCGAACCCGATCGACCAGATGGCGAGGAACACATACAGCGGGAATGTCACCAGGCGGTCGGTAAACCGGCGTCCCTGCGCGAAGCTCTCGCGCAGCATCAGCCACATCAGGAAGGTGAGGGCGACGACGACGGTGATGACGAGGAAATCATTGGAGAAAGAGATGCCGCCGGGCAGCTCTTGCGATCCCGCCGCGGGGGAGGTCGACACGCCGATGATGAAGTCGCGCATACCGTGCCAGGTGGCGAACCCGGAGATCAGCAACAGCATCATCGAGGCAATGCCGATGAGCGTGTTGCGGCCCAGGAAGTAATCGGTCGCGCGCCCCCACAGTGAGGTCGTTTCCGACTTGGTCGCAGCCATGGTGTCAGTCCCCCGTGTCCACCTTGTATAGGCCGATATAGGAAAATCGGGCGTTTGTCGCGGTGCGGCTGACATGGCGCCGCGACCTGCCGGCGCCGCGTAACGGCCGCGCAACGCTTAACGCACTGGAAGGCCGCCGGTTGTCGGCTGCGCGGGGGAGTCATAGTCTTGGTGCAGCCCGAGCGACCGATAGGCGATCCCGATGACGAGCGATGGCTTTGATTTTGAAGGATTAGCGAGCGCCGGCTATCCGCTGCAGCGCTTCCACGAGGGCGAGAGAATTTTTGTCGAAGGCGACGAGGGCAGCGTCATGTACGCGGTCCGCTCGGGCCAGGTAGCCATCATCTCGTCGGGTATGGTGCTGGAAACCGCAGGGCCGAACGAGACCTTCGGCGAGCTGAGCCTGATCGACGGCGATCCGCGCGGGGCCACCGCCATCGCCCGGGAAGATACCGAGGTCGCGGTGATCGACGAGCGCGCCTTCCATTATCTTGTGCAGCGCAACCCAAGCTTCGCGCTCAACCTGCTACGGCGGATGTCGCGCCGCCTGCGCCGGATGAACGAGAACCTGTAATCAGGCGGTGGCGGCCGTTTTGGCGATCTTGCCCGGCGCGTTGAGCTCGTAGGCGACGTAGCCTTTGCCGCGGAGGCCGTAGTCGCAAGCGTCCGGATGCAGGATCTCGGCGATGATCTCCGCGCTCTCGACCAGGCGCGGGCCCGGCCGGTTGAAGTAGGCGTTGCCGTCGGCGAGGAACACCTGACCGTTGCGCACCGCGCCCAACTCCTGCCATTCGGAATGGCGGACCAGCGGACGGACCTCACGGCGCGTGGTTGCAATGTCGTAGCCGCAGGGCGCGATGATGATTGCGTCCGGGTCGGCCTTCGCCACCTCCTTCCAAGTGATCCATGGCGAGGGCTCACCCGTAGTGCCGAAAACGCTGATGCCTCCCGCGATCTCGGTCAGTTCCGGCATCCAGTGCCCACCCGACATCGGCGGATCCATCCACTCGATGAACGCGAGGCGTTTGCGCGGCATGCCCTCCACGGCTTCGGAGATGGTCTTGAAGCGCGCCTGCATCGAGCTGACGAGGTCGGTGCCAGCCTCGGGCCGCCCGATGGCGTCGGCAACGCGATGGATGTCGCGATATACGTCCGACAGAGTGTGCGGACGCAGGGAGACGATGTGCGGCTCGTTGCCCATCAAGCTGCACACCGCGCGCTCGACGTCGGCGAGCGAGACGGCGCAAACCTCGCACTGATCCTGAGTCAGGATCACATTCGGCTTCAGCTTCGCCATGGCATCGCTGTTGACCTCGTAGACCGCCAGACCACGCTCGACCAGATCGCGCACCGCCTTGTCGACATCGGCGCTGGAGCCTTCGACTTTGAATTTGGGCCGGGTGATCGACGGCAGGTTCTTGACCGACGACGGGTAGTCGCATTCGTGCGAGCGGGCGACCTGCGATTTGCCCGCACCGAGCGCGTGGAGGATCTCGGTGGCGCTGGCGATGAGCGAGGCGACGCGAGGTGAGTTCGTTGCGTTCTTCGACATGCTTCAATCGCGCCCCGCGCGCTCCTCCGAAATTGCTCGTCAGCTCTGCGAGCTGATGAAAGGCGTTTCCTCGGCCAGGTAGCCGTGCAGTGCTGCAACCACCTGGGCGCCTTCGCCTACCGAAGCAGCCACGCGTTTGACGGACCCTGAGCGGACGTCACCGATAGCGAAAATACCGCGGCGGTTGGTTTCCAAAGGCTTACCGGCGGCTTCCTTCAAATCCAGCCCGGTCAGCACGAAACCCTTGTCATCCAGCGCAACGCCCGAGTTGCGCAGCCAGTCGGTGTTGGGATCGGCACCAATGAACAGAAACAGGTGATTCAATTCGCAGCGGCCTTCTTCGTCATTGTTGCGATAGCGGATGGCCTGCAGTCGTCCATCGCTACCTTCCAGGCCAGTGACCTCCGTATTCGTCAGCACCTCGACATTGGGGAGGCTGGAAATGCGGTCGACGAGATAGCGAGACATGGAAGCCGCGAGGCTCGATCCACGCGCAAGCAGCCACACCTT
>JAESGM010000494.1_pt1 | contig 28896 bp, 28 predicted proteins | sample 9269721 | NCBI WGS metagenome assembly JAESGM01 (sample SAMN15720920, study PRJNA650825) | algae metagenome | isolation source: Komarekiella atlantica HA4396-MV6 and co-occurring heterotrophs from... | place: USA: Theobald House, Kauai, HI | collected 2009-07-29 | reverse complement strand
AATTCTTCGCGCCGGCAACGTGGCTGTCTCTTCTCCCCAGGACGTCGCCAAGGCCGTGAAGAAGGCTCAGGATGAAGGTCTGCCTGCCGTGATGTTCCACATCAAGAAGGGCGCTGATCAGACGGTGCTGGTGGCCATCCCGCTTAACAAGAGCTGAGCTGGCAGGCCGAGATGAAACGCGAGGCGGCCCGTACTTTCCAAAAGGGAGTGCGGGCCGCCTCGACGTCTGGAGGAGCGGCAGGCACAATGCGAATCGCTTCTACGGACGCCGTCAGGAACGACGATACAGGTATTGCCATGCACGTGCTGGTGGTCGAGGACGACCGGGAGACCGCCCACTTCCTACAGAAGGCGCTGAAGGAGAGCGGCCATGCCGCCGACCTCGCCGAGGATGGCGAGACGGGCCAGACACTGGCCGAGCAAGGCGTCTACGACGTGCTGATCGTCGACCGCATGCTGCCGCGCCTCGACGGCCTGAGCATGATCCGCGAACTGCGCAACCGCGGTGTGCGCACTCCCGTTCTCATCTTGTCGGCGCTGGGCGAGGTCGATGACCGGGTCAAGGGGCTGCGCGCCGGCGGCGACGACTACCTGACGAAGCCCTACGCCTACTCCGAGCTTCTCGCCCGAGTGGAGGCGCTGGCGCGCCGCGCCGTGCCGGAAGAGCAGGAGACACGCTATGTCGTCGACGGGCTGGTGCTCGACCGGCTGTCGCACCGGGTGACGCGCGACGGCGAGGCGATCCAGTTGCAGCCGCGCGAATACCGTCTGCTGGAATACCTGATGAAGCATGCCGGGCAGGTGGTGACGCGCACCATGCTGCTCGAGCACGTCTGGGACTACCACTTCGATCCGCAGACCAACGTCATCGACGTGCACGTCTCGCGCCTGCGCGCCAAGATCGACAAGAATTTCGACAAACCCCTTTTGCACACGGTGCGCGGTGCCGGATATACGATCCGCGATGGCGCTGCCTGAACGCTTCACTCGCGCAGTTTCGACCACGGCGTTTCGCGTCGCTGCGATTACGGTGAGCGTCTACCTGCTGTTTGCCGGGCTCGTCGTCGGCGTGCTGCTGTGGCAGGCCAATCGCGTGCTCACCGCAGAGGTGCTGGCGACCCTGCAATCGGAGGCCGAGCTGCTGCGTTCCGAGGCGCAGAGCGGCGGCCAGAAGGCGCTGCTCGAGGCGATAGAAAAGCGCAGCCGTTCCGGCGGCCCGGGGCTCTATTACCTGGGCGACATGCAAGGCAACAAGCGCGCCGGCAACCTTAGCCGTATTCCTCCGGAGATCGTCGGGAGCGGTGCCGGCGGGGTATTCCGCTATGCGCCCGACGTCGGACGCTCGGCCAGCGAACATCTGGCGGTCGCCATCTCCATCGACGTCGGTGACGGCGAGAAGCTGATCATCGGCCGCGACGTGGAGGATCAGCGCCGCTTTGCCGGCGAGATGGGCAACATCTACCTGCTCGCACTGGGATTGCTGGCACTGGGCGGCCTCGGCGCCGGCCTCATAGTCAGCCGCGTGGCGCTGAAGCGCATCGAAGCGATCAACGCGGCGGCGCGCTCGATCATGGACGGCGACCTGTCGCGGCGCGTGGCGGTAACCGGGTCGGGCGACGAGTTCGACAACCTGGCGACCAACCTCAACGCCATGCTGGAGCGCATCGAGGCGCTGATGAGCGGCCTGCGCGAGGTCTCCGACAATATCGCGCACGACCTGAAGACGCCGCTGACGCGGTTGCGCAACTCGGCGGAAGCGGCGCTGCGCGAGCAGGGCGAGGAGGCGTATCGGGTGGGCCTGGAGCACACCATCGAAAAGGCCGACGAGCTGATCAAGACGTTCAACAGCCTGTTGCTCGTCGCGCGTCTTGAAGCCGGTGCGCTGGAGGGCAGTGTCGAGCAGTTCGATGTCGGCGCCGTCGTGGCCGATGTGGCCGAACTGTACGAGCCGGTGGCCGAGGAGCGCGGCATGGCGCTAGCCATCGACGTGCACCCGGGGCCGCGCCTGAGCGGCAACCGGCAGCTCGTCGTGCAGGCCGTGGCCAATCTCATCGAAAATGCGATCAAGTATTCCGGCAAGGCGGGGACTGCCGACGGCACTGCAGCGATTTTCGTAGGCATGACGGATGGCTCCGACGCCGTCGAGATCGTCGTTGCCGATAATGGGCCGGGAATTGCCGCGGAGGACCGCGAGCGCGTGCTGAAGCGTTTCGTGCGCCTGGAGAAGAGCAGGACGGAGCCGGGAACCGGTCTGGGGCTCAGCCTCGTCCAGGCCGTGGCGCGCCTGCATGGCGGTTCGGTGCGTCTGGAGGACAACGAGCCGGGGCTCAGAGTGGTGCTGACGCTTCCGAAGCGAGGCGAGGACCGCTAAGACGGTCGCCGACAATAACAAGAGCGGCGACATGGCTGACGACGAGCATACGGGAATGTTCAGTGACCGCATTCGCGAAGCGCCGGTGCCCGGCGATGGCGAGCGCGTATCTGGAACGCTCCGGGTCCTGCAGGACAAGGCAGCGGCGGACCCGCACTTGGCGGATCTTGCGCGCATCGTGCAGCGTCCCGAGGTTCGCGATCTCCTGGCCGGCGTCATTTCCGGCTCTCCATATCTGACGCAGCTGATCGAGCGCGACCCGTTGCGGCTGCAGGAGATACTCGTCAGCAGTCCGGAGCAACGCCGCCTGGACGTGCGCCGGCGCTTCGAGGCTTCGCTGGCAACGGCCGAAAGCCGCGCCGACGTGATGCGCGCTATGCGCGTCTACAAAAGCGAAATCGCGTTGCTGACGGCGCTCGCCGACCTCGGCGGCCTGTGGCCGGTGCTGACGGTGACCGCGGCGCTGTCCGAATGTGCCGACGTCGCGCTGGCCGGCGGGCTGAATTTCCTCCTGCGCGAAGCGGCTGGACGCGGGCAGTGGGAGGCCGAAGCCGACGGCAGCGTGCGTCCTGACGGCTACATCGTACTTGCCATGGGCAAGCACGGCGCCGGAGAGCTCAACTATTCGAGCGATATCGACCTGATCGTCTTCTATGACCGCGCGCGCATCAAGCTGGCGCCGAACGTGGAGCCGCAGGGTTTTTTCGTCCGCCTGACGCGCGACCTCATGCAGCTGATGTCGGAGCGCACCGGCGATGGCTACGTGTTCCGCACCGATCTGCGGCTGCGCCCCGATGCCGGCGCGACGCAGATCGCGCTGTCGACCGATGCCGCGCTCGATTACTACGAGAGCTTCGGGCAGAACTGGGAGCGCGCGGCGTTGATCAAGGCGCGCGCGTGCGCTGGCGACATCGAGGCCGGTGAAGAGCTGCTGCACGAGCTGGCACCGTTCGTGTGGCGCAAGTATCTCGACTATGCCGCGATCGCCGATGTGCACGCGATGAAGCGGCAGATCATTGCTCACCGCGGCTTCGGCAAGATCGCGGTCGCCGGGCACAACATCAAGCTCGGACGCGGCGGCATCCGCGAGATTGAGTTCTTCGTGCAGACGCAGCAGCTCATTGCCGGCGGGCGGCAGCCGGAGCTGCGCGGGCGGCAAACGCTCGAGGCGATGCAGCATCTGGTCGAGCGCCAGTGGATCAAGCCGAAGGTGGCAGAGGAACTGACGGAGGCTTATCTGTTCCTGCGGCGCATCGAGCACCGGCTGCAGATGGTCGCCGATGAGCAGACGCACGAAGTTCCGCAGGACCCGGCGCGGCTCGAAAGCATCGCGCGGTTCTCCGGCTACGCAGACACGGAGAGCTTCTCCCGCGCCCTGACGGCGCGCCTGGAGACGGTTCAGAAGCATTATGCGGCGCTCTTCGAGGATGCGCCGGTGCTCACGTCAGGCGACGTCAATATGGTGTTCGCCGGCCAGAAGGATGATCCGGCTACGGTGGCTGCGCTGAAGCAGTTGGGGTATTCGCAACCGTCCGACGTGCTGGCGACCATCCGCGGCTGGCATCACGGGCGATATCCGGCGGTGCGCACGTCGCGCACGCGCGAACGGCTGACGGAAGTGCAGCCGCTGCTCATCACCGCGCTGGCGGATACGGCGGATCCCGACCGTGCCTTTACGATGTTCGACCGGTTTCTGGCGGCGCTGCCGGCCGGCGTACAGCTCTTTTCGCTGCTGCGCGCCAATCCCAATCTCTTGCGGCTCATCGCCGATATCATGGGAACGGCACCGCGTCTGTCGCACATTCTTTCCAAGCGGCGGCGCCTGCTCGATGCGGTCCTCGATCCGGGGACCCTCGACATGCTGCCATCGGCTGCCGAGCTCGACCGGCTGATCGAAGCCGAGATCGAGGACGGCGAGCACGACATGCAGGACGTGCTCGACCGGGCGCGCGTGCTCGGCAGCGAGCAGCAGTTCCTGATCGGCATCCGCGTCCTGTCCGGTGTCATCAAAGCGAACCAGGCCGGCGGTGCGTATGCGCTGCTGGCGGAACGGCTGATCGCGGCGCTGGAGCGCGCGTGCGAGCGCGAGCTGGCGCGCGTGCACGGGACCGTTCCGGGTGGCGGGGCCGTGGTGCTGGCGATGGGCAAGCTCGGCGGCCGCGAGCTCACCGCCTCGTCGGACGTGGACCTGATCCTCATCTACGATTTCGACGAGAGCGCCGTGCAGTCGGACGGCGAGCGACCGCTGTCGCCGATGCAGTACTACGCGCGTCTCACGCAGCGGCTCATCAGTGCGCTGTCGTCGGCAACGGCTGAAGGCACGCTATACGAGGTCGACATGCGCCTGCGGCCCTCGGGACAGAAAGGCCCGGTGGCAACGCAACTGCGCACCTTCGTCGAATACCAGCGCAACGAGGCGTGGACCTGGGAGCACATGGCGCTGACGCGCGCCCGTGTCGTCGCCGGTTCGCCCGAGCTGCGGGCGAAGGTGGATGCGGCGGTGCGTGCCTCGCTCGTGTGGCCGCGCGCCGCCGCGAAGGTGGCGCGGGACGTGCGCGACATGCGCGAGCGCATCGCCAAAGAGAAGGGTACGGACGATATCTGGGAGCTGAAGCAGGTGCGCGGCGGGCTCGTCGACCTGGAGTTCATCGCTCAGTATCTGCAACTTATCCACGCCGAGAAGCATCCCGAGGTGCTCGACCAGAACACCGTCGAGGCGTTCCGGAAACTGCGCGATGCCGGGCTGCTGGCTGCCCGGCATGCCGAGGTGCTTATTCCGGCGACGCGCCTGGTCCACGACCTGACCCAGGTTCTGCGGCTCTGCCTTGAGGGGCGTTTCGACCCGGCAACAGCCCCCTCGGGCCTCAAGGCCATGCTGGCAAGGGCCGGGGACGCCCCTGATTTCGGGGAATTGGAGCAGCGTCTGCGGGGTACGCTGACTGTCTGTTACGCGATTTTCGACGAGATTGTCGCCGCCCCGGACGAACCCGCGACGGATTCACCATAGCCGTCCCGTTTCCGCAGTCAGAGAGGCCGGGAAGGCGACCAACGGGTCGCAGAATGGCCTGATCCGGCGCTAAAGTGGGAACGGATAGTGGTAGCCATGTCGAGGCTAGCAGTGGCTGCAAAAAGGATCGAACCGGGGTCGCCCGGCGGCGTCGATGGGGGCGCGACGAACGACGACGGTCCGCTGCTGCTGGCCGCGGCGGAGGGCGATGCGGCGGCTTTTCGCTCCCTCGTTGAACGGCACTTGGCCGGTGTTCTCGCAGTGGCGCGCCGCATGTTGCGCGACGATGCCGAGGCAGAGGACGTGGCGCAGGAGGCCATGCTGCGGCTGTGGCGGTCGGCGGAAGGGCTCGAGGTCGGGCCGAACGGTTTGCGTCCGTGGCTGCGGCGTGTGGTTTCCAACTTGTGCGTCGACCGCATGCGCTCGGGGAAACGACTGACAGTGGTGGAGGAAGTGCCAGAACAGGTCGAGCCGGCAAACCAGCTTTCAGATCTCGAGGCGCAAGATACCAGCTCGCGGGTCGCCGAGGCGCTCAAGGCGCTACCCGATCGCCAGCGGGCGGCACTGACGCTGTTTCACTACGAAGGCCTCAGCCAGATCGAGGTCGGCAAGATCATGGGCATCTCGGACGAGGCGGTGGAATCGCTGCTCGCCCGCGCCCGCAGAAGTTTAAAGGCGGCACTGCGCGATGAACTCGCGGACCTGCTGTCGAATACGCAACACGGCTAGACGACGAAAAGAAGAGACACGAGCGATGACGAATATGGACAAACGGGCAGGAGAGCGGGAGGCGCTGGAGCGCCTGCTCGACATCTACGGCGCCGATCGGACGCGCTGGCCGGCTCGTGAGCGATTGAAGTTCGCTGGCGTCATCAGCGAGGACGACGCAGCCGGGCGCATGGTCGCCGAGGCGGCTGCCCTCGACCGGCTGCTCGATGTCGCGCCGCGGGCAAGTACGTCGGATGTCAACGCGTTGACGGAGCGGATCATGGCGGCGGCGTTGCGCTCGGCACCGCCGCAGCTCAGCGTCGTGGGCTCGCCCAAAGCAAGTTCTGCCCCGGCAGCGCGGTATCGTCTCGATCGCAGGGAATGGCCTGCCGCTGCCATGCTCGCGGCGTCGCTGGTGCTCGGCGTGATGCTCGGCTCGGCCGGCACGTTCGACACTCCCGTACAGGGCGTGGCTGAGGTCGCCGGGTATTCCGACACGGCGGAAGGGTCGCAGTATGCGCTGCTCGATTACATTGACGGCCAGGGAGACGAGGACCTGCTATGAGCGATGCTCCGCAGTCGACGCGATTCTCCCCGCGCACGATCAAGTACGCCCTGATGGCATCGCTGGCACTCAACGTGCTGATCATCGGCGGCATCATTGGCTCGCTGTGCTTCTCACCGCATGGCCCGCGCCGTCCTGGCCCTGCGAACCCGTTGCTCGGCTTCGCCCAGACGCTGCCGGCCGATCGCGCCGAGGTCATCAAGCAAAGCTACGCCAATTCCCAGGAAGAGTTGCGGGCATTGCGCAAGGCTGAGCGCGAAGCCTGGCATGCCACGCGCGACAGGCTGGTTGAACAACCGTTCGATCAGTCGCAACTCACCGCTGCGCTGCAGGCTGCCGTCGACGCCGACGGAAAAGAGAAGATGGCGAGGATGACCCTGTTCGCCGAGACGGTGAGCAAGCTGACGCCGGAGGAGCGCAAGGCGCTGCACGATTGGCTGGAAAAGCGCCGCCCGCGGCGCTAGGCGGCAACCGCGACTGGCAGGGCCGACGTGTATGAGCGGTGACGGACGTCTTCCGCCGTGAAGAAATCCGGCTGCACCGCGCGGTCGAGCACGGTGACCGCCTGCCAGCCCGAAGCCGTGTCGATTTCGAGCAGGGAGGTACCCTGCATTTCGAGCAGAGTGCGCGCTACGCACATCGACAGGGACGCTGCCGGTGCCGCGTGGGGCCGCGCCGCTGCATTCGAGACGACGATTTCGACCAGCTCGTCATCGACGACAGCCATTAGCGCGATACGCGCTCCCGGGGACGTGCGATTGATGGCCTCGGTCAGCAGGTTGACGAGGATCTGGCGCAGGGCCCGGGGCTCGCTCAACACCTCGACATTGTCGGGAAGCGCCAGTTCGAGATCGGCTTCCGACTTTCCGCCGACGAACGACCATGCATCGTAAACCGCATCCTCGAGCGAACAGGCGACAGCCTTACCGCCTTTCTGCGGATTGGATAGCAGCGCCGTGAGCGCCATCGTATCCTCGGCGGATTTCAACAGGTCACCGGCGCTATTGCGGATATGGCTGACGTAGTCCTGGTAGCGCTTGCTGCCGAGGGGTCCATACATTTCGAGCGCCATTACCTCCGAGAAGCCGATGACGGCATTGAGCGGCGTGCGCAGCTCGTGATTGACGCGCGCCATCAGCGCCGCCCAGTCGGGGTCGGTCGACGGCAGCACGTTGCGCAGCGCCGAGGACGATGGGCGCAGGGCCGGCGTAGCGGATTGGGGATGCTGCTCGGCTGCCTTCTGACGGACCGTGGTGGCGATGTTCAGTCCCGATGAGAAGACGGCGAGAACAGCGCCGGCGCCAATCAGGATGGCGGCGATCAAGCCGGTTGGAAGCATGGGGGTGATGACGCCCAGCGTGACGATCGTCAGCGCGAGCAGTACGGCAGGGCGCGCGCGCCACGCAGGGGTGCGCTCCGGTGCGGCGGCCTGAAAAAGACCGATGCAACCAAGAAGGATCGACCGCGCACGCGTGCTGGCTGACGTGCTCAACGCCATTCGTTTTCCCCCGGATTTTATGAGAGTGACTTGCGGACTGGGACGACGCAGTTACGCCGAATCACCAATTCAGTTCACACTATCGCGAATCGCCTGTCGAGCCCATTTAAGCCCTTCGGCGCAATTAATTTATTCCGTTCACGATTCGAGCACGCGCGCGGCGATTTCCAGAACGTCGGGGGAGAGCGGACGGGTGCGGGAAATACGTTGCAGGGCCTTGCGCGCCTTCGCCCGGCGACCGCTCTCCAATGTGCGCCATGAACGCATCGTTCCCAGCATCCGGGCGGCGATTTGCGGGTTGAGGCGGTCGAGGGCGATCACCTGGTCGGCGAGGAATTCATAGCCCGCTCCATCCGGCCGGTTGAACTGCACAGGGTTACCGGCTGCGAAGGTGCCGACCAGAGCACGGACCTTGTTGGGTGCCGTGAGCGAGAACAGCGGGTGAGCGGTCAGGGTCCGCACCCGGCCCATGGTGGCAGCCAGCGGCGACTGCGCCTGCGCCGCGAACCAGGTGTCGATGACGACATGGTCGAGGTGCCAGGTTTCGTAGAAGTCGGCCAGCGCGGCCTTTGCATCTGCACCTCCGCGCGCGGCAAGGAGGAACAGCGCGTGGGCGCGGTCCGTCATGTTGGTCGCGGCCGAATAGTGCCGGGCGAGGCGCTTGGCGTCGGCTGCGGTGCCACGGGCCGACAGGAGCGTCAGTGCCGCATTGCGCAGCGCTCGGCGCCCGGTGCTCTCCGCATCGGGGGAGAACGGACCTCTGTCGCCCATCTCGGCATAGAGCGCTTCGAGCGTGGAGCCCAAGGTCTTGCCGACCTGCTTGAGCAAGCCGCGGTGCGCGCGATGCACGAGGGCCGGGTCGACGTTCTTGCCGATGATGCGCGCGACGTCAGCCTGCGTCGGAAGCTTCAGCAACTCGGCGCGGTACGCCGGCTCCAGTTCGTTGCTGGCGATGGCTGCCGCCAGCGCGCGGGCGTAGCGCAGGTTGCGATTGGACTTTTTGCCCCCGGCGAGGTCGCGCACGGATTGCACGAGCGTGCGCGCGGCAAAACTGTTGGCGGCCTGCCAGCGATTGAAGAGGTCGCTGTCGCTGGACATCAGCAGCTCGACGTCGTCGTCGCGCAGGTCGATGGTCAGGTTTACCGGGGCGGAGAAGCCGCGCAGCAGCGACGGTATCGGCCGCGACGGCACATCGACGAAACGAAAGCGCTGCCGTCGCTTCGACAGTGAGACGACGCCGTCGGTGAGCTCTTCGCCGTTGTCGAGCTTGAGGTCAATGTCGTGACCATTGGCGCCGAGTAGGCCGAGCCGCACCGGGATGTGCATCGGCTTCTTGCTGGGCTGTCCCGGCGTTGGCGGAAGGATTTGCTCGAGCTCGAGGTCGGCGATCTTCTTGCTCTTGTCGTAGCGCAGACTGGCGACCAGCTCGGGCGTGCCGGCCTGCGAATACCAGAGCCGGAACTGGGTGAGGTCGGTGCCGCTCGCCTCCTCGAAGCAGGTGATGAATTCTTCCACGGTTGCGGCTTCGCCGTCGTGCCGGTCGAAATAGAGGTCCATGCCCTTGCGGAAGGCATCGCGGCCGATGACCGTCTCGATCATGCGCACGACTTCGGCGCCCTTCTCGTAGACCGTCGCCGTGTAGAAGTTGTTGATCTCGATGTAGCTCTCCGGCCGCACGGGGTGCGCGAGCGGCCCTGCGTCCTCGGCGAACTGGTGCGTCTTGAGTTGGCGCACGTCGATGATGCGCTGCACGGTGGCCGAGCGTTCGTCGGCCGAGAATTCCTGATCGCGATAGACGGTCAGGCCTTCCTTCAGGCAGAGCTGGAACCAGTCGCGGCAGGTGATGCGGTTGCCCGTCCAGTTATGGAAGTACTCGTGAGCAACCACGCTTTCGATATGCTCGAAGATCGCGTCGGTCGCCGTCTCCGGCGAGGCGAGGATCAAGCGGTCGTTGAAGATGTTGAGACCCTTGTTCTCCATCGCGCCCATGTTGAAGTCGGACACGGCGACGATGTTGAACACGTCGAGATCGTATTCCCGGCCGAAGCGAACTTCGTCCCAACGCATCGAGCGCTTGAGGCTATCCATCGCCCAGGCGGCACGCGCCTCCTTGCCGTGCTCGACGTAGATGGCGAGGTCGACCTTGCGCCCCGACATGGTGCGGAAGCTCGAGCTGACGGGGGCGAGATCGCCGCCCACAAGAGCGAACAGGTAAGACGGTTTGGGGTGCGGGTCCTGCCACACGGCATAGTGGCGGGCGCCGCCGTCGAGCATGCCGCGCTCCACGAGGTTGCCATTGGAGAGCAGGATCGGCGCCGAACGCGGGTCGGCCTCGATGCGCACCGTGTAGGTGGCCAGCACGTCGGGCCGGTCGAGGAAATAGGTGATGCGGCGGAACCCTTCCGCCTCGCATTGCGAGCAATAGACGCCGTTGCTGCGATAGATGCCCTGCAGCGCCTTGTTGGCTTCGGGATTGACGATGGTCGTGATGTCGAGGCGGAAGGGGCCGTCGGGCGTGCGCGTCAGGGTGAGCGACGCATCGTCGATCTTGTAGTCCTTGGGCTTCAGCTTGCGGCCGTTGACCGATATGTCGACGAGCTCCAGTCGCTCGCCATCGAGCCTGAGCGCTTGCTTGCGGCCCTTGGCCAACGGATTTGGCTTCACGGCGAGGCGCGCCTTCACGCGCGTACGCGTCGGATCGAGCGCAACATCGAGGTTCACGCGGTCGATCAGATAGGCCGGCGGACGGTAGTCCTTGAGATGTACGGGGCGGGGGGCGTCGCGCTTCATCAGGTCACCGTAGCAGCCCCATCCGGCAACATGCAGGTAGGGAAAGGCGGGGGGTGACTATAAGCCCTCAGGCTTAGCGCGTCATGACCAGCGTGTCGCGGCAACCATTAACGCCGTCTGGGGCTTAGCGCCGAGCGGCAGCCGATTTCGCCGCGGCGCCGAGGGTCATCAGTAGCAGTTCCGCCGATACCGGCTTTGAGAGGACAAGCTGAGTGTCGTCGCGCCGCACGAGAACGGGCGGGTAACCGGTGAGAACCACAAACGGTATGTCGCGGCTGTCCAGCTCCTCCTGCAGTTGTGCGCTGTTGCTGTCGGAGAGCGCATAATCGAGAAGCGCAACATCGACAGTCTGCTCGCGCAGGCAGTCCACGGCCTCGGCGACCGAGCGAAAGGGACCCACCACTTCGGCGCCCGAGCCGCTCAGCCGATCGGAATAGTCGAGCGCCTCCAGGGGCTGGTCCTCGACCACCATGATCCTACAACCCTGCAACGCCGTATCTTCCTTGGATGCTTGCAACATGCGACGCTCCGCCTGCCGATAGAACTCGGAGCAAACGGCCGGCCGCACAAAATCGTTCCCGCTCAGTCATCTGCGGCACATCGTCGGCACCAGGAATAAAGGGCGCCACGCCGGTCCCGCCGCGGTTTTTCGCCGAGAACATTTGTGCCGCGTCGTTTCCCTCCTAACTTTCTCGCGGCAAGATGGTTTATCTGCCGCGGAACCGCGATCGAAGACCGGACCTCCGCTTCAGATGCAGAAGGAAGCCTAGGGTGGCAATTAGAGGACGAGCCTCGCTCTACGTGCGCGGCGCTATGATCTTCCTGGCGCTGCTGCTGCCGATGTTGTCGCTGGTGCCGCTCGGCTGGCTGTGGCTATGGGAGCGCGGGTACGCACTGTACTGGCTCGGTGCGGCCTTCATGCTGTCCCTCTGCGCCTACGGTGCGCAGGCTCTCACTTTGCGCCGGACCCTGAAAGAGACGAAGGCCGAACCGCAGCCGGCGCTGGAGCCCGTTGCGGCTGATCCGTCGTGGACAGCGCGCGAGCAGGCCGCGTGGAGCGCCGTCGAAGCCATCGCATCGGGAGTGCGGACCGAGGAACTGACCGACCGCGACCGCGTGCTCAATCTCGGCATGCGCACCATCGAAGCCGTGGCGCGACAGATCCATCCCGACGATCGCAATCCGCTATGGAAGTTCACCATCCCCGAAGCGCTGGCCCTGGTCGAGCGGGTGAGCGGGGACCTGCGGCCGTTCGTAATCGAAAACATTCCACTCGGGGATCAGCTCACGGTCGGTCAGGTGCTGAAGATCTATCAGTGGCGCTCCGCCATCGGCATGGCCGAAAAGGCTTACGACATCTGGCGCCTCATACGGCTGGTGAACCCGGTGACGGCGGCTGCGCAGGAAGCGCGCGAGCAGATCACCAAACACTTGTACGCCAACGTGCGCGATCAGCTGGCGCGGCAGCTGGCGGGTGCCTACGTGCGCGAGGTCGGACGCGCCGCCATCGATCTCTATGGCGGCCGGCTGCGCGTGTCCGAAACTGCGCTAGCGGGACACTTGAGCGCCTCGACACTGCGCGACCGTGGAAAAGGGATCTCGCGCGCCGAGCCGTTGCGCGTCCTCATTGCCGGACAGGCAGGCGCAGGCAAGTCCAGCCTCGTGAATGCTCTTTCGAAGGAAGTGAAAGCCGTCGTCGACGCACCGGGCGGCACGCGCGACTTCCAGGCCTACGAGGTCGAATTGCAGGGGCTGACCGGCGCGATGGTGATCGACAGCCCGCGCGTGGGAGCCGGCGGCAAGGAACAGCGCACATTCATCGAACGCGCCGGCGACAGCGACCTGATCATCTGGGCCATTGCCGCCGATAAAACCGACGCGCGGCTCGATCTCGCGGCGCTGGCGGGTATCCGCAAGCTCTATGCCTCCCGTCCGCATAGGCGCGAGCCGCCGATCATAGTGGCGCTGACCTTTATCGAGCGTGTTGCCAAGCACGCCCCCGGCCGCCGAGGCGATATCGATGCCGGCGATCCCGCGGTGGTAGAACTGGTGCGGGTCGTGGCGGAAGGTTTGGGCGTGCCGAAGAACGACGTCGTGCCGGTGGATCTGGCGCCGGGACAGCCGCCCTTCAATCTCGAGAAGCTCTCAGAGCGCATCGCTGCGCGCGTCCCCGATGCACGCCAGGCGCAGCTGCTGCGGTTAATGGAGGACGCCGCACCGCGGTGGAGCACCAGACGGATCCTCGGGCAGGCGGGCAATGCGGCATGGACGGCGGCCCGCTCGCTGGCACCCGGCAGACGGAAGAAGTAAGCTGCGCGGCCCCGGCCGATCTACGAAGCGGCCTTCGTTTCGTGCTCGGCGCTTTCCTGGCGCATTGCCTCGCAGGCATCGGCGCTCTGCTGATCGCTTTCCTCGCAAGCCTTGTCGATGCAGAAGCGCAACGCGGATCGGATCGACGTTGCGGTTGCGTCGACGGGAATGCTGCGAATGATCGAAGAGTCGGTATGGGCGTCCTCGTCGAGGCCCCAGAACCCGCCGAGCACCGTCGTGTCGGGCGCCGAGCGCTGGAGCCGGCGCACGAGAAACCGCGCATGGGCGCTGCGCTCACGCGCGTCGAGTGACGACACGCAGATGACGCGCGCACCCTCGCGATCCTCGGCCGAGATGCTGCCGTGGCGCAGCCGGTCTGCCTCCAGCACCCGTGCACCGATGCCGTAGCGGCCGAGCAGGTTGGCCATGGCTTGCGCGATCGCCTCATCGAGGGGCGTACGCCCGGCAACGCACAGCACGGCGTTCGGCGCCTTCCATGCATCGCTCAGGTGCAGCTCTCCAGGCTTGGGCAGATCCTTGCCGTCGTCCTCGAGCTCTTCTTCTTCGTCTTCCGTCTCGTCGATCGGCTCGCCGCCGACGAGAGGGATGCGGCGCGCGCTGCGCGGAGAGAACTCCTGGTCGGAAAGAGAATCGATGACGACTTCTGCGGTATCGCGAATGCCTTCGATGCGGTGCGCGTCGAGGATGCCGCGGTCGGCATCGGTCTGGGCCAGTCGCAACCCCTCGACGACGACCTCGTCATAGTAGTCCACGAGCGGACGATCCTTGGCGAACTGCTCGGCCTGCTCGACGGCCTCGGCCGGATCGCGCGCGAGCATGCGCTGATAAAACCGTTCGGCCGGCGATAGCGGTGGGGTATCGCCGAGAAGCACGTTGAGGAATTCGAGACGCTCCACGTGGCGGCCGAGCACGACGAGCACGACGGTGAGCGGCACCGCCAGCAGAAGGCCGATGGGACCCCAGAGCAGCGTCCAGAATGCAGCCGAAATGATGATCGCCAGCGGCGACAGGCCGGTGCGCTGTCCCTGCACTACGGGTTCGATGACGCTGCCCATTAACGGCTCGGCGACGAGGTAGAGAGCCAGGGTCCAGAGGAACATGCTCCAGCCTGGATCGACAGCCGCGGCGAGCAGAAGCGGAAAACCAGCGGCAATGAACGAGCCGACGAACGGCACGAAGCGCATGAGCATTGCCAGCACGCCCCACAGCACCGGGCTGGGCACGCCGATGACCCACAGCCCGAGACCGATGAGGACGCCGAACGCGGAATTGATCGCCGTCATGCCGAGGAAGTAGCGGCTCAGGCGATGACCCGCGTCGTCCATCGCGGTGGTCGATTTTTCCAGGTCGTGAGTGCCGAGCAGGCGTATGGCGCGATCGCGCACATCCTCACGCTGCAACAGCAGAAAGAGAGTGAAGAGCAGAACCGCGCCGGTCGTCGCCAGAGGGTGCAGGATGACGCCGATGATATCCTGCAGCTGGTCTAGTGCTGTCGGGTTGGGCGTGTGCACTTCGACTGGTATCGGCCGGCCGTCGGGGGTCGAAACGGCACCCCCGAGCGGGCCTTGCAGCGGGGCGATCGTCACCGAGCCGGGAGACGTAGCCGGTTGGCGTGGCGCCTCGAGCTGCTTCTGCAATTCTTTCAGGGTGTCGCCGGCGCGCTGCAGAGCGCCGCCGCTGCCCGATGCCGCCTCGCGTAAGGCGGCGACCTTTTCCTTCAACGTGATCTGATAGCGCGGCAGCTCCTGCGCGAGCGTCGTCACCTGCTGGGTGATCAGCGCGCCGACGCCGAAGATGATGGAGAAGCCGAAGGCGACGGCGAGCACGACCGCGGGCGTGTTCGGCAGGCCGACCCGCTTCAGGAGGCGGACGGCGGGCGCGAGAATGAACGACAGGATGACCGCGAGGGCCAATGGGACGAGGACGACTTGAGCGAAGTACAGGCCCACCACGATGATGAAGCCGACGATGGCCATTTCGGCAGGAGTGGGCGGATCACCCGGCGCGGAAACGTTGCCCGGCGTGGGAACCAGACGAGTGGTAGCCATTGCAGTCCTCGTTGGACGGGACGGTTTTCTAGTTCAACGGCAGTTTAGCGTCGCAGCCGGCGGGCAGCTCCCAATCCGAACAGGAACGCAGTCGCCACGACCTGCATGGCCCCAAAGTAGTCGACGACCTGCTTGGCTTCCTGATCCACGGCGGCGACTGCGGAAGAAACCGGCGAAGCGTTGGCGCGCGCCCGCCGGCGTTCTTCGATCTTGTCGACCACCGAGGGTACTGACATGGCGACGAGGCCGGCGATGACGCAGCCTCCCGCCACCAGCAGCACGCTTTGCAGCTGCCCGAACAGAGGTTCGGCCAGCATGTAAGCGGCTATCAGGCCGAGCACCAGCGCAGCCAGGAAGAAGACTGCGCCGATTGCCGTCCACGTGATCCGACGGGACACGTTCTCAATAGCAGAGTGAGTAGCGCGACTTGCCGCGTATAGAACGGCGTCCCCGATCATCTTTGCCTCCGGCGCTTAGCGTCTGGCCAGCAGGGCGAGCACGAAGCCGACCCCGGCCGCGATGCCTGCCGCCTGCAGCGGGTTGCGGCGAATGCTGGCAGCGAGCTTGTCATACTGTTCGCTGGCCAATGCCTGGGCCTGCTCGACCGTCTCGTTCAACTTGTCCTGAGCGTTGTGGGCGAAGTCCTTCACCTGCCGCTCCGTGGAAGAATACTGCGAGGTCATTTGTTTGCTCCTTGGCTCAGCGCGACAGGATGAGGCCGAATACGAAACCGACGCCGGCTGCAATCAGGGCAGCCTGGCTGGGGTTGCGCCGTATGGTGGCTTCAATGTCGCCGATCTTCTCTTTGGCCTTGTCCTGAACGTCCTCCACGCTCGAGCCGAGTTGCTCCGAGGCGAGGCGCTTAACGGATTCCGCCAGGCTGGCGATGTCTTCGCGCAGGGCGGAAACGTTGTCCGAGACGTCGTTCGCCGCCGAGCGCGTGCCCGGCGAGCTTGGATCGTTGGTGCGGTTGGTGGACGAGAATTGCATCGGGGGGTCCTCCTCAATCCGGGACGGGTCCCGGCTACTGCCCTAATCGGAAATCCATGACCTGCGCAAAACGTGGCTCCGGGCAAACGAGTTCCAAGCATTTAACCGATCTCGATATACTATTTGGTTGAGGAACCGATCATTCAATCGAAACGTTGAAATTGTCGGATGTGCCCGCAAGACGGGCCCGACTTAAGTCAGCGCCAGCCACCTTAAAAATTTTAGAGGAGAGGGACGATGGTCAGCCCCGTCAAAGAAGTAAGCTCGGCGGCGCGCTCCGCCGAGGAAACCGCGGAATCGTCGCTTGCCGAGATGCGTGATAGCGTTGCGGCTCTGGCTAAGGAAGTAGCCGACATCGCCGAGCGCCGTACGCGCCATGTCCGCGCTGCGGCTGTCGAAACGGCCGAAGCCGGTACTACGGAAGCCCGCAGGGCCATCCGTCGCCAGCCGATCCTGGCCATGGGCATCGCCGCAGCTGCCGGTGCCGTCCTGGCCCTGGCGGTCGTGCCCCGGTTCAGCCGGCCACAGCCCACGTCGCGGTGGGACGCCTGGACCCCGAACGTAACCCGGGCGGACCTGCACGACATGGCGGACAGCATTCAGCGATCGGTAGCCCGCGCCGCACACTCCGCTTCGGCTCCGCTTACGCCGAGCTTCGAGCGCCTCGTCGATGCCCTCAACCGCACCGACGCGCAGGCTTCTGTAACCTCCGTCATCGACAAGCTGGGCGGCTGGTTCTCGCGCGCCCAGGAAAAAGCCAAGGAGAAGGTGGGTTGATCCGGTAACCCACCGTTCACCATTCAGCGGTCTTCCGGCAGGGGGATGAACTCCTCGGCATCCCCCGGCACGGAAGAGAAGCGGCCCGCCTTCCAATCGGCCTTGGCCGCGTCGATACGGTCCTTCGACGACGACACGAAGTTCCACCAGATGTGGCGCGGTCCATCCATCGGCTCTCCGCCGACAAGGATGAGCCGTGCTTGCGACGTGGCCAGCACGGAGATGCGGTCTCCGGGCTTGAACACCAGCAGCCGTCCGTCGCCGAAGGTCTCGCCGGCGATATCGATGGTGCCGGAGACGACGTAGATCGCCCGCTCGTCGTAGTCGGCATCGAGCGGCAGCACCGCGCCGGGGGCGAGGACGGCCTCCGCGTAGAAGCTGGGATGCGGGAACGCTGCAGGCGAGCGCTGCCCGTACAACTCACCCATGACGATGCGAACCGTCTTGCCCTCGCCGGAGATACGCGGGAGCTGCGCCGCATCGTAATGGGCGAAGCTCGGCGCGGCTTCCTCATGCGACTTCGGTAAGGCGGCCCACGCCTGGATTCCGTAAAGCCGTGGTCCTTTGGCGCGTTCGTCGGGAGCCGTGCGCTCCGAATGGACGATGCCGGAGCCGGCCGACATCAGGTTGAGCTCGCCCGGCCGGATGGCCATTGCAGTACCGAGGCTGTCGCGATGCATGATCTCCCCGTCGAACAGGTAGGTGACCGTAGACAGTCCGATATGGGGATGCGGGCGCACGTCGATCCCGTTGCCGATGAGAAACTCGGCGGGACCCATCTGGTCGAAGAAGATGAAAGGGCCGACCATCTGGCGCCCGGCGGCCGGTAGCGCACGGCGCACGGAGAACCCGCCAAGATCACGAGCCCGCGGCACGATAACCTGCTCGATGGCGTCGCAGGCACGTGCGTCGCCCGGTGCGGGGTCGTCGGTCGGAATCCAGCTCATTCTCAACTCTCCTTTGCTGCGGTGACCGATCTTAACTGTTGGGATATAGGTCTCGTCCAAATGCAGCACACAATCGATGGAGAGTGAAATGGCCGGCTGTCTGGAAAGCAAGGTTGCCATCGTCACGGGCGTGAGCCACGACGGACAGGTTGGCCAGGCGGTCGCCAAGGCTCTGGCGTCGCAGGGCGCGTCATTGGTGGTGACGGCGCGGACGAAGGACAACGTTGTTGCGCGCGCGGCGGAGCTGAAAGCGGAGGGGGCAAATGTCATCCCCGTCGCGGCATCGCTGACCGACGAAGCAGACGTGAAGCGGCTTGTCGCGGAGACGATCTCGGCGCTGGGCCGCATCGACATCGTGGTCAATCTCGCCGGCGGTCTGACCGTCTACAAGTCGTCCAAGGAAGTGACCCTCGACGAATGGACGCGCGAGGTGAACAACAACGTGCTGAGCGCCTTCCTGCTGACGCGCGAGGCGTTCCCGCATCTGGAGCAGGCGGGCGGCGGATCTGTGATCAATTTCGCGCGTGCCGGCAACGCGCAGGCCAACATGCTGCCCTATAACGTCGCCAAGGCAGGCGTCGTGGCGCTGACGCGCACGTTCGCGCTGGAAGGCAAGGACAAGAAAATCCGCGTCAACGCGGTCGGGCCGGGACTGGTGGATACGGCATCCAACGTCGGCATGATGAAGCCCAAGGATACGAGCAACTGGGCGAAGCGCGACGAGATCGCCGATGTTGTGGCTTTCCTTGCATCGCCTGCTTCGATCGGCGTCACCGGCCAGGTGATCGACGTGACCGGCTGGGGCCTGAGCTGAGGTCAGGCCTTAGTGCGCGGCGGTACGATCTCGCCGTCCTCCTTGGTGAAGGGTAGCTTTGGCGGGTTGGGCAGGATATCGAGCACCTTTTCGGAAGGCCGGCACAGTCGCGTGCCGAGCGGCGTGACCACGATGGGCCGCTCGATGAGGACCGGGTGCTGCACCATGAGGGCGATGATCTGGTCATCGCTGAAGCGATCGTCTCCAAGTCCGAGGTCGTCGTAGGGCGTGCCCTTGCGGCGCAGCAGCTGGCGAGGCGTCAGCCCCATGGCCGAAAGGAGTTCGCGCAGCTTGTCGCCCGTTGGCGGCGCCTTGAGATACTCGATGACGGTTGGTTCCTCTCCACCCGCCCGGATCATGGCCAGCGTGTTGCGGGACGTGCCGCAACCGGGGTTGTGGTAGATGGTGATGCCCATTCGATCCCCTTCGACGGATGGAACGACCCGCCATTGATAGCTGTTGGCTTAGACAACACAAGGGAGGTTGTCATGGCTGAGAGTAAAAGTGACCGGCGCGGGCAGAAGCCCGACGACGACGAAGAAGTCGGCGGCTTCAATCCGGAACCTCGCCGTAAGCGCGAGCATGAGCAAGTCGGTCCGGCACCGACTGACGATCCCGATCACGCCGGCGACGAGATGAAGCGCAAGGTCGTGGAAAAGATTACCCGGCTACCGCCGGGTTAATTCCGAGCGCGGTGGCTGGATCACTCCACTGTGGCAGCCGATATGCGTAACGGGTTTACTGCTTCGCGCTAGGCTGTCCGCAGACAGCACAGCGGATTTTATGCTTATGCCACGCAAGCTTGCCGAGTACCGCGCCAAGCGCGACTTCAAGAAGACCAGCGAGCCGAGCGGCAGCAAGGGTGTGCGCGCCGCCGATTATCCTCGGTTCGTGATCCAGAAACACGACGCCTCGCGGCTGCATTACGACCTGCGCCTCGAGCACGACGGCGTCTTTAAATCGTGGGCCGTCACTAAGGGGCCTTCGCTCAATCCGAAGGACAAACGTCTGGCGGTGGAGGTGGAAGACCACCCGCTCGACTATGGCGACTTCGAAGGGACCATCCCGAAAGGCGAATACGGTGGCGGCACGGTCATGCTCTGGGATCGCGGCTTCTGGGTGCCAGAGGGCGACGAGGATGTCGACGAGGCGCTGCGCAAGGGCGAACTGAAGTTCGTGCTGGCGGGCGACAAGCTCAAAGGCAGCTATGTGCTCGTGCGCATGAAGGGCGACAAGTTCGGCGGCAAGCGAAACAACTGGCTGCTCATCAAGCACAAGGACGAATGGGCCGACAGCGATGGTGAAGCAGCCCTGCGCAAGGACAAGTCGGTCGCGTCCGGTCGTACGATGGCGCAAATCGAGGCGGGCAAGGGGAAGTCGCCGACGCCGTTCATGCTGAGCAGCAAGCATTCCTTCTCGCCCGACGCCGTTTGGCATTCGGCCGGCGATCCGATCGAGAAGCCCGCCAAGCGCACTCCCCGCGCGGCAAAACCGGCGGCCAAGAAGAAGTCGGGAACGGGGGCTAAGCCGGCAGCCAAGGACGAGGATGGCGGCGACAGCATCCTCGGGATCAAAATCTCAAAACCCGACAAGGCCCTTTGGCCGGCTGACGGCAAGGCGCCGGCTGTCACCAAGCGCGATTTGGCGGAATATCTCTACGCCGTTCGCGATTTCATGCTTCTCCACATTCGCGGGCGGCCGTGCTCGGTGATCCGCGCCCCGGACGGGATCGATGGCGAGCGCTTTTTTCAGCGGCACGCCATGCGCGGCACCTCCGACGCGATCGATCTCGTAAAGGTTTCCGGCGACCGCGAGGCGTATCTGCAGATCGACCGCCCCGAGGGCCTCATCGCGATGGCGCAGGTGGCGGCGGTCGAGTACCACCCGTGGAATTGCGAGCCGTTCGATCCCGATACCGTCGGCCGGCTGGTGTTCGATCTCGATCCGGCTCCCGACGTCGCCTTCGACGAGGTGATCGTCGCCGCGCGTGAGCTGCGCGACCGGCTCGACAAGCTCGGGCTCGCGGCCTTCTGCAAGACGACGGGCGGCAAGGGCCTGCACGTGGTGTCGCCGCTGAAGGTGACGAAGGCGAACGCGATAGGCTGGGACGAGGCCAAGATGTTTGCGCAGGCGGTTTGCGCGCAGATGGCCGAGGACAGCCCGGATCGCTATCTCATCAAGATGACCAAGAAGCTGCGGCAGGGCCGCATCTACCTCGACTATCTGCGCAACGACCGCTTCGCCACGGCAGTGGCGCCGCTTTCGCCGCGTGCGCGCCCGGGAGCGCCGGTGTCGATGCCGCTCACCTGGGCGCAGGTCCGCTCCGGTCTCGATCCGCAGCGCTTCGATATCTGGACCGCGCCGAAACTCATGAGCAAGAGCACGGCGTGGGAAGACTATTGCGACGCCGGGCGGCCTTTGCGCGGAGCGATCCAGCGGCTGGTCGGCGGCGGCCGGCGCCGCGCAGCGTAGTCGACGGCCGGCACTGTTCCCGCGCCTTTGCGTGCGGTATCTTCGGATGGCATGTCACGCAGATCCCTCATCAGCCGCGATGTCGCCTCGAGTCCCCGCGTTCTCACGCGCGCGGATCTGCCGAGCGAGACGGTGGCTCTCGCCCGGTTCCTGGTCGGCAAGGTGATCGTGCGCACCGGGCTGGAGGAGCGCCTTTCCGGGCGCATCGTCGAGACCGAGGCGTATCCACTGGGCGATGATGCTTGTCACGCGCGAAGCGGGCGCACGGCGCGCAACGCATCGCTGTTCCTCCCGCACGGGCACATCTACGTCTATCGCGCATACGGAATTAGCATGATGCTCAACGTGTCGAGCGAGCCCGAGCACGCGGGCGCTGGGGTGCTTATTCGCGCCTTGGAGCCCATCGATGGGCTGGAAGCAATGCATCGGCGACGCGGTATCGACGACGTCTACCGGCTGACACGCGGCCCTGGGTGCCTCGCGCAGGCCATGCAGATCGATCTAACTCTCGATGGGTTGGCATACGGACCTGGAAGCCCGCTGAGTATTCTCGATGACGGCTACGACACGCCGCGGCTCGGCCAATCGACGCGCATCGGCATCACGCGCAATGCGGATGCGGCGTTGCGCTATTTCATTCCCGGCAATCGGTGGGTGAGTGGACCTGCGAGGCTCAATCGCAGCGGCGGTTGAGAGGGATCGCCGCCCGTATGCTCGACAGCAGGGTAACGTCGCCGATAAACGTGGCTCCCGCGGTTCCGCGGCCGCTCAGGGTTCCGGTCAGCCGCGTATTGCCGTTACGCAGTTCGATTTCGACGCGGCTGCCGCCCTCGTGTGCCACGTGCGCGCTCGCCGAAGGTGGCGCGGGTGCCGGCGTCATGGCGCTGAACGCACTGCCGAACGATTTGCCTTCGAGGTCGGCGAAGTAGATCGCTAGCGATCCGTGCGGATGGCCGATGCGGCCGCTGGCGTCTATCGCAAACGACAGCGGGCACGGAACAATCGGAATAGCTAACGGGGCTGGTCGATCCGCAACGACTAGGGGGTGATGCACGTCCATGGCCATTACCCGCACTGCGTTATCTGCGCTGCTGCCAGTTCAGCTATAGGTGAGGATATTGGTGCCCCGTTAATTGCTCAAGCACATGTCGACGTAAATGAAAGCGATGACCGGCAACGTCTAAGCCGAATGGCGTTCAGCAAACCTGCCGGCGAGATGGATAATCAGCGCCACGCCAGCTGCCGCGGCAGGCACGAAGTATCCGGGCGATTGAAGTAGCCACAGCGTCTCGCTCGACAGGGCGCACCAGGCTGCCGGCAGGATCATCAGCGGCAGGCCTTTGCGCATGGCGGACAAGGCGGCCAGAGTGGCAATAGCGGTCGGATCTGGAAACAGACCCAACACCTCGCCGCCGCCGAGCGGGCGAGCTTCCGCAAGCGCCAGCAGCGGATAGAGGATCGCGGCGACCATCACCACGGCTGCTGCGAGGCGTTGCCAGTTGGCAGGGGATAATGCCAGTCCGCCACGCACGCCACCAAACCAAAACAGAGCGATACCCTGAATCGCGAATAGCGGGGCCACGTAGGCCATGATCCAGTGGATGGTCGCGAAACGCTCCCACAGGAACGACCAGGCGACCCAGATCCACAACACACCGAGCAGGCCGCCTATCCACCGCTCAGCGGAGGGCGTGCGGCTAACAATGAGGAACGCCAGTACGCATCCGGCAGCCAGCGCGATGATGTGCAGCGGCCACCAGGCTGCGTTGTGCATTTCCAGCAGCCGGTAATAGACGCGCGGGGAGAAGAGCAGCAGATCAGCCGGTGAATACGACAACCACTCGGACATCTACAGCGCCTCGACAGCCTTGACGATACGCTGCCGGGCGGCTTCGTCGATCACCGGGCCCGTGGCGGCAGCGATGTTCTCCTGCACGTGGGCGACCTGGGTCGTCGCAGGGATGGCGCATGTCACGGCCGGGTGCGCGATGATGAATTTCAACAGGAGCTGCGCCCAACTCGAGGCGCCGAGTTCCGATGACCACGCGGGCAACTCGTGGCGTTCCAGGCTGCGGACCAGCGCTCCCTGCTGGAACGGCCGGTTGATGATGACGGCGATGCCGCGATCTCGCGCCAGAGGCAGGATGCGCCCTTCGACCTCGCGATCGACCACGTTGTACGTGATCTGCAGAAAATCGACCGGCTGGCTGGCCATGATGCTTTCAACGTCGTCGTGGCGGCGGCCATGCGACGTGGTGATGCCGACATAGCGGATTTTGCCGGCCGCCTTCATGTCCAGCAGCATCGGCAAGTGGGTTTCCCAGGCCAGGAGATTGTGAACCTGGAGCAGATCGAAGCGCGGGATGCTCCAATACTCGCGGGAGCGCTCGGCTTGCGCGGCGCCGTCGCTCGTGTCGGCCGTCCAGATCTTGTCGGCGGAAAAGAGGGCCGGAGGCATTCCCAGCTTACGCAACCCATAGCCGATGGTCGGTTGCGAGGAGCCGTACATGGGTGAGGAATCGATCATGCGCCCGCCAGCGGCGAAGAAGGCGGCCATGACGGCCGCGCATTCATCCTGCAGCTGGCGGTCCTCCCCGACGTTGAAGGTGATCCAGCTTCCTAGCCCGACGACGGGAATTTCTTCGCCGCTGGAAGGAATTGCGCGCATAAGCGGGGTGCTGTCGGCGGCCCGCGCCAGCGCGCCGCTGCCGGCAAGCAGTCCCGCCGCCAGTGAGCCCTGGATCATGCGGCGACGGGAAATGGACATCGGCGAGGGAGCTCCGCTGAGGTGGCGCACCCACTTGATTTATGCGCAACTCACCCGGCGTCAAGAAGCGGCGCGAACAGCGGTCGAGTTCGTTGCCGGGGCTTCCGATTTTTCGCGCAGCGCGAGCCGTGCCAGCAGGGAGCGGCCGTAGAGGCTGTTGCTCCAGGCCTTTGCCGCGTCGCGCACTTCCTCGGCACTGATCCATCCGGCTTCGTAGGCGATGGCTTCGAGGCCAGCGACCTTGCCACCCGACTTGTTCTCGATGGATTGCACGAGAGTGCTCGCTTCGAGCAGCGACGCGGGAGTTCCGGTGTCGAACCAGACGTCCTCTTCGGGAACCAATTCCACGTTCAGGAGACCCTGCTCGAGATAATGACGATTGACGTCCGTGATCTCGAGTTCACCGCGGCCCGACGGCTGGATGGCGCGCGCCACCTGAGCGGCCTGCCCATCGTAGACGTAGAGGCCGGTCAGCGCGAAGTTGGAGCGGGGAGCACGCGGCTTTTCTTCGATGCTCAGCGCCTGCCCGGCTGCGTCGAACTCGACGATACCGAACGACTGCGGGTCGTCGACCGCGGTTGCGAACACGGAAGCGCCGCGCGGGCGGCGGAAGGCATTGCGCAGCAGCCGTGGTGTTTCCTGCCCGAGGAACAGGTTGTCGCCGAGCGCCAGAGTAATCGGCTCACCGGCGGCGAATTCCTCAGCGATGATGAGCGCTTCGGCAATCCCGCGCGGCTCCGCTTGCTCCGCGTAGCTGATGGCGGTCCCGAAACGCGAGCCGTCTCCCAGCAGCGTCCGGAAAGCCGGCAGGCTTTCCGGCGTGGAGATGACGAGAAAGTCGCGCACGCCCGCCCGCATCAGCAGCGACACCGGATAGTAGATCATCGGCGTGTCGTAAACCGGCAGCAGCTGCTTGGACACGACCGCCGTTGCCGGAAACAGGCGCGTTCCGCGCCCGCCCGCTAGAATGACAGCGCGCACTCTGGTGCTCCCACCCGCTTGATGATCTTGCCTTCGATGACGACGTCCTCGATCCGGCTGCGCCACTCTTCCAGCGCGCGATACCAATCCAGGGTCAATGTGTCGAGGCTGCGGGAAATACGGTCGGCCTGCAATGCGCCGACGATCTCATGCACGCCGTCCTCGACGCCCATGGTCGTCTTGTAGCCGAGGGCAGTAATGCGATCGAAGGCCACGCGGTAGGAGCGCGTGTCGGGATCGCCATACCAGTCAATCTCCACGTCACGCGGCACCAGCGCGGCGACGCGGTCGGCGAGCGGACCGATCTGCACATTGAGATCGTTGGACCCGGCGTTGAAGACCTGGCCGTTTATCGACTTGGCGTCGGCATCGAGCATGAACTGGATCGCGCGTGCGGCATCGCGCACGTGGATCATCGGGCGCCATTGCGATCCGTCACGCATGAGCGCAAGCTTTCCGGTGCGCCAGGCCGTCTCGGTCATGCCGTTGATGGCGATGTCGAAGCGCATGCGCGGGCTGACGCCGAACAACGTCGCGAAGCGCAGGATACCGACGGTGAAATCGCCGGACGCGAGCGGACGGATATCCTGCTCGGCGGCAAGGTTGGCCTTGGCGTAGACCGTCAGCGGATTGGGCGTGCAGTCCTCGTCGAGAATCTGGGTCGGCGGAAAGAATCCATAGATCGAGCACGACGAGGGAATGATGTAGCGCGGAACGCCCGCGGCTTTGGCGAGCCGCGCATTGCGTGCGCGCGACTGGTGGTTGATCTCCCACGTTTCATCCGTGAAGGCGTCGCCGAGCGGGTCGTTGGACAGGGCGGCGAGATCGGCGACGGCATCCAGGCCGACGAATTCCGAGGCCGGGAGATGACGAACGTCGATGCGCAGCTTGGTCAGATTGGGATGATCGGCCAGGCGGGAAATGCCGAAGAAGAATCGATCGACAGCTTTCACCTGCCAGCCGTCCTCGAGCAGTCGCGGTACCAGGACAGAGCCGATGTAGCCGCCGGCACCTGTGACCAAAATCGATCGGTTCGTCATATCCTCCCCATGGGTTTCTAAAACCGTATGATCTGTTGGGCATAAACTATGCGTGTAGACAGCCGCTGCGCAGGGGGCATCGCGCGCTATACTTAATCCGCAGATCAGCCTTCCCCCGACAGATTAAGGAGCAATGCAACCGTGTCGACGTCGGTCCCATTTAATCGCGCGCCTCTGGCAGGGCGTGAGTTGGCGCTCATCGAAGAAGCGCTCGCGTCGCGCCATCTTGCCGCCGACGGTCCTCATTCGCGCTGGTGTCAGGAATGGCTGGCCGAACGCCTTGGCGTTCCCAATGCCCTGCTGACCACGTCCTGCACGACGGGTTTGGAGCTGGCGACGATGCTCGCCGGGATCGAGCCGGGAGACGAGGTCATCCTTCCCTCGTTCACTTTCGTGTCCACGGCCAACGCGGTGGTGATGCGCGGCGGCGTTCCGGTGTTCGTCGACGTGCGCCCAGATACCTTGAATATCGACGAGACCCGCATCGAGGCGGCGATTACGGCGCGCACGCGCGCGATCTATGTCGTGCATTATGCCGCCGTCTGTGCGGATATGGATGCGATCAACGCCATCGCACGCCGCCACGGATTGAAGGTCGTAGAGGACGCTGCGCAGGCGCTGCTTGCGACCTACAAGGGCCGGCCCGCCGGCAGCCTCGGCGATATGGCCTGCTTCAGCTTTCACGAGACAAAAAACATCTCCAGCGGCGAGGGCGGGGCAATCGCGTTTGCCGACCCGGAAAGCTATGCCGCAGCGCGCATCATTGCCGAAAAGGGAACCAACCGCACCGCATTTCGCCTCGGCCAGGTGGACAAGTATACCTGGGTCGACCGCGGGTCGTCGTTTTTGCCGAGCGAGATCACCGCAGCCGTGCTGCGTGCGCAACTCGAACGCGCCGAAGACATCATCGGTGATCGCCTGAAGACGTGGAATTACTATCATTCCGCGTTCGAGAGTGCCGAACGGGCTGGCCTTCTGCGGCGGCCTATCGTGCCCGCCGAGTGCGTCCACAATGCCCACATCTACTATGTGATCCTTCCCACCAACGCGCAGCGCAACGAGATGTTGGAGGCGATGAAGGCGCAAGGGGTCGTCGGCACGTTCCATTACATTCCGCTTCACTCGTCGCCTGCGGGTCGCAAGTTCGGGCGCGTCGCCGGCGATATGTCGGTCACCGACAGCCTGCCCGACCGACTGCTGCGACTGCCGCTGTGGCACGATATGGGCAGTGCCGCCGAACGGGCCGCGGATGTGCTGTTGCGCGCTGTCGGCGCGAAGGCGGCGGCTTAGCGCGCTCAATCGAGACCGAGAGGCTCCAGGCGGGCCGTGGACACCGTGCTGTGCCCTTTGTCCGGGCGCAGCTCACAGTAGAGGCGCATCAGTTCGCGGTTCATGTTGTCGCTGCGGAACATCTCCTCGTAGGTGCTGCGCGCCGCTGCGCCCATGGACGTCAGATCGGCCTGCTCGAGCGCGTCCACCGCCCGATTGAGAAAGCCCGGCCGATCGATGTCGATGAGGGTGCCGTTCTCACCGTCCTTGATGATGAAGGGGAACACGCCACGATTGCTCCCGATCAGCGGCCGGCCGGAACGCAGGACTTCGAGAGCCCAAATGGACAGGCCCTCCCACCGCGACGGCATGATCACCGCATCGTAATCGATCAGGAGTTCGGGAAGCGTCGAGCGGGGCACCCAGCCGAGCATCGTCACGCCCTGCGGAATTTTCAACTCGGGACCGTCCAGGACGCGCCCTCCCGCCAAGTCCACCACGGCGCGCTTGGTGTCGAGGCTGCTCAGTTCGTCGACGAGGAGGTCGACGCCCTTCTGCGCATCGAAGCGACCGAGAAAGAGGATGCGCAGCGGCCTTTGGGAAGTGCCCTCGGCGATCGGGCTGCGCCGCGAAGGCGCGATGTCGGCGATGCCAGATATCACGAGCGCCACGCGATCCATGGGGAACCGCGCGTCAGCGAGAAGCTTCTGCTCGTGCGGCGAGAGGTTGACGATGCGGTCGGTGCGGCGCGCCAGCCAGCGCTCGATGGCTTCCCACACCGACTCCATGCGCGTGCGCTCGGTGCGGTCGAATGACCAGCAATGGGCGCAATAGAGTGTCGCGGGGCGCTGCTTCTGCGTGGCGAGAACGAGGCGCCCAACCGCTCCGGCAAAGCTCGAATGGAAATGCACGATGTCGGGGCGATGGCGCTCCATGCAGCTGCGGAATGCCATGCCGAGGCGCATCAGAGCGGGCGCATTGCGCGTGCGCCGCTCATACGTTTCGATGACGCCGTCGAATGCGCCGTTGAGATGCTTGATGTGCTCCTCCGGGGCAAGGAGGATCACATTGCGCGCGGAAAGCTCGCGCGTTTGGAACGGCAGCACCTCTTCGAGATAAGAGGCGGGACCGCCCGGCAGGCTTTCGCAAACGTGGAGAATTTTCACGTGGTCGTCCGTTGCTGGCGATCGCTACAGTTTTAGCCGAATGCAATCCGGCTTTGCTTTCTCGCATTGGCGAGGGTGGTTCGCGAAGCATGTTCACGCGGAGCCGTGTTTCTCGGTGAACGAAGTATTATTCGATCGCCGCGCATCAGCCGAGCTGTCGTCCGCGAATTAATACTAACGAACGGTTGGCGTCGGCATTGACGCCCCGCACCATGTTATTTTGGGACACGAATTCATCTTTGCGAGGAGCCGATCCCGCCGCCGCGCTGGCGGCCGGGTTGGCACGGGGATCGCAAGGCCTTGGCTGGGCAGCCCTCGCTGCCCCAGATTGAACGCGGATGGGACAGGATGAATA
>JAESGM010000493.1_pt1 | contig 28942 bp, 27 predicted proteins | sample 9269721 | NCBI WGS metagenome assembly JAESGM01 (sample SAMN15720920, study PRJNA650825) | algae metagenome | isolation source: Komarekiella atlantica HA4396-MV6 and co-occurring heterotrophs from... | place: USA: Theobald House, Kauai, HI | collected 2009-07-29 | reverse complement strand
CCCCGGAACTTAGTTGCTGCCAGTTGCTGGAACGGGAGGCTGACACCTCCCGCTCGCCTAGTACTCGAATGTTCACCCATCCGCCTCCCGCTCCAGCTCCAGTTGCATCCGCCGCACCCGGTCGGCCAGCTTCTCGGTGCTGAGCGTCTGCCGCAGCCGGTCCACCAGCAGCGGGAACGCCAGCGGGGTCGGCTTGCGAGGCGACGTGACGACCAGCTTGGAGCGGGCCAGCCGGTCCAGCGCGGCCCGCAGCCGGGAGGCTTCGAGCTGCCGCTCCAGCACCTCCCGCCGGGCCTGCTCCAAGAGCAGGTTGCCCGGGTCGTACTCGCTGAACACCTGGAAGAACAGGTTGCTCGACGCCTGGAGCTGCCGGGCCGTCTTGCCCTGGCCGGGCATCCCGGGGTGGACCAGCCCGGCCACCCGGGCGATCTCCCGGAACGCCCGCCGGGCCAGCTCGCCGGCGTTGAGACTTGCCAGGATGTCGGCGGCCAGGTCGTCGGCCGTCAGCAACTGGTTGATGCGGTCGGCCGGCCAGGGCGGCTCGGTCGGGGACAGCAGCTCGAACCCGGAGTCGTTGATGGCGATGGTGAAGCTGGTCGGGGCCAGCCGGCCCAGGCGGTACGCCAACAGGCCGGCCAAGCCCTCGTGGACGAACCGCCCCTCGAACGGGTACAGGAACAGGTGGAACCCCTCCCGGGTGCGGACCTGTTCCACCAGGAACTCGTCCGCCGCCGGCAGCCGGCTCCACCGCCCCTGCAGCTCCAGGATCGGCCGGACGGCTTCCATCTCCGGCCCGGCGTACTCGCCCCGCACCGCCTCGGTCAGCTTGGCCCGCACGGCGGCGGCCAGCTCGGTGGACAGCGGCATCCGCCCGCCGCCCCAGCGGGGGACGACGCCCTTCGGGGCGGTGGCCTTGGTGACGAATGCGGTCAGGTCGTGGACCCGCACCAGCTTGAGCAGCCGGCCGGCGAACTGGAACACGTCGCCCGGGTTGAGCCGGCCGATGAAGCTCTCCTCCACATTGCCCAGCACCCCGCCGCGGAGGAACCGCACCCGCACCTGGGCCTCGCCGACGATGGTGCCGACCGCCAGCCGGTGCCGCCGGGCCACCAGCGGGGAGGCCGCCCGGAACCGGCCGTCCTCGCCCAGCACGACCCGGTGGTAGTCCGGGTAGGCACGCAGGGCGTCCCCGCCGCGGACCACGAAGTCCAACACCCACAGCCAGTCGTCGTCGGTGAGTTCGGCGAAGGCGTGGGTGAACCGCACCTCGGCTAAGGTGTCAGTGGGGTCGAACCCCTCACCGCAGGCGAGCGTGACCAGGTGCTGGGCCAGCACGTCGAGCGGCAGCTTCAGCGGGGTGCGGCCCTCGATCTGCCCGGCCGCGGCGGCGTCCCGGGCGGCGGCGATCTCCACCAGCTCGAGGGCGTTGGTCGGCACGCACGTCACCCGGCTCGGCCGGCCCGGCTGGTGCCCGCTGCGGCCGGCCCGCTGGAGCAGCCGAGCCACCCCCTTCGGGCTGCCCACCTGCACCACGCGATCGACCGGCGAGAAGTCCACCCCCAGGTCGAGCGACGAGGTGGACACCACGCACCGCAGCCGGCCGGTGCGGAGGCCGTCCTCGACGAACTCCCGCACCTTGCGGTCGAGCGACCCGTGGTGCAGAGCCATCTCACCGGCCCACTCCGGCTTCGCCTTCAGGATCGCCTGGTACCACACCTCCGTCTGCGACCGGGTGTTGGTGAACACCAGGGCAGTCTTGCCCTCCTCGACGGCGGCCACCACCTGCGGCAGCAGCACCAGCCCGAGGTGCCCGGCCCACGGGAACCTCTCCACCTTCGGCGGCAGGGTGGTGTCGATGACTGTGGCTTTTGGGACCAGTCCGCGAATGAGCGCGGGCGGAAGCCCACCCCTTGCAAGGGGTGGGCTTGGAACCCCCACCAGAACGTTGAGCGCAACATCGGTGTTGCCCAGCGTCGCCGACAGTCCCCAGGTACGGAGCCGCGGGTTCCACCGGCGGAGGTGGGCCAGGGCCAGCTCCACCTGCACTCCACGCTTGCCGGCCAGCAGCTCGTGCCACTCGTCGCAGACGACGGCCCGCACGTCGCCCAGCCGCTCCCGGGCGTCCGGGTGGGTGAGCATCAGGCACAGGCTCTCGGGGGTGGTGATGAGGGCCGTCGGGTAGGTCGTCCGCTGGCGGTTGCGGACGGCGGCCGAGGTGTCGCTGGTGCGGGTCTGCACCGTCCACGGCAGCCCCAGCCCGGCCACCGCGGCATCGAGTGCCGCGGCGGTGTCGGCGGCCAGCGCCCGCAGCGGGGTGATCCAGAGCACCCGCAGCGGCGGGGCCGGCTTCGGCTTCCAGGTGGGGTTCTCGCCCAGCCACTCCAGGAGCGGGCCGAACCAGGCGGCGTAGGTCTTGCCGGTGCCGGTGCTGGCGTGGACCAGCCCGTCCCGGCCGGCCAGGTAGGCGTCCCACGCGTCCCGCTGGAACGGGAACGGGGTCCAGCCGCGGGCGGCGAACCAGGCGTCGGCGGCGGACATGCCAGCGATGGTAGTCAGCGGGGTGGAGGGGCGGCCGTGCCGCGGAACGGCTTGCGGTCGCGGTACAGGGCGAGCCGCGTCCGCACCTCGGCGGCAAGCTCCGGCAGGGCCGCCGCAATCGCCCGATCGGCCGTCGCCGCCGCCTCCTCGAACCGCCCGACTTCGGCGTAGGCGGCGGCCAAGGTGTCCAGGTAACCGGGCCGGGCGAACCCGGTGGCCTGGTTGGCCTGCTCGGCCAGCCGCACCGCCAGCCGGCCGTTTCGCAGGCCGTCGGCCGGGTGGACCGCCAGCCGCCAGGCCTGGCCGTCGGCCCGGGCGTCCCATCCCGGGGCGAGACGGTCGGCCCGGCGGTACGCTTCTGTCGCGGCCGAGGCGTTGCCGGCGGCATGGGCGGCGTGACCCAACCCGCACAGGTGCCGCACCTCGGCCGGGGCCAGTTCGGCCGCCCGGCGGTACGCCGCGACCGCCGCCGATGGGTCGCCGGCGGCTTCCAGCGCCTGCCCCAAGTCGTGGTGCCGGTCGGCAGCGTCCGGCTTGGAGGCGACGGCCGCCCGCAGGTGCGGCAGCGCCCGGCCCGGCTCGCCGGCGTCCCGCAGGGCCACCCCGTAGCTGTGAGCGGCGTCCGGGTTATCCGGCGACACGGCAACGCCGGCGGCAAACCACTCGTCGGCCTCGGCCCACCGCTTCAGCGCGGCCAGGGCGAGGGCCAGGTTGAACCGCGGCCCGGGGTCCGTCGGCCGGGCGGCGGCGGCGGCCAGCAGGTGCGGCTCGGCCTCGGCCGGCTTGCCCACGGTCACCAGCAGGCCGCCGATGTTGTTGCGGGTGAGCGGGTCGGTCGGGTCGGCCGCCTCCGCCGCCCGCAGGTGGTCAGCGGCCCGGCGGAACTCGCCCCGGGCCAGCCAGTGCTCGGCCAGGTGGTTGTGGACGGTCGCCGGCCTGGGGTGTGACCGCAGGGCCGCCTCGAACTGCCGGAGGGCGGCCGCGTCCTTGCCCTGCCGCTGGTACTCGAAGCCCAGGTTGCGGTGGGCCTCGTAGTTGTCGGCGGTGACGGCGACGGCATGCTCCCACAGGGTCGCGGTGTCCCGCCAGTAGCCGATCTGCTGCCAGGTGAGCAGCACCAGCACCACGGCGAGCACCGTCCCGCCCACCCGCGCCACCGACGCCGGCACCCACTCAGCCAGCCACCACACCACTGCCACCGACAGCCCGACCGCCGGCAGGTAGGTGTAGCGGTCGGCCCGCCCGTGCAGGGCGACCTGCACCAGCCCGATCATCGGCACCAGCGTGCCGAGGAACCACAGCCAGCCGACCAGCAGGTACGGCCGCCGGCGGGCCTGCCAGACGGCCCCGGCGGTGACCGTTGCCAGCACTGCCGCCGAGCCGATGACCGCCGCCGCGGACAGACCGCCCCGGGGGTGCGGGTAGAAGGCGGCCAGCCCGCCCGGCCAGGCGGTGGCCCCGAGGTACCAGACGTAAGAATAGACGGCATTCGCAAGCCGTGCCGCCGGCGGGAACTCGTCGGCCGTGCCGAGCACCGCCCGTTGGGCCGCCACCGTGACGGCCGCCCCGGCCGCGGCCAGGGCGACGAGCGGCAACTTCTCCAGCAGCGCCCGGCGGCCGAGCCGGCGGAGCGGCCAGTAGTCGAGCAGCAGCAGAGCGAACGGCAGGGTGACGAGGACCGGCTTCGCCAGCAGCCCGACGGTCAGGGCGGCGGCGACTGGCAGATAGCGGCTGACGGACGGGCGTTCCGTGTACCGCGCGTAAGCCCACAGGGCGACGGCACCGGCGAGCACGGCCAGCACGTCCTTCCGCTCGGACACCCAGGCCACTGCCTCCACCCGTAGGGGGTGGACGGCGAACAGGGCCGCGGCCGCCGCCGACCGCCACACCGCCCCGGTCATCCGCCGCAGGGCCAGGAACAACGTCACCGCGGCGGCGGTGTGTAGCAGGACGTTGGTCAGGTGGAACCCGGCTGGGTTCAGTCCGAACAGGGTGGCGTCGAACTGGAGCGACCACCACGCCAGCGGGTGCCAGGCGTTGACGTGCGTGTCGGTGACCGCCCAGCCGAGGCCACTACTCAACCCGGCCTGCACCCGTGGGTTGGATGTGACGTACATCTGATCGTCGAACTCGACGAACCCGTTGCGGCAGGCGGGCAGGAAGGCCGTCAGGGTGAGGGCGGCGAGGGCGACGCCCACCGCCAGGTCCGAGGGCGGCTTGCGGGCGGCAGGCGACTGGGGCACGCGGAGGCATCCGGGCGGACGCCGCCCCCGGGCGGGGCGGCCACCGGTCATCTTACCGCCGGTGACGGCCGGTCACGCCAGCGTCAGCAGGCTGACCTCCGGCGGGCAGTTGAGCCGCAGGCCGATGCCGCTCATGCCGGTGCCAGCCGACACGTACACCCGGGTGAGCGGGGCGTCCACCAGCCCGCGGGCGTACTTCATGCCGTAGCTGCTGGGCAGCACCGGCGGGCCGTACCCGGGGATCGCCACCTGCCCGCCGTGGGTGTGGCCGCTCAGCACCAGGCCGACGCGGCGGTCGGTGAGTCGCTCGGCCAGGTCCGGGTTGTGGCTGACCAAGAGGACGGCATCGTCCACGGTGGCGTCGCCGACGGCGGCGGCCACGTCCGGCTTGCCGGTCCACAGGTCGTCCACCCCGGCCAGCCGCAGCCGGGCGCCGCCCCACCGGAGCCACACCCCGGCGTTGGTCAGCTCCTCGATGCGGGCTTTCTTCATGCCCGCCTGGGTGGCCTTCCGGCCCCGCCAGTTGTCGTGGTTGCCGAGCACCCCGAACACCCCCAGCGGAGCGGCCAGCGGGGCCAGCCGGTCGAACCCGCCGGGGATGTACTTGCCGTCGGCGTGGTGGTAGTCGCCGCCGAGGACGATCAGGTCCGGCTCCAGGGCGAGGGTCGTGCGGACCACCCCGGACACGTCGTCCTGGCTGGTGAACGGGCCGTGGTGGATGTCGGTGACGAGCGCCACCGTCAGCCCGCGGAACGCGGCCGGCAGGTTGGGCACGGCGACCGTCTGTCGGTCGATGTGGAGGTCGGTCGATTCGGCCAGCCCGTACCCGGCGGCCACGACCGGGGCGGCGACCCCGGCGGCGGCCGCGGTGCGGAGGAAGGTGCGGCGGTTCATGGGCCTCGTCGTGGGCGTGTGGGAGTCCGTTCCCGGGCGGACGGGTATGCGGAGAATACCCGTCCGGTGCGAGCCGGGCGAGAGGATTCGGTCCTAGCCCCGAAAACGGGTGCCGACGAACCCGACAGTGCTAACCGGGCTTAACGCCCTTAGCCAGCCGGATCGCTCGCTCGACGGTGGCCCACTGGATGTCCACCGTGTCGGCGACCTCGTGGGCGTAGCCGCCGGCCATGGTCACCACGAACGGGACGCCCCGGGCGGTCAGGGCATCGAACACCAGCCGGTCGCGTTCGGCCAGGCCGGCCTTAGTCACCGCAAGCCGGCCGAGCCGGTCGCCCTCGAACGGGTCGGCCCCGGCCAGGTAGACGGCGAAGTCGGCATCGGCCGCGGCGAGCGCCTGGGCCAGCCCCCACTCGACGGCATCGAGGTACGGGCCGTCCGGGGTGCGGTCCGGCAGTTCCACGTCCAGGTCGCTCACCTCCTTGCGGAGCGGGTAGTTCTTGGCCCCGTGGACGCTGAGCGTGTAGATGCTGTCGTCGTCCCGGCAGATGGCGGCGGTGCCGTTGCCCTGATGCACGTCCAGGTCGATCACCACCGCCCGGCGGACCCGTCCCTCGCGCTGCAGGGTGCGGACGGCGACGACGCTGTCGTTGAACAGGCAGTACCCCTCGCCGTGGCCGCGAAAGGCGTGGTGGGTGCCGCCGGCCAGGTTCACCCCCACGCCGTCGCGCAACGCGGCCCGGGCGGCCTCAACGGTCGCCCCGCTCGACCGCCGGGACCGCTCCACCAGCTCCGGCGACCACGGGAACCCGAGCTTCCGCATCGCCTCCGGCGGCACCCTTCCGGCGGACATGGCGGCGATGTAGGCCGGGTCGTGAGCCAGTGACAGGGCACTGTCACCGGCCGCCGGCGGCTCGGCCAGCTCGCCTGGGGCGAGCAGCCCGGACGCCTCGACGCGGTCGCGGAGCAGCCGGTACTTGGCCATCGGGAAGGTGTGCCCGGCCGGCAGCGGCAGCACGTACCGGTCGGTGTAGAAGACGCGCATGGGGGTGATTGTTCTAGGCGAGCGGCCGGTGTGAGCCGGCCGACCCAGCCACAGACGGGTGGAGTGCTGTTGCCGGGGGCTGGGTCGGCCGGCTCACACCGGCCGCTCGCCTTGGCCGCCCGGGGTGAGCAGCGCCTTCACCGCGTCCAGCGTGTCCGCCTCCGTGGGTTGCTTGTCGTGCCGCCAGCGGAGGATGCGGGGGAACCGCACCGCCACCCCGCTCTTGTGCCGGGTGGACGCCTGGATGCCCTCGAACCCGATCTCCATCACCAGTTGCGGCGTCACCGCCCGCACCGGGCCGAACGTGTCCGTGGTGTTCGTCTTGATGAACCGGTCCACCTGGCTGATCTCGGCGTCGGTCAGCCCGCTGTATGCCTTCGCGATGGGCACCAGCTTGCCGGCGTCCCAGACGGCGAACGTGTGGTCGGTGTACAGCCCGGCCCGCTTGCCGCTGCCCCGCTGGCTGCTCACCAGCACCGCGTCCACCGTCAGCGGGGCGATCTTCCACTTCCACCAGTCCCCCCGCACCCGGCCGACCCGGTACGGCGACGACCGCCGCTTGAGCATGAACCCCTCCACCCCCCGTCGGCGGCTCTCGGTCCGCTTGACGGCGAATTCCTCCCACGAGCTTGCGGAGACGACGGGCGACAACCGGAGGGGCGAGTCACTCAGCTCGGTCGGGGGCGTGGCGTCGTCGGGGAACAGGGCCAGCTGGCGAGCGGCGGGCGTCAGCCCGCTGAGGGGCTGGTGGCTGACTGCAACCACGTCGCGGACCTCGACTGGTCCCTCAGCGGGCTGACGCCCGCCGCTCACCAGGGTCGCTTCGAGCGTAGCCCGCCGCCAGCTCCACTCGCGCTCCCGCACGTCCTGACCCCGGTACTCGAGCAGGTCGTAGGCGAGCAGCACCACCGGCACCTCGGCCAGCAGCTTCTTGCCGACCGCCTTGCGGCCGATCCGCTTCTGGAGGTCGGCGAACGGCCGCACGCCGTCCGGCCCCCAAGGCAAGAGTTCGCCGTCGATCACCGTGCCGTCCGGCAGGGCGTCGGCGGCCGCCGTCACCTCCGGGTAGCGGTCGGTCACCAGCTCCTCGCCCCGGCTCCAGAGGAACGTCTGCCCGGCCCGGCGGACGAGCTGGGAGCGGATGCCGTCCCACTTCCACTCAGCCGCCCACTCCGCCACGTCCCCCAACTCGGCCGGGTCGCCGTCGTGCGGGCTGGCCAGGAAGAACGGGTACGGCTTGCTCGGGTCGGACGCACCGGCGTCGTCGCCGACCAGCCCGGCGAAGAACCCGGCGGTCGGCTGCCAGTCGCCCATCAGCCGCTGGGCGATGGTCGGGGCCGGCCGGCCGGCCGCCTCGGCCAGCGCCCGCACCACCAAGAGCTGCGACACCCCGACCCGGAACTGGCCGGTGATCAGCTTGTTCCAGACGAACCGCCGGCCGGTGCCGAACACGTCCCAGGCGTGCAGGATCACTCGCTTCTGGGTGTCCGGGTCGGCCCCCCGCAACGGCAGGAGGTCGTCTTCCACCCACCGGGCCAGCGGCCGGTCGTCCTCACTGGTCGGCGGCGGTACCAGCAGGGCCATCGTCTCGGCCAGGTCGGCGACCGCGTGGTAGCACTCGTCGAACAGCCAGTCCGGCACGCCCGCGAGTTCGGTCGCCCACTGCCTGAGCAGCTTGGTCGGCACCACCTGCTTGGGCTTGCGGCCGGTCAGAAAGTACACCGCCCATGCGGCGTCGGCCGGGTCGGCGGCCCGGAAGTACCGCACCATCGCGGCCACCTTCTCGGTGGTCTTGGTGGTCTCGTCCAGCTCGGCGAACAGGTCGGCGAAGGCTTTCAACTTTCCGCCTCCTGGGGGGCGCCCGCTGCCGGGTCGGCGGCCTCGTCCTCCCCGCCGCCCTCGCCCTCGAACCGGGTCTGCACCACGCTAGCGTCCACCCCACGGTCCCTCAGATATCGCACCAGGACGGCGGTGTACCCGTGCGTCACCCACACCTTCTCGGCCCCGGTGGCGGCGATGGCGTCCAGCAGGCCGGGCCAGTCGGCGTGATCGCTGACCGGGAACCCGCGGTCCACCGCCTTCCGCCGGCGGGTGCCGCGGACGGTCATCCAGCCGCTGCACACGGCCGCCGACGCCGGGGCGAACTTCTTCACCCACGGCGACCCGTGGGCGGACGGCGGGGCCACCACGATCGCCCCGGCCCACTGCTTCTTCACCCGCTTGCCGCTGGCGTCCGTCACGCCGGCGTACTCGGTCGGCGGCAGCGGGACGCCGGTGTCGCGGTACGCCTCGGTCAGCCGGGCGACGGCCCCGTGGGTGTAGATGGGGCCGACGGACGGGTCGAGCAGGGCGAGGATGCGCTGGGCCTTGCCGAGCGAGTAGCCGTAGACGAGGCTGCACTTGCCGGCGGCGGCGTTGGACCGCCACCAGGCGTTGATGTCGGCCGCGAGGGCGTCCGGGTCCGGCCAGCGGTAGATGGGCAGGCCGAAGGTGGACTCGCTCACAAACCCGTGGCACCGCACCGGCTCGAACGCCTCGCAAGTGGTGTCCCCGCCGCCGGTCTTGTAGTCCCCCGAGACGACCCACACCTCGCCCCGGTGCTCCACCCGCACCTGGGCCGACCCGAGGATGTGCCCGGCCGGGTGGAGCGACACCCGCACCCCGTTGATGGTGACCGGCTGCCCATACGGGGCGGTCTGGATGGTGGCATCCGGCCCGAGCCGCACCCGGGTCACCCGTTCGCCGGGTTCGCTCACCAGGTACGAGTTGCTTCCCCAGCGGAGGTGGTCGGCGTGGGCGTGGGTGACGACGGCCCGGTCCACCGGCCGCCAGGGGTCGATATGGAAGTCGCCGGGCGGGCAGTACAGGCCGCGGTCGGTCAACTCCAGCAGGGCGGGGCGGGACATACCCCATCGGTAGACACAAGCACACCGAAAGGCGAGCCGGGAGCGTAAGCGACCGGAGTGCGACTGTCACCGGCAACCGGCGCATTTCTGTCTGTGGCAGCGTCACTCCGGTCGCTTACGCTCCCGGCTCGCCCAGACCCATAGCTACTCGTCGTACTTCAGCAGGAACAGCGGGTTGATGGCCTTGAAACTGAGCCGGCCGCCGACCTCCGACTCCTCCACCTCGACCTCCGGCCGCAACACGATCCCCTCCCGCTGCACCTTCGGGTTGAGCTGGCTGACCCCGACCGACAGGGCCACCAGCTCGTCAACCGTGTGGTCAAGCACCAGCGGGCCGAGCTGTGGCACCGGGGTCAGCCCGACCCCGAGCAGGGCGGCCAGGGCCGGCTCCCGGTCCACCAGCCGGCCGGTGCCGGTGTCGAGCAGGCTGAACACCCGCACGGCGAGGGCCGGCAGCCCGTACCGGTTCTTCTGCACCCCGGGGCCGATCACCTCGCCCTGCACCGCCGGCCAGACGCCGAGCCGGTCGCGGAGCAGCTTGAGCCGCTCCGGCAGGTCCAGCCGGCGAGCCAGCCGGACGAGCTGGCTCGCCTCGTCCCGCTCGTCCAGCCACAGATTACGGCTGCACACCCCGAACCCGTCGTCGGTCACGAACGCCGTGAACGAGGTGCCATCCAGCTTTTCGGTCAGGTGAAACGTCCGCCCGCGGTGGCGGGCCAGCACCCCTTCGAGCACCTGCACCCGGGTCTCGTCCGTCTTCGGCAGCCATTGCGGGAACGGCCCCCGCACCTTGCCGGTCATCCCGGCGGGCACTGGCGGCTCGTACTTCACCACCCCGAGAGCGGCGGTCACGTCCGTCCCCTCTGCGGTCGGCGTGCCCGGCGGCAGCACAGCCAGCGGGAAGCAGATGCCTTGCGACACCTGCCCGCGGAGCTTGACCGTCTTGATGCGGAACCCGGCCGGCCGGCCGCTATCCGGGTCGGCCGGCTTGAAGCTCGACTTCCGCAGGAACTCGAACTCCGGCCGCTCGGGCAGGAGCGAGTCGATCTCGCAGTAGACGACCGGGTCGCCAGGCCGGAACTCGCCGGCCTTTCCGACCACCCACCAGCCGAGCACCCGCAGCCGCTCGATGGCGTCGGCGCCAGGGATCGGCTCGACCGCGTTCACCACCTGCACGCTGGCCAGCTTCCGCACGGCTGCACCTCACTGGAACCTGGAGCGTAAGCGACGGGGTGGCCTCCCTACCCGAGTGGACAGCCGGTTCACCCAGGAAGTTCACCCCGTCACTTACGTTCCGGGTTCCATGTCGAAATGCCGCGGGCCGCGGGCTTAAGCCCGCGGCCCGCAGTCGGGGTGGCCGGATTTGAACCGACGACTTCCTGCGCCCAAGGCAGGCGCTCTAGCCAAGCTGAGCTACACCCCGGTCGGTGGCATCATAGCCGACCGGACGGACGCCTGGAAGCCCGCCCGGGTTCGGCAATCTTGTTCCCTCCCCCCTTGCGGGGGAGGGTTAGGGTGGGGGGTCACGAGGTCGCCGAGCCGGGACTTGTACCAAGCGGGGTACTTGCTGTGACCCCTCACCCTAACCCTCCCCCGCAAGGGGGGAGGGAACAAAGCGCCCCGCCCGGGTTCACTTGAGCAGCTCGAACGACTTGCGGAACGCTTCCGCCTTCGGTCCGGCCACGAACTCGTTCGACCCGCTCACCACCACCTGGTACAGCCGGTCGTTGGCCACCACCAGCAGGTACCGCAGCCGGGGGCCGGCGGCGCTGTCCACCGTCAGCTCTCGGGCCGGCTGCTTGTCCGGGCCGAAGGTGGCCTCCTTCTCGGCCACCACCTTGCCCCGCGCGCCGATCCCCTTGGCCGCCTCGACCAGCAGCTTGGCCGGGTCGTACTTCTTGGCGGTGATGTCGCTCCAGATGACCAGCCGGCCGCCCTCGGCGTCCTCGTGCTGGGTGACGGTGATGGTCAGCTCACTCCCGGTCTTGACCGGCCGCTTCACCTCCGTCGGCAGGGCCGGGAAGTCGGCGGCGAACTTGCCGGCCGGGGAGGTGAATTTGCCGTTCTCGTAGGTGTTCGCGGCCGGCGGCTGGGCGAGGGCGAGTACCGGCAGCAGGCCGAGGAGGGGGAGGGCGGAACGCATCGGCGACATCCTGGCGGGGTGCGGGGGCCACTGGCCCCACGGTAGCCCCGCCGGCGGCCGGCGGCAACGCCGGTCAGCGGGTCGGCTCGAACGCGGCGAAGAACTCGTCCGACGCCTTCTCCGGGAACGTCTTGGTGGCCCCGGCCACCGTCACCTGGTACAGCCGGGTGCCGACCAGGAACAGCCGGGCGCGGACGGTGTTCTTGCCGGCCTCGATGCGGACCGCCCGGCCGGGGTGCTTCTCCGGCCCCAGGGTCCGCTCCTCCTCAGCCTTCACCTTGCCGTCCTTCCCCTTCAGCCCGTCCCGCACGCCGTCGAGCAGCTTCTCGGCCGGCACCTCGGCGAACGCCGGCGGGTAGTCGGCCACCGTCACCGCGAACACCGCCCCGGACTTCGGGTCGGTGGCCCGGCGGCCGACCACCGGCACCGACTGGCCGGCCCCGACGGCCAGCTTTTTGCTCTCCTCCTCCGGGTCGTCCGGGAACCGCGCCCGGTAGGTGTCGGCCTGCACCCGCACCGGCAGCGGGTCGCCGGCGTGCAGCGGGGCGGCGAGCAGGGCGAGCGCGAGCACGGCGAGCGGGCGACGCATGGCGGCCTCCGGCGGGGCGTGGGGTGATTCGCCGGAAGTGTACGGGGATTTGACGACTGGTTAGGTGGTCCATCGTGGGGACGGCTGCCCGCCCGCATGGACCACCCCGCGCTCGGCTCCCGCCTCGCGGCTAACGCCCGTTCACGCCGCCCGCAGGCCGAACGCCCCGACGATCCGCTCGAAGTCGTCGCTGGTCTCGAACCCGATCACGATCTGGCCCTTCTCCTTGGCCTTCAGCTTGATCTCTACCCTGCACGACAGCCGCTCCCGCAGGGTGTCCTCCAGGCTGATGACGTGCGGCGTCCTCTCCGCCTTCGGGGCCGCCTCCTTCGGCCCGGCCGCCGGCTCGCTGGCCTTGGCCTTGTCCGCCTTGACGAGGGCGTCGAGGGCGGCCACCGACAGGCTCTGCACCACCACCTGCTTGCAATACGCCGACTGCTTGTCCGCCCCGCCCGCGCCCTTCAGGATTTTGGCGTGCCCGAGCGACACCTGCCCGGTGCGGACCGCCTGCTGCACGTCGTCCGGCAGCGACAGCAGGCCGACCAGGTTGGACACGCTCGACCGGTCGATGCCCAGCTTGGCCCCGAGCTGGTCGTGGGTCAGCTTGAACCGGTCCAGGTAGTCCTTGAACCCGTGGGCCTTCTCGATCGGGTTCAGGTCGCTCCGCTGGATGTTCTCGGCGAGGGCGGCCTCGTACACCTGCTGCTCGTCGAACCGGACCACATGCACCGGCACCTCGGCCAGCCCGGCGGCCTGGGCGGCCCGCAGCCGCCGCTCGCCGGCGATGAGCTGGTACCCACCCTCGGCCTGCCGGACCACCAGCGGCTGGAGGATGCCGTGAGCCTTCACGCTGGCGGTGAGCTGCCTCAGCTCGTCGTCGTCGAACCGCTTCCGCGGCTGGTACGGGTTCGGCTTGATCGCCGCGACGGCCACCGCCGCCGGCGGCCCCCCGCCGGCGTCCCCGATCAGCGCGTCCAGCCCCCGCCCGAGCCGTGCCTTCGTCGCGTCCATGCGTCCGGTCCCCCGAGCACGCGGCCTTCCCCCGGCCGCGGAATCGGTGGCCGGCATAGCCGGCACGAACGGTTTCCGGAAGACGAACCGTTCCACGTGGAACGGCCGGCGAGTTGGGGTTGTTCGTTGTCGCCGACCCGCCGTACCATCCCGCCCGCTCGGCCACCGCCTCGGAACCGGTGGCCGGGTACGACCCCGCGAGCGGACCGGAACCCGCGAGCAGGTCGGACGCAGAATGGGCCACGGACTGGCCCGCCGGAGAAGAGGTGTCGACAGCCGGACTCGCCTGCACACGCCGACGCACCCCCACCTGACTCACCCCCGCAGCGATCCCTTCGCACCACCGGTTCGACCGGCCCGCTCCCGTGCGGCCGGTGCCAACTCGAACGACGTGGAGCGCGCACATGGAAGTGAAGCGTGGGCCGATCCTGTTCCGCTGTGACGGCGTCCCCGGGGCGTGGGAGCCGCTGTACCAGTGCCTCACCCTGTCCGCCGCCCTCCAGCGCCGCCGGCGGGGGACGCACTTCCTCAGCTACCTGGAGCCGCTGTCCCTGGCCCAGACCATCCACCGCGGCAACAACGACTGGACGGCGGCCGACACCCCGGTGGGCGGGGACGGCGACCTGAACGCCGTCTGCCGGCTGGTTCGCAAGACGGGTGCCGCGGCTGTGGTGGTGGCGGGCGACGCAAGCCCGGACTACCTGGAGGCGGTGGCCGACACCGGTGCGTCGGTGCTGACGCTGGACGTCGACGGGCAGGTCCGCAACCCGGGTGGCATCGTGGTCAACCCGTTGCTGGCCCCGGGGCGGAAGGCGTACCGCACGTCAGCCGGCACCCACCTGCTGCTCGGCCGGCGGTTCGCCCTGGTGCGGCCGCTGTTCCGCCGGCAGCGGACCATCCGGGCGACTGAGCAGCCGGGACCGTTCCGGGCGCTGGTCGCCTTCGGGGACGACGACCCGGCCGACCAGACCCTGCTGCGGGCCGAGCAACTGCTGGATGTGCCGCAGGTGCAGAAGGTGACCATCGCCTGCCGGACCCACCACCCGCGGTACCACGAGCTGAAGGAGTTCGCCGACGCGAGTAAGAGCCGGGTCGAGGTGGTGACCGAGCCGAAGGAGCTGATGACCCGGCTGGTGCGGGCGCACGTGGCGGTGAGCGGCGGGTGCGGGTGGGGGCTGGAGCTGGCCTGCGTCGGCATCCCGCAGCTGACCCTTCCGGCGACACCGGTCCACACCCTGAACGCCAAGCGGCTGGACGACGAGGGGGCGGCCACCTGCCTCGGGGCGGCGGCCGAGGTGACGGCTGCCCAGCTCGCCGAGGCGGTCGGCATCATCCTGGACGACCCGATGGAGCGGCTGGGCATGAACCGGTGCGGCCGCAACCTGATCGACGGCCGGGGGGGTGACCGGATCGTCAACGGGATGGAGATCGTCCTCCACACGCCGCGGCTCAAGACGCTGGCGGCCGCCCGCCTGGCGGCGTAGTGCCCGTGCGGAGTTGATGGAACCCGGAACGGAAGTGACGGGGTGGCCGGCCCGGGTGAGCGGACTGTGTCCCCACCCGGGCCGGCCACCCCGTCACTTCCGTTCCGGGTTCCAGTTCGACCGGCTACAGTGGGTTTGATGAGCACCACGATGACCCGCGCCGCCGTCGCCGCCGCCCTGGAGGAGATCGCCACCCTGCTCGCCCTGAAGGGCGAGAGCGATTTCCGCACCCGAGCGTACTCCAACGCCGCCCGGCTGATCGACACCCTCGACGGCGACCTCCAGGCGATGCTCGCCGACGGCCGGCTGGCCAGGGTCCGCGGCCTCGGCGACGCCATGGTTCAGAAGGTCGGCGAGCTACTGACCACCGGCCGGCTGGCCTACCTGGACGATCTCCGGGCTAGCATCCCGGCCGGGGTGCGGGAGCTGCTCCGGGTGAACGGCCTCGGGCCGAAGAAGGTGAAGGCACTCCACGACACCCTCGGCATCGACTCGCTGGCCGCCTTGCAGGCCGCGTGCGAAGACGGCCGGGTGGCGGCGGTGAAGGGGTTCGGCGGCAAGACCCAGCAGAAGATCCTCGACGCCGTGCGGTACCTGGCCAGCGCGGCCGACCGGGTGCGGCTGGACAAGGGGCTGCTGGTCGGCGAGTGGCTGCTCGAGCAGGTCCGCGGGCTGCCCGGGGTGGCGCGGGCCGAGTTGGCCGGCGAGGTCCGCCGCCGGTGCGAGACGGTCGGCGAGCTGGTGGTGGTCGCGGCGGTCACCGACTGGGACGCCAGCCTGAACAGCCCGATCCCCGGGTTTGCGCCCGGCCGACTCAACTACGAGTTGGCCGGCAAGCAGGGCGTGATCGCGGCCTGCGTCGTGCCCGCCACCATGGCCGGGTTCGCCGCCGCCTGGCTGCGGGAGACCGGCAGCGACGCCCACCTGGCCCGACTCGCCGCCCGCGGCCCGCTCATCGACGGCCCCGACGAGACAGCGATCTATGACGCCCTGGGGCTGAACTGGGTGCCGCCGGAGTTGCGGGAGGACGCCGGCGAGGTGGAACTGGCCGCCGCCGGCGAGTTGCCCGAGCTGGTCGAGCCGGGCGACGTCCGCGGCGTCTTCCACAACCACACCACCGCCAGTGACGGGGCGAACACCCTGGAGGAGATGGCCCTCGCCGCCAAGGCGCTCGGGTACGAGTTCTTCGGCGTGGCCGACCACTCGCAGTCGCTCCAGGTTGCCAACGGGCTGACCCCGGCCCGGGTGCGGCAGCAGTGGGCCGAGATCGACCGGCTGAACGCCCGGCTCGACGGCGTCCTCATCCTCAAGGGGACCGAATGCGACATCCTGCCGGACGGCTCGCTCGACTTCGACGACGAGCTGCTGGCCGGGTTCGACTACGTCGTCGCCAGTGTGCATACCCACTTCGGGCTGGACGAGGCGGAACAGACGGCCCGGGTCTGCCGGGCGCTGAGCCACCCCCGCGTCACCATGCTCGGCCACCCGTCCGGCCGGCTCCTGCTCCGCCGGGACGCCTACCGCATCGACCTCGACCTGGTGGTGCGGTGCGCCGCCGAACACGGCAAGATGATCGAGATCAACGCCCAGCCGAACCGGCTCGACCTCGACTGGCGGCACTGCAAGCTGGCCCAGTCGCTCGGGGTGCCGCTGGTCATCAACCCGGACGCCCACGACGCCGGCGGGCTGGGGCTGGTGCCGTGGGGGGTGATGGTCGCCCGCCGTGCCGGGCTGACCCGGGCGGACGTGTTCAACACCCGCCCGCTGGCGGCGGTGCTGCGGGAACTGGACCGGCGGCGGGGCCACTGAGCCGTTCCGAACCTCCGCCGCGGCGGCCGCGTCCGTCCCGGCATGGACGACCAATCGCCCGCGGCGTTCCTCGTGTTCGGCGACCTGCACGGGCGGGTGCTGCCGGCCTTCCGCTTCGCCTCGTACTGGTCCCGGCGGCACCGCCGCCCGGCGCAGGGGCTGCTCCAGGTCGGCGACCTGGGGTACTTCCCGGACCCGGCGACGATTGACAAGGCCACGCTGCGGCATGCAAAGGACGACCCGCTCGAACTCGGCACCCTCGACATCGTGTCGCCGAACCGGCTCGCGGACGCCGTGTTCGAGGGCGACCCGCACGCCCCGCCCGGGCTGTGGTTCACGGCCGGCAACCACGAGGACTTCGCCGTGATGGAACGGCTGGCTGATAACGGGCGGGAACCGGAGTTCACAGTCGACGCCTACGTCCGGGTGCGGGGCATCAAGGACGGGCGGGTGAAACGCTTCGGGTGCGGGCTGTCGGTCGGGGCGGTGTGGGGCGTGGATGGCGACGGACCCCACGGCCGGAAGAACCTGCCGCCCCGGGGGTACATCCGGGAGGCCGCAGTGTCGCGGCTCGTCGGACAGGAGTTCGACGTGCTGCTGACGCACGACGCTCCGGCGGACGCCAAGCGGGCGGGGTACGGGAGCGAATACTTGCGGGCGCTCATCGGGCTGCGGCAGCCGGCGTTCGCGTTCTTCGGGCACTACAAGGGCGACGGCGGGCGGGTGGACCGAGACTTCGGCCAGACGGCCGTGTACCACCTGGCCGGGTTCGAGTTGCGGACCCGCTCCGGCCAGCCCGAGCCAGGCAGTGTCGGCGTCCTCGAACGGGCGGGCCGCGGCTGGTCGTTCGCTCTAGTGTCCGACGAGGAGTTGGCGCCGTTCACCCGACACAACTGGAAGTGGGTGTGATCTACGGGCCGCACGCCCAGGCGTTCCCGTCAGCCCGCCCGATACTTCGGGTTCGCGTCCAGATACGCCGCCACCCGGTCGGTGCGGGTGACGGCGTCGGCGAAGAACTCGACCGCTTGTATCAGCCGGTCGTCCGGCTCGGCGCACGAGAACCGCAGGAACCCGGCCCCGGCCGGGCCGAAGCACTCGCCGCCCAGGCACGCCACCCCCCGCCGGTCGTCCGCCCCCTCCAGCAGGTACATAGCCAGCCCGTGCGACCGGATGCCCAGCCGATCGCAGATCGTGGCCACGTTCGGGAACACGTAGAAGGTGCCGGCGGGCATTAGCACCGTCACGCCCTCGACCTTCCGCAACGCGTCCACCAGCAGCTCGACCTTCCGGCGGAACTGCCGCATCGCCTCGTCCCGCTCGGCGGCATCGTGCCCGAGGGCGGCCTTGCCGGCGAGCTGCACGAACGGCGGGGCACAGCTCAGGCTGGTATTGATCATCTTGCCGAGCAGTTGGGCGGCCGCCGGCGACGTCACCGCGTAACCGCACCGCCAGCCGCTCATGCTGTACGACTTGCTGAACGTGTACGCCCCGACGCACCGGTCGAGCATCCCCGGCTCGGCCAGGATCGACTCGTGCCGGCCCTCCCAGACCATGTGGCAGTACGGCTCGTCGCTGAACACCCACGCGTCCCGGTCGCGGACCAGGCCAGCGATGGCCCTCAAATCGTCGCGGGTGGCGACGCCGCCGGTCGGGTTGTGCGGCGAGTTCAGGAACACCGCCCGCGGCCGCTTGGCCGTGGCGAGGAACCGCTCGACCGCCGCCGGCTCCGGGCGGAAGCCGGCCGCCTGGGTAAGCGGAGCGGTGTGCATCATCGCCCCTCGCCGGGCGATGTTCGGGGCGTAGGTCGGGAACGCCGGCTCGAACACGAGCACGTCGTCGCCGGGGTCGAGCACCAGCTCGCAGAAGAACTGCTCGAACGGCTTGGCCCCGGGGGCGACCACCACGTTGTCCGCCGTCGCCGGGACGCCGAACTCGCGGTTCACCGTGGCCGCGATCGTCTCCCGGAACTCGGCCAGCCCGAGGCTGGGGGCGTACCGGGTGTGGCCGGCGTCGATGGCCGCCTTGCCGGCGGCGACCGCGGACTTGGTGGACGCGAACGGGCTGTCGCCGATCTGGAGGGCGATCACGTCCTTGCCGGCGGCCTGGAGCCGGCGGGCGACGGCCAGAACGTCGAACGCGGTTTCGGTGGTGAGCGACCGGGCGAACTGCGAGACGGTGGGGCTGGTCATGGGCCGGCCGGGCGAGGGGGGCGGGTCAAGAGGTACCCCCATCGTAGGAAGCCGGCGGCCGGCTAGACCAAGAGCGCCCGGACAGTCGTGACGTGGCCGGTGGTCAGGTTCGGGATGTAAATCTGGATTGCCCCGCCCATGAACGTCGGCGGGTTGTGGGTCGGCGACTTCCAGGCGTGCCGCACCAGCGTCTTGCCGCCGGCGGTGGTCTTGTGCCGCATCCGCCGCCGCTCGCCCGCCTCGCCGAGCGACTCCAGCATCCGCTGGCAGGCCCCGGCGAACCCGTACACCGGCTGCGTCAGCCGGATGCGTTCGACCTTGGCCAGGCCGGCTTGCAACAGGCCGAGGGCGTTCCAGTTGAGCATGACGGCGAACGCCTCGCGGGCGTAGTCGAGCACCGGCAGCTCGGCCGCGGCGGCCGCCGCCAGGTGGCCGTCCAGCCCCGGGTCCGGGTGCCCGGGCAGCGACAGCACGCTCGCCCACCACGGGCTGATGCCCCCGCCCGGCCGGGTCGGCATCACCCCGTAGCCGGTGAACTTGTACAGCTCGTGGCCGGCCGGCAGAAGCGTCCGCCGGGCCGCCTTGCCGACGAAGGTGGCGTGGATGCCGGCCGACCGCGCCGGGTCGCCCGGGTGGACGTGGAGGAACGACAGCACCTCGTTCAGCACCGGCATGGGCGGCTCCGCACGGACACTCACCGGGTAAGAGCGGGCAGGATCGGCCGGACCGGATAGCCGTTCCCGGCCTCACCCCTGCGGCCGCGAGGACAGCCGCCACAGGGCGAACAGCACGAAGGCGTCGCCGAGCAGGTGGAACGGCACCACCCAGACGGGTTCCGGGGCTTCGACGAACCCGGCCCCGGCCAACCGCCCGGCGGCGTCGGCCGGCAGCCGCAACCGCAGCTCGGCGGCGAGGGCGGCCCACTGCTTGAGGATGTAGAGCAGCCCGAGCAGGTGGGTCCAGGCGAACAGGGCAAACCCGACGGCCAGCAGCCGCAGGGCCGGCCGGTCGGCCCGAAGCCGGGGGACGAGCACGACCGCCCCGACCACGGCCGCGGCCACGACGAGGTAGAAGCACCAGGCGGCGTGCAGGTGCTCCCAGCACCGGCCGGCGGCGGACAGCAGGAACGAGGCGTCCATCCGGTCATGGTAGCCGTCAGCCGACGGGCACACCGAGCGCGGCCCAGAACACCGGCTCGTGCATCACCCGCACCCCGTACTTGCGGGCGGTCCGGGCCTTTCCGGACTCCGTGTGCGGGTCGGCGACGACGAGCACGTCCAGCTTCTTGGTGACGCTGTCAGCGACGATCAGACCGCGATCAGCGGCCAACTCGGCGGCCAGGTGGCGGGTGATGTGCCGACCGCCGACGGTGCAGCGGCACTCGCCGGTGAAGCAGACCCGCTTGCCGGACCAATCGGTCGGCGGAAGAGATTCCACCGGCGCAGCAGGCTCGGGCCGCAACTTGGCCGCGGCGTCCGTCAGTCTGCGGTCCAGTTCGGCCGGGTCGGCGCCGAGCAGCCGCGCGACCGCGATCAGGTCACGCCGCTCCACATCCGTCACCACACCGTCGGACAAGGCGGCCGCGGCCAACCCGCGGAGGTAGTCGTCACGCAGCCGCCGGATGTGGGCCGGGGCTAGCCCCCAGCGGGTCGCCAGTTCGAGCAGCGCCTGCCCCTCGGCGTCGGACACCAGCCGGTCCTCTAGCACACGATCGAGCAGAGCCGTGTACGCTAGCCCAGCCGTGTCGTCGGGTTCGACACCGGCAGTTGGCTGGGCACGGTCGAGCAGTCGGGCGAGGTAGCCAGGGGTGGAAGCCTGCTGGCTTTTGGCCGCCCGCGAGCGTGGCGGCACAGTGCCAGGCGGGACGACAGGCCACCGGACCGGGTCGGCGGTAGTCAGTCGAGCGGTGAACGCCGGCGGGGCGTCTGCCAGCAGACGGGTCAGGAGTAGTGCCGTCGCCCTGGCATCGGCTAGCGCCCGGTGCTGGCCATCAAACGGCACGCCGTAATCGGCGCACACCTCGGGCAGACGGCCGCCGCCGGCGAGCCGCATGGTGCATACGGTTTCGACGTCCGGGAGCGTGTGCCCGAGGCGGCCGAACTCGGCTTCCAGAAAGGTCTGGTCGAAGCGGATGTTGTGCCCGGCGAACGCGACACACCCATCCAGTGCCTCGACAATCGCTGGGGCCACACAGCCAAACGGCGGGGCGTCGGCGAGGTCGGTGGCCGTCAGCCCGTGGGCGTGACTCGCACCCACATCCCGGCCCGGGCGGACAAGAGTGTCAAACTCGCGGACGACGCGGCCGTCCAGGCGGACGACAACGACTGCCACCTCGACGACCCGGTCGAGCCGTGGACTGAAACCGGTCGTCTCGACATCGACCACACCGATCAGCGACATCCGGTAGCCCCCATGGCGAGAGGCTAGCTTAGCTCACAGTCCGACACGACGGGCCGTTACTGCTTCGCCCCGATCGCCTTGGCCAGCGGGGTGAGCACGGTCGGCACCACCAGGTCGGCCACCAGCTCGTCCAGCAGCCGCCGCTGGTTGCGGTAGCTGTCCCCGAACGTCTTGAACGGCTGTTTGCCCCAGAACTGGCGGACGGTGAAGTAGACACTGATCGGGGCGTCCGAGTAGTTGCCGGTCCGCACCTGATAGGCGGTGGTCCGGGTCTCGACGCTCAGCCGGGCCTGGAGCTGGCACCCCTCGTCCAGCCCCAGGGTCAGGCTCGGCTGGTAGTGCAGCACCCGCCCGGCCGGCAGCTTGACCAGCGGCTCGAACGCCCCGCCGGCGGCCAGTGCCTCGGCCACCACCTCGTCGTGGTTGCCGGCGTACTGGAAGTCGAAGTAGTACAGCACGTCGAGCAGGTCGGCGTCGATGCCGCCCAGCCCGAGGTGGTACGGGGCCATCTCCAGCACCCGCTCGTTCTGCTGGTCGGCGTCGGCAACGTCCGGCGGGTTCAGGAACCCGCTGCACACCCGCCGGCTGTCGAGCGTCAGCCAGCGGTAGCTGCCGGCCTCCCGGTCCTCCTCCAGGCAGAACTCCGGCCCGTCCCGCTTCTCGAACTCGGTCATGGTCGGGTACTGCTTCCGCACCGCCTCGAAGAAGTGGAGTACCGTCTCCCGGCTGGTCGGGAGGTCAGTCTTGGCCGCCAGGTACAGGTTCACCCCGAAGTCGTCGCAGGCCAGGCCGAACGGGTTCACGGGCGGGGTCCTTTCGTCAGGGTCCGCCGGCGGCGGGCGGGGCCGCGCAGGCAGGGACGGTTGCGGGCCGGACGGCCGGCCGACGGGCTGCGGAGAGGGGTAGCTGCCTATTGTTCGGAGGCGCGGGGCGAAGTGCAAGGTTCGGAGGGCTGGGAAAGGCGAGCCGGGAGTGTGAGCGACCGGAGTGCGGCTGTCACCCGCGAGCAACACTGCGGTTGCCGGTGGCAGTCTTACTCCGGTCGCTCACGCTCCCGGCTCGCCTAACACACAAGGACTTACGCCACCTTCAGCAGTTTGCCGGCCGGCGTCGGCAGCCGCAACTCGGCCTTGTCCAACCACTTGCCGGCGTCCGGAGCGCCCTGCCATTGCTGGAGGCGGATGACCTCGACTGCGTCCTTCTCCTCCTCGTCCAGCAGCTCGGCGAACGCCTCGGCGTACCCGGCCCGGACCTGGGTAGAGGAGCGGCCGACGAACAGGAGGGCCTCCTGACCGTTCAGCACGGCCAACGCCCGCCAGCCCTGCGCCTTGGATTCGGTTTGGACGAGCATCGCTGACCCCTTCCGTGGGTGATGGTGTGAGTCGCGTCCTGGCGACCAGCACAGCATCGCCGACGAGGTGGGGAAGGTCAACGAAAAAGTGCGAGCCAGCCGAAGAATCGCTAAAGTCGTCGCAACCCGTTGCCGACGGCTAGCGTGCCCGGTAAACAATCCGGCCTCGGGTCAGGTCATAGGGACTGATCTCCACCTTCACCCGGTCGCCCGGGATGATGCGGATGAAGTGTTTCCGCATCTTGCCGGCGACGTGGGCGATGACCTCCCCGCCGATGTCCAGCTCCACCCGGAACTGGGTGTTGGCCAGGGCTTCTTTCACCCGCCCTTCGACCTCGATGGCTTCCTCTTTGGCCATGACCTGACCATACCCGGAGTGGACCCGAAACGGACACAAATGCCCGGCCGGGTCAGAGCACCCGGGCATGGGCGTTGGATCAGTCGCCGCGATTATAGGCCGGCCGTCCGGCCGGCACAACGGGCCGGGTTAGTAGCGATCGCCGCCACCGCCGTAGCCCCCGCCGCCGTACCCGCCGCTGCTGCCACCACCGCCACCATACCCCCCACGGCCGCCCCCACCGCCGCCGCCATAGCCGCCCCCACCGCCGCCGTACCCACCACGGCCACGACCCCCGCCGCCGCCGCCGTACCCGCCGCCACCTCCACCGCCTTCCCGCGGCTTGGCGATGTTGACCGTCAGCGGCCGGCCGTTGTAGTTCATGTTGTTGAGGGCTTCGATGGCCGCGTTGGCCTCGGCCTCGCTGTTCATCTCGACGAACCCGAACCCGCGGGACCGGCCGGTCTCCCGGTCGCTGATCACCTGGGTCTTGCCCACCTGCCCGTACTGCGCGAACAGCTGGTACAGGTCGTCGCCCGTGGTCTGCCAGGGCAGGTTGCCGACGTAGATGTTGATCGCCATGTGTGCGAGCCTGGACCCGGGCCGTCGCCACGGCCGACCGCCGGGGCGGGGCCGCGGCGCACGATCGCCGCCGGACCACCCCACCCCGCCACGACCGTGGCACCCCGCGAGGGGCGTAGTGCGAGTGGCCGCATCCTAAACGGGAGTCAAGCCCACGCCAACGGATTTTTCGAGAAATCCGCGCGAGCGGTTGCGCGGTCGGAGAAGTGGGGCGGCGGGGCAAACCCCGCCGCCGGAGCCGCGGGCGTCAGCCGACCACCGCCAGCACGTCGTCCTCGGTCATCACCAGGTACTCCTTGCCGTCCAGCGTCACCTCGCTGCCGGCGTAGCTGGTGAACAGCACCCGGTCGCCCGGCTTCACCTGGAAGGCGGCCCGCTTGCCGCTGTCCAGCAGCTTGCCCTCGCCGACGGACAGGATTTTCCCCTGCTTCGGCTTCTCCTTGGCGGTGTCCGGCAGCAGGATGCCGCCGGCCGTCTTCTCGTCGGCCTCCAGGCGCTCGACTACGATCTTGTCGTTCAGCGGGACGATCGGCATGGGTCCATCTCGTTAGGGGTCGGTCGGGGCTGGGGCGTCCGGCCCGGCCGGCGGCACCCCGTAGCTCTTGCGGAGGGCCTGGTCCAGGGAGTGCAGCACCAGCCCCTTGGACAGCGGCTTGGGCAACACTGTATGGACCTGGGCCAGGAACGCCTGCCGGAGCACGTCGCGGGTGGCGTCGGCCGTCATCAGGATGGCCGGCAGCACCTCCCGCACCAGCCGGGCCTGCTGGTACGCCTCCAGCCCGGTCATCCCGGGCATGTGCAGGTCGAAGAACACCAGATGCACCAGCTCCACCCGCACAATCTCGACCGCCTCCTCGCCGGTGCCGGCCTGGATGGTGGTGAACCCCCGGGCGGCCAGCAAGCCGGCCAGGGTGTCCCGGCCGGTGCGGTCGTCGTCGGCGATCAAAATCGAGTACGGCGGGCCGGGCGGTGCCGCGGCGGCCGGTGGGGTGTTCAGTGTCACCAGTCCGCCCCCTCCCCGGAGCGGCGCGGCCCGGAGCCGACCGCCACGGCCAGGCTCCGCGAGATGGCCGTAGCAAACCGGGTGCCGGCACAACCGGCACCCCCACCCTAGCACCTAAGATCGTACCGCAGCGGCGGTTCGGCCGGGAAGAGGATTTTCGCCCACCGCCCCCGGCTGTCGTGGGAGCAGGCGGCGGGTGTCATGCTGGCAGCTACCGCCTTTTCAGCCGGTCGGGGTGCCAGTCGGCGTCAGTCAGCCCGCTCGGCACCTTCAGCCGGTCGAAGCTGTAGTACTCGACCTCCCGGTCGTTCGGCTCCTTGGCAACCACCAGCACCGGCAGCCGGTAGCCGGGCGACTCCGGCTTCACATCGAAGAACACCTGGCGGGTGCCGCCTTTGGGCAGCAGCGGGTCTTCCCCAGGGCCGAACGTCCCCTCGACCCCGTCGAGCGGGTACGGGTACTCCGGCCGGCTGACACCCTTCAAGAGCTTGGCCCGCATCACGTCGCCGACCGCCACCTGCTTTCGCAGCCCGCTAATGACCCGGCCGAACCCGGCCTCCGTCACCTTGTACCGGCTCTTGGCGGTGGCCTGCTTGTCGTGCGGGTCCAACTCGGTCTTGAACCCGGCCCCGACGAGGGCGTTGTCCCCCTTGCCGGTGATCACGTGCATCTTGTCCCCGAACCGGCCCTGAACGTACAGCACCTCACGCCCCTCGCCGGGGCCGGCGAGCACCCGCATGTAGACCGAGTGCGGCGACTGGCGGTAGCGGTACAGCACCTCGTTCTGCGGGATGACTCGGCCGTTGGCCACCTCCCGCTTGACCAGCCGGGCCTCGAAGTCGGGCACCGTCGCCCACCGGGCGGCGGCGGCGTCCACCAGCGCACGGACGGCGTCCGCGTCCGCCGCCGGCGACCCCGTGGCGTGGGTGCCGGTCGGCGGGGAGGCCGGGGCCGGCTCGGGCGGCTTGGCCGGCCCCTCGCGGCGTTCCTCTCGCCGGTCCTGGCGGCGCTTCTGTCGCTCCTGCCGGCGGCTGTCGTCGGCGTCTGAGCCCTCGCTATACGACGTCGGCTGGGCGGTCGGGTCGGGCAGGCCGGGGGTGTCACTCACCGCCGGCAGTGGCGGCGGGGTCGGTGCGAGCGGGGGCGGGCTGGGCGGGGTGGGCACCGGCACCATCGGGGCCGGGTCGGGCAGGGCGGTCGGCCGCGGCGGCTGCTGGCGGGCGTGGGGCCGGGTGCAGCCGGCGGCGACGACGGCGAGCAGCATCAGCCGGCAGACGGGCATGGCGGGACCTCCGGGCACCCGACCATAGCCCGCCCGCGGCCCGGCCGCAACCCCGGCCGGTTGCGTCGCCGACCGGGGCCGAGTACCTTGTGAACACTCGATCGAGGCTGCAGCCATGTCCGAGCCGCTGGACCCGCCCCCGCCGCCGGCCGTGGCCCGCCGGCTGCCGGACGACGAGGGCGACGACCGCCCCCGCCGCCGGCCGCCGCTGGTCCGCCGCAAGCCGGAGGGGGTGCTGCCCCGGGGGCTGGTACGGAAGACCAGTTTCACCGTCATCGCCCTCTCCATGCTCGGGGCGGCGGTCATCTGCATCCTGGCCATCTGGGACTACGCCCAGAAGGACGTGGCCTGGAAGGCGGTCAGCACCCTGGGGGTGATCGGGCTGTTCATGCTGGCGTTCACCGTGCTCAACGAGTTGTTCGCCCCGAACGAGCCGGCCGGGCGGGACTGACCGATGGACGACGCCACCCGGACGGCCGGCCCGGTGGACGCCGACGGCACCCGCACCCTCGCCCCGGCCGACCTGCTCACCCTCACCCGGGCGGCCGACCGGCCGCCCCCGCCGGCCGACGGGTTCCGGCTGGCCGCCGGCGTGCTGCTCGGCGGCCGGTACCAGGTGGTGGCCCCGCTCGGCCGCGGCGGCATGGGCGAGGTGTACCGGGCGGACGACCTGCACCTCGGCGTCGCCGTCGCCCTCAAGTTCCTGCCGGCGGTGGCGGCCGGCGACCCGGCCCGGTTGGACCGGCTCCGCAAGGAGGTGGCGGCCGCCCGGCAGGTGAGCCACCCGCACGTCTGCCGGGTGTTCGACATCGGCGAGGCCGACGGACACACCTTCCTGAGCATGGAGTTCATCCCCGGGGACGACCTGGCCGGGGTGCTCCGGCGGGCCGGCCGGCTGCGGCCGGACGTGGCCTGCGACCTCGGCCGGCAGATCGCCCTCGGCCTGCAAGCGGTCCACGACGAGGGCTTGGTCCACCGCGACCTGAAGCCGGCCAACGTGATGGTGGACGGCCGCGGCCGGGCCAGGCTGACCGACTTCGGGCTGGCCGCCGCCGGCGAAACTGTGACCGGGGCGGACACCTTCGCTGGCACCCCGGCCTACCAGGCCCCAGAACAGTTGGCCGGCGGCCCGATCACCGAGCGGACGGACGTGTACGCCCTGGGGGTGCTGCTGTACGAGCTGCTGACCGGCCGCCGGCCGTTCGGTGCGACCAAGCGGGCCGAGCTGCTGCGGCAACAGCAGGAGGCGCAACCGGCGAAGCCGTCCGAACTCGTGCCGGGCGTGTCGCCGGAGGTGGACCGGATCGTTCTGAAGTGCCTGGCGTTCGCCCCGACGGACCGGCCGGCGTCGGCCTACGAGGTGTGGCGGGCACTCCCTGGGGACGCGGCCTTGAATGCGGCCCTGGCAGCGGGACAGACGCCGACCGCCGAGGCGGTGGCTGATGCCGGCGGCGAGGGCCGGTTGAGCCGGCGGGTGGCGCTGCTGCTGGCGGGGTGGGTGCTGGTGGCGGTCGGCCTTTGCACACTACTCAAGGACCGGCAATCGCTCATCCGCAACACCCCCGTCCGGCCGCCGGCCGAACTCCATCAGGCGGCCCACGACCACCTGCGGCGGTTCGGCCCAGCCGACCACGTCGCGGACACCTACGGCCTACTTTACGACGACCTGGAACAGTGGACGTGGTGGATGCGGCACGTCCGTACGGCCGACCGGCTTGACGCCCTGCGGTCCGGCCGGCCCACCCCGATCCGCTACCTATACCGGGAAAACCCGGTGCCCATGCAGCCGCCGATGCGGTCGCGGTCGGCGGCGATCATCTCATCGTCCGAGCCGCCGCTCGGGCTGCCCGGGTCTTCGCTGGTGTTGGTGGACGGCCTCGGGCGATTGCTGGTCGTCGAGCGGGCCGTGCCACTAGGGCACACGCCGGTCGGCGGCGAGCCGGACTGGCGACCGCTGTTCGCCGCCGCCGGACTGGACCCGGCCGACTTTCGGCCCACCAAACCGAACTGGAACTGGCTGGTGCCGCACGACCGCCACGCCGCCTGGGTCGGCGTGTTCCCTGTGCGGCCGGACGTGACGCTGACGGTGGAGGCGGCGGCCGACCGGGGCGAGGTGGTCGGGTTCCGGCAAGTCGGCCCGTGGACCCGGCCGGAGGAGCCGGAATCGGCCACGCGCGGCCGCACCGACCCCGTCCGCACATGGATGTGGGCCTTCGTGCTGCCGGCCGTTGTCGGCAGCGTCGGGGTGGTGCTGACGATCGGAAACCTGCGTGCCGGCCGGGCCGATGTGCGGGGGGCGATCCGACTGCTGATCGGGTTCGGGGTCGCCCACATGACCCTCATGTTGGCATGGCTCCGCCCGGTCGCGGGGTCGGACCTCTACGCCCAGGTCTACGGGTCGGCCGGCCGGGTGCTGCTGAACGCCCTGCTGATGGCCGTCACCTACCTGGCCCTGGAACCATTCGTCCGCCGCCGCTGGCCGGGCCGGCTGATCGGCTGGCAGCGGTTGCTAGCCGGCCGCCTGCTTGATCCGCGGGTCGGTCGGGACGTGTTGCTCGGCGTGGCGACCGGGGCCACGATGTGCGTCCTGGTCTGGGGGACGAAAGCGATCCGCTGGCCGGGGCTGCCACCGGAGTCGCCCAACCCGGACACGTTCGCGGCCGCCTACCCGGGGCCGGAGCTGCTCTCGTTTCTCTTGGCCTCCGTGGACGGCACTCTCACCATCCTGTTTCTTGCCTTTTGCTCGCGCACACACTCCGCACTCCCTGGCTGTGGGGGCCGGTCCTCCTAGCAATCACCACGGCCACGTTCGTCGCCAACCCGTCCACCAACCCCGAGGTGTCCGTGCCGGCCGGGGCGTTCGGGGCGGCGATCGGGTTGACCCTGCTGGTCCGGTTCGGCCTGCTGGCCGGCGTCGCCATGTTCTTCACGACGCTTGGACTGGTCAACATGCCAATCACCTATGACCTGCGGCCGTGGTACGCAACCGCCTCCGTCGTGGGCTTGGCGGCCTTCACCCTGCCTACTGCCTTCGGCCTAGTCATCTCCGTCGGCGGCTGGCGGAACCTCGTCCGCCCGGCCACCGCCCCCTGACCGTCTCTGGTCCCCTCCCCCCTTGCGGGGGAGGGTTAGGGTG
>JAESGM010000492.1_pt1 | contig 28976 bp, 29 predicted proteins | sample 9269721 | NCBI WGS metagenome assembly JAESGM01 (sample SAMN15720920, study PRJNA650825) | algae metagenome | isolation source: Komarekiella atlantica HA4396-MV6 and co-occurring heterotrophs from... | place: USA: Theobald House, Kauai, HI | collected 2009-07-29 | reverse complement strand
ATGCGCAGTTCGAGACCCGACTCCCTGGTCGCCATGTCGATGTCGAGCAGGCGCGAGCCGGCCGCCGCCCGCACGATGCCGGGGCGCTGCCATGCGATGCCCGTCAGGGCGGTGATGTCGAGCAGCAGGCCGCCCTGCAGCGGCACGGCCTGCCCGTAATTGCCGGTGCCCGCCGCGCGCACGGTCAGCGGGATGCGCAGTTTCGCGCAAGCCGAGGCGATGCGGACAACCTCGGACTCGTCGCGCGGGCAGGCGATGATGTCGGCGGATTTGCCGGCGAGTTCGACGTTCAGAACCGGCGAATACCAGAAAAAGTCGCGCGAGCGCTTACGGACGATTTGGGGCTCGTCGATGAGCTGGATGCCGGCGAGGAGCGCCTTCAGCGCCGCGATGTCGTAATCGTAACGCCGCATTTCAGCTAAAATCTCCTCTGCAAGCGACTGCGCCTGTTCGAAGGCGCCAAGATTGTCCCCATCGCCGTTCCCTTAAGCAACCGACATTGCGTCTGGCCTACCATTGCCTTATATCAATATGGATATGACGACGATGCGCGAACGAAACCCGTCGAGAGCCGTCTTCCTCGGCTCGAGCCTGAAGGACATACGCGACTTCCCGGACGAGGCAAGGCAGACGGCGGGCTACCAAATCCGGCTGGTTCAGCAGGGTGACGAGCCCACGGACTGGAAGCCCTTGAAAACGGTCGGGCCAGGTGCCCGCGATATCCGGATCGTCGACGAGGCCGGCGCATTCCGGATCGTTTATGTGGTTGATGCGCCAAAATGGCTCTATGTCCTCCATGCATTCAAGAAGACGACGCAGGCCACGTCCCAGAAGGACATCGACTTTGTCAGAAGCCGATACAGGACGATCGATTGGAGCAAATGATGGAACAGGACAGCTTCGCTAATGTCTGGGAAGCGCTCAGCGAAACGCCCGAGGAAGCGCAGAGCATGACGGCGCGCTCCGACCTGATGACGGCAATTCGCAACCGGGTGAAAAGGTGGAACGTCACGCAGGCGGTCGCCGCCAACCGGCTGGACATCACGCAGCCACGTCTCAACGATCTGCTGCAGGGCAAGATCGCCAAATTCAATCTCGAAGCGCTGATGACAATCGCCTCACGCGCCGAACTGGTCGTCGAAGTGACGGTCCGTGAGGGGAAGCGCGCTGCAGCTTGATCCGTTTCCGGCAGCCGCCCGCAGCTCGGATGTGGTTGCGGCGACTTCGAGTTTCGGACAGGCGCGATTTCGAGTGTTGGCCTCAATTCTCCCGCTTCAGCGCGCTTTCGTGCCAGCGCCGCAGCAGCAGATGCGAAATCCAGCTCGTCGCCAGGAAGATCGCTATCCCCGAGAGCGAGATCATGATCAACGCAGCAAACACGCGCGGGATCTTGAGCTGATAGCCGGCCTCCAGAATGCGGTAGGCCAGTCCCGAGGCGCTGCCGCCGGTGCCGGCGACGAATTCGGCGACGACAGCGCCGATCAGCGCCAGACCGCCGGAAATCTTCAGCCCGGCCAGGAAATAGGGCAAAGCGGCCGGGAGCTTGAGGTAGCGCATGGTCTGCCAGCGGGTGGCGCCGTAGAGCTGGAACAGGTTGATCAGGTTATGGTCGGCGGAGTTCAGGCCGAGGATGGTGTTGGACAGGATCGGGAAGAAGGCGACGATCCAGGCGCAGATCAGCAGCGACAGGTTGATGTCGCCGGCCCAGATGATGATCAGCGGCGCGATCGCCACGATCGGCGTGACCTGCAGGATCACCGCATAGGGCAAAAGCGACATCTCCAGCCATTTCGACTGGGTGAACAGCACGGCGAGCGTGACGCCGACGACGACGGCGGCCGCCAGCGCCATGAAGGTGATCTTGAGCGTGATCCAGAGCGAGCCAGACAACGTGCCCCAGTCGGCGACCAGCGTCTGGCCGATCAGGATCGGTCCAGGCAGAATGTAGGGCGGGATCGCATTCCACCGGACGGCCAACTCCCAAAGTCCGAGCGCCAGCACGCCGATGACGAGCGGCGCGAGAATGCGCGGCCAAGCCGAGGCGGGAAGCCCGAGCACGCGCGGCTCGGTCGCGAAGACGGGGCGCGCCTCGGCGTCGGTGCCGCCGGAATGCGACGGCAGGAGGGTTTCGATCGACGGCGCGCTCACGATCCGATCGCCTCCTTGAGCTTGCCGGAGACGACGCGGCAGAGATGGGCGTATTCCGGCGAGGTGCGGAAGAGTTCGTCGCGCGGATAGGGCGCGTCGACGTCGAGATCGGCCATGACGCGGCCGGGCCGCGCCGCCATCACGACGATGCGCTTGGAGAGATAGACCGATTCGAACACCGAATGCGTCACGAAGACGGCGGTGAACTTCTCCTTCCACCACAGTTCCAGCAGATCGTCGTTGAGGCGGTGGCGGGTGATCTCGTCCAGCGCCGCGAAGGGCTCGTCCATCAGCAGGATTTTGGGCTTGAGCACGAGCCCGCGCGCGATCGAGACGCGCATCTTCATGCCGCCGGACAGCTCGCGCGGATAGGAGCCCTCGAAGCCCTTCAGCCCGACCAGCGCCAGCATCTGCGCGGCACGGTCTTGCGCCTCGCTTTTGCGGATACCTTTGAGCGTCAGCGGCATCATGACGTTGGCCAGCGCCGTCGCCCACGGCATCAGCGTCGGGTCCTGAAAAACGAAGCCGAGATCGCGCTCGGGCGCGCCGCCGGCGTCATGGCCGGTCGTCGGCCAGTCGATCGCGCCGGCCGACGGCGCGCCGAGCCCCGCGATCATGCGCAGCAGCGTCGACTTCCCGCAGCCCGAGGGGCCGAGCAGGCTGACGAATTCGCCGGTGCCGAGATCGAGGTTCACGTCGCGTACGGCCAGCGTGCCGTTGGCGAACTGCTTGGAGACGCCGCGGACCCGGACCAGCGGCCGGCCGGAGCCGGCGGCGTGCTCCTTGGTGGGTGTGCTCAGAGAGGCCGTGTCCAAAGCCTGATGATCCGTTCTGCGATGGAACCACACCAAACTCGACGTCATCCCGGGCTTGCCCCGGGATCCATCATAGAGTGCCGTCGATCCCCTATGATGGATCCCGGAGCTGCGCCGCTACGCGGCTTGTCCGGGATGACGAAGACGTTTGGACGAGAAGGGGGGCCCCTAGGCCTTGCCGACGCCCTTGTTGATGAACTCCAGGCTGTAGGCCTTCTTCAGGTCGATGCCGGCCGGGAAGACGCCAGCCTCCGTCATCGTCTTGTAGAAGCTGGCCCAGCGCGCATCGGTCATCGCGCCGACGCCCAGCGTCAGCGCGTCGCCCGAGAGCACGATGCCCTTCTCGCTCATCACCTTGACGGCGTAGTCGATCTTCTCCTGATCCATGTCGGGATTGTCCTTCAGGATCTGGGCGTTGGCGGCGGCGTTGGCCGGCCCGCCCTTCATGTATTCGGCCCAGCCCTCCAGCGAGGCCGTGACGAAGCGCTGCACCACATCCTTCTTCTCGTCGACCATCTTCCGCGAGATGTTGATCGTGGTGTTGTAGTTCTCGAAGCCGGCATCGGCGATGAGATGCACCAGAGGTGTGACGCCGCCCTGCTTCTGGATGGCGAAGGGCTCGGAGGAGAGGAAGCCCTGCTGCGAGATCGTCTTGTCGGCCAGAAACGGAGCCATGTTGAAGGTGTAGGGCCTGATCTGCTCGTCGGTGTAGCCGAACTTCGCCTTCAGGAAGGGCCAGTAGCTGTTGCGGCCGGCCGCGCCGACCAGGATCGGCTTGCCCTTCAGCGCGGCCAGCGAATCGTTGCCGACGCCAGGATGCGAGATGATGACCTGCGGGTCCTTCTGGAAGATCGAGGCGATGCACAGGAAGGGGATGTTCTCCTGCGCGTAGCGGATCGCCTCGAAGGAGTTCGACATGATCATGTCGACGCGCCCGCCGAGCAGGAGCTGCGAGGGGTTCTGCTGCGGGCCGCCGGGCCTGATCTCGGCATCGATGCCGTATTTCTTGTAGATGCCGTTGGCGGCGGCGAGATAGAAGCCGCCATGCTCGGCCTGGGCGCGCCAATTGGTCTGGTAGGAAACCTTGTCGAGCGTCTGGGCGCTCACGCGCGCTCCGGGAACCGGCACGAGGACCGATGCGGCCGAGCCGCCGAGCAGGCCGAGCGCCGCGCGCCGGCTCATCCGATATTTCATCGTCATGCTGGTGACCTCCCTGAAGATTGTTCGGGCAACGATGCCTGAGATCGCGGGCGAGCAATAGACATGCCATGCGACGGGCCGGGCTGGAAATGCGGCATGAGGCGCTTGCGCACAGGTAACGGGCAATTGCCGCATTCGTTGGCAATCCTCGCCTGTCATGGCGTGTCTGCGCCGCGCCATCTTCCGTCCGGGCGTCATCCGGTTAAGCTGGCATCCACTCCTGCCGATGGCCCGCCATGACGCCTCTTTCGAAGACCCGCCCCGCCCTCGCCGCGCTTCGCGCCGACCTCGCCGGCCTGACGATCTATGACGACGCAGCCAGCCTGCGGATGCACAGCCGCGACTTCTTCTGGTTCTCGCCGGTGCTGAAGCCCGATCTGGAAGGCAAGCAGGCCGATCTCATCATCCTGCCGCGCGACAGGGCCGAGGTCGCCCGCGTCGCCTCGGCCTGCGCGCGCCATCGCGTGCCGCTCACGGTGCGCGGCGGCGGCACCGGCAATTACGGCCAGGCCGTGCCGCTGGAAGGCGGGGTGGTGCTGAACCTGACGCGGCTCAACCGCGTTGTCTGGTCCAAACGCGGCGCCGGTCGCTTCGAAGCGGGGGCGAATCTGCTCGACATCGACAAGGCGCTCTGGCCGCAGGGGCAGGAACTGCGCATGCATCCTTCGACAAGGGCGCAAGCCACGATCGGCGGTTTCGTCGCCGGCGGCGCGGCAGGCGCGGGCTCCTGCACCTGGGGTCAGATCGACAATCCCGGCGCGGTGACGGCGCTGCAGGTGATGACGGTCGAGCCCGAGCCCCGCATCATCGAGCTTAGGGGCAAGGACATCCTCAAGGTGATGCACGCCTATGGCGTCAACGGCATCATCACCGAGGTCGAGGTCCCGCTTGCCCCCGCCCATGACTGGGCCGAGCGGATCGCGACCTTCGATACGCTCAAGGCGGCCGCAGCTTTCGGGCAGGCCTTCACCGAATGCGACGGCATCGCCAAGAAGCTGGTCAGCATCCATGATGCGCGCATCGCGCCCTATCTGCGCCGGCTTGCGCCCTTCCTCGGCACGGACAAGGCCTTCGCCATCCTGATGGTGTCGGAGCCGCAGGGCGACGAACTCGACCGGCTGATCGCAGAGATGGGCGGCGCTGTGACTTTTGCGCGCGATGCGGAGGCCGCTCGCGCGGCGGCCTTCGGCGAACACCGCGAGAAGGGCGCGCCCGGCCCGCTCTACGAATACACCTGGAACCACACCACGCTGCATGCGCTCAAGGTCGATCCGACGATCACCTATCTGCAGCTGAGATTTCCGCCGGGGCGGAACCTCGAACTGCTCGACTGGGCGGCGGACGCCTTTCGCGAGGATGTGCTTTTCCACATCGAGTTCCAGCGTCGGCAGGGCCGCGTCTATCATTCGAGCCTGCCGCTGGTGCGCTTCACCACGGCCGAGCGCCTGCACGAGATCATGCGGCTGGCGGAAGAAGCCGGCATCCAGGCGTCCAATCCGCATACATGGGTGCTGAACAACGCCGGCTGGAAGCGCACCGACGCGCCGCAGCCCGAGTTCAAGCGCCTTGCGGACCCGCTCGGGCTGATGAATCCCGGCAAGCTGCTGGGCTGGGAGGCGAATGCGGCGCAGGCGGCGGAATAGTTCCTCAACCCTCATCCTGAGGAGCCGCGAAGCGGCGTCTCGAAGGATGCTCCAGGAGGTTCCGGAAGCATCTGGAGAATCCTTCGAGACGCGGGCTGACGCCCGCTCCTCAGGATGAGGGTGAGGGTGATGATTTTGTTGTTCGGAGACGATACGACCATGACCGCGCGGTTCTGGGGCGACCTGAAGACGACCGATTTCGAGGGCCTGTCGCCCGACACCACGGTCGCTGTACTGCCGCTGGCGGCGATCGAGCAGCATGGGCCGCATCTGCCGGTCTCGGTCGATACGACGATCATGAACGCGATGCTCGGGCTGGCCATGCCGCTCGTCCCGGACGGCCTCGACGTGCTGGTGCTGCCGACCATGGCCGTGTGCAAGTCCAACGAGCACCTGCATTCGCCGGGCACGCTGACACTGAGCTGGGAGACCGCGACGCGGGCCTGGATCGAGATCGGCGAGAGCGTCAAGCGCGCCGGCCTGCGCAAACTGGTGATCGTGACCTCGCATGGCGGCAACATCGACCCGATGAAGGTGGTCGCGCGCGAATTGCGCGTCAGCCACGGCATGCTGGCCGTCACCACCGCCTGGCGCGCCTTCGGCCTGCCGCCGGGCGTCTTCGCCGATCTCGACGCGAACTATGGCATCCATGCCGGCGACATCGAGACGTCGATCATGCTGCATGTCCGGCCCGATCTCGTCGACATGGCCAAGGCCGGCCCCTTCAAGCCCGCGACGGTGACGATGGCCGAGGAGGGCTATGCCTGGCTCAGGCCGACCGGACTGCACGCCATGGCGTGGATGGCGCAGGACGTCCACGCATCAGGCGCGGCAGGCGACGCCTCGCTCGCCACGGCCGAAAAGGGCAAGGCGACGGCGGAACTGCAGGCGAAGGGCTTCGTCGAATTGCTGGCGGATGTGGCGCGGTTTCCGCTGGAGCGGCTGCATAAGGCGGGATGACGGCGGCGTCGATGATTTTTGTTGTTACATAAATGGAAATCGACTACGATCTGAACAAGCGAAGAACAACGCTCGCCGAACGCCAACTTGATTTCGACGATGCGAGCCAGATTTTCGCCGGCCGTCATGTTTCGCGCATCGATGATCGGTTCGACTACGGCGAGACGAGCATCATCACGGTCGGGTTCATAAACGGCCGGATGGTGGTCACGGTCTGGACAGAACGCGCGCAAAAGCGCCGCATCATCAGTCTCAGGAAGGCCAATGACGATGAACAAGCCGCATTCGGACCCATCCTGGGTTGACCCTGACGACGCGCCGGATCTGTCGACGCCGGAATGGCTCGCCAAGTTCGCCGAGGCGGATGTCTATCAGGGCGACCGGCTGGTCCGCCGTGGCCGCCCGCCCTCGGCCGCTCCCAAAATCTCGACGACGATCCGGCTCTCGGCCGATGTCATCGACCATTTCAGGACGGATGGACCAGGCTGGCAGAGCCGGATCGATGCGGCGCTCAAGGACTGGATAGCGCTCCGCAAGGCGGGATAGACGCGCCCCTCCCCTCACTCCCCCGCCTTCATCCGCCTCGCGTAAATGTCCTTGTAGCTCTCGCGCAGCAGGTTCTTCTGGACCTTGCCCATCGTGTTGCGCGGCAGGTCGGCGACGATGAAGACCTGCTTGGGCAATTTGAACTTCGCCAGCCGCTGCTCCAGCGTCGTCGCGATGCTCGCGGCCGTGACGGTCGCGCCGGGCTTGACCACGACGACGGCCGTGACGCCCTCGCCGAAATCGGGATGCGGGCAGCCTATCACGGCGCTCTCGATCACGCCTGGCATCTCGTCGATCTCGGCCTCGACCTCCTTGGGATAGACGTTGTAGCCGCCAGTGATGATCAGATCCTTGCCGCGCCCGACGATGTGGACATAGCCTTGGGCGTCGATCTTGCCGAGGTCGCCGGTGATGAAGAAGCCGTCGGCCCGAAACTCGGCGGCCGTCTTCTCCGGGTTGCGCCAATAGCCCTTGAACACGTTGGGGCCTTTCACCTCGATCATGCCGATCTCGTCGGTGGCCAGAACCTTGCCCGTCTCCGGATCGGTGACGCGAGCGGAGACGCCGGGCAGCGGGAAGCCGACCGTGCCGGCGACGCGCTCGCCGTCATAGGGGTTGGAGGTGTTCATGTTGGTCTCGGTCATGCCATAGCGCTCGAGGATGGCGTGGCCGGTGCGCTGGCGCCATTCGCGATGCGTCTCGGCCAGCAGCGGCGCGGAGCCCGAGACGAACAGGCGCATATGCGCGGTCGCGTCCGTCGTGAGCCGCGCATCCTGCAGCAGCCGGACATAGAAGGTCGGCACGCCCATCATGCTCGTCGCCTGCGGCAGGTATTTGAAGACCTGGTCAGGATCGAATTTCGGCAGCAGGATCATCGAGGCCCCGGCGAACAGGATCGTGTTCGTGGCGACGAAGAGGCCGTGCGTGTGGAAGATCGGCAGCGCGTGCAGCAGCACGTCGTCCTGCGAGAAGCGCCAGTAGTCGACCAGCGCCAGCGCGTTCGAGGCGAGGTTGTCGTGGGAGAGCATCGCGCCTTTGGAGCGGCCGGTGGTGCCGGAGGTGTAGAGGATCGCGCCGAGATCGTCCGGGCCGCGATCGACATCGGCGAAAGCGGTCGCGGCCGCGAGACCCTTGTCGGCGAGCGTTCCGCCCGAGACGTCATGCGAGCGCCAGACGCCAAGCGTCTCCAGCCTCGCGCCGGCCTTCTCGGCATAGGGCCTCATCGCCTGCGCCCTTGCTGGATCGCAGACGAAGACGGCCGGCTGCGCGTCGCCGAGAAAATACTCGATCTCGGCCGGCGTATAGGCGGTGTTGAGCGGCAGGAAGATCGCCCCAGTGCGGATCGCGCCGAGATAGAGCATCAGCGCCTCGATGGACTTCTCGACCTGCACCGCGACGCGGTCGCCGGGCTTCACGCCAAGCGAAACCAGTACATTGGCGAAGCGTCCCGAGACATCGACCATGTCGGCATAGGAATAGCGGCGGCCATCATCGAGCAGGGCGAAGGGTGCGGCGGGCGCAGGCATGCGCGCGCGGATGAGGTCGAACAGATGGTTGCCCATGATTTCGGGTCCTTTCAGGCGTTTCCGTGCAGTCCCTGAGCCCTCATCCCGAGGAGCAAGTCTTTCAAAGGCTTGCGTCTCGAAGGATGCTCCAGCAAGGCTCCGGAGGCATCTGGAGGATCCTTCGAGACGCCGCCTCGCGGCTCCTCAGGATGAGGGCTCGATAGTCAATTGGCTTCGTGCGCTTCCCCGGTCAACTCGCCGCCGGCCGCAGCAGTTTGCGCACGCTGGAATTGGCGACGACTGTGTTGCGGGTGGCGAAGGCCTCGTGATTGATCTCGATCTCGTCGAGGTCATAGCGGTAATTGACCATCACGCCATGCGACTCGCGCAGGCCCCGCGCCGAGAGATTGCCGCCGGTATTGATGCGCTCCAGCCGCGCGCCATTGCCGAGATGGAAGCGCGCCACCGGGTCGATGACGCGGCCCGAAGCCGTGCGCGCCCGCAGCAAATACTGCGCCGCCATCTGCCCCAGCAGCCTGTCGCGGCGGGCGCGTGTCGCCTCGTCGAGCGAGACCGCCTCGCCGGGCAAGCGGCCGAGTTCGGTGCGCTCCTCATTGGTCATCCGGAAGTCGCCCGGCTCCTCGACCGTCGCCGATAGCCAGCGCGCGAAGCCCGGCAGCGGCGAGAGCGTGACGAAGGTGTCGAGATTGGGCAGTTCGCGCTTGAGGTCTTCCGCCACCTGCTTGATCAGGAAGTTGCCGAAGGAGATGCCGCGCAAACCCTCCTGGCAGTTCGAGATCGAATAGAACACGGCCGTGCTCGCGGCCTGCGCCGGCAGGACCTCGCGGTCGCCGGCCAGCACCTCGCCGATGCTGCGCGGGATTTCGCCGGTCAGCGCCACCTCGACGAAGATCAGCGGCTCGTCGATCAGCTGCGGATGGAAGAAGGCGAAGCAGCGCCGGTCGGCCGGCTCCAGCCTGCGGCGCAGATCGTCCCAGCCCTGGATCTCGTGGACCGCCTCGTAGCGGATGATCTTTTCGAGCACATTGGCGGGTGTGCGCCAGTCGATCCGGCGCAGCACGAGGAAACCGCGGTTGAACCAGGAGCCGAAGAGGTGGCGGAAATCGCTGTCGACGGCTGCGAGCTCGGGGTTCGTCTCGGCCGCCTCGAACAGGCTTTCCCGCATCCGGACCAGCACATGCGTGCCGCCGGGCGCGAGATTGAGGCGGCGCAGCAGTTCCTGCCGGCGCGGTTCGGAAGCGAGGTGCAGCGACGCGATGTTGGCGGCGCTCGGGTCCTCGCGATAGGCGTCGATCGCCTTGCCGAGACGGTCATGGTCGGGGCCGAAACGCTCCTGCAGCATGGCGAAGAAGCCCTGCCGCCCGGCCCGGTCGAGCCTTTCCCAGGCATCGAGCACGGCCTGCGCCAGCGCCATGCCGGAGGCCTCGCCCCGGCCCGAGAGCAGATCCTCGCAGAGCTGGGCGATCGGCCGGTTCCTGCCGGCGAAGCGCTCGAAGCCGATCAGCGCCCGGCCGCGATCCGCGACGCTGGTCAGAAGGTCGCCGAGAAACGCCATGTCCATGAGAGCCCCCTCGTTTCGCGCGGCATCCTCTCAGCCCTCATCCTGAGGAGCAAGCGCAGCTTGCGCCTCGAAGGATGTTCCAGAAGGCTCCGGAGTTAGCTGGAGCATCCTTCGAGACGGTCGCTGGCGCGGCCTCCTCAGGATGAGGGCCGTGGACGGCCGATGAGGGACGGCGCGCATTCACGCCAGCAAGCTCCATGCCTTGAGGAAGAAGTCGGGCGCGCCGAAATTGCCCGATTTCAGCGCGATCACCATGTCGGGCCCGTCGACGACGCGGGTCCAGGGCACGCCGGGGTCGATCTCGGGGCCGATCTCCAGCGTGCGGATGCCGAGCCCCTGCACCACCGCGCCCGATGTCTCGCCGCCCGCGACCAGCAGGCGCGTGACGCCGCCGGCCGCCAGCCGCTTCGCGGCCGCCGCAAAGGCGTGCTCGACCGTCTCGCCTGCCCTGTCGCGGCCGAGCCTGTCCTGGATGGCGGCGACTTCGGCGGGATCGTCGCTGGAATAGAGCAGGAACGGCTTGTCGCTGGCTTGCGCCAGCGCCCATTGCGCCAGCGTCTCGGCGGTCTGCCCGCCCGAGACCAGCGCCATTGGGTCGACCTTCAGCGCGGGAATGCCCGCCGCGACCGCCGCCTTGATCTGGCCGCGCGTCGCCGTCGAGCAACTGCCCGAGATGATGCCGGCCCGCCCTGCCGGCGCGACGAGTTGCGCCGCCACCTCCCGCGCAGGCAGCAGCCCGGCCTTGCGGAAGTTCTGGGGCAGGCCCATCGCGATGCCCGAGCCGCCGGTGAGCAGCGGCTCGCCGGCGACGGCCTCGCCCAGCGCCATCAGGTCGGCATTGGTCAGCGCGTCGGCGACGAGATAGCGCACGCCCTCGCCGGCCAGCGCCGCGATGCGCGTCCTGACCGCGTCCGCGCCGGCGATGACCGTCGCGTAATCGACCAGCCCGACCTTGGCGTCCGTCTGCGCCGCCATCAGGCGCATCAGGCTCGAATCGCGCATCGGCGTCAGCGGGTGGTCCTTCATCGAGCTTTCGTGAAGCGGCACCGCGCCGACGAAGAGATAGCCTTGGTAGATCGAGCGGCCATTGGCGGGAAAGGCGGGGCAGATGATCGCGCTCGCCGCGCCGAGCCGCCGCATCAGCGCGTCCGCCACCGGGCCGATATTGCCTTGCGCGGTCGAGTCGAAGGTGGAGCAGTATTTGAACAGGATCTGGCGCGCGCCGGCGGCCAGCAATGCCTCGCAGGCGGCAAGCGAGTCCGCGATCGCCTCCGCGACGGGATTGGTGCGCGATTTCATCGCGACGACGACGGCGTCTGCCTCGGGCAGGGTTGCCCCGGCCGGAGGCGCGCCGATGACCTGCACGGTCCGCATGCCGGCGCGGTTCAGCATCAGCGCGACATCGGTCGCGCCCGTCATGTCGTCGGCGATAACACCCAGCAGCATCGGCATCGGCCCCGTTCGGACACGCCTCGTGGCGTGCGGCTTCGTTTCCCGCACACCTGATAACAGAGATGGCGTCGCGCGCGACAGTGCGGCAGGGTGGCGGTCCCCCTGTCCGGGGCGCGTGGGCTGGCCGCGCAATTGCATTCAGGATGCGCCTGCGACCGCATGCAGAAAGCTGCGGGTGCGACCATCTTGCGGCATCGACGGCGCGGCGGAACTACGGCAGATTGGTGCCGACTGGAACGAAATCGGATGGCCGTGGGCGCAATGACGAGCGCGGTGAGAACAAGTTCAAAGTCACAAGAAACAGGGGATATGCGATGAAACTGCTGACCGTCCTGGCCTCGGCCACTTTCCTGACGCTGGCGGCTTTGCCCGCCATGGCGCAGACGCCTTCGACGCTGCGCATCGGCCTGCAGGAGGACCCCGACGTGCTCGACCCGCACAAGGCGCGCACCTTCGTCGGCCGCATCGTCTTCAAGGGGCTCTGCGACAAGCTCCTCGACATCGACCCCCAACTGAAGCTGACGCCGCGTCTGGCGACCGAATGGTCGTTCTCAAGCGATGGCCTGACGCTGACGATGAAGCTGCGTACCGACGCCAAATTCCATGACGGCGAGCCCTTCAACGCCGAGGCCGCCAAGGCCAATCTCGAGCGGGCCCGCACCCTGCCGGACTCGCTGCGGAAATCGGAGCTCGCCTCGGTCGACAGCATCGAGGTGGTGGATCCCTCCACCATCGCGCTCAAGCTGAAGCGCCCCGACGCGACGCTGCTCGCCCAGCTCACCGACCGCGCCGGCATGATGCTCGCGCCCAAGAGCCTGACCGCCGATGTCGGCGCCAAGCCGGTCTGCTCGGGCCCGTACAAATTCGTCGAGCGTGTGCAGAACGACCGCATCGTGCTGGAGCGCTTCAAGGAGCATTGGGAGGCGCAGAACTACCATTTCGACCGGGTGCTCTACCGCGCCATCCCCGACACCACGGTGAGGCTCGCCAATCTGCGCTCCGGCGAACTCGACATGCTGGAGCGGCTGGCGCCGACCGACGTCAAGTCGGCCCAGGGCGACAAGGCGCTCAAGGTCGCGAGCACCGCCAACATCGGCTACCAGGGCATCACCATCAACACGGCCCATGGCGATGCAGCCAATCAGCCCATGGCCAAGGACAAGCGCGTGCGGCAGGCGCTCTCGCTAGCGATCGACCGCAAGGTGCTGAGCCAGGTGGTGTTCGAGGGGCTCTACGAGCCGATGATCCAGCCCTTCAATCCGGGCAGCCCCTATGTCAGCGCCGATTTCCCGGTGCCGGCGCGCGACGTCGCCAAGGCCAAGGCGCTGCTGAAGGCGGCGGGGCATGAGAAGGTCTCGGTCGAGCTCTTCGTGACCAACAACCCGGTCGACGCCCAGTTGGGCCAGGTCATCCAGGCGATGGCGCAGGAGGCCGGCATCGACATCCAGATCAGGTCGACCGAGTTCGCCAGCCAGCTGCGCGACCAGCAGCAGGGCAAGTTCCAGATGAGCCGTATCGGCTGGTCGGGCCGGATCGACCCGGACGGCAATTTGCACCAGTTCGTCACCTCGAAGGGCAACCAGAACGACGGCCGCTACGCGAACCCCGAGGTCGACAAGCTGCTCGACCAGGCCCGCACGGTCTACGACGTCGCCGAGCGCAAGAAGCTCTACGACGCGGCGCAGAAATACCTGCAGGACGAACTGCCGATCGTCTATCTCTACAACCAGACGGTGTTCTTCGCGCTGCGCGCCAACATGCAGGGCTTCACGATCAATCCCGACGGCATGATCCGGCTCTCGGGGCTGAAGCGGCAGTGACCGAAACGACCTTCCCGGCAAAAGCTCCTCCCCTCCCCCTCGTGGGGAGGGGCTGGGGGTGGGGGGCGAACGACTGGGCGAGCGATGGCGACATAAGCCTCGTTGCATCGGTTTCAGCGTTCAAGTTTCTCAACGATCGCTTCTGCCCCACGCCTCCCACCCCTAACCCCTCCCCACGAGGGGAAGGGGAATCGCGTCGCGCTGCCCCATGCTGACCCTCATCACCCGCCGCATCCTGGTCGCCATCCCGACGCTGTTCCTCGTGTCGCTGATGGTGTTCGCACTGCAGCGCGCGCTGCCGGGCGACCCGTTCCTCGTCATCGCCGGCGAGGAGCGCGACCCGGAGGTCATCGCAAGGCTGCGCGCCCTCTACCGGCTCGACGATCCGATCTTCGTGCAGTTCTTCGCCTGGCTCGGGCAGGTGGTGCAGGGCGATTTCGGCCGCTCGCTGCGCACGGGCGAGCCGGTGCTCGGGCTGATCGCGCAAAAGCTGCCCGTGACGCTGCAGCTCGCCGTCGCCTCGATCCTTGTCGCCATCGTCATCGGCATCCCCGCCGGCATCCTGGCGGCGCGCAACAAGGGCACCACGATCGACTATTCGGCCAGCGCGCTGGCGCTGTGGGGCCTCTCGATCCCGAATTTCTGGCTCGGCATCATGCTGATCCTTGTGGTGTCGGTCGAGCTGAAATGGCTGCCGGCCTCGGGCTATGAATCGATCTTCGTCGATCCCAGGGCGGCGATCGAGCGGCTGATCATGCCGGCCCTGGTGCTCGGTGGGGGGCTTGCGGCCTTCATCATGCGCCATACCCGCTCGGCGATGCTGGAGGTCCTGCGCTCGGACTATGTCCGGACCGCGCGCGCCAAGGGGCTCGACGAGAGCACGGTGGTGAACCGCCATGCGCTGCGCAACGCGCTGGTGCCGATCATCACGCTGTCGACGCTGCTCTTCGGCGAACTGCTCGCCGGCGCCGTGCTGACCGAGCAGGTCTTCACCATTCCCGGCTTCGGCAAGCTGATCGTCGACGCCGTGTTCAACCGCGACTACGGCGTCGTCCAGGGCGTGGTGCTGTGCACCGCGATCGGCTTCATCCTGATGAACCTGCTGGCCGACATCCTCTATGTCCTCGTCAATCCCCGGCTGAGGAGCGGCTGATGACCGACGCCGCCCTCGACCCCGCCATGACCGCCGTGCAGACCGAGACGCCTTTGGCGAGACGACGCAGCACGCTATCGAAGCTGCTTCGCAACCGCTCGGCCCTGATCGGCGGCACGGTCGTACTGCTCTTCGTGCTGATGGCCGTGCTGGCCCCGCTGCTGCCGCTGGCCGACCCGCTGAAGTCTAACTTCCTCGCCATCCGCAAGCCGCCCTCGGAACTCTACTGGTTCGGCACCGACGAACTCGGCCGCGACCAGGTCTCTCGGCTGTTCTACGGGGCGCAGACCTCGCTGCTCGCCGGCATCGTCTCGGTGATGATCGCGCTCGCCATCGGCATCCCTTTCGGCCTGCTCGCCGGCTGGTATGGCGGCTGGATCGACATTGCCATCTCGCGGGTGACCGAGGCGATGCTCGCCTGCCCGTTCCTGATTCTCGCCATCGCGTTTGCCGCCATCCTCGGCCCGTCGCTGACAAACGCCATGATCGCGATCGGGCTCTCGGCCGTGCCGATCTTCATCAGGCTGGTGCGCGGACAGGTGATGAGCGTCAAGGCGGAGGATTTCGTCGAGGGCGCGCGCTCGATCGGCGCCGGCAATTTGCGGATCATGCTGGTGCATGTCCTGCCCAACACGCTGTCGCCGATCGTAGTGCAGTCGACCCTGTTCATGGCGCAGGCGATCATTCTGGAGGCCTCGCTCTCCTTCCTGGGGCTGGGCCAGCAGCCGCCCTCCCCATCATGGGGGCAGATGCTCAACGTCGCCAAGAACTTCATGGAGCAGGCGCCGTGGATGTCGGTCGCGCCCGGCATCGCGATCTTTTTGGCGGTCCTCGGCTTCAACCTGCTCGGGGACGGCCTGCGCGACGCGCTCGACCCCAAAGAAAACTAAGATTTCCAAGGATACCCTCATGTTCACCACCCGCCCCGAAATCCTCGGCACCTTCGGTGTCGTCACCTCGACGCACTGGCTCGCCTCGGCCTCGGGCATGGCCATGCTGGAGAAGGGCGGCAACGCCTTCGACGCCTGCGCGGCCGCCGCCTTCGTGCTGCAGGTCGTCGAGCCGCATCTGGTGGGCCCCGCCGGCGACATGCCGGCCGTGTTCTATTCGGCGCGGACGAAAACGGTCGAGGTGATCTGCGGCCAGGGCCCGGCCCCCATGGCCGCCACGATCGACGCCTTCAAGGCGCTCGGTCTCGACATGGTTCCGGGCTCCGGGCTGCTGGCCACCGTGGTGCCCGGAGCGTTCGGGGCCTGGATGACGCTGCTGCGCGACCATGGCCACCTGCCTCTGCGCGAGGTGCTGGAGCCCGCGATCGGCTATTTCGAGAACGGCCATCCGATGCTGCCGCGCGTCTCGGACACGATCGCCGGCCTGGCCGAGCTCTTCACCACCGAATGGACGACGTCGGGCGACGTCTACCTGCCGGGCGGCAATGTTCCCCAGGGCCGCGACCTGTTCCGCAACCAGGCCGCCGCCGACACCTACAAGCGTATCCTCGCCGAGGCCGAGGCGGCCGGCTCCGACCGCCAGACGCAGATCCAGGCGGCCTACGATTCCTGGTACAAGGGCTTCGTCGCCGAGGCGATGGACGCCTTCTGTCGCACCACCGAGGCGATGGATTCGTCGGGCCGCCGGCATGGCGGCCTGCTCACCGCCGACGACATGGCGCGCTGGACGCCGACCTATGAAACGCCGACCAGCGTGAGCTATCATGGCTGGGAGGTCTTCAAGGCCGGCGCGTGGAGCCAGGGCCCGGTCTTCCTGCAGACGCTGAAAATCCTCGAGGGGATCGACATCGGCGCGATGGGCGCAGCCAGCCCGGAATTCGTGCATCACGTCGCCGAGGCGCTGAAGCTCGCCTTCGCCGACCGCGAGGCCTATTACGGCGACCCCGATTTCGTGACCGTGCCCCTCGCCACGCTGATCTCCGAGGACTACGCACGCGGCAGGCGCAACCTGATCACCGACCGGGCGTCGCACGAATTGCGCCCCGGCATGATTTCCGGCCATGAGGAACAAGTGGCGCGGACGCTGGCCGGACTGCGGCTTTCCGGCTCGACGGCGAGCGGCGGAGCGACCGTGGGCGAGCCGACGATCGCCTCGATGGTCGCGGCTGGCAGGCGGGGCGACACCGTCCATATCGACGTCATCGACAAATGGGGCAACATGATCGCGGCGACGCCGTCGGGCGGCTGGATACAGTCCTCGCCGGTGATCCCGGCGCTCGGCTTCCCGCTGAATTCGCGCGCGCAGATGTTCTGGCTGGAGGAGGGCCTGCCCTCCTCGCTCGCGCCCGGCAAGCGCCCGCGCACCACGCTCTCGCCGACGCTGGCCTTCGAGAACGGCGAGCCTCGGCTCGCCTTCGGCACGCCCGGCGGCGACCAGCAGGAGCAGTGGCAGATGGGGCTGTTCCTGCGCCGCGTCCATCACGGGCTGAACCTGCAGGAGGCGATCGACCTGCCGCTGTTCCACACGCAGCATTTCCCGCTGTCCTTCTATCCGCGCGAGGCCAAGCCCGGCCATCTCGCGGTCGAGGAGAGCCTCGGCGCAGCCGCGATCGCGGAGCTGAAGGCGCGCGGGCACGATCTGGAGATCGCGCCGGAATGGACGATCGGCCGCCTGACCGCCGCCGAGAAGAGCAGCAATGGCCTCTTGCGCGCGGCGGCGACCCCGCGTCTGATGCAGGCTTATGCGATAGGGCGGTAGGTTTACGCTCGCAGCCCGTTTTCATACCTTCCGTCATCCCGGACGCAGCGAAGCGGAGCTCCGGGATCCATCGTAGAGCACCGTCTTGCCCTATGATGGATCCCGGAACTTCGCAGCTTGTCCGGGATGACGGGCTGAGGCGAGATGGCTCGCTGAACGATAGCAAGGAGCCTTCCCAATGACATGGTCCATCGTCGCCCGCGACGCCGCCACCGGCGCCTATGGCGTCGCGGTCTCGACCTGCGCCTTTGCGGTCGGGGCCCGCGTGCCCTCGGGCTGCGGCCGCGTCGGCGCGATCGCGAGCCAGGCCTTCGTCAACCCGCTCTACGGGATCGACGGCCTGCGCCTGCTCCAGGAGGGGCGCTCGGCGGTCGAGATCGTCGCAACCCTGACGGCCGCCGACGAGGGCCGCGCGCACCGCCAACTCCATCTGATCGACCGCGAGGGCAAGACCGCCTCGCACACAGGAGCGGCCTGCATCGACTGGTGCGGCGCGGTCGACGGGCCGCAGGTCTCGGTCGCCGGCAATATGCTGGCTGGACCGCAGGTCGTCGAGCAGACGCTCAAGGCCTATGTCTCGGGCTCAGGCCTCGATTTCGACGAGCGGCTGCTGGTCGCGCTCGAAGCGGGCGAAAAGGCCGGCGGCGACAAGCGCGGCCGGCAATCCTGCGCCATCCGGATCTGGAACGGCGACCCGATGCCGAGCTTCGACCTGCGCGTCGACGACCATGCCGACCCGCTCGGTGAGCTCAGGCGGCTCTGGCGGGTGGCGCATCAGCGTTACGTGCCGTTCCAGATGGCCTCGCCCTCGCGGGCAAGGCCGGCGGGCGTGACCGATCGCGAAGAACTCGACCGGCTCTGCGCGGAGTATGCGGCGGCTTGGAATGCGCGGCATCCGCACGGGTAGGTTAAGCGCTGGAAGAACCCCTCTCCTGTAAGGAGAGGGGCAGGGGTGAGGTGACGGACGCTTGGAGATTGGCCTGAACGGAAGCGCGGATAGGTTTCGCTTCGCTGGTTGAAGGGCCGACCCCTCACCCCTGCCCCTCTCCCTCCGGGAGAGGGGTTCCCCGCGCCTTATTCTGTCAAACCAGCTTCCCTCGCGCCGCGACCGGGAGCTCCCCCACCAGCCTGTCGCCGCGCACCGTCACCAGCCGATCGACCATGTTGACGACGACGCAGACATGGTTGGGCACCACGCGCACGACCTCGCCCACCATCGGCCGCTCATTGCTCGCCGCGAGATCGAGGAAACCATGCTCCTCGGCGAATTTGGCGATGCGCGCCGCCGGGTATTCGAGGATCAGCCCATGGCCGTCGAGGCCGCCGGTGTCGCTGGTCAGCGTCTTCGAGCCGGAATCGAGGATGCCGCGTTCAGCCCCGGCCCGGCTCACCACCGTAGCGTAGACGGTGAGCGCGCAATCCTCCAGCGACGCCACCCCGGCCGCGACCTGCATGCGGTCGTTGAAGATCGAGGTTCCGGCGCGGTGCTCGGTCGCGCCCTTCAGCTTGCCAATGTTGGGGATGTTGGGCGAACCGCCCGTCGAGACCATGCCGGCCTCCAGCCCTGCATCGCGCAGGCCGGCATTGGCGGTGTCGAGAAACACCTGTGTGCGCTCCCAGCCATCCTCGGGCGGATACATCAGGAAGCCCGCGAAGGTCAGGCCGGGCGAGCCCGCGATCAGCCTCGCCAGTTCCACCGCCTCGTTCGGCGTCTCGACGCCGGCGCGCTTGCGGCCGGTGTCGCATTCGACGACCACTTCGAGGTCGCGCCCGGCGATCGCCGCCGCCTGCGGCAGCCCGGCGATGGTGACCGGATTGTCGGCCGCCACGATCATGCGGACGCGGCGCTGCAAGGCTCCGAGCCGGCCGAGCTTCTGCTCGCCCAGGATGTTGTAGCTGATCAGGATGTCGTCGATGCCGCCATCGGCCATCACCTCGGCCTCGCCGAGCTTCTGGCAGGTGATGCCGCGCGCGCCGGCCTCGATCTGGAGGCGGGCGAGTTCGGGCGATTTATGCGTCTTGATATGCGGGCGGTTGCCGACGCCCTTGGCGTCGCAGGCCGCCTGCAGGCGCGCGATATTGGCCTCGACCACGTCGAGGTCGATGACGACGGCGGGCGTGCCATGGACCCGCGCGATCTCTTCTTTCAGCGCGCTCACGGCAGCACCTTGACGATCACCTCGATCTCGACGGGCATGTTGCCGGGCAGAGAGCCCATGCCAACGGCCGAGCGGGCATGGCGGCCGTTCTCGCCGAGCACGGCGACGAACAGGTCCGAGCAGCCGTTGATGACTTTTGGCTGGTCGCCGAATTCCGGCACGCCATTGACCATGCCGAGCAGCTTGATGACCTCGATCCTGTCGAGCGAACCGGCGGCCTCCTTCATCGCGGCGAGCAGGCCGAGGCCCGTGTTCCTGGCGAATTCATAGCCCTGCTCGACCGTGAACTCCTTGCCGATCTTGCCGTTGGGGATCGAGCCTTCGGGATTGCGCGGCCCCTGCCCCGACAGGAAGACGAGTTCGCCGACACGCTTGAAGCGGACATAATTCGCCATGGGCGGGACGACGGAGGGCAGGGTCAGGCCGAGTTCGGCGAGTTTCTGTTCGGCGGACATGGGAGGTTCCTTTTCGCGGAAGCGTCATTGTCGGGCGGAGCGAAGCGGAGACCCGAGAATCTCCGGCCAGAGATGCTCGGGACAAGCCCGAGCATGACGGCGCAGTCAGGAGGCCCTTCAGGCCACCTTCCTAAACTTGTTCGTCCGCTTCGGATGCCACCACGCCCCCTTCAGCACGACGCCCTCGGAGACGATCTTTTTGTCCCCGGTCATGTGCTCGCCGGTGACGTCGGCATAGTCGAACTTGCCTTCCTTCACCGTCAGGATCGTCGCGTCGCCGAGCGAGCCGACCCGGAGCGAGCCGTATTCCGGCCGCTTCAGCGCCATGGCGGCGTTGACCGTCGAGGCGGCGATGACGTTGTTCAGGCTCATGCCCATCAGCAGGAATTTCGACATGGTGGTGACCTGGTCATAGGCCGGCCCGTCGATGCAGAGCTTGTGGACGTCGGACGAGATCACGTCCGGCTCGAAGCCGTTGGCGAGCATGGCGCGCGTCGTCTTGAACGAGAACGAGCCCTTGCCGTGGCCGATGTCGAAGATGACGCCGCGCTTGCGCGCCGCCAGCACCTCGGGCTTTACCGTGCCCTGCGCCGTCGAAGGCGCGTTCGGAAACGGGCGGAAGGCATGGGTCAGCACGTCGCCGGGACGGAGCATGTTCACCACTTCCTCATAGGATGGCGGCGGATGATCGATATGGCACATCAGCGGCATGCCGACCTCGTTGGCCACTTGCAGCGCGACGTTGAGCGGGGCCGTGCCCTGGTCGCCCGAGGCATGCAGGCCGACGCGGACCTTGATGCCGACGATCAGGTCGCGGTTCCTGTCGGCAACCTCGGCGCAGTCGATCGGGTTCATCATCGCCATGTCGCGGCTCTCGCCGACCATGACGCGGTGGTCGAAGCCGTAGATGCCGGCATGCGAGACGTGGAGATAGGCGAGGATGCGGGCTTGGCTGCGCTCGATGACGTGCTTGCGGAAGCCCGGCCAGTTGCCCGGCCCGGCCGAGCCGGTGTCGACCGAGGTGGTGACGCCGGACGCCCGGCAGAACGCGTCGGCGTCGATGCCCAGCGAGGTGCCGCCCCAGTAGACATGGGTGTGCAGGTCGATCAGGCCCGGCGTGACGATGTAGCCGGATACGTCACGGGTCTCCTTGGCGCCCTTGAGGTCCTTGCCGAAACCCGAGACCTTGCCGTCGGTGAAGGCGACGTCGAGCACGCCGTCATGCTGCTGCGAGGGGTCGATGACCCGGCCGCCCTTGAGGATGAGATCGTGGGTCATGGTGTATCCTGAGGGGCGGCTGCGGAAGGAATAAAGGGAAGCATATCGGGCGTGTCCGTCAGGCCCAATTCTCGACGCGCAGGCCGGGCATGCGGTCGAATTCGCGGCGATTGTTGGTGACGACGATCAGGCCTTGGCTGCGGGCATGGGCGCCGATTTGAGTGTCGTGCAGGCCGCAGGGAGTGCCGGCGTGCTCAAGTTCGGCGCGCAGGCTTCCGTAGTGAACCGCCGCGTCGTGGTCGAACGGCAGCACGTTGACTTGCGCGACAAACTCTTCGACGGCCTTGAGGCTCTTCGAGCGAACGACGGATTTTTCAGCACCGAATTGGAGTTCCGCTAAAACCACCGTGGAAATGCAAACGGTGCTCGCGGCGGCGCGGAATCTTGCTCGCAGCCCCTCCGGCCTGGCCTTCATCACGTAGATGCAAATGTTGGTATCGAGCATGTATGAGAGCATTTAGAACTCTTCCCGCTCCTCGCCCTTCAACGGCTCCCAATCACTCATGAAATCGTCGCTCGCTCGTGTTCCACGATCAAAGTAATCATCCCAACTTTTGCCCTTCGGCACGACCAAGATCCCCGAGCCCTGCCTGATGATCTCGACCTCGGTCACCTCCGGCGGGAAGGCGAGTTCCTTCGGCAGGCGTACGGCCTGAGTGCGATTCGTTACAAATAGCTTGGTGGTCGCCCGGGTTTTTGCCAGCATCGTCACCTCCGTATATCCAAGAAGGATATACTAGACTTGCGCCATCGAAACGACAAGCCGCAACGCCATCACCCCGGCCCCACAGCGCCCTTGCGCTCGACGATCAGCCCGTAGGCCTGCGGCTCGCGGTGCTTCGCGAAATTGAAGGTCGAGGCCTTGTAGCTCTTGCCCAGATCCATGTCGCAGCGCGCGACGACCAGTTCGTCCCCCTCGGTCACGGCCTGCGCCACCACCTCGCCGGTCGGCGCGATGATGCAGGAGCCGCCGATCTGGTCGACGCCGGCCTCACACCCGGCCTTGGCGACGCCGACGACCCAGCTCGCGTTCTGGTAGGCGCCGGCCTGCATCACGAGCTGGTTGTGGAAATTGCCGAGCCGGTCATGGTCGGGGGCAGGCGGATTGTGCTTGGGCGTGTTGTAGCCGAGCACGATCAGTTCGACATCCTGCAGGCCCATTGCGCGATAGCTCTCGGGCCAGCGCCGGTCGTTGCAGATCATCATGCCGATGTTTGCGTCCATCGTCCGCCAGACCGGCCAGCCGAGATTTCCCGTTTCGAAGTAACGCTTCTCGAGGTTCTGGAACGGGGCGTCGGGCCGGTGCTCGGGATGTCCCGGCAGGTGGATCTTGCGGTATTTGCCGACGATCACGCCCGACTTGTCGACGAGGATCGCCGTGTTGAAGCGGCGCTTCCGGCCTTCCTCTTGCGCCAGTTCGCAATAGCCTAGATGGAAGCCGACGCCGAGACGCCGGGCTTCCTCGAATAGCGGCGCGGTCTCGTTGGAGGGCATCGCGCTCTCGAAATAGCCGTCGATCTCGGCCTCGTCTTCCATCCACCAATGGGGGAAGAAGGCGGTCAGCGCCGCTTCGGGATAGACGACGAGGTCGCAGCCGTTTTCCTTCGCCTGCCGCATCAGCGCGACCATGCGCGCGACGGCCGAGGAGCGCGGCTCGTCGCGCTGGATTGGGCCCATCTGGGCTGCGGCGATCGTCAGGATACGGGTCATGGCGTCATTGCACCCCCGCTGACGTAGCGGTAGCTTTTGCCTGCTGCCCGCCTGCGCGGCTTCAAACCGCCGCCGGGCGTCCGTGCGGCGGGGGGACCAAAGCCATGACCACGTTCAATGTCGTGCGTTTCCGCGTCAAGGAAGGCCGGGACGAGGAGTTTCTCGCGGCCCATCGCGCTGGCAGGGCGAAGTGGCCAGGCCTCGATGCCGGCCACATCATCAAGACCGGCGAGCGGAGCTATTGCCTGATCGGCGAGTGGGCCGATGCCGACGCGATCAAGGCCGCGCGGCCGCAGATGATCGCGACGCTGAACAGCTTTCGCGACACGCTCGACGATCTCGGCGGCGGGCTCGGCGTCACCGACGCGGTCTCGGGCGACGCGGTGGTCGATCTCACGGCCTGACCGAAAAGCTGCCGTCACGCCGTCACGCATCGCCGCGAACCTCCGTGACGTCGCGTCCCACGATGCTGCGATAGACCTCGGCGTCGGTCGCGCCCTCAGTGCCGTAGCAGAGCACGCGGGACGCTCCGTCGAGCCTGAGTTGCGCCCGCAGATGCTGGTCGCTCGCCGCCTTCATCAGCCCGGCAAGTCCCGCGACGCCGGATTCGCCGCCGACGACGCCGAGGCTCGCCAGCAGCTTCATGGCGTCGGCGGCGTCGACATCCGGAATCGTCATGAAGGCGTCCGCGCCGGGTTTCAGGATGCGCCAGGCCAAGATCGAGGGCTCGCCGCAGGCCAAACCCGCCATGATGGTGTCGAGGTCGCCGCCGACCGTCGTGACGTCGCCCGCCTTGGCGGACTCGAACAAGCAAGCAGCCTTCTCGGGCTCGACCACGACGAGAACCGGCCGCTCCGCGCCGAGCTTCTCCCACCGATACGACAGCACGCCGGCCGCAAGTCCGCCGACGCCGCCCTGCACAAAAACATGGGTCGGCCGCGCGCCTTGCGCCTCCGCCTCCATGGCGAGCACGGCATAGCCCTGCATCACGTCCTTCGGCACATCCTCGTAGCCCGGCCATGAGGTGTCGGAGACGATCTCCCAGCCATTGCGGGCGGCAGCCTCCGCGCAAGCGCGCACGCTGTCGTCATAGGTGCGGCCCTCGCGCACCACCGTCGCGCCGAAGCCGCGGATGGCTTCCGCCCGGCCCTCGCTGACGGTCTCGTGGACATAGATCACGGCCTTGATTCCGGCCCGGCGCGCGCCCCAGGCGACGGAGCGGCCGTGATTGCCATCGGTGGCGCAGGTCACGGTCAATCCCGCAGCGCCTTTGGCAGCCACCAGCCGATCGACCGCATAGGCCCCGCCCAGCGCCTTGAAGCTTTTCAGCCCGAAGCGCTCGCCCTCGTCCTTGTAGAGCACCTGCGCCAGATCGAGACGGTCGGCGATGGCCGGCAAGTCGCGCAGCGGCGTCGGCGCGTAGCCGCTCCAGCCTGCGATCGCGGCATGGGCCGTGCGGGCGGCGGCGAGCGACAGGATGGCGCGCCGCTCGTCGCCATAAGCGGCGGCGCGATCGAGATGAGGATTGAGTACGAAATCGGTCATAACGCGTCGTCGGCTTCGCGCCGCTCTCTGGTCAGGCGTGGGCGGGCGCCGGCTCGGCCTGCGTCAGCATCGGGTTTTGCGCCGGCGGCAGATCGTGGAGGTGACAGGCCGCGACATGAGCCGCTTCGTTCAAGCCTGCCATCGCGCGCAAAGGCGGCTCGTCCACACGGCAGCGGTCGAAGACATAGGGACAGCGCGTGTTGAAGCGGCAGCCTTTTGGCGGGTTGATCGGGCTCGGCACGTCGCCCTTGAGCAGGATGCGCTCGCGCTTCACCTTTGGGTCCGGCACCGGCACGGCCGAGAGCAGCGCCTTGGTATAGGGGTGGCGCGGGGCTGAAAAAATCTGCTGCTTGGTGCCCATCTCGACGATCTTGCCGAGATACATCACCGCGACGCGATGCGTCATGTGCTCGACGATGGCCAGATCGTGGCTGATGAAGAGCAGAGCAAGGCCCAGTTCGCTCTGCAGGTCGCCGAGCAGATTGACGATCTGCGCCTTGACCGAGACGTCGAGCGCCGAGACCGCCTCGTCGCAGATGATGATCTCGGGCTCGGCGGCGAGCGCGCGCGCGATGCCGATGCGCTGGCGCTGGCCGCCGGAGAACTCGTGCGGCCAGCGATGCACCGCGTCGCGCGGCAGGCCGACCTTGTCCATCAGCTTCATGGCGCGTTCGGTGATCGCGGCCTTATCCGAGGCGAGGCCGAAATTGGTCATCGGCTCGGCTAGGATGTCGCGCACCCGCATGCGCGGATTCAGGCTCGAATACGGGTCCTGGAACACCACCTGAACGCGCTGACGCAGCGGCCGGAGCTTGCCGGCCGAAAGCTGGTCGATGCGCTGGCCTGCGAGCACGACCTGTCCGGCCGTGATCGGGAACAGCCGCAGGATCGCCTTGCCGACGGTCGACTTGCCGCAGCCGGATTCCCCGACGAGCGAGAGCGTCTCGCCCTTGTCGATGTGGAAGGAGATGCCGTCGACGGCATAGACGTTGGCGGTGACGCCGGAGAAGAAGCCACCCCGGATCGGATAGTGCTTCTTGAGGTCGTTGACCTGCAGGATCGGTTCAGCGCTCATGCCGCCACCGCCTCCTTGGCCGAGAAATGGCAGGCGGCGACATGGCCCGGCGCCTTCAGCTCAAGCCCCGGCGCGAGTTGTCGGCAGACATCCTGCACCTTGGGGCAGCGGCCGGCGAAGACGCAGCCGTCGATCTTTGTCTTCAGGCTCGGCACGAGGCCGGGGATTTCGGCGAGACGCTCGGTCGCCCCGGTCAGCGAGGAGCCGAGCTTGGGCACCGCGCCGAGCAGCCCCTGCGTATAGGGATGGCGCGGATTGGCGAAGAGGTCACCGACCGAGGCCTCCTCGACCTTGCGGCCGGCATACATCACCACGACCTGGTCGGCGACTTCCGCCACCACGCCGAGATCATGGGTGATCAGCATGATCGCAGCCCCAACGCGGGCCTTAAGATCGCGCATCAGGTCGAGGATCTGGGCCTGGATCGTGACGTCCAGCGCCGTGGTCGGCTCGTCTGCGATCAGCAGCTTCGGCGAACAGGCGAGCGCGATGGCGATCATCACGCGCTGGCGCATGCCACCCGAGAGCTGATGCGGATACTCCGCCACGCGCCGGCGCGGCTCAGGAATGCCGACCAGCGTCAGCATCTCGACGGCGCGCTCGGTCGCCTCATTGGCCGACATGTTCTGGTGCAGCCGCAGCGTCTCGCCGATCTGGCGGCCGACGGTGAGCACCGGGTTCAGGCTCGTCATCGGCTCCTGGAAGATCATCGAGATCTCGTTGCCGCGGATCTGGCGCATCTCGGCGTCGCTGCAGTCGAGCAGGTTCTTGCCCTGGAAGCGGATTTCGCCCGCCATCTTGCCGGGCGGCTCGGGGATCAGCCGCAGGATCGACATGGCGGTGACGGATTTGCCGCAGCCGGACTCGCCGACGACGGCGAGCGTCTGACCCGCCTCGATCGAGAAGGACACGCCGTCGACCGCGCGGTTGATGCCGTCGGGCGTCCGGAAATGCGTCTGGAGCCGGTCGATCTCGAGCAGGGCCATCAGCAGCGCTCCGCGCTTCGGACAGCACTGCCCTGTCCCCTTCCCCCCGCTTGCGGTGGGGATGGGTTAGGGATGGGGGGGCGTGCAGAAAGAGGCTTGACGCCAGCCGCGAGCAGCCACGGCCTGGACTCTCCCCCCCACCCCGGCCCTCCCCACCGCAAGCGGGGGGAGGGAGAAATGGCGGCGCATCCAGCGCTCATCTCATCAGCAAAAATCATCACAAATTCTTCGCCATGCGGGGGTCGAGCGCGTCGCGCAGGCCGTCGCCGAGCAGGTTCACCGCCAGCACGGTCAGCGAGAGGAAGATCGCCGGGAACAGGATGATGTGCGGGCGGACCTGCCAGAGCGCGCGCCCCTCCGCCATGATGTTGCCCCAGGACGGCGTTGCCGGCGGAATGCCCGCTCCGATGAAGGACAGGATCGCCTCGACGATCATGGCGCTGGCGCAGATATAGGTCGCCTGCACGCTCATCGGCGCCATGGTGTTGGGCAGGATGTGGCGGAAGATGATCATCGGCGTGCGCGTGCCGGCCGCGATCGCCGCATCGACATAGGGCTGCTCGCGTAGCGACAGCACGACGCCGCGCACGAGGCGCGCCACGCGCGGGATTTCGGCGATGGTGATGGCGATGATGACGTTCTGCACCGAGCCGCGCGTCAGCGCCATCAGCGCGATGGCGAGCAGGATCGGCGGGATCGACATCATGCCATCGATGACGCGCATGATGATGCCATCGGCGACGCGCACGAACCCCGAGAACAGGCCGATCGTCAGCCCCGCGACCGAGGCCAGGATCGCGACGCTGAATCCCACCAGCAGCGAGACGCGCGCGCCGTAGACCACGCGGGAATAGATGTCGCGGCCGAGCATGTCGGTGCCGAACCAGTAGAATTCGGAGGGCACGCGCGTGCGCCGCGCCGGCGAGATCGCAGTCGGATCGACCGTCCAGAGCAGCGGCGCGAAGATGGCGATGAAGAACATCACGAACAGCAGCGCGCCGCCGATCGCGATCGAGGGGTTTTTTCGCAGGAAGCCGGTGAAGCCGGTCAGCGGCTTGCGCGCCTTCAGCACGTCGGGAAGTTCGGGCGCGACCGCGAGGTCGGCCGGCACGGGTGCGGGGGCTTGCGCGTTCAATAGCGTATCCTCGGATCGACGAGGGTGTAGATCAGGTCGATTATCAGGTTCACCAGCACGTAGACGAAGGAGAAGATCAGTACGACGCCCTGGATCACGGGGTAGTCGCGCCGCAGGATGGCATCCAGCGTCAGGCGGCCCAGGCCCGGAATGGCGAAGACGCTCTCGGTGACGACCGCGCCGCCGATCAGGAGCGCCACGCCGATGCCGATGATGGTGATGATCGGGACGGCCGCGTTCTTCAGCGCATGCACGAACAGGATCGAGTTCTGGGCGACGCCCTTGGAGCGGGCGGTGCGGATATAGTCCTGCTGCAGCACGTCGAGCATCGAGGCGCGCGTGATGCGGGCGATCAGGGCGATATAGACGAAGCCGAGCGTGATCGCGGGCAGGATCAGGTTCTTGAACCAGGGCCATATGCCTTGGGAAATCGGCGTGTAGCCCTGCACCGGCACCCAGTCGAGCTGGAGCGCGAAGGTGTAGGCCAGCAGGTAGCCGACGACGAAGACCGGGACCGAAAAGCCGAAGACGGCGAAGGCGACGACCGCGCGGTCGATCCAGGTCCCTGCCTTCCAGGCGGCGAGCACGCCGAGCGGCACGGCGATGGAGACCGCCAGGATCAGCGTCAGCACCATCAGCGAGACGGTCGGCTCGATGCGCTGTGCGATGAGTTGCGTCACCGGCAGCGAGGTGAAGATCGAGGTGCCGAGATCGCCCTGCAGGACGCGGAAGAACCATTCGCCGAAGCGCACGAGATAGGGCCGGTCGAGCCCCAGGCTCAGCCTGATCTTCTCGACATCGGCGGGCGAGGCCTGATCGCCGGCAATGACGGCGGCCGGATCGCCCGGCGCGATGTAGAGCAGGGAAAAGACGAACAGCGCGACGAATCCCATGACGGGGATCGTCGTGATGATGCGTCTGACGATGAATGCGAACATGCCGGCGCTGAGCCCTTGTTCAGATCATGCGAGCGAGCGCGTCATCCCGCACGCGCTGCGGCGCGAAGCGCTGCCGCGCAGATGCGGGACCGTCATCAGGACGAGATCCTCGATCCTGAGGACGGTCCCGGATCGCCGCTGCGCGACGTCCGGGATGACAAT
>JAESGM010000490.1_pt1 | contig 29084 bp, 28 predicted proteins | sample 9269721 | NCBI WGS metagenome assembly JAESGM01 (sample SAMN15720920, study PRJNA650825) | algae metagenome | isolation source: Komarekiella atlantica HA4396-MV6 and co-occurring heterotrophs from... | place: USA: Theobald House, Kauai, HI | collected 2009-07-29 | reverse complement strand
CGACCGTGCCCCGCGGCACCGAGCGGCTGCGCTTCACCCCCGGCCCCAGCCACAGCGCCGACATGATGCGCGAACTCACCGACGCCCTCGTCGAGATCTGGGACCGGCTCGACATGCGGCTCGCGGCGTAAGGCCCCTCCACCACCGGCTTCGCCGGTGGTCCCCCTCCCCATCTTTGATGGGGAGGAACTCGCTCCTCCCTACGCGAAGCGTGGGGAGGGGGACCGCGACGCGAAGCGTCGTGGTGGAGGGGCACCCCCCTACCCCAGTTGCGGCATCGTCAGCCGGCGCAGCGTCGCCATCTCGCGATAGAGGGCGATCACCGCGCGATCCGCGTCGCGATCCCCGCGCGTCTCGACGTCGATATGGAACGCGACCAGCCGCCGCCGGAGCTCGGCATTGACCGCGTCGAGCGCCGCGATCGACAGCTCGCCCGGTGTCGGTGCGTCGACGCCGAGCACCGCCGCGATCGCCGCATTCTCGGCCAAGCGGACCGCGATCGCGCGCTCGGCCTCCTGCGCGGCCAGCATCGACAACAGCGCGACCATCGACACTTTCGCGCCGGCAAACTCGATCCCGCCGGTCTCGCCGGCGAGCGAGGCGAGCGCGAGCGCGTTGCCGGTCAGCACATCGGCGAGGGTCGGCGTCATGACGTCATCCGCTCCAGTTGCGCGGCGATGATCTCGTCCTGCCGGCGCGCGGTGAACCAGCCCGAAATGGCGAGGATCGGGTCGGACCTGCCGGTCTCGAGAAAGGCCTTGGCCGCCGAAGTCCAGATCGCCTGGCCCTTCACCGAGGCGAACAATGCCCACCAGGCGAGCGCCTCGCGATCGGCACGCAGGCCGCTCGCCGCTTCCCAGATCGCGATCGCCTCGCCGTGCGGCAGCATGCCCCCGGCCCGGCTCTCGTCGAAATGGTTCCACATCGGCTCGAGCGCCCAGGCCAGGTCCTCCATTGGATCGCCGAGATGGGCAAGCTCCCAGTCGAGGATGGCGAGCAGCCGCCCCTCCCCGTCGTGCAGGAAGTTGCCGCTGCGGAAATCGCCGTGGACGATCGCCACGCGCTGGGCGGGCGGCGGCGGCTTCGCCCGCAGCCGCCGAATGGCGGCGCGCACGATCGGCTGCGGATGAAGCTCGTCCGCTTCGATGACGCCCGCCCAATGGTCGAGCGCGATCCGCCAGCAGGTCGCGGGCTCGGGCGCGGCACCGCCCGCGGCGAAGCGCGCCGGATCGATCGTGGCGAGCCGCCCGAGATGGTCGAAGAACTGGCGGCCGAGCGCGGCGGCGTGCGTGCCATAGGGATCGGGCGCGAACGGCGACGCCGCGCTGCCGCCATCGACCCGCGCCATGATGAAGAAAGGCGTGCCGAGCTCGGCACCCTCGGGCTCGATGAGCACCGGCCGCGGAGCCGGCAGATGTCCGTGCACGCAGTCGAGCACCGCGAATTCGGTCGCGCGTTCGGTCTCGATGAGGCTCGCGCCCGGATCGCTGCGCAGGATGAGCGGACGACGCTCCCCGGCGACGAGCGCGTCGAAGCGCCAGGTCTGCCGGCTCGCGCCGCCGGGGATGCGCGCGAGCTGCTCGATGTCGACCGGGACGCCCCAGTGACGCCGGAGGCAAGCGGTAAGCGCGTCGGCGAGGCTCATCCCGCGACGTCCATCATGCCCGCAAAGCCCGAGGGCGCATGGGCGCCGAGCGCGAGCTGTTCGAGCACGCCGCGCCCCTCGCGCAGCACCGCGCCGTCCGGCCCGAGCCAGCGCACCCGCGAGAGCGCCTGGATATGGAAGTGCGTCGGCCATTTCGGGTCGAGCGTCGACAGGTCGAACGTTTCGCGCGCGACATGCAGCTGCCCGTGGTTCAGGCCATGGCCCCACACCTCGTGGCCATAGCCGATGCCGAGCATGGCGAAGTTCACCGCGGGCGCGAACTCGAGCCGGTCCCCGGTCGCGAGCAGGATCCGCGCCGCCGCCGCGTGCCGCGTTCCCGGTGTCCAGTCGATCTCGGCGCGCGGATCGGGAAGATGCCGCTCCTCGCCCGGCCCGGCTCCGACCCCGCTCCAGACGGCGCGGCGGTTCCACGGCGTCCCGTGCGCGTCGTCGTTGGTGTGGAAGAAGAAGTCGCCGTCGGGGAAGATGCAGGGGCTCCACAGCCAGAAGAATTGCGGCGGCGACCCCGGCGCCGGCATTTGCTGATCGCGCGCGCCGATCGGGCGAACGCCCCAGCTCCGGTCGCGCGTGCCGACGAAGCCGGCGAGATCGTGGCGAATCCCGTCCACCTCGATCCACCCCGAATAACCGCCATTCTGGGTCAGCCTCGTATAATCGAGCAAGGTCCGCGGACCGACCCGGCGCGTGAAGCGCGGCTCTTCGATCGGGAACGACCGCCCCTCGAACAGGATCTCGCCGCGCATCCCCTGCGCCGGCGCGTCGATGCGGACACGCAGCGCGTGGAGCGGCTCGACCACGTCGATCGCGATCGGCCCCACCTGCAGCGCCATGCGCTCCATGTTCATCCAGCAGGACGCATGCAGCGCGACCTGCCGTCCGTCGGCAAGCCACGAAACATGCGCGTCGGCGATGTTCAGATGCGGATAGACCCCGAATGCGATGCCGACCATGCGATCGTCGCCCGGCGACTCCGGATAGGCATTGAAGAAATACCGATCGTAGAAATTGCGGTCGGTGCCGGCATAGGCGATCGGCTCCGCCGTCTGGTGGAGCGGATAATCATCGCCCTTGGTCAGCATCGTCCCTCCCCGCGCGGTTTGCCCGCGTCGCACGCCCGATCATCGCGCGAGGCCGTGCGGGAGATCAAGGGGTTGCGCGCCTCGCTTCAGAAAAGCCCGTCGATCCGGCCTTCGGGGTCGATGCGGATCGTCTCGGCTGCCGGGGCGCGCGGGAGCCCGGGCATGGTCATGATCTCGCCGCAGATCGCGACGACGAAGCCGGCACCCGCCGCCAGCCGGACCTCGCGGACGGGGAGCACATGGCCCGTCGGCGCGCCGAGCAGCGCGGGATCGGCCGAGAAGCTGTACTGCGTCTTGGCGACGCACACGGGCAGGTGGCCGAACCCCGCGTCCTCCCAGCGCCGGAGCTGGGCGTGGACGCTGGGATCGGCGACCGCTTCCTTGGCGCGGTAGATGCGGGTCGCGATCGCGTTCACCTTGTCGAACAGCGGCAGCGTGTCGTCGTAGATCGGCGTGAACTGCGCGCTCCTCTTGTCCGCGAGCGCCGCGACCGTATCGGCCAGCTCGAGCGCGCCGACCCCGCCTTCGGCCCAATGGCGGCAAAGATGCGCCTCCACGCCGTGCGCCGCGGCCGCCCGGCGGATCACCTCGATCTCGGCGTCGTCGTCGGAGTGGAAATGATTGATCGCGACCGTCACGGGCACGCCGAATTGGTGAACGTTCTCGATGTGCCGGACGAGGTTCACGACCCCGCGCGCGACCGCGGCCGCATCGGCGCGCCCGAGCTCCGCCTTGGCGACGCCGCCGTTCATCTTGAGCGCGCGCACCGTCGCCACGATCACCGCCGCGTCGGGTCTGAGCCCGGCCTGGCGGCATTTGATGTCGAAGAATTTCTCGGCGCCCAGGTCGGCGCCGAACCCGGCCTCGGTCACGACATAGTCAGCCATCGACAGCGCCGCCCGTGTCGCGATGACGGAGTTGCAGCCATGGGCGATGTTGGCGAACGGGCCGCCGTGCAGGATCGCCGGATTGCCCTCCAGCGTCTGGACGAGATTGGGCTTGATCGCTTCCTTGAGCAGCACTGCCATCGCGCCGTCCGCCTTCAGGTCGCGCGCGGTGACCGGGCGCTGGTCGCGCGTATAGGCGACGACGATCCGGCCCAGCCGCGCCTCGAGGTCGTCGAGGTCGCGCGCGAGGCACAGGATCGCCATCACTTCCGACGCGACCGTGATGTCGAAGCCGCTTTCGCGCGGGAAGCCGTTCCTCGATCCGCCGAGCGACTGGACGATCGACCGCAGCGCGCGGTCGTTCATGTCGAGCACGCGCCGCCAGACGATCCGGCGCACGTCGATGCCGAGCGCATTGCCCCAGTAGACGTGGTTGTCGATCAGGCCCGCAAGCAGGTTGTGCGCCGCGGTGACCGCATGGAAGTCGCCGGTGAAGTGGAGGTTGATGTCCTCCATCGGCGCGACCTGCGCGAAGCCGCCGCCGGTCGCCCCGCCCTTCTGGCCGAAGCAAGGCCCGAGCGACGGCTCGCGCAGGCACAACATGGTCCTGCGCCCGCTCTTGTTGAGCGCGTCGGCCAGGCCGACCGACGTGGTCGTCTTGCCCTCGCCCGCCGGCGTCGGATTGATCGCAGTGACGAGGATCAGCCGCCCGTGCGGCGCCGCCGGGTCGATCCAGTCGAGCGCGAGCTTCGCCTTGTGCCGGCCATAGGGCTCGACCGCCGCCTCGGGGATGCCGGCCTGCGCCGCGACGTCGGCAATGGGACGAAGCGCGATGCTGCGCGCGATCTCCAGATCGGTGCTCATCCGCAACGCCTAATCGGCGCGAACCGGGAGCGCTAGGGGGCGGCCGTCAACTCCGCGCCTGGAAGCGGTTCCAGTCGCTGTCGGACAGCCGGACGTCGAAGAAGACGCGGTCACCCTCGACATCGCGGGCCAGGACCTCGCCATTGGCGTGGAGCCAGGCCGCGGTCGCGCCGTCGCTCACCGGAAGCTCGACATGTCGCACGCGGTTCGACGAGGTGAGCCGGTCGCTCATCGTGCGCTTCAGCGCGTCGATGCCGTCGCCGGTCAGCGCCGAGATCAGCACCACATCCCCTTCGCGGGTCGCGTCCGCCTCGACCCGATCCCGGGTCTCGGGATCGAGCAGGTCGCGCTTGTTCCAGACCTCGAGCCGCGGCGCCGTCGCGCCGATCTCGGCGAGCACGCGCTCGACGTCGGACGCCTGCTCCTCGGTGTCGGGATGCGAAATGTCGCGGACATGGACGATCAGGTCGGCCGAGATCACTTCCTCGAGCGTGGCGCGGAACGCCGCGACGAGCTGGGTCGGCAGGTCGGAGACGAAACCCACCGTGTCGGACAGGATCGCCTTGTCGAGCCCGGGCAGCGAGATTTGCCGCATCGTCGGGTCGAGCGTGGCGAACAGCAGGTCCTCGGCCATCACGGCGGCGCCGGTCATGCGGTTGAACAGCGTCGACTTTCCGGCATTGGTATAGCCGACGAGCGCGATCACCGGCCAGGGCGCGCGCTTTCTCCGGTCGCGGTGCAGGCTGCGCGTGCGCGTGACCGTCTCCAGCTCGCGCCGCAGCCGCGCCATGCGATCGCGGATCAACCGGCGGTCGGCCTCGATCTGGGTCTCGCCGGGGCCGCCGAGGAAGCCGAAGCCGCCGCGCTGGCGCTCGAGATGGGTCCAGCTCCGCACCAGCCGGCCGGCCTGATAGTCGAGATGCGCGAGCTCGACCTGCAGCCGGCCCTCGGCGGTCGCCGCGCGCTCGCCGAAGATCTCGAGGATCAGCCCGGTCCGGTCGATGACCTTGGCCTTCACCCCTTCTTCGAGATTGCGCTGCTGGACCGGCGTGATCGCGCCGTCGACGATGACGAGCTGTGCGTCCTGCGCGCGCACCGCGGTCGCGATCTCCTCCACCTGGCCGCTGCCGAACAGGGTCGCGGGCTTGGGCGCGCGGACCCGGAAGGCGAGCCGCTCGCGCACGTCGATGCCGATCGCCTCGGCTAGGCCCGCCGCCTCGTCGAGCCGCGCTTCGGTGTCGCGGCCGTCGGCGTGGCGCAGGTCCGGATAGGCGATCACCGCCCGGGCGCCGCGGGCGAACTCGTCATAATCTCGATCGAAACCACTCATCGGGTGGAGATAGGGGGCCGAGGCCGCCCGCTCAATCGCCCGCCTGACTTTCCTCGGCCAGGTTGAGCGGATGCGCCGGCTGCACCGTCGAGATCGCGTGCTTGTAGACCAGCTGGGTCTGCCCCTCCCGGCGCAGCAGCAGGCAGAACAGGTCGAAGGCCGCGACCTCACCCTGCAGCATGACGCCGTTGACCAGGAACATGGTCACCGGCTCGCTGCTCTTGCGCACGGCGTTCAGGAAGACTTCCTGCAACAGGCTCGGCTTGCGCGCGCCGTCGGTGAACGCCTTCTCGATCGGCGCGAGGTCGACCGGCTGCGCCGGCATCACGGTCGAAATCGCATGTTTGTAGACAAGCTGCGAATTGCCGTCCCGGCGCAGCAGCACCGAGAAATTGTCGAACCAGGTGATGATGCCCTGCAGCTTCACGCCCTTGACCAGGAACATGGTCACCGGGGTCTTCGACTTACGCAGTGAATTCAGGAAGATGTCCTGAAGATTATTGACCTTGTCGGCCATGTCGCACCTCCGCTCTTGCTGGCGGCTTCTCGGGCTCCCCCGTTGGAAGCCTTATAAGCATAGCCGGTGTAGGTCTGTCGGTCGAGGCTAATCCTCTTCGCGCTGGTCGGCGAGGCCGAGAAGCTTCAGTTTCCGGTGCAACGCCGACCGCTCCATCCCGATGAAGCTCGCCGTGCGCGAGATGTTCCCGGAAAAACGACGGATCTGGATCCGCAGATATTCGCGCTCGAACGTCTCGCGCGCCTCGCGCAACGGCGCGCCCATGATCGCGGTCGTCGTCGGACCCGACGAGAGCTGGGGCTGGTCGGACAGCACCTCGGGCGGCAGCATGTCGACCTCGATCCGCCCGATCCGGTCGCCCGGCGCCATGATGATGGTGCGCTCGACGATATTGCGGAGCTGGCGGACATTGCCGGGCCAGTCATAGGCCTGCAGCGCGGCCATCGCATCGTCGGCGACTTCGGGGTTGGGCACGCGCCGCTCCGCCGCGTAGCGCGCCACGAAATGATCGACCAGCGGTGGGATGTCCTCGCGGCGCTCGGCGAGCGGCGGAAGATGCACCGGCACCACGTTCAGGCGATAATAGAGATCCTCGCGGAAACGGCCCCCGGCGATCTCCTCGGGCAGGTGGCGCGACGTCGCCGAGACGACTCGCACATCGACCTTCACGGTCCGCTGGCCGCCCACGCGCGCGAAGCTCTGGTCGGTCAGCACGCGCAGGATCTTGGCCTGGGTGGTGACGGGCATGTCGGCGATCTCGTCGAGGAACAGGGTGCCGCCATGCGCCTGTTCCAGCAGGCCCGGCCGCGCCAGCTCGCCGCTTTCCTCGACGCCGAACAACTCCTCCTCGACCCGCTCGGGCGTCATGCGCGCGGCGCTGACGACCACGAACGGCGCCTCGGCACGCGGGCTCCAGATGTGGAGCAGTCGCGCCGCCACTTCCTTGCCGACGCCCGCGGGACCGGTGATCAGCACGCGGCTGCCCGTCGCCGCCACCCGCTTCAGCGTCGCGCGCACGGTGTTGATCGACGAGCTGTTGCCGGTGAGCTCGTCGCCGCCGCCGACCTGCGCCTTGAGCGTCGCATTCTCGCGCCGCAGCCGCTCGGTCTCGGTCGCGCGGCTGACCAGGTGCAGCAGCCGCTCGGCCTCGAACGGCTTCTCGATGAAGTCGGTCGCGCCGCGGCGGATCGCGGCGACCGCGGTGTCGAGATTGCCATGCCCCGAGATGACGAGCACCGGCAGCGACGGATCGCGGCTCTTGATCTCGTCGAGCAGCTCCAGCCCGTCCAGTCGCGAGCCCTGCAGCCACACGTCGAGCAGCACCAGCGACGGCCGCCGGTCGCGGATCGCGTCGAGCGCGCTGTCGCTGTCCGCCGCGCTGCGCGGATGGTAGCCCTCGTCCTCGAGCACCCCGGAGACAAGGTCCCGGATATCCTGTTCGTCGTCGACTATCAGTACGTCCAGCGCCATTATCGTCTTCACCAATCAGAGTGTCCGGCCGAGAGCGACCGGAGCGCGTTCTTCCTCGTTCGTCTCGGGCTTGCCGACCAGCGGCGCGAGCGCGGCCGGATCGAGCACGATCTGGACGATCGTCCCCCCGCCCGGCCGGTCGCGCAGCTCGATCGTGCCGAGATGCTCCTCGACGATCTTCTTCACGATGGCGAGGCCCAGGCCCGTCCCGCGCACCCGCGTCGTCATATAGGGCTCGAACAGCCGCCCGCGCTCGAGCGGCAGGCCCGCGCCATCGTCCTCGACCGCGATCACCAGCCGGTTCGCGCCCTCGGCCCGGATCATCATCGCCACCATGCCGCCCTGGGACGCAGCTTCGTCTTTGCGCTCGATCGCCTCGACCGCGTTCTTGACGATGTTGGTCAGCGCCTGGCCGAGCTGGCGCCGGTCGCAGACGAGGATCGGCGACGGCTCCGGGGCGTCCAGCGAGAACTGCACCTTGGGGTGGGCGACCTCGTGGAGGAACAGCGCCTGGCGGGCGATGTCGACCAGCGTCTCCTCGCGGAACATCGGCTTGGGCATGCGCGCGAAGGACGAGAACTCGTCGACCATGCGCCGCAGGTCGCCGACCTGGCGCACGATCGTGTCGGTCAGCCGGTCGAAGGTCGACCGGTCGGAGGCGATTTCCTTGCCGTAGCGGCGCTGGAGCCGCTCGGCGGCGAGCTGGATCGGGGTGAGCGGGTTCTTGATCTCGTGCGCGATGCGGCGCGCGATGTCGGACCAGGCGGCGCGGCGCTGGTCGAGCAACTGCTGGGTGATGTCGTCGAAGGTCAGCACATGGCCGCGTTCGTCGGCGACGATCTTGACGGCGAGGGTGCGCGGGTCTCCGCCGCTGGTGAGCTGGACGATCGGCTCGCGCTCGCTGCCGTCGAGCAGCGCCGCGAGTTCGGGCGCGACCGTCGCCAGCGGCTCGCCGACCGCGCTCTGGCCGACCTTGAGCAGCGCCGCCGCCGAGCTGTTGATCAGCAGGATATTGCGGCTCGCATCGATCGAGATGACGCCGGCGGTGACGCCCGACAGCACCGCTTCGGTGAAGGCGCGTCGACGGTCGAGCTGGTCGTTGGCCGCGACCAGTTCCTGGGTCTGCTCCTCGAGCCGCCGCGTCATGCGGTTGAACGCGCTTGCCAGCGTGCCGATCTCGTCGCGGGTGCGCGGCGCCTCGACGCGCGCGGACAAGTCGCCGGCAGTGACCTTGCGGGCGGCGTCGACCAGCTCGCCGACCGGGCGGACCAGCCGGTCGGCCACGTTCAGCGCGATCCACACCGCCGCGCCCACGATCAGCAGCGAGATCAGCAGCAGCGCGGCGTTGAAGCGGAGCTGCAGGTTGCGCGAGCGCTCGAGCAGCGCGTTATAGTCCGACAGCACGGCATTTGCGCGCCGGGTCTGGGACAGCGCCTGCTGGTCCGAGATGCGCGACGCGTAGAGATAGGTCTGCTGGCCGGGGAACAGCCGGGTGACGGCCTCGATCCGGTCGGCGCTGTCGGTCACCACCACGGGCTCGCCGCGATTGAGCCGCTCGACGACATTGGCGGAGACGCGCCGCTCGACCGGGCGAGCGTCGGGATTGACCATCGCGACGGTGCGCGCCGAGCCGTCGGGCGAGATCGAGACGATCGCCGACTCGTTCAGCTTGCGTGACAGCACCTGCCAGCCATAGCCCTCGGCGAATTCGGGGCTGTCCGAGCGCGCCTGCGCCAGATAGTCGCGCAGGTCGCTCGCCATCGTGGCCGTCTCGGCGCCGACTTCCTGGCGCTTCTCCTGATAATAGCCCTGCGCCAGCTCGCCGGCATTTTCGAGCATGCCGCGGGCGCGGTCGGAGAACCAGAACTCGACGCCATATTGGAACAGCAGCGACGCGAAGATCACGACGAGCAGCGTCGGCACGGCCGCGATCACCGAGAACAGGGCGACGAGCTGGACGTGCAGCCGCCCGCCCCCTCCCACCGGCGAGCGCGTCGCGCGGCGGCGGGCGATGCGACGGCCGATCAGCACGAGCAACGCGATCCCGGGCACCAGGTTCGCGACGAGCAGGAACGCGATGACGGGCGGCGCCAGCGGCCGCGTGGTGGGCTGGTCGCTCAGGTAGAAATAGGTGGCGACGCCGATGCCGATCGCCAGCAACAGCGTCAGCACCTCGACCGCGGGCATGTAGCGGGAGCGTCGCCGCACGACTGCGAAGGTCCGCCGCCAGCGCGGGGCCACGCGTGCCGGCATTTGCTCCGTTCTCGCGATCATCGTTGCAGCGTTACAACAGTTTGGCGCGCGCTCAAACATATGTTGCATCTGCGCAACAGGATTAAGCGCCCCTTCGTCGCAGCGTCTGCGCGTCGATGCCGTGATCGGCCAGCTTCTTGCGCAAGGTGTTGCGGTTGAGCCCGAGGAGGCGCGCCGCGCGCAGCTGGTTCCCGCCGACGGCGGCGAGCACCTGGCGGAACAGGGGCGCCTCGACCGCGCCGATCAGCCGGTCGTACAGCCCGTCGGGGGGCAGGCCGGGGCGGTGCTCGGCGAACAGCGCCGCAAGCGTTCGGGCGACCGCGGCGTCGAGGTCGATCTCCTCCTCCTGGTCGGGTGCCGCGATGCCCGGCCCGAGATGCGCCTCGATCTGGTCGGCGCCGATCCGGTCCTCGCGCGCCAGCACCGCGATCCGTCGCATCAGATTCTCGAGCTCGCGGACATTGCCCGGCCAGCGGTGCGCGACCAGCCGGTCCTCCGCGCTCTTCTCAAGAAGCTTGCGCGGCAGGCCTTCCTCCGCCGCGCGGTCGAGAAAATGCCGCGCGAGCAGGCCGACATCCTCGCGGCGCTGGCGCAGCGCCGGGAGCGTGATCGGCACCACGTTCAGGCGATAATAGAGATCCTCGCGGAACTGGCCGCTCGCGATCAACTGCGTCAGGTCCTTGTGCGTCGCGGCAATCACGCGCACGTCCGCCCGCTGCATGCGCGCGCCGCCGACGAGCGTGAATTCGCCGGTCTGCAGCACGCGAAGCAGCCGCGTCTGCGCGTCGGGCGGCATGTCGCCGATCTCGTCGAGGAACAGCGTTCCCCCGCGTGCCTGCTCGAACCGGCCCGAGCTGCGCGCCTGCGCGCCGGTAAAGGCCCCGCGCTCGTGCCCGAACAGCTCGCTCTCGATCAGTTCGCGCGGGATCGCCGCCATGTTGATCGCGACGAACGGGCCGGCCGCGCGCGGTCCGAGCTCGTGGATCGCGCGCGCGACCAGTTCCTTGCCGGTTCCGGACTCGCCCAGGATCAGCACCGACAGGTCGGTCGCCATCACGCGCGCGATCGTCCGGTAGACGTCCTGCATCGCGGCCGAGCGGCCGATCAGCGGCAGCCGCTCGATCGGGTCGGCGGGCCCGGCGGGCTCGATCCGCCCTCGCGAGGCGAGCCCGGCGTCGACGGCGCGCACCAGCTCGTCCAGGTCGAACGGCTTGGGCAGATATTCGAACGCGCCGCGCTCGGTCGCCCGCACCGCGGTGCTGAGCGTGTTCTGGGCGGACAGCACGATCACCGGAAGGTCGCCGCGCCGCTCGGTCAGCCGGCGCACCGCCTCCAGCCCGTCCCCATCCGGCAGCACGACATCGGTGATGAACAGGTCCGCGCGCGCGATCGCCGGCCCGGCGGCGGCGATGGTGTGGACCGCGGTCACCTTGTGCCCCGCGCGGCGCAGCGCTGCGGAGATCACGGTGCAGATCGCGGCATCGTCGTCGAGGAGGAGGATCTGGGCCATGGTCGTCCGGTCAGTGCGCGCGCGGCAGGAGCAGCCGGAAAACGGTGCGGTCGTCCTCGCGGGCATATTGGATCATGCCGCCCATGTCGCGCATCAGCTTGTCGGCAAGCGCAAGCCCCAGTCCCTGCCCGGTCCGCTTGGTCGTCACGAACGGATCGAACAGATGGTCCACCAGGTCGTCGGGAACGCCCGGGCCATTGTCGACGATCGCGATCTCGATCGGCAGCGACACGCGCCGCCCGCTCTCGCGCGCGACCGAGACGCCGATCCGATAGGCGGTGATGATCTCGACCCGCCCCTGCTCGCCGACGGCCTCGGCGGCATTCTTCAACAGGTTGAGCAGCACCTGGCGCAGCGAGTCGCCATGCGCCACGACCGGCGGCAGCGACGGATCATAGCTCTCGACCATCTCGAGATGGCCGGCAAATCCGCTCGCCGCGATGCGCCGCACGTCGTCGAGGATCGGATAGATATTCTCGGCGCCCGTCTCGAGCTGCCGCTCGTCGGTGAAGCGCTGCATGCCGTCGATCAAAGCGGCGATGCGGTCGACCTCGCGCCGGATCAGCCCCATCAGCTCGCGCGCTTCGCCCTCCACCTCGCCCTCGATGAGCTGCGCCGCGCCCCGGATGCCCGAGAGCGGGTTCTTGATCTCGTGCGCGAGCATCGCCGCGGCGCCGACCGCCGCCCGCGCGCCCTTGTCCATGCGCAGCCCTAGGCCGAGCGCGTTCGCGCCCTGCTGCAGCAGCAGGATGCGCCAGCCCGGCCGGTCGACCATCGGCGTGACGATGAAGTCCGCCCGGAAGCGCACCCCGCGAGTCGTCATCAGCGGCAGGTCGTAGAGCGCCAGCGCGCTCTCGGTATCGGGCCGGCTGACATAGTCGAGCGGCAACACGATGAGGTCGCCGAGCGGCTTGCCGCGCATGGTGAGCGCGCTCAGGTTGAGCAGGTCCTCCGCCGCGGCGTTGGCGTCGCGCACCTTCCCGTCGGCGTCGAGCAGCAACATTGCCGTCGGCAGCGCCGCCATCAGCTCGGCGGCGGGCACGACTTCGGGCCGGGTCAGGCCGCCGCCCGCGAGCGCCACGGAGCGTAGAACTCGTCGAGCATTCCGAGCACCGTGTCGGCGCTCGGCTCCTGGTTGACGCGATTGCGGAACTCGGCCGACCCGGGCAGGCCCCGCGTGTACCATCCGATATGCTTGCGCGCCATATTGACCCCGGTCATCTCGCCATAATGGTCGAGCATCGCGCGGTAATGCTCGACGATCAGGTGATATTGTTCGTCGAGCCCCGGCTCGGGCAAGCGCTGGCCGGTGGCGAACCAGTGCATCACCTGGCGCAGCAGCCACGGCTTGCCATAGGCGCCGCGCCCGATCATCACGCCGTCGGCGCCCGACAGCTCCAGCGCGCGCTCGGCATCGTCGATCGAACAGATGTCGCCATTGACGATCACCGGCACCGACACCGCCTGCTTCACGTGCGCCACGAACGCCCAGTCCGCCTCGCCCTTGTACATCTGGCAGCGCGTGCGGCCATGGACGGTGATCAGCTTGACGCCGAGATCCTCGGCGATGCGCGCCAGCTCGGGCGCGTTGAGGCTCGCATGATCCCAGCCCATCCGCATCTTGAGCGTGACCGGGACCTTTACCGCCTTGACGGTCGCTTCGACGATCGCGGCGGCGAGCGGCAGGTCGCGCATCAGCGCGGACCCGGCATCGCCGTTCACCACCTTCTTGACCGGGCAACCCATGTTGATGTCGATGATCGCAGCGCCGCGATCCTCGTTCAGCTTCGCCGCCTCGCCCATCTCATGAGGCGAGCAGCCGGCGAGCTGCATCGACACCGGCTCCTCGATCGGGTCCCAGGCCGCCTTCTGCAGCGACTGGCGCGTCTCGCGGATCATCGCCTGGCTGGCGATCATCTCGGTGACGTTCAGGCCCGACCCATAGCGTCGCACCAGCCGCCGAAACGGCAGGTCGGTGACACCGGTCATCGGCGCCAGCAGCACGGGGCTGTCGATCCGGACCGGACCGATGTCGATGGGCTTCAATCGCGTCATGATCTGCCTGAAAAAGAGGCAGCCACATAGCGAAGCCGGGCCTTCCCGACAAGGCGGGACCCGTCTATCGGCGCGATCGTGACTCACACCATCGGTCTGATCGTCGCCGCCGGCAGGGGCGAGCGCGCCGGCGGCGGAACGCCGAAGCAGTTCCGGCCGCTCGCCGGGCTGCCGCTGGTCGCGCACGCCTTCGATCGGCTGGGCGCGCATGCCGCCGTCGAGGGCATCGTCGTCGTCACCGGCGCGGACCAGCACGAAGCGCTTCGCGAGGCGCTCGGGACGCGCGCCCCGCTCGCAATCGTCGAAGGCGGAGCCACAAGACGGGAGTCGGTTCGCGCCGGGCTCGATGCGATCGCCGCCCTCGGTGGAGCGGCGCGCGTGCTGGTCCACGATGCGGCGCGGCCCTTCGTCCCCGCCGCCGTGATCGACCGCCTCGTCGCGGCGCTCGACACGTTTCCGGGCGCCATTCCCGTGCTCGGGGTGGCCGACACGGTGGCGACCGGCGACGCGCTGCTCGGCAACATCGTCGACCGCGCGACGCTGCGTCGCGTGCAGACGCCCCAGGCGTTCCGCTTCGACGACGTCATGACGGCGCATCGCGCGTGGTCCGGCGCGACCGAGCCGACGGACGACGCGCAGATGCTGCGCGCGGCGGGCGGCGACGTCGCGCTGGTCGAAGGAGATCCGATGCTCGACAAGATCACCCTGCCCGGCGACTTCGCGGCCGCCGAGGCGCGGATCGGCGGCAGCCGGCTCGTCCGCACCGGCATGGGCTTCGACGTCCACCGGCTCGGCGACGGCGAGGAGCTGTGGCTCGGCGGCATCCGCATTCCGCACGCGCAGGGGCTGATCGGGCATAGCGACGCCGACGTCGCGCTGCACGCGCTCACCGACGCGATATTGGGCGCGATCGGCGCGGGCGACATCGGCACGCATTTCCCGCCCAGCGACCCGCAATGGCGCGGAGCGCCCTCGTCGCGCTTCCTGGAGCATGCGGCCGCGCTGGTCGCGGCGGCCGGGGCGCGCATCGACCATGTCGACCTGACGATCATCTGCGAAGCGCCGAAGATCGGCCCGCATCGGGACGCGATCCGCGCCCGCATCGCCTTGCTGTTGCGGCTCCCCGAGACGCGGATTAGCATCAAGGCGACGACGACCGAGCGGCTCGGCTTCACCGGGCGCGGCGAGGGAATCGCGGCGCAGGCGATCGCCACGGTCAGCGCCTGGGAGGCTTTGTGATCGACCCGCTCCGTCGACCGTTGTTCGTCGCATGACGACGCCACCGCATAGCGCCAGCATCTTGCCGACGGTCCTGATCGATTGCGCGCGCGAGGTGATCGAGGCCAATCGCGCCGCCGGGCGCCGCATCGCGGTCGCCGAAAGCTGCACTGGCGGGCTCGTCGGCGCGGCGCTGACCGAGATTCCCGGCTCGTCCGACGTGTTCGACGCGAGCTTCGTCACCTATTCGAACGAGGCGAAGATCGACATGCTCGGCGTCAGCCTCGACGTTCTCGAGACGTTCGGCGCGGTGTCGATCGCCGTCGCCTGGGCGATGGCGCAAGGCGCGCTCTCGCACAGCCAGGCGGACGTGACCGTCGCGATCACCGGCGTCGCCGGGCCCGACGGCGGGACCGAGAAGAAGCCGGTCGGCACCGTCGTCTTCGCCCGCGCCGAGCGCGGCGCCTCGCCCGACAAGATCAAGGCGGAGCGACGCGAGTTCGGCGATCTCGGCCGCGGCGGGATCCGCCTTCAGGCGGCGCTCTGCGCGCTCGAATTGCTGATGCCGGTCGCGTCGGTCGAGGGCGCCGCGTAGAGTTGCGCCGCGCGCGTCTCGAACGCGCCGATCATCTTGCGCAGCGCCGTGTCGAACATCTGGCCGGCGATCGTCTCGAACAGCCGGTTGCGGAAGGCGAAGTCGACACAGAAGTCGACATAGGTGCCCCCCTCCCCGTCCGGCCGGAAGGTCCAGTCGTTGCTGAGGTGCTTGAGCGGGCCTTCGACATAGTCGACGGTGATATGGCGCGGCCGCTCCTTCACCACGCGCGAGGTGAAGCGCTCGCGCAGCGCCTTGAACCCGACGATCAGGTCCGCGACCATCTCGGTCGGGCTGTCGGACCGGACGCGCACCGCCACCACCCAGGGCAGGAACTCGCCATAGCGGGCGACGTCCGCGACCAGGTCGAACATCTGCTCCGGGCTGTAGGGCAGCCGCCGGGTCTCGCTGTGCCGCGGCATGCGAGTCAGCGCCCGAGCTTGGCCGCCCGTGCCGCGCGCAGCCGCTCGAAATCCTCACCCGCATGGTAGCTCGAGCGGGTGAGCGGCGACGAGGCGACGAGCAGGAAGCCCTTCGCCCGCGCGATGGCGGCATAGGCGCCGAACGCCTGCGGCGTCACGAACTCGGCCACCTTGGCATGGCGCGGCGTCGGCTGGAGATACTGGCCCATGGTGAGGAAATCGACATCGGCCGAGCGCATGTCGTCCATCACCTGGTGCACCTCGAGCCGCTCCTCGCCCAGGCCGAGCATGATGCCCGACTTGGTGAAGATGGTCGGGTCGAGCTTCTTCACCGACTCGAGCAGGCGCAGCGACGCATAATAGCGCGCGCCCGGCCGGATCGTCGGATAGAGGCGCGGGACGGTCTCGAGATTGTGGTTGTAGACGTCCGGCCGCGCCTCAACGATCGCCGCGACGGCCGCCTCGTGCTTGTTGCGGAAGTCGGGCGTCAGGATCTCGATCGTGGTCGAAGGGGTCGTCCGGCGGAGCGCCTGGATCACCTTCACGAACTGGCTCGCGCCCCCGTCGGGCAGGTCGTCGCGATCGACCGAGGTGACGACGATATGCTGGAGCCCCAGCTCGGCGGCGGCGTCGGCGACGTGCTGCGGCTCGGCCGCGTCCACCGCGCGCGGCATGCCGGTCTTGACGTTGCAGAAGGCGCAGGCGCGGGTGCAGGTGTCCCCCAGGATCATCACCGTCGCGTGCTTCTTGGTCCAGCACTCGCCGATATTCGGGCAGGCGGCTTCCTCGCAGACGGTGGCGAGGTTCAGGCGCCGCATCAGCGCGCGCGTTTCGGCGAAACCCGTCGTGGTCGGCGCCTTGACGCGGATCCAGTCGGGCTTGCGGACGCGCGGCTCGGTCCGGAGCGGCGGCGCGGCGGCGGTGGTCAGGGGTTCGCTCATGGATGCGCAGATAGCGACCCGGACGCGCCCTTGCCACCCCCGGCGCGCGCGCCTAGGCCGCTTATCCATGAGTTCCGGCTTTGATGCGCTGCTGACCGGCTATGACCGGTTCAGGAAAAGTGGCTGGCGCGAACAGCGCGAGCGGTGGGCGGCGCTGTCCGAGGGCCAGACGCCGCAGGTGATGGTGATCGCCTGCTCCGACAGTCGCGTCGATCCCAGCCAGATCTTCGACACCTCGCCCGGCGAGATGTTCGTCGTCCGCAACGTCGCGGCGCTGGTGCCGCCGTTCGAGGTGGGCGGCGGGCGGCACGGCGTCTCGGCCGCGCTCGAATTCGCGATCACCCAGCTCGAAGTGCCCGAGATCGTGATCATGGGACATGGCGCCTGTGGCGGCGTCGCGGCGGCGCTCAGCCAGCGGTTCGCGACCGCGGAACCGGGCGAAGGCGGGTTCATCGCCACCTGGATCGAATTGCTCGACGACGCGCGCGCACGCGTCGTCGCCGAATATGGCGAGGGGCCCGAGGCGCTTCGCCAGCTGGAGTTCGAAAGCGTGAAGCTCAGCCTCGCCAATCTGCGCGGCTTCCCCTTCGTCCCCGAGCGCGAGAAGGCGGGCAAGCTGAAGCTGCACGGCGCGCTGTTCGCGATCTCGGACGGGCTGCTCCACGTCCTCGACGAGGACACGGGCCGGTTCGCGCCCGCAACGCTGCCGGAACGGTAACGAAGGCGAGGCCGTTCCTGCCGTCGTGACTTGAACGACTGCAGGAAGGACTATCGAAGATGCGGACCCTTTTGCTTGCCGGCGCGGCGTTGCTCGCGACCGCTCCCCTCGCCGCCCAGACCACTGCCCCCCAGACCACTGCCCCCCAGACCACTGCGCCGACCTCCCCGCCGACCCAGCCCGGTTCGCAGGACGATCCCGGCACGCCGCGCGCCCCGCTGCCGGTCGATCGCGGCTACGACAAGCCGCAGGCCCGCACCGAGGCGATCAACGCGCCAATCCGCGACGATGTCGCCCGCGCGAACAATGCGAGCGCCGGCGCCAGCGGGACCGCCGTGTCCACCGCGAAGACCGAGGCGCAGATCCAGTATGACGCCGACATGGCTGCGTGGGTGTCCGCGCTCGAGGCGCGCGGCGAGACGATCGCGCAGGACCGCAGCGTCTATGCGCAGAACCAGCGCGCTTACGCCGACGCGATGGCCGACTGGCGCCGCCAGGTCGCCGCCTGCAAGGCCGGCTCGACCAACGACTGCCGCCTGCCGACGCCGAACCCGGCGGATTATCGCTGAAGGGGTGCCCCTCCACCACCGCTCCGCGGCGGTCCCCCTCCCCATCTGCGATGGGGAGGAGCTTCTCGCTCCTCCCTACGCGAAGCGTGGAGCGTGGGACCGCCGGGGAAAGCCCGGTGGTGGGGGGCAGCGACCCCGCTTACTTCTTGCCGAGCGTGAGACCGCCGAAGCGCTTGTTGAAGCGCGCGACCTGGCCACCGGCGTCGAGCAGCCGCTGCGTGCCGCCGGTCCAGGCGGGATGCGCGAGCGGATCGATCTCCAGCGTCATCGTGTCGCCTTCCTTGCCCCAGGTGGAGCGAGTCTCGTACACGGTGCCGTCGGTCATCTGCACCTTGATCATGTGATAGTCGGGGTGGAGGTCTTTCTTCATCTCACGAAACTCCGGAGCGGCTGGTTCCGACCAGCCTCGAAACGGGAAGCGGGCCGGTAGCAGACCGGCCCCGCGGGATCAACCGTGCGCGTCGGTCAGTCGCTCGGCGCGTCGGCGATCATGGCGGTGAAGCTCGCCTCGGCCGCAAGCTCGCCGTCGACCAGCGCGCGGCCCGCGAACTTGCACACGCGCGAGCGCTTCTGGACGAACTCGACCTGCAGCGTCAGCAGCACGCCGGGTTCGACCGGCTTGCGGAACTTCGCCTCTTCGATCGCCATGAAATAGACGAGCTTGCCCGAGCCGGCGAGCCCGAGCGTCTCGACCGCGAGAACGCCCGCCGCCTGTGCCAGCGCCTCGACGATCAGCACGCCCGGCATGATCGGACGTCCGGGGAAATGGCCCTGGAAGAAGCTCTCGTTGAAGCTCACCGCCTTGATCGCGGTGATCGACCGGTCGGGGATCAGCTCCGCGACGCGGTCGACCAGCAGCATCGGATAACGGTGCGGCAACGCCGCCAGCACCCGCTTGATATCGAGCGGGCCGATGCCGGCGGCGGTGCCTTCGCCGTCGCTCATCGGCCCTGGGGCTGCTGCTGCGCCGGCTGCTGCGCCTGCGCGGGCAGCGGGGTGACGCTGACGCTCGGAAGCTGCTGGTTGAGCTGGGCGAGTACGTCGTTGGTGATGTCGACCGTCGGCGACGCCGCCAGCACCGAGCCGCGGTCGACGACCACGGTCGCGCCGCGCGAGGTGAGCAGGCCGTTCACGATCGGGCCGAGCTTCGCGTTGATCTGCTGGAGCACATTCTGCTGGATCGAGCGGATGTTCTGCTCGCCGCGGCCCAGCTCTTCGTTCGCCGCATTCTGGCGGGTCTGGAGCGACTGGATGCGCTGCTGGAGCGCGGCGTCCGGCGCCTTGCCCTGCAGGGCCTGCACGGCCTGCTGGAGCGACTGGCCCTCGGTCTGCAGCGGGGCGGCGAGCTGCTGCTGGCGCTGCTGGAGCTGCTGGACCTGGCCCTGGAGCTGGGTCTGCGCGGCGCGGCAGGCCGTGCACTCACGGAGCACGCGATCGGTGTCGACGACGGCAATGGCCGCCGGGTTGAGGCGCTGCGCGAGCGCCGGCGAAGCCATGGCGGTCGACAGGGTCAGCGCCGCGGCGAGGATGTTGAGGGTCTTCATCAGAATTGCGTTCCTACGTTGAAAGTGATGAGCTGGGGGTCGTCGCCGTCATATTTGACCAGCGCTTTCGCCACGTCGATCCGGAGCGGACCGAAAGGCGAGTTCCAATTGACACCGATACCGACCGAAACGCGCGGCTTCCACGTGTCGCCGAGAAAGACTTCCTCGAACGGCGCGATCGCGAAGGTCCCGTCCGGGCAGGTGTTGCCGTTCAGGAACGAGATCGAGCCCGTGGTCTGGTTGCGGCACTGCGCCTTGATCTTGCCGTCCGCCGGGTCGCGGAACGCCTCGCGCGTGGTGACGCGCGGGCGACGCACGCCGAACACCGAGCCCACGTCGACGAACGCCGATGGCCGGATGCCCAGCTCGCGGATGCCCGAGCCGAGCGGGATCTCCATCTCGATCTTGCCGAGATAGTAAGCGCGCCCGCCGATCGAGTCGTCGGCCAGCAGGTCGCGGCGATTGGCCGTGATGATCGGGTTGCCGTTCTCGTCGAGCTGGTAGCGCAGGACGCGCGGGCCGACGCCGCGGATGTCGAAGCCGCGGAACTGCGGCTGGCCGAGGAAGAAGCGGTCGATCAGGCGCAGCTTGTCGAGCCGCTGGGTGGGATCGTCCGGATCGACGCGGCCCTTGTTGAACGAGCGGATATACCCGCCCTCGCCGCTGAAGTTGAGGATGAACCCGCTGCCCAGGTTGACATATTTGTCGGCGTTGAGGCGCGTGCGGAGATATTTGATGTCGCCGCCGAGGCCGGCGAAATCCTGGTTGAGCGTGATGCGGTTGCCCCGCGTCGGGCGGAGGCCGTTGTCGAGCGTCGAGTAGACGATCGAATAGCCGAGCGTCGAGGTCGTGTTCTTGCCGATCGTCTCGCACAGGAAGCGGCCGGCGAGCAGCGGGTCGCAGCGGCGGTTGGCGCCGGTGCCGGTGAAGAAGCTGTCGGCCAGCGACACGTCGTCGATGCTGAGGCCGTAACGGCCCTGGAATTGCGCGAACTCGGTCAGCGGCACGCCCACGCGCAGCTGGAAGCCGGTCGAGACCTGGCTGTAGGTGGTGTTGCGCTGGTTGCCGTTGACGAAGTTGAACGAGTTGAAGTCGCGCCGGAAGATGTTGCCGCCCAGCGCGATGTTGCGATCGAGCAGATAGGGCTCGGTGAAGCCCAGCTCGACCGACTTGTTGAACTGCGAGTAGTTGACCGAAGCGCTGAGCGTCTGCCCCTTGCCGCGGAAATTATTCTGCGCGATCGAGGCGTTGACGATGAACCGCTCGAGGCTCGAGAAACCGGCCGACAGCGTCAGCTCGCCGGTCGGCTTTTCCTCGAGATTGGCCTCCAGGACCACGCGGTCGGCGGTCGAGCCGGGCTTCTGCTCGATCTCGAACTTTTCCTGGAAATAGCCGAGCGACTGGATGCGCTCCTTCGAGCGCTTGACCAGGAAGCTGTTGAACGGGTCGCCTTCCTGCAGGCGGAACTCGCGCCTGACCACCTTGTCCTGGGTGATCGTGTTGCCGTTGATGTCGATCCGCTCGACATAGACGCGCGGGCTCTCGGCGACCTGGAACGTCAGGGTCATCGTGCGCGTCTCGGCGTCGCGCTCGAAATTGGGTTCGACCTGCGCGAAGGCATAGCCGAGCAGGCCGGCCGTCTCGCTGATGCCGTTGACCGTGTCCTCGACCTGCTTCGCGTTGTACCAGTCGCCCGTCTTCATCGGCACGAGTGTCTTGACGAAGTCCGGCTTGAAGTCGCGCAGGTCGCTCTCGACCTTCACCTCGCCGAATTTGTAGCGCTCGCCCTCCTCGATCACATAGGTGATGATGAAGTCCCGCTTGTCCGGCGTCAGCTCGGCGACGGCGGACACGACGCGGAAATCGGCATAGCCTTCGGTCAGGTAGAACTGGCGCAGCTTCTGCTGGTCATAGGCGAGGCGGTCGGGGTCGTAGGTGGTGTTCGAGCTGAAGAAGCTGGTCAGGCGCGACTGTTTGGTCGCCATCTCGCCGCGCAGCTTGTTCGCGCTGAATTTGTCGTTGCCGATGATGTTGATCTGGCGGATCTTCGACTTGTCGCCCTCGGTCACGGCATAGACGATGTCGACGCGGTTCTGGTCGAGCATCACCATCTGCGGCTCGACCGTCGCGGCGAAGCGGCCCTGGCGGCGATAGAGCTCGATGATCCGGGCGACGTCGGCGCGGACCTTGGACCGGGTGAAGATCTGGCGCGGCGCCAGCCGGATCTCCTTCAGGATCTTGTCTTCCTTCAGGCGCTTGTTGCCCTCGAAGATGATCCGGTTGATGACCGGGTTCTCCTTGACCTCGATCGTCACCACGCCGCCCTGCGTCGCGCGGATCGTGGCGTCGGCGAACAACTCGGTCTCGAACAGGTCCTTGAGCGCCTGGTCGCCCGCCTCGGTCGTGTAGCGCTGGCCCGGGCGCAGCTTGATGTACGAGCGGACGGTGTCCGGCTCGATGCGCTGCGAGCCGACGACATTGACCTGGGTGATGATGTCGCCCTGGAGCGACGGCGCGATCAGCGGTGCCGTCTCGCCCGGCAGCGGCGTCGGAGCGGCAGGCGTCCCGACGGTCTGCCCGAGAGCCGGCCCGGCGAGGACCGTACCCAGCAGGAGCACGGGAACGGTCCGTCGCGAAAAAGAGGTCATTTGAATGGCCGACACCAATTACACCTTCGAAGAAAGACTGCGGTCCCGCGGTCCGCTCGCGCCCTGCCCGAACCCGGTCAGCCGATCAACCCGGAGAGGCCCCGCCACACCCCGAACGAGGTGAGATCGTTGATCGTCACGAACAGCATCAGGCTCAGCAACAGCAGCAGACCGGACCGGAAGGCCCATTCCTGCACCGCCGGGTCGACAGGCTTCCGGCGAACGGCCTCGACGCCGTAGAACAGGAGGTGCCCGCCATCCAGCATCGGGACTGGCAACAAGTTGATGAATCCGAGATTAATCGAGATGAGCGCGATGAAGTAGCCGAAGTTGATCGCCCCCGCGCTGGCCGCCTCGCCCGAGAATTGCGCGATCCGAAGCGGTCCGCCCAGCTCGCTCGGGCTGCGCAGCCCGGAGATGATCTGGCCAAGCCCGTCGAGCATCGAGCGGACGATGCCGTAGGTCTGCGAGACCGCAACGGCGGGCGCCGAAACCAGGCTGACCTTCTCGACGATCGGGGTCGGCGGGGTGATGCCGAGCAGCCCGAACGGATATTTGTTGCCGAACCGGTCGCTGCGATACTCGACGCGCGGCACCGCGGTGATCTCGATCCGCCGACCCCCGCGCTCGACGTCGAACAGGATCGCCTGATTCGGTCGCGCGCGGACGAAATCGGTCAGCTCGCCGAAATGCGACATGCGCCGGCCGTTGAGCTCGACCAGCCGGTCGCCGGCCTGGAACCCGGCGCGCGCGGCGACGCTGTCGGGCAGCACGGACCCGACCGTGGCCGGGGTGCGGTTGACGCCGACGAAGCTCGCAAAGGCGGCGAGAATGAGGATCGCCAGCAGGAAGTTGGTGACGGGACCGGCGGCGACGATCAGCGCGCGCTGCCACACGGGCTTGGACTGGAACGTCTTCTCCCGCTCGTCGGCCGGCAGCATCAGCCAGTCGGGGTCAGGCTGGCTCGCCGGGTTCATGTCGCCGGCGAAGCGAACATAGCCGCCGAGCGGAAGCCAGCCGAACTTCCAGCGCGTCCCGCGGCGATCGGTGACGCCGAAGATCTCGCGGCCGAAGCCGATCGAGAAGACTTCGGCCTTCACCCCGAACCAGCGGCCGACCAGATAATGGCCGAGCTCGTGCACGAACACGAGCGGGCCGATCAGCAGCAGGAAGGAGAGAATGGTCAGCGAGACGCCGGGAGCTTCGGTCAATCGACAATCACCTTCATCGCGGCCTCGGCCTGTACGCGGGCCTCGCGATCGATCGCGAAGACGTCGTCGATCGCCTGGGGAGCTGCCGGATCATAACGATCGAGCGTATCCTCCACAATTGCGGCGATATCGAGGAAGCCGACGCGGCGCGAGAGAAACGCCGCGACCGCGACCTCGTTGGCGGCGTTGAGCACCGCCGGCCGCGCCCCGCCCGCGTCCACCGCCGCGCGCGCGAGCCGCAGCGCCGGGAAGCGGACCGGGTCGGGCGCCTCGAAATCGAGCCGGCCGACCTTGGTGAGGCTGAGCCGCTCGGCGCGCGTCTCGATCCGGTCGGGCCAGGCGAGCGTATACGCGATCGGGGTGCGCATGTCCGGGCTGCCGAGCTGGGCGAGCACCGATCCGTCGACATATTCGACCATCGAGTGGATGACCGACTGCGGGTGGACCAGGATCTCGATCCGCTCCGACGGGATCGGGAACAGGCGCGCCGCCTCGATCAGCTCGAGCCCCTTGTTCATCATTGTCGCCGAGTCGACCGAGATCTTGGCGCCCATCGACCAATTCGGGTGCTTGACCGCCTGCTCGGGCGTGACCGAACGCATCTCGTCGAGGCTCGCGGTGCGGAACGGCCCGCCGCTGGCGGTCAGGATGATCTTCTCGACCCGTTCGGGCGCGTCATGGTCGAAGCATTGCCAGACCGCATTGTGCTCGGAATCGACCGGCAGGATACGGGTGCCGCGCGCGCGCGCCGCCGCGGTCATCAGCTCGCCCGCCGACACCAAGGCTTCCTTGTTGGCGAGCGCGACCGTCGATCCCGCTTCCAGCGCGGCGATGACCGGCGGCAGCCCGGCGCAGCCGACGATCGCCGCCATCGTCCAGTCCGCCCCCGCACGCGCCGCCTCGATCAGCGCCGCCGGCCCCGCGGCCACGCCGACATTGGTCCCGGCGAGCGCGGCCTTGAGCGCGCCGTACAGGCTCTCTTCGCCGATCACCGCGAGCCGGGCACCGGTGCGCCGGGCAGCCGCGGCCAGGCCGTCGACGTCGCGGTGCGCGGTCAGCGCGACCACCTCGAAGCGATCGCGATGCTGGTCGACGAGGTCGAGCGTCGAGGTACCGATCGAGCCCGTCGCGCCGAAAATCGAGATTGTCCGTGTCATAGCACCCGATCGAAGAGCAGCAGCATGGCGGCCGCGGGGGCGACGGGCACCAGCCCGTCCAGCCGGTCCATCACGCCGCCATGGCCGGGAAGCAGGCTGCCGCTGTCCTTCACGCCTGCCTGGCGCTTGAGCGCGCTTTCATAAAGGTCGCCGATTTGCGCGATCACCGCAAGGATCGGGCTCGCCACGGCAAGCTGGAACGGCAGGCCGGCATTGCGCCACAGGATCAGCCCCAGCCCGAAGGCGGAAACCACGCCACCGACCAGCCCGGCCCAGGTCTTGTTCGGCGAGACGCTTGGCGCGAGCTTGGGCCCGCCGATGCTGCGACCGGCGAAATAGGCGCCGATATCGGTCGTCCACACCGTCGCCAGCACCCACAAAGCGAGCAACAGGCCCTGGCGCTCGCCGCGCAGGAACAGGAGCGCGAGCGCCGGCAGCGCCACATAGGCGATGCCGGTGCCGAGCCGCGGGTTGCGCGTCACGATCGTCGCGAAGAACGCGGCGCCGGCGATCAGTCCCAGCGCGAGGAAGCTCGGGCCGGCGGCGAGCCCCGGGGCCATGATCGCGAGCGGCACGCAGGCGGCGAACAGCGTCAGCCGCTTGGCGTGCCGGTCGACGCCCGCCAGGTCGCACCATTCGACGAGCATCAGCATCGCGGCGAGCGAGGTCAGCACCCAGAACCAGGCGCCGCCACCGAACAACGCTGCGAGCGCGATGGCGATCAGCACCATGCCGACGAGGCTGCGGATCGCGAGATCCGACGACGAACCCTTGCGACTCATAATCCGCCGAAGCGACGCTCCCGCCGGGCGAAGTCCTCGAGTGCGCCGCGCAGCGCCTCGCCGTCGAAGTCCGGCCAGAGCGTGTCGACGAACAGCAACTCGGCATAGGCGCATTGCCAGAGCAGGAAGTTCGACAGGCGATGCTCGCCCGAGGTGCGGATCAGCAGGTCGACGGGCGGCAGTCCGTGCGTCTCGAGCTCCGCCTCGATCCGGTCGGCGGTGACCTCTTCCGCCGTCATCTCGCCCGACGCGACCCGCTCAGCCAGGGTCCGCGCGGCGCGCGCCAGCTCGTTCTGGGCGCCGTAGTTCAGCGCGACGACCAGCGTCGTCCCGCGATTGTCGGCGGTCCGCGCGAGCGCGCTGTCGATCAGCTTCACCAGGTCGGGCTTGAGCGCGCGATAGTCGCCGATCACCCGCAGCTTCACGCCCGCCTCGGCGATCTCGTCGATGTCGGCGAGGATGAAGTGGCGGAGCAGCCCCATCAGGTCGGTGACTTCCTCGACCGGACGCCGCCAATTCTCCGACGAGAAGGCGTAGAGCGTCAGCACCTCGATGCCGAGGTCGCCCGCCGCGCGGACCACCTTGCGCGCCGCCTCGACGCCCTTGCGGTGGCCGGCAAGCCGCGGCAGCCGCCGCGCCTTCGCCCAGCGACCATTGCCGTCCATGATGATCGCGACGTGGCGCGGGACCGGGCTCCCGTCCGCCCCGGCCGCGACGCCGTCGCCGGGCGCGACCTCGCTGCCGGGGTGCGGGAGGGTGTGCGTCGTCACTTGCCGAGGATTTCTTTTTCTTTCGCCTGCGAAGCCGCGTCGATCTCGGCGATGGTCGCGTCGGTCAGCTTCTGGACGTCGGTCTCGGCGCGCTTGCGCTCGTCCTCGCTGATCTCGTGCTTCTTCTCGTCGGTCTTGAGCGCGTCCATGCCGTCGCGGCGGACGTTGCGCGCGGCGACCCGCGCCTTTTCGGCATATTGTCCGGCAAGCTTCGCGAGTTCCTTGCGCCGCTCCTCGGTCAGGTCGGGGATCGGCAGCCGCAGCGTCTGGCCGTCGACGATCGGGTTGAGCCCCAGCCCCGCCGAGCGGATCGCCTTGTCGACCGGGCCGACGTTCGACTTGTCCCACACCTGCACCGACAGCATCCGCGGCTCGGGCGCCGAGACGGTCGCGACCTGGTTCAGCGGCATGTTGGCGCCATAGACCTCGACCGAGACGGGGTCGAGCAGCGTCGTCGACGCGCGGCCGGTGCGCAGGCCGGCAAGATCGTGCTTGAGCGCGTCGACCGCGCCGCTCATGCGCCGCTCGAGATCGGCCTTGTTGAAGGCTGGCATTGGTTCAGGCTCCTTCGTTCTGCACGATCGTCGCCACGCCTTCGCCGCGCAGCACCTGGGCCAGATTGCCCTGCTCGCGGATGTTGAAGACGACGATCGGAATGTCGTTGTCGCGGCACAGCGCGATCGCGCTCGCGTCCATCACCTTCAGATCGTCCGAGAGGACACGGCTGAAAGTAACTGTATCATAACGCTTTGCGGTGGGAACCTTCTTCGGGTCGGCATCATAGACGCCGTCGACCGAAGTGCCCTTGAACAGCGCGTCGCACTTCATCTCGGCGGCGCGCAGCGCAGCGCCGCTGTCGGTGGTGAAGAACGGGCTGCCCACGCCCGCCGCGAAGATCACGATGCGGCCCTTCTCGAGGTGCCGCTGCGCGCGCCGGCGGATATAGGGCTCGCACACCGACGCCATCGGGATCGCCGACTGGACGCGGGTGTCGACGCCGATCTGCTCCAGCGCGTTCTGCAGCGCGAGCGCGTTCATCACCGTCGCCAGCATGCCCATATAATCGGCGGTCGCCCGCTCGAAGCCCTTGGCGGCCGCGGCCAGCCCGCGGAAGATGTTGCCGCCGCCGACCACCACGCAGATCTCGTGGCCGGCCTCCTTGGCCGCCGCGATCTCGCCGGCGACGCGGGCGACGGTGTCCGGGTCGATGCCGAACTGCCCCGGCCCCATCAGCACCTCGCCCGACAGCTTGAGGAGGACGCGGTTGTAGCGGGGGCGGGTCATTCTTGTCCGATCGGGCGCGTTGTCGAGTTGGCGCGCGACCTTAGTGGCGACGCCGGGGGATGCCAACAGATTCTCCCCATCCCTCTCCCTCCAGGGGAGAGGGCGACTCGCGACAATCGTCGCGAGCGGGGAGAGGGTCTGCCGGAGGTCGGACGCGCGGCGCGATGCGCCGCGCACCCTCTCCAGGCTACGCTAGGCAGCAAGCTGCCAAGCTTCGCCATCCTCTCCCCTCGAGGGAGAGGATGTCATTGTCACGCGACCGGCTCGTCCTTCTTGATGCCGGCGGTCGCCGCGACTTCGGCCGCGAAGTCGCTCTGCTGCTTCTCGATGCCCTCGCCGAGCTGGAAGCGGACGAAGTCGACCACCGCGATCGAGCCGCCGGCGGCCTTCGCCTCGGCCGCGACGACGTCCTGGACCGGCGTCTTGCCGTCGATCACGAACGCCTGGGTGAGCAGCGCATTCTCCTTGCGGAACTTATCGACCGGACCCTTGACGATCTTCTCGACGACCTCGGGCGGCTTGCCCGCGATCTTGTCCGCTGCCTTCTCGCGCGCGATCGCCGCCTCGCGCTCGATCAGCGCAGGGTCGATCTGGTCGCCGGTCAGCGCGAGCGGATAGGCGGCCGCGATGTGCATCGCGAGCTGCTTGCCGAGCGCCTCGAGCGTCGCGACGGGCGCATCGCCCTCGAGCGCGACGAGCACGCCGATCTTGCCGAGGCCCGGGGCCGCGGCGTTGTGGACGTAGGACACGATCGCGCCCTTCGATACTTCGAGCACCTTCGCGCGGCGCAGCGACTGGTTCTCGCCGATCGTCGCGATGTTCGAGGTCAGCGCCTCCTGGACGGTCTGACCGTCGGCGGTCGGCGCGGCGAGCAGCGCGTCGACGTCGCCGCCGACGGTCAGCGCGAGCGCAGTCACGTCACGCACGAACGCCTGGAACTGGTCGTTCTTGGCGACGAAGTCGGTCTCCGAATTCACCTCGACGACCGCGCCCTTGGTGCCCTGGACGGCGACGCCGACCAGGCCCTCGGCGGCGGTGCGGCCGGCCTTCTTCGCAGCGGCCGCGAGGCCCTTGGTGCGCAGCCAGTCGATCGCGGCCTCGATGTCGCCGTTCGTCTCGCCCAGCGCCTTCTTGCAATCCATCATGCCGGCGCCGGACCGCTCGCGCAGTTCCTTCACCAGAGCGGCAGTGATCTCCGCCATGTTCGGTTCCTTTCAGATGCGTGGCCGGGCGGCGCGACATGCACCGGCCCGGCCACCTTGGTATCGTGGACGGATGTCCGCGCGATCAGGCCGCGGCGGGCTCGCCCAGGGCTTCCTCGGCCGGCGGCTCGTCCATCGCGCCGATGTCCATGCCGCGCTGCGCCGCGCCCGACTGGCCGCCACGCGTCGCCGCCTGGGCGATCGCGTCGCAATAGAGGCGGATGGCGCGGCTGGCATCGTCATTGCCCGGCACCGGGAAGGCGATGCCGTCGGGGCTGACGTTCGAGTCGAGGATCGCGACGACCGGGATGCCGAGCGTGTTGGCTTCCTTGATCGCCAGCTCTTCCTTGTTGGCGTCGATCACGAACATCACGTCCGGGATGCCGCCCATG
>JAESGM010000489.1_pt1 | contig 29239 bp, 10 predicted proteins | sample 9269721 | NCBI WGS metagenome assembly JAESGM01 (sample SAMN15720920, study PRJNA650825) | algae metagenome | isolation source: Komarekiella atlantica HA4396-MV6 and co-occurring heterotrophs from... | place: USA: Theobald House, Kauai, HI | collected 2009-07-29 | reverse complement strand
ACGGTGCTGATGGCCGAGACCGGCCATTTCGCGACGCTGTGGAAGCAGATCGCCACCCGCTTCGGCATCGAGGTCGAGTTCATTCCGGGCGACTGGCGGCGCGGCGCCGATCCGGACGCGATCGGGTCTCGTCTGGCCGAGGACAAGGCGCGAAAAATCAAGGCCGTGATGGTCGTCCATAACGAGACCTCGACCGGCGCGACCAGCCGCATCGCCGATATCCGCAAGGCCATCGACGCCGCCGGCCACCCGGCGCTGTTCATGGTCGATACGATCTCCGGGCTGGGTTCCGCCGATTTCCGCCATGACGAGTGGCAGGTCGACGTCACGGTGTCGGGCTCGCAGAAGGGCCTGATGCTGCCACCGGGCCTGAGCTTCAACGCCGTTTCCGAGAAGGCGATGGCCGCCTCGAAGACCAACAGGCTGCCGCGCGCCTTCTGGGACTGGCAGGAGATGGTCAAGATCAACGCCGGCGGCTTCTTCCCCTATACGCCCGCGACCAATCTCCTCTACGGGCTGAAGGAAGCGCTCGCCATGCTGCAGGAGGAGGGGCTGGACGCCGTCTTCGCCCGCCACAAGCGCCTTGCCGCCGCCTGCCGCGCCGCCGTCGAGGCCTGGGGGCTGGAGGTCCTGTGCCAGAACCCGGCCGAGCATTCGCCGGTGCTGACCGCCGTGATAATGCCGCCGAGCCACAGCGCCGACCGCTATCGCAAGATCGCGCTGGAGAAATACAACATCTCGCTCGGCTCGGGGCTCGGCAAGGTCGCCGACAGGGTCTTCCGCATCGGCCATCTCGGCGAGTGCAACGAGCTCATGCTGCTGGGCGCGCTCTCGGGCGTCGAGATGGGTCTGGCGGCCGCCGGCGTGCCGCATCGCAGCGGCGGCGTCGCCGCCGCGATGGCGCTGCTGGAGGAGGGTGATGCGTCCAATGCGCCGAGGGCGGCGGTGGCGTGAACACTTGGCTCTATAAAAGATGCGACGCCGTCATCCTGGGCTTGCCCCGGGATCCATCATGGAGCGCATTCGATCCCCTATGATGGGTCCCGGAACTGCGCCGCTACGCGGCTTGTCCGGGATGACGGAGAGGTAGCCTCGCAAAGCAATCTCAGGCCGCCACGGCCTCCGGCGCACGGTTTCCGAGCGCGGAAAAATTGGTCATGCTGATCAGATGCGCGTAGATCGGCGCGAGATAGCCCTTGCGCTTGAGGTCGAGCAAAGCCTCGTCTGGCAGGGCGTTGAGCTTCTCTTCCGAAACCGCTGAAAAGCCGTGGAAATTCGAGCTCGCCCCGGTGGGCGTGCGGATGTCGATCGTCACGGTCTGGAACAGGTCGAGGTCCTTCAGCGCGGCGGTGAAGGCGGCGGTTGCCGTCGCGGCGTCGGCATATTCGGCGACGAAGCCGATCGCCTGCTGCAGGGTCGCGCTCGGCTCGCCATCCTCGCCAAACAGGCGCTCGCCCTCGCTTGCGCTCTCCCTCAGGCCGGCGAAGCCGCCATCGAGGCAGATCACCTGCTGCTCCTGCGAAACGTCGCCGCCGATGAAGGGATAGCGCCTGAGATAGGCCGGGGCATGCTGGCCGGCCCAGCGGCCCGACGCGTCGACGAAATCGTTCCGGCCGCTGCGCATGCCGACCATGAAGAGCGGCGAGACCTGGCCGGCCTCCTCGATGAACAGAATCGGCATGTCGCGGCAGCCCAGGACGAATTCGGGCATCAACGCGGGAACGACATGGCTGCCCGCGGCGAAGGCGAAGGGCCGCTCCGGCGTCGCCACGCGCAGGTCGCGATTGGCGTTGCGGTCGAGAACGATGATGCTCGAATAGAACAGAGGAAGCGGCGCCATGGTCGTGCTGTGGTCCTCTTGCGGCGAATTCGACCCTTCACAAGGTCTTTCGCAGGGTCAACCGGAAATAGAGTTCGTGGTCGCGCTGGCTCGCGGTGACGCGCTGGAGCGGGCGCGCGACGCCGCCCTCCAGCGTCGCCCAGTCGACCGGCCGCCAGGCGAGGCCCGCGCCGACGGATGTGGCGCGCCTCATCGACGGGAATGTCGCGAAGGTCGCGCCATGGTCGAGGAAGACGAAGGCGTCGAGGCTCTTCAGCGGCTCGGGCAGGGCATAGTGCAACTCGGCCTGGCCGTAATAGCCGGAATCGCCGAAGGCCGCGCCGATCGGATAGCCGCGGATCGTGGTCGGCCCGCCGATCTGGAAGACCTGGTCGCCCGGCAGCTGCGCGATGCGCGAATACTGCCAGGCCCCGACCATCGAGGCGTAGATGTCGTCGCTGATGCGCAGGATGGTCGTGTTCGTGCCGCTGAACAGCGTCAGATCGCGCTTCTGCTGGGCAATGCGGTCCTCGAAATGGATTCGCGTCAGCGTCGGCGTCAGCATCTGGACGAAGCCGGGCAGGGTGACGTTCAGCGAAAGCCCGCCGGAGATCTTCATGTTGCGGCTGCTCGAGGTCTCGATGTCGAGCAGCTTGCTGTGGCTGACGCCTTTGCCGAGGCTCGCGGTCGCCTGCAGCAGGATGCTGTCGGTCGCGAAGACCGGCTGCGACAGGTTGAGCGCGCCGCTTTCCGAGATGCCTTCGGGCCGCAATTCCCGGCTCGGCCCCGTGACGATATGGAAGGCCGAGCGGGTATAGCTGACGCCGAGCCGCGTGCCGAAGGGCGAGACCGGCACGCCGTAGCTCAGGCTGCCGAGGATGCCGCCGCGCGAGCGCGACCCGTAGAAGACCAGCCGGTCGTCGATGCCCAGCAGGCCGTGGTGCTTCAGGAAGAGCACGCCCTGATAGCGGCCGGTCGATGTCACGCCCTGGTTGTCCCAGGATATCTGCGCGAGGTTGCGCGGCGGCTCGGTCGCCGCCAGTTCGAGGTCGGTCAGCCCGAATTCCTTGCCGGCGCGCAGCTGCGCGCGAAGCTGCACCTCGTTGATGCGGTTGAAGATCGAGACCGAGCGGTTCAGCGCCGGCGCGTCGACGACCTCGCCGGGCCGCGCCGGAATTTGCGACTGCAGATACCATGGCCAGGACTGGACCGCCCCGGTGACGCTGATCGCGCCGACCTTGCCCTCGATCAGGCTGACCTTGAGAACGCCGCCATCGAGCTTCTGCGGCGGCAGGATCGCGCTCGCGGTGACCTGGCCCTTGCCGGCATAGAGATCGTTGACGGCCTGCACCAGCTCGCCGATCGCGGCGAGATCGACGGTCCTGCCGAGATAGAGCCGGCGGATCGCGTCGAGTTCGGTCTCGCTGAGAAAGGCCGAGGGGCCGAATTCGACCTGTCTGAGCAGCACGGTCGCGCCGCCGGCCGGAAAAGTCAGAGGCGGCGGCCGGTCGGGCGCGATGACGGCGGGCCCGCGCTGACGGAGCGGCGTCGCCTGCCGTTCGAAGTCGAGCCGTTGGCGCTCGGCTTCAGTTTCCAGCGTGCGCGGCGTCACCTGCGCGAGCGCGGGTGCCGCGACCGAGACGAGCAGCGTGGTCGCGACGGCCAGGGCGACCGGGCCTGCCGCGAAGCGGCCTCGCAGGCGCATGCCGGCGCTCAAGGCTGCTCACCGCCTCCGAGATTGACCCGCGTCGCGACGCCGCCGCCGAGGCTTGCGGTGGTTTCGGGATCGTTGCTGCGCCAGCGGCCGGTCTCGTCCAGCACGAAGCCGCGCGCGATCTCGCCGAAGCTCGGGCCCGTCAGCATGGAGGCGCCGAGACGCGGCATGTCGCGCGCCATCGAGACCTCCAGCTCCCCGCCGCCGGCTGGCATGCTGATCTGGCCCGCGTCGAAGCGGATGACCATGGCGTTGGTGGTGAGGCTGCCACCGTTGAGCGAGACGAAGAACGGCCTGTTGCGCTGATAGAGCTGGACGTCGAAGCCCGTCAGCGGCGCAGGGCTGCGGTTGTTGGCCAGCACCCGCAGGCCCGGCGCATCGAGCCTGAGCGCGCCGGGCACGAAGGCCTGCAGCAGGTCGAAGCGGCGCGCCGTCGTCGTCAGCGCGCCGTCCACCGTCTCGAACCGCGTGGTGCGGAACGACGTCGCGTCGACGGAAAGCGCGACCGTCTCCGCCGTGCGCTGCCGCGAGCCGGCGATGGTGAGGTCGAGCGGTCCGCCGGATGCCCCGGCGAGCTGCACGATATTGGAGACGATCGTGTTGCCGAGAATGACGATGCTGTCCCCCGCGCCGTAGCGGCCGAGCCGCACATCGTCGGGAGCCGAGAACGCGCTGTCGCGCGCAGCCCCGACCGCGATCCGGATCGAGCCCGCGCCGCTCGTCCCGGCGATCGCCGTCAGCGTCTGCGTCGCCACGATGCTCTCGCCGTCGATCGAACCCGCGCTGGACAGGCGCGCATCGCGCCCCGCATCGAGCCCGCCGAAGACGATGTTCTGCGCCGTCACCGCGATATCGCTGGCTGCCGTCGCTGTTCCGACCGAGACGACGCTGCGGGCCGAGGCGAGCGCCAGCGAACCGCCGACGCCGCCTTCGGCGAGACGGACCGCGCCGTCGGCGTCGAGCCGGGCGTCGCCGCCGGCGATCAGCCGCGAGACGGTGACGTCGCTGGCGGTGGAGACGAACCCGGCCTCACCGCCGCTGCGCGCCGTCCCCACCTGAATGGCCGAGGCCGCCTGCAGGGCGAGCGCGCCGGCCGCGTCGAGGGCGGTCGCGTCGATCCGGCCCGCCGCCGAGGCGGTGACGATGTCGCCCAGCAGCGTCGAGACGCTGCCGAGATTGGCCACGCCGCGTGCCCGCAGCGTCGCCGTATCGCCCGCGATCAGCTCGCCGACCGAGAGCGCCTCGCCCGACATTGTCGCCGTGCCGCCGGAGCGCAGCGCGGTCACGCTCAGAAGGCCGGCCGCGTCGAGCCCGACCGTTCCACCGGCGCGCGCCGTCCGCAATGAAACGCCTGCGGCACTGGAGACGATCGAGAGGTCGCGGCCCGCATCGGCGGCGTCGAGCGCGATCGCGCCATTGGCCGACAGCGAGACGTCGCGGCTGGCGGCGAAGGCGCGGATGGCGAGCGTCGCCCCCTGCGAGGCTGCGCGCAGATCGCGGCCCGCGGTCAGCGCGTTCGCGGCCACCGTTCCTTGCGCCAGCAGCACGATGTCATGCTCTGCCCCGACGCTGCCGAGCGCGAGCCCGGCATTGGCGGAGCGAAGGACGACGTCGCCTGTCGTGGTCAGGGCCGATTGCAGATCGACGCCGCCGGAGCCTTCGACCGTCATCGTCGCTCCGGAGCGCAGTGTGGCGGCGCGCACGACGCCGGTCGCCGAGATGATGGACATCCCGGTCCCGCTGCTCGCTTCGTTCAGCGCGATCAGGTCGCGCGCCGTCAGAGTCAGCCTCTCGGCGGCGGCCAGCGAGCGGGCCTGGATGCCGGCGGCGGACGTCGCGACGAGGTCGCCGGCCAGCGTTTCGGCGCTGTCGAAGGCGACGCCGCCAGCGGCGGCGAGCGTCGCGCTCATGCCGGAGGACAGCGTGTCGATCCGCAGCGTCCCCGCGGTCGAGGTTGCGGTGGTCACGTCGCCGCTGGTCAGACTGCCGATCGCGATGGCGTCGGTCGCTGTCGCCTCGACGCCCTGCGCGCCGCCGAGGCTCGTCGCCGTGATCGTGCCGCCGGAGCGGACGCGGAGGTCGCCGGCGCTGTTGCTGGCCGTGCCGAGCGTGACAGAGGACTCGCCGTTCACGAAGATGGCCCCGCCGGCGCTCAGCGTCGCGACGTCGATCGCGCCGCCCGAGGACTGGACGTCGCTCCTGCCGCCGCTCGTCAGGGTTCCGATCGCGATCGCCTGCGCGGCGGCGAGGTTGGCGGCGCCTGCGGCGTTCAGCGTCGCGGCCGTGATGCCGGCATGGCTGGATGTCGCGATCAGGTCGCCCGCACGCGTGGTCGCGCTGCCGAGCGTCACGCCGTTGCGGCCAGCCAGCGTCGCCGTGCCGCCTGCGGTCAGGGTAGCGATCGACAGCGTCTCGGCCGTCGAACTCGCCTGCGTGGTCGTGCCGCTGGTCGCGGTCCCGATATCGATCGCGCCGGGCGCGGTCAGCGAGAGCGCGCCGGCCGCATCGAGCGTCGTCGCGCCGATGCCGACGGTCAGCGACGCGACGGAGAGATCGCCGCCGGTGGTGCGCGCCGTGCCGAGCGTCACCGCTCCCCAGCCGGACAGGGTCGAGGAGCCGCCCGCCGTCAGGGCGAGGACGCCCAGCGCGCCGCCGTTCGAGGAGACGGTCGCGGAGCCGCCACTTGTGAGCGCGGTCGTGACGCCGATCGCGCCGGCCGCAGTCAAGCCGGCCGCCCCGGCTGCGTCGAGCGTGGCCGCCGTGATGCCGGCATGGCTCGAGTTGATGGTCAGGTCGCCTGTCGCGGTCGTGGCGCTGCCCAGCGTCACGCCGTTGCGTCCCGCGAGCGTCGCCGCGCCGCCCGCGATCAGCGTGGAGATCGACAGCGTGTCGGCGGAAGAGGTCGCTTGCGTCGTCGTCCCGCTTGTGGCGGTCGCCACGGTGATCGCGCCCGGCGAGGTCAACGCGAGCGCGGCCGCCGAATCGAGCGTCGTCGCGTCGATGCCGGCGGTCAGCGATGCGACGGACAGATCGCCGCCGGTCGTGCGGGCGCTGCCGATGGTCACGGGGCCAGCGCCCGTCAGGGTCGCGGTTCCGCCGGCGTTCAGAGTCGTGACGGTCAGCGTGCTTCCGGTCGAGGTCGCGCTGGCCCCGCCGCCGCTGGTCAGGGCGTCGAGCGTCAGGGCGCCGTCGGCTGCGATCGTGGCCATGCCCGCATCCGCCGCAAGGCTTGTGACGCGGGTGGTCGAAGCTGTCTTCAGGTTGACATTGCCCTGCAGGCTGAGGGCCGAGAGGCTCGGCGCGACGAAGCTGACCGCAGCCAGCGTCGCGCCGATACCGGAGCCGGCATCGAGCGCGATCACGCCGCCTGCCTGGGCCGCATCGAGATTGACCACGCCGGCATTGCCGAAGATGGCGCCCGCCGCCGTGACCGCGATGGACGCCGCGCCCTGCGGGGCGGAGAGCGCGCTGGCGACGCGTCCCAACGTGACATCGGTTGCGGAGGCGAGCGTGATGCGGCCGGCGGCCGTCGCGGTCGCGCCCGTCTCCATCACGATCGCGCCGGCCGTGGCGGTGAGCGCGCCGGTCATCGCGCTCGCGGAGCGCAGCACGCGCAGCTCGGCGTCGGCGCTCAGCGTCAGGCTGCCGTTCGCCGTCAGCGCGCCGATGCGCTGCGCGATCGCGCTCTGGCTCGCCAAGGTCGGCGTCGAGATCCAGCCCGAGCCGCCGATCTGGCCCGAAATTTCGCCGTCATTGGCCGATTGCACCGCGAAGGCTGTCGTCGCGCTGCCGACATTGCCCGAGGCGGAGAGCACGACATTCCGGGCCGAGATCGCGACGCCGGGCAGGTAACCCGAGATCGAGCCGGTGCTGGCCGTGAGCGAGGCGGTGCCTTGCGCAAAAATGCGGCCGATCTCGGCGTTGCCGGTCGGCTTCACCAGGTATGCGTCGCCCGCCCCGGCCGAGGCCGAGATCAGCCGGCCGCCGATCTGGTAGGTGAGGGGCGTCGCCGCCGAGCCGATGCCGCCGCCCGCCGCCGACAGCGTCAGATCGGTGCCCGCCTGGATCTGCACGGCATGAAGCGGCGTCGCGCCGCCGGGAGCGGTCGCGACGGTGATCGCCTGCGGCGCCTGAAGGTTGATCTGGCCGGTCGCGGCGACGGCGCCGAGCTTGAGCGAGCCGCTGCCGGCTTGCCCGGCTGTCGTCGCCTGCAGGTAGATGTCGCCCTGGGCCGAGCCGGAAAAGGTGCCTGTCGCACTGATGAAGAGCGGCGCGGTCTGGGCGATGTCGACCGAGGTCAGGGTCACGCCGAGAGGCACCGTGTCGATGCTGGAGACGGCGACGCGCTGGCCGCCGGCATTCGTGCCGATGAGCTTGACCGAGCCTGGCGTCGTCGCGACGGCGAGCGCCTGCAACTCGGCATTGCTGAGCGTGCCGTTGCGGATGGCGTCGAGGTTGACCGTGACGTCGGGCGCGAGCGAGCCGATGCTGCCGCCGATGTTGAGCGTGACGTCGCGGCCGAGAATGATCGGCGTGCCGTTGCCGACGACACCCGAGGCCGGCTGCAGCGCCGCCTGGTCGATCGCAGCGACGAGCTGGCCGGTCTGCCAGACCGAATTGGCGGTGATGCTGGAGGCCAGACCCGGGCGGGCGTCGGCGACGCTCGCGTTGAAGCTCTGGCCGACCTGGTTCGCCCAGCCGTCGCCATAGGCGGCGCTGAAGGTGGCGGCATAGCTGGCATAGCGATCGGCGGCGTAGGCGCTGACCTCGGCCGAGGTCGCGGTCCGGCCCAGCGCGGCGTTGGCGGCGGACTGATAGCCGCCGACGGCGTTCTGGTTCAGCGTGAACGCGCCGTTGGCGACGGTTCCGCTGCCGATCAGCGCGTTGTAGAGCCCGTAGGTCTCGTTGACGTTGCGCTCGAAGACCGACACGCCCAGTTGCGAGATCGTGCCGCTGGCGGCAAGGCCCGGCCGCGCATCCGGCGCGGCGACGCTGAAGCTGTAATTGCTCTCCAGCGTGGCTGGCTGGAAGCGCGCCTGGCTGCTCCAGTTGTCGCCATAGGCGCTGCTGAAGGTGGCGGCATAGCTGGTGTAGAGGCCCGCAGCATAAGCGCGCACCTCGGTCTCGTTCGCGGTCCGGCCGAGCGCGGCGTTCGCCGCCGCCTGATAGGCCGCGACCGCCGGTTGGTTCAGCGTGAACACGCCGTTCGTCACGGTGCCGTTGGCGATCAGCCCGCTGTAAAGCCCGTAGGTCGTCGTGACGTTGCGCTCGAAGGTCGAGACGCCGAGTTGCCGGACCGTGTTGCTGGCGGCCAGCCCCGGCGCCGCGTTCTGGGCGCTCACGCTGAAGCTGTAGCCGTTCTCCAGCGATGTCGCCTGGAAGCGCGACGTGCCGCTCCAGCCCGCGCCATAGGCTTGGTCGAACACCGCCGCATAGCCGGCATAGCGCTCGGCGGCGTAGGCGCGCACCTCGTCGGCGTTCGCCGTGCGGCCGAGCGCAAGGTTGGCGAGCGCCTGGTAGAGCGGGAGCGCCGCGTCGCTGAGCCGGAAGACGCCGCCCGTCACCGTGCCGTTGCGGACGAGCGAGTTGTAGAGCGTGTAGGTCTCGTTGACGCTGCGCTCGAAGGCGGCGACGCTCGCCTGCGCTGCGGCGTCCGCGCCGTCGGCTTGGGTCAGCTTCAGCTTGCTCGAAATCGTCGAAAGCTGCTCCGTCGACAGCGATTGGGCCGCCGTCTGGGCGCTGGCCGACTTCAGCGTGCCGCTGACGACGTCGACGCGGACATTGCCGCCGGTGCTGGCGATCTGGCCGACGCGGAGATTGCCCGAGAGCTGGCGGATGCCGATGTCGCCCTGCGCCGAGATGTTGACCACGCCGCCGACCTGGCTGCCATTGGCGGCCGTGGCGGCGTTGGCCTGGATGCGCAACGGATTGGCGATGCCGCCGATGCCGCCGTCGGCGCTGCGCAGCGTGATGTTGTTGCCGGTGACATGGGTCGCGTTCTCGAAGCCGGGCGCGACGGTCAGTCCGCCGGCGATTCGGACATTGACGTCGCCGACCGCACCGGCGTTGAGGCGGGCGACGCGCGCGGATCCCTCCATCGCGAGATGGATGCCGCCTTCGCCCGAATCGATCGTCAGCACGCCATTGTCGGTGATGCTGGCCGCGATCGGGGCGTCGGCTGCGCCCACCGAGCCGGTGGCGGCGAGCGTCAGGTTCCTGGTCAGGATCGAGACGTTCGGGGCCTGGGTGATGCTGCCGGCCGTAGCGTTGAACGTGGCCGTTCCGCTCGGGTTGATGACGTTGCCCTGCAGGCGGATCGCGCTGTTGGAGGTGATGTTGATCGAACCGGCAGCGTTGCCGGCGAAGCTGATGCCGAAGTCGTAATCCGCCCTGACCGAGGAGGTGACCTGGAGCCAGGCGTCCTTGACGTAGTTGTAGTTCCAGTAGCTGTTGGCGGTCGATCCTGTGTCGCCCCGGAAATCGAAGTCGCAGAAGCTCGGATTGCCGCCATTGCAGCGCCCATAGGTCTGCATGGCGTTGATGACTTCGGTGACCCCGCCCTGCAGCGTCTGGTAGAACACCGGGTTGCTGACGGCGTGGAACTGGTTGTAGGTCACCCGCCCCTGCGGCGTGGTCGACTGGTTCCAGTAGTCCGGGCCCGATGAGTTGTTGTCTCCCCACAGGCCGCTCGCGGGTGCCGGCACATAGACCCAGGGGTTGTTGGCGGAGCCGGAATTGTAGCGCCAGACGCCCTGCGCGTTGGGATTGTTGACGACCAGGCCGTCCTTGGTGACGAACAATTGCTGCGTCCACTCGTAACGCATGCCGTCCTTGACGTCGTAGCTCGTGATCGCGCCGGCGATGAATTGCGCCGGGACCGTGGCGTTGGCGCCGCTCAGGATCGGCTGAGCGCCGTTGGAGGTGATGTATTTCGAGATTCCCGAGCCGGGCGTGTAGACGAACACCGTGGTGTTTTCGTGCGCTGCTTTCAGCCGATCGACGATGGTGATCTTGCTGACGCTGGCGTTGGCGCCGGCGGCGGTGCCGGTGTTGATCCGGTTGGTGACGAGTTCGAGCCCGGACTGGTTGTTGAGCGTCACATTGCCGAAGCCGCCATTGACCTTGATCCTGCCCAGCGAGTTCGTGCTGATGATCTGGCCGTCGAGCAGCACCGAGCCGCCGCCCGAAGAGGCGTTGACGTCGTTCAGGATCAGACGGTTGTTGATGACATCCCAAACCACCGGCGCGGCGTTGGTGGCCGCCCAGCCGCCGCCGAAGATCTCGGCGAAGCTGGCGGTGGTGTAGCCGGCGTTGAGGTAATCCTGGCGGATGCCGGCCAGGATGCTGCCGACGTTCGAACCGATGTTGCCTTGCCGTTCCGTGATCCGGCCGGCCTCGATCGAGGCGTTGATGTTGATCACCGACGCCTTGATCGCGACCTGCGCGCCGTAGATCTGCGTGCCGCCGCCCTGCGCCTGGACGGTGTTGCTCTCGTAGTATTTCGGCACGATCGGGATCAGCGCGAAGTTGATGCCGTTGCCGAAATGATAGCCGCCGACGCAGTTCATGCCGGTCGCGCCGTAGCCGATGCAGTTGCCGTAGAAGATCGTGCTGTAGCGCAGCCCGGCGTTCGAACCGTCATTGATGTTGTGGTAGAGGTTGTAGTTCAGGCTCGCGCCCGACCCGAAATAGAGCGTGTTGGCGATCGCGTTGATGGTGTCGTTGATGACGTAGTTCTGCGAGGGCTGGCCGGGCGTCGCGCCGGGATAGGTGATCGCATGGCCCCATTCGGCCATCGGCGATGCGCCGGCATTGTACATGCCGTTGGGCCCGTTCGAGGCGACCGCGACCGCGCCGTTGGGCACCGTCACGTTGAACTGCAGCGCGTCGATGCGCTGGCCCGAAAAGCCGAACGAGCCTTGCGTGTTGTTGATCGAGACCAGGCCGCCGAGATTGGTGATGTCGCCGCCGATCAGCAGCGCCGGGCCCCAGTCGCCGATATCGGCGCGCGTGTAGGCGTTGTTGATGATGACGCTGGCGGTGCCGTTGGCGTTGACGGTGTTTCGCGTCAGGCCGTTCTGGCCCTGCGCCGCGCCGGTGAACAGGATCTGCCCGGTCGAGAGATCGGGGATATAGGCGCCGCCGTCGAGGATCAGATAGGCGGCGCTGTTGTTGACGACCGTGATCGTCGGGCCGCCATTGGCGGTCAGCGTGCCATTGCCCTGGATGGTGTCGCCATTGACGAAGACGTTGCCGCCCGCCGCATAGAGCTGGCTGATGCGATAGGCCCTGACCAGCCCCGGCGAGATGCCGCCGACCAGCGTGTCGGCGCCCGCCGTCTCGGCGACGGTGCCGGTGAAGGTGGTGTAGTTGGCGCGGACATAATCGACAGCGTTGAAGGACGGGTCGTGCGCGACGGTCACCGGAGCGCCGCCCGCCTTGATGTAGACGGTGGGCTGCTCGGTCGTCCCGCAGATCGAGCCGCCATTCGCGCCGCAACCGATGATGATCTGCTGCTCGTTGAAGACGCCGCCCACCGCACGGCCGTTCATCACGACCGTCGAGGTCGCGGCCGCGCCAGGGCTTTCGTCGCGCTGGGTGACCGGGATGAAATAGAGCTGGTAGCCGTGGCCGGCGCCGCGCGCGTTCGGCGTCACCGTGCCGTTATAGGCGCCGAGCGTGACGTTCTGCGCGCTGAGCAGGGCGGCCCCGGTGGCGACGTTCAGCCGGGCATGGTTCTGCAGGTCGGTCGCGGCGTCCGCGTCGGGCACCGCGATCAGGCCGCGCACATAGCCGACGGCGGTGGCGTCGCCATAGATTCCGGTCGTGGCGAGGCCCGAGGCGTCGCGGCCGGCGGTGACATTGACGTTGTCGAGCCCGGTCAGCGTGCTGTTGGCGCCGATGGTGATCGTCTGGTCGGTGCGGATATTGGTGTCGGCCTCCGCGACGCCGACGGCGGCGAGGCCATAGGTGGTCACGAGCGCATTGGTCTTGACGGTCGCGGTGGTGTAGGTGCCGATATTGATCGTGCCGGCCGAGGTCAGCGTGTTGCCGGTCCCCAGCGTCACTTCGTTGTCGGCGTCGGCGCGGTATTGCGAGGTCACGCCCGAGCCCTGCAGCAGGCCGCCCGTCGTCAGCGTGACCGTGTCGTCGGCATCGAGCTCCGTGATCGCCTGGATCGCGATCGGGCCGGGCGAGGTGAGGGCGTTGCCGCCGCTCGCGAAGGCGGCGTCGTTGCCCACGACCACGCGCGAGGTCCCGTCGATGCCTGTCGTCGACTTCGCGCCGATGCCGTTGACGCCGCCGCCCGCGCCCGCGCTGATCGTGTCGCCGAGCGCGAGCTGGCGGAAGATGTTGCGGCTTTCCAGCTCGATGCCCTGGACGCAGCTCGTGACGAAGCAGCCCTTCGTGCCGTTGCCGATCGCGCTGAAGAGCACGGATGCGCCGATATCGACCAGCACATCGGACCTGGCGTTGTGGCTGGCGAGCGAGGCGCTCGCTCCCAGCGCCGCCGCCTGCGTCGCATCGACCAGATTGGCGTAGGAATCGGTGTGGCTCGCGGTGACGAGGATGGTGTTGGCGCCGATCTGCGTGCGTGCGCCGAGCCGCGCCGTCACCGCCGCCGTGTTGGCCGTGTCGGCCTGCGCGCCCGCGCCGGCGACGAGGCCGCCGCTGCCGGAGACCGCCTTGGCGATCTGCGTGTCGCTGCCGGTGGCCGTCAGGCTGAAGCTGCTCGCAGCCCCGCCGGCCATACGGGCGTCGTCGCCCAGCGTGGCGCTGGTCGTGGCCGTCGAGCGCGCATCGGCCAGCACCGCGCCGACCGAATATTTGCCGGCGATCGAGAAGCCGGTCGAGGAGGCGATCTGGCGCGTGGTGTTGTCGGCCGCGATCCGCACGACGCCGTTGGGCAGGCGGACATTGGCGCCGGCAGAGGCGGTGACGGTCGATGTCGTGCGCGCGCCGGCGTCGGAGCCGGTCGCGCTGGCGTAATAGGCGCCCGAGCCGGCGAAGGACCAGGCGGCCGCGCCCGTGCCGCCGCGGCTGAAACGTCCGGTCGAGCCCGGCGCGCCGCCGATCGAGGTGACGGGCGTGCCGGCGATCGCGCTGGTGGCGAGGATCGAGAGCGAGCCGGCGGTGAGCGCGCGCTGGGCGGCGGCCCCTCCATCCATGGCCGCGATCACGGTCTGGTTCACGGTGGCGCGCGAAATCGCGACGCCGACCGCGAGCCCGCCGGTGACGGAGACGCCATAGGCCGCGGCCTTGGCGTCGGGCGTCGCGGTGGCGGAGATGGTGATCGCGCCGGTCCCGACATTGACGCTGGCGTTGTCGCCGAGATGCGCCTCGACGCGCGAGGTGTCGCTGGCGCGCGCATCCGCGCCGGCGCCGGCGACGAGCAGCCCGCCCGCGCCGGCGGTCGCCGCCGCATAGGAGATGCCGGCGCTGCTCGCGGTCACCGCCAGTGAGGTTCCCCCCGAGAGCGTCGCATTGGCCGCGAGATCCGCCTTCGCCGTGCCGTTGAGGCTGCTGCTGGCGAGCGAGACGCCGAGCGCGCCGCCGCCGGCGACCGCCGCGCCGAGCGCATCCGCGCGCGAGCCTTGCGTCGTGCTGGCGCTGACGGTGGTCGCGCCGGTGACGGTGAGCGTGCCGCCGAGCCGGGCCGTGAGCGTGTTCGAGACCGCGCCCTGCGCAACGGCCGCGCCGGCCGCCGCCGTGCCCGCGCCCGCGCCGGCCTCGACATCGACCCTGGACGCGGCCCCATTCGCGCCGTCGATCGCCGAGGCGTTGACCGCGATCGAGCCCGTCGTGACCGTCATCTGGTCGAGCCGCGCGCTGACCGCGTCCGCGACGGTGGTGTAACCCAGCGCCGCGCCGACGCCGACGCCGCCGACGCCGATGCCGAGCGCGACGTTCTCGGTCGAAGTCTTGGAGGTCGAGGTGACCGAGACGGACGTCGCCGTGATCAAGCCGCCGAGCGCGGTCGCAGCCGTTTGCGCCCCCGACGAGTCGATCAGGGCCGTGGCGCTGATCGCGCTCGGCGTCGCCGTGCGGGCGCGGTTGCTGGTGAACCAGGCATATTGCGCGGCGGCGTAGTCGCGCACCTCGGTCTCCGTCGCGGTGCGGCCGAGTTCGGCGTTCGCGGCGGCCTGATAGACGGCGATGCCCGACTGTCGCAGCGAATAGAGCCCGCTCACCGGCACGCCGTTGGCCAGCAGCGTGGCATAGGCGTCGTTGGCGGCGATCCTGACCTGCGCGTCGGTCGCGTTGGGCGTCGCGGCCTGGACGATCTCGCGATAGGAGTTCAGCCCGGCGTCGCCGATGACATATTGCAGCTTGGCGGCCTGCAGCGCGGCATAGCGCGTTGCCGCGTAGTCGCGAACCTGCTGGTCGGTGGCAGGCGTCGCCTGGAAGAGGGAGATCGCGGCGTTGGCGCGAAGCGCCTGGATGCCGCTCTCGGTCAAGGTCAGCACGCCGCCGACGACCGTGCCGTTCTGGATCAGCGCAAGATATTCCGCGTTCGCCGTCGCGCGGAGCTGGTCGTCGGTCGCGCCCGAGGCATAGGGGCCGCGCAGCGTGCGGTAGGTCGCCAGCCCGCTGGTGCTGAGCGTGAAGCCCGGATCGACGGCTGTGAGCTGGTTGACGCGCGACAGCGTGCCGTCGCCGTCGATATTGAGGTCCGCGCCGGCCGGCGCGCCGCTGCCGACCGAGATGACGTTGACCGCCGCGCCCAGGCCGAGCGAGCCGCCCTGGCCGATGGTGAAGGCATTGGCGTCGACATGGCGGTCGCTGACCGCCTGGACCACGACCGCGCCCGTCGTGTTGACGGTGCTGTTTGTCAGATCGGCGAGCACACGCGAATCGAGGCTCGCGACATTGGTCGCGGAGCCGGCGCCGATGCCGGAGCCGCCGATCGACGCGACGCCGGTTTTCGGCGTGATCGTCGTGGTTTCGTGCGCGATCACGTTGAACGCGCCGTCGATGGTCTGACCGGCGAGCTGCATGAAGGGCGGCGTCGTTTGCGTCGAGTTGACGCCGTAGAGCCCGGCCCGCGTCGTGTTGGCGACGTCGATCAGGTTGACCATGCCTGCAACGGAGGCGATGCCGGCCGCCGCGCCGCCGGCTGCGAGCGCGGTGAATCGGTTGGTGTTGGTCGCCAGCACGTTCAGCGTGCCGAACACGTTCAGCGTGGTGACGTTGGCGCCGCCGCCGATCGTCGCCAGCGTCGTGCTCTGGCTGCGGGCCACGACGAAGGCGCTGCCGAGCGCGACGCCGCCGGCCGCGCCGACGCCGGCGACGCCATGGAAGCCGTTCGTGCTGTCGGCCGTGACGCGCAGCGAGGCGGCGTTGAGCAGACCCTGATCGAGGCTCGCCGTCGTGACCGCCTCAAAGCTGTTGACCAGCCCGCTCGCCGCCGCGCCCAGCCCGCCGACGGAGAAGCCGATCGTCTGGCCGGTCGAGGATTGCGAGGAGGTCGCCGCGACCTGCACCGCGCCGACGCCGCCGAGCCCGCCCTGGCTGGTGGCGATCGTGCCGGTGATCGAATTGTTCAGCGAGGCGCTGGTCCGACGCCTCAGCGTGGTCTGGGCGTCGGCGCCGGCGCCGGCAGCGCCGCCGATCGCGCCGACGACGATATAGCTGCCGGCATAGGAATGACTCGACGCGTCGACGACGATCTCGCTCGGGTTCCGGCCGCCGCCGAGCCGCGTGTCGATCGTGCTCGAGTCGATCGAGGCCAGCGTCTCGCCGCCGAGATTGTTGCGGATGGTGACGTAGCCGACGGCGCCGCTGAGCGGAAAGAGCGCGATGCCGGCCGTCACGGCATTGGCCATCACGGCCTGCCGCGAGGTCGCGACGACGGCAAGACCGCGCACATTGCGCGTCGCCATCGCCAGATCGGGGAAGGTCGTCGAGGGTCCGGTCGGGGTGGAGAGATCGGGCGCGGTGATCATCGCGCCGCTGCTGATCGCGAGCGAACCCGTGCCGTTGACGCGCGCATCGACCGTGCTGTTGTCGCTGACGGAAGCGACCGTGCTGCCGCCGATCGTGTTGTTGACGATCGAGAGCCCGCCGGCGACGCTGGGCGAGCCGCCGGCCGCGCCAAGCGCGCCGGCCGAGACGGCGATGCGGTCGTGATTGGTCGCGATCACCCCGATCGTGTTCTCGGCGATGATGTCGGCGCGCTTCACCGTGGCGGTAACGTCGGTTCCGATGCTGCTGGTGGCGACGGAGCCGGCGAGGCCCGCCTTCTGCGCGATCGCGATGCCGATGGCGAGCGTCGTGATCCGCGAATCCGATTCGGCCTTCGCCGCGACGTCGCCCGAGGCGCGCAGGCGCGCATCCTCGATGGTCGCGCCGACCTCGCTCTCGATGCTGTTCTCGACGATCGACAGGCCGAGCGCGGCCTGACCGAGGCTGAGACCAAGCGAGCCGGCCGTGCCGCGGATCAGCGAGGTCGCGCTGCCGCTCACGGAAATGTCGCGCGCGGTGACGATCGCGTTGGCGCCGGTGATGCCGGCGCGCACCACGTTCTCGATCGACTGCAGCGTCACCGAAGCCACGCCCGCGAATTTTCCGGTGGCGACGCCGAGACCGAGCGCGACGCCTGTGATGATCGCGCCGTCCTGGGCGCGAACGATCACGTTGCCCGTGGTGGTGATCCGCGCGCCGGCGATCGTGGCGATATGCGACTGCGCGATGCGGTTGGAGAGCAGCGAGACGCCGACATTGTTGTCGCCGCCCTGGACCGCGCCGGCGATGGCGAGAATCGCCGCGCCGGTCGGGTTCGCCGTCCCGTCATTGGTCGCCGATCCGGTGAAGTCGATCTGGCTGGTGTCGGTTCCGGCGAAGAGCTGGCGGCCGGTGATGATCGCGTCGAGCGCGCTGTTCCGGCTGCCGTCGGAGACCACGACGACGTCGCCGCTGAGGGTGATCGTCGGCGGCGCGGCGGAAGCGTCGTCGATCGCGGCCCGGACCGTCGGCGTCACGCTGTTGAAGACGAGGGAGCCGGCGAGCCCGTTGCCGCCGAGCCCGGCGCTGATCGCGCTGGAGACGATCCGGCTGGCATAGGAGCCGGTGACAACCAGGCCGTCCACGTCCTCGAGGCGCGAGCGCGTCACCGTCGCGCTCACCGCGTCCTGACCATCCGGGTCCTTGATCTCGACATAGGTCAGCGCGATGCCGACGCCGTTCTTCGAGCCGAAATAGGCCGCGCCGCCGCCGATGCCGATATCGGTCGTCTGGTAGGCGTTGACGGTGACGAGGTTCGACTGCGCGTTGGTCGCGCCCTGCAGCGTCGAGTCGGAGATGGACGCCGCGACGCGGTTGGTCACCAGCCCGAGCGCCACCGACATCGCCGCCGCGCCGTTGCCCTGCGCCGTTCCGGCGAGGCCCAGGCCCACGACCGTCGCGCGGCCGCCGGCCAGCGCCTGCACCCGCGTGTCGCCGATGTTGGTGAGCGTCGAATGGCTGATCCGCGCGTCGGTGCTGTTGTCGAGCTTGGCGAAGGCGATCGCGCCGGCGAGCGCCGCGCTGGTGCCGGCTGACGTCCCCGACATATTGAGCGCGGCCGAGCCCGAGCCCAACTCGATGATGGTCGAATTCAGCGAGCGGACCGCCGTGGACACCGCCGTCGTCTTCTGCTCGATCCTCGCGCCGTCGATCCAGGCAGAGGTGCCGAGCTGGGTCGAGGCCACGGCCGCGCTTCCGGCGAGTGCGAAGGACGGCTTGCCGCCGCCCCCGGCGGAGGTGGCGGCGGAGGCTGCCGTGAAGAAGGGATCGTCGGTGACGAAATCCATCGTGCCGTCGACGACGGCCGCCGCGATCGAGGCGGCCGTGAGGCGGCCGGTGGTCGCCGCCTGGACCGTCAGCGAGTCGGTGCGGATGCGGCCGAGCGTGGTCCCCGCGCCGCGCAGGCGGTCATCCGACAGATCGTCGGAATTGTCGCCGATATAGGCGCGCGTCACCGCCGTGGCGTCGATGCGGCCGACCGAGACGCCGAAGGCGCTGCCGCCGGCGCTGGCCATGACCAGCGCGCCGCTGACCGAGAACAGCGAGACGAATTGCTCGGCGCGGACATCGACGAGGTCGGCGGTGACGAAGGCGCGGTTGCTGATCGAGGCCAGGGTCTGGTTGTTCAGGCCCGCGAGCCCGACCATGCCGTTCAGGGCGACGCCCTTCGATTTGCCCGACGAGGTCACGACCAGGAACATCTTGTCCGATGTCGTGGCGGTGACGGCCAGACTCGCCGCGGTGATCGTCGCGCCGTCGGCGATCGCGGCGATGGTCCGGCTGGTCCGTCCGCTGGTGATGAGGGTGCCGCCGGCCGCCGAGCCCGCGCCGCCATTGACGCCGCCGGTCAGGCCGAAATTGCCGCCGCCATCGATGCTGTGAACCGTCGTGTCGGCGACGACGCTGACGCCTCGGCTCCAGTCCTGGTCGTAGCCGTTGGTCAGCGTCGTCTGCCAGGCGCCGCCGACGATCGTCTGGTTCAGCGTCGCGCCGCTGGCGACATAGGCCGAGGTGTCGTTGTTGGCGCGGAAATAGCTCACCGAACCAGCCAGGCCGAGCTCGGAGGATTGCGAGCTGGCGTTGGCGTAGCTCGTCATGATGTTGTTGACGACGCCGAGATTGCCGTTGATGTGCGAGATCGTCTCGCCGAGCCCGGCCCAGTTCGTCCAGGTGTTCGAGATCGGCATCTCGTTGGTGGCGGCGACGCCGATGCGGCCGGCGTCGATGGTGACGCCGGAGCCGATGAAGGCGGTCGAGTCGTGACGGAAGTTGCCGACGCCGATGCCGAAGGACAGCGAGACCTGCGCCTCCGGCTGAGCCCCGGTCGGATCCTTCGAATTCGAATTGACCGAGCTGTCGGCGATCAGGCGGACGCCGAAATCATACTGGCGGCTCGCCACCACCACATTGCCGTTGGCATGGATCGTCGGCGCAGTCGCGCCCGGGTCGGCGGCGATCGAGGCCTTGGCGCTGAGATTGCTGTCGGCGAGGGCCACCGCGCTGCCGACCTTGACCGGCACGCTCGCCGAGGCGTTCGAGAGGGAGCCGAAGAGCTGGCTGAGCAGGGTCGAGACGGTCGTGCCGCTCGGGCCGGCGTTGAAGATCAGATTGTCGCCGACCGTGGTCGAGGCGCTGGTCGCGTTCTTGACCGTGTCCGTGATGGCCGAGACGGTGACGTTCTCGACCTTGTCGGCGCTGGTGCCGAGCGAAGCGCCGAGCAGGGCCTCGGTTTCCGACTTGTACTGCGAATAGGCGACCGCCGCGCCCGCCACGCCGCCCGATGCGGCGATGGCGGTGGCGCCGGTCGAGAACGAGTTGGTGTTGATCGCGGTGACGCTGACGCTGCTGTTGGTGTTGCTGCCGGTGGTGATCGTCGCGCCGGAATGGACCTTGGCCGAGGTGGTGACGTCGACATCGCCATAGGCGACCGTCGCCGCGACCAGCGCCGTGCCGACCGTGAGGGTCAGCGCGGTCACACCGAGCTTGACGTCGTTCTCGGCCCTGACGGCGAGGTTGCGGCCGACGCTGATCGTCGCGCCCGACGCGATGTCGGCGGTGACGGTGCCCTTGATCTCGCCGATCGAGACCGCGCCGCCGAAGACGTTGCCGCCCGTGATCGTGATCGCGGGCATCGTCGCTTCCTGCCTGCCCTTGGCGACCAGCGAGACATCCTGCGTCGCCGTGATGATGGCGTCGTCGACGATGCGGATGCGGCTGAGAACCTGGCTCCCGACATAGCCGCCATTGAGGCCGAACACCGCTCCGGCGAGCGTCTGCGCCGCCGCCGCCGCGATCGGCGCGGCGGAGCTGATATAGGAGGCGATCGCCGTCGACTCCGTCCTCAACGTCACGTCGCGGCCGGTGATCGTGCCGTGGATGTCGATGGTCGAGGTCGCGCTGGCGCGGCCGCCGATCAGCGTCTGCGATGAGGCGGCGTCCAGCGTGACGTTGCCGGCGCTGAAGGTCGTGCCGCCGCTGTTGATGACGCCCGCCAGCAGCGAGCCGAACACGCTGATATTCGGCGCGGTCAGCAGGATATAGCCCGAATCCCCGGTCGAGGCGTTGGACGCCGACAGCACGCCGCCATTGGCGGAGCGGTTGAACTGGCGCGTGTCGATGACGCCGTCGGCCGCGATGGTGATGCTGTTGGTCGCCTCCAGCGACACGTTCGTCCCGTCTCTGATCATGCTGGCGCTGCCGCCCGTGCCGATGATCAAATCTTCCGGGTCGATATAGAGCAGGCCGGCCTTGCCGCTGCGGGCCGAGAGATCGACATCGACCGCGCCGAGCGTCACGACCTTCTTGGCGCTGAGTTCGGTGAAGCCGCCATCGCCGGTCAGGCCGCCCCTGCCGCGGAAGACCGCGCCGCCCTCGACATCGAGATTGGTGCTCGCCAGAACCTTGATCTCGCCGCCCTTGCCCGCGACGGCCTGCGCCGCGCTGACGTCGAACTGCGCGCCACGGGCGATCGAAATCGTCGCATCGGAGGTCAGCGAGACCTTGCCGCCGTCGCCGGTGTTGACGGCTGGCCGGCCTGTGTTCGTGCCGGCGGTGCTGCGCGGGGAGGGCGCCGCGCCCTGCGCGCTGAGGCGCGCCGTGCCCGCGACGACGGTCCCCCGGCCCGAATGGACCGTGATCGCGCCAGCCGGGCGACGTCCGCGCGCATCGGCGCTGAGCGTGCCGGAAATACGCGCCGTGCCGGCCGCGACGATCTCGATGCCGCCGCCCTTGCGCGCCACCATCGCGCCGCCATGCTTCACGCCGGAGGTGTTGACGCTGGCGGCAAACGCCGTCTGGTGCCTGCGCCTGCGCTCGCCGGCATCGACCGGGGCGGCGTTGGCGGTGATCTGGCCGCTGACGCTGACCGAATGGCCGTGCAGCGTGACGCCGCGCTTCGCGTTGATGCGACCCTCGATCGAGATCGCGCCATCGGGCGAGACCGGCACGTCGTTTGCCCGAAGCCGCGCGGCAAGCGTCTCGTTGACCACGCCGCCGGGGCTGATCACGCCCTCGAGGAATTCGCGCGTCGGCGTGTTGACCGTCAGCCGGCCGGTATTGATGACGCCAGACGGGCCGACGGTGAAACCGGACGAATCGGAAAAGTAGACGTGCCCGCCGATCGAGCCGTTCTTGTAGGAATTCAGGATGCCGTTGACGACGACCGGGCCGTTGCGGACGATGTTGACCAGCGCGCCGGCATTCTGCGGCAGGAGCATGTTGACCGTCGAGCCCGCGCCCTGCTCGAAGCGGTTGAACGAGTTGTAGCCCGCGCCGCCGGCGATCGTCCTCGTGGTGATGGTGGTCGTCGCGCCCTCGACCGTGATCGCGGTCTGCGTGCGGCCGTCGGTGGTGATGACGTTCTGGGCGAAGGCCGGCGCATTCCACAGCGCCAGCGCCATCGCCTGGCCGACGAGGCAGCGCTGGCGGAACGCCCAGACCGTGGCGCCCGGCCTGGTGGCGGGACGCGGACGCAGCAAGGCGAAGCCGGGCTCGGGCGACTGTCGGCGCGGCGCGGTCCCGGCTTTCGGGGAGGGGAGCTTGCGGCGGGCGATCGGCAAAAGCGAGGTCCTTCACGCTCCGACCGGGCGGTCGGATTTCGGTCGACCTGCCGGGATGCGGAACGCCCCTTCGTCACGTCAGGAAACGAGACGATGCGCGCGACCCAGCTTCACCATTGGTAAACCTGAGCCTCCTTAGCAAAGCTGCGGGATTCGTGGGCAACGCGCGGCCAACGCAATGCGAACAACCGTTCGCATTTGACGCTCCGGACGGCAGAATGCCCGTTCATATGTCATTTACCTTAACGAGACGGCGCCGCGATCATCGGGCTGGATGCGGCGGCGGAGGCCTTTCTCAGCCGGATTCGGCCCGGTCTCGCCCTTAGCCCCAGACCTCGCGGGCCGTCTCGACGATCAGTTCGAGCTTCCGCCACTGCTCGTCCTCGGCCAGCGTGTTGCCCTCCTCGGTCGAGGCGAAGCCGCATTGCGGCGAGAGGCAGAGCTGATCGAGCGAGACGAATTTCGAGGCCTCGTCGATGCGGCGCTTCAGGTCGTCCTTGCTCTCGATCGTCCCGGTCTTGGAGGTGACGAGACCGAGCACGACATGCTTGCCCCTGGGCAGGAATCGCAGCGGCTCGAAGCCGCCCGAGCGGTCATTGTCCCATTCCATGAAGTAGCCGTCGACCGGCATGGCGTTGAACAGAACCTCGGCGACGGGCTCGTAGCCGCCCGAGGCGATGAAGGTCGAGCGGAAATTGCCGCGGCAGAGATGCATGGTGATGGCGAGGTCCGCCGGCTTGTCCTTCAGCGCCTCGCGCACCATGCCGGCATAGATTTCCGGCTGGCGGGCGGGATCGTCGCCGCGCGCCCGCAGCATCTCGCGCTGCTCGGGGTCGCAGAGATAGGCGAACGAGATGTCGTCGAGCTGGAGATAGCGGCAGCCGGCGTCGTGGAAGGCGTGGACCGCCTTGTTGTAGGCCGATCCGACATCGGCATAAAACGCCTCCATCTCCGGATAGACGCCCATGTTGATCATTTTCCGGCCGCCCCGGTAGTGCAGCATGCTCGGGCCGGGAATGGTCATCTTCGGCGTCGAGCCGGGCGAGACGTTGTCGCGCAGGAAGGTAAAGTGCTCGATCATCGGGTGGCCGGAGAAGCCGACCTTGCCGGTGATCCGCAGCGATTTGGAAATGCCGACGCCGCCCTTGAAGTTCATGCCGGAATCGGCGGTGATCGCGTCGATCCCGTCCAGTTCCTCCATGAAGTCGAAATGCCAGTAGGCGCGGCGGAACTCGCCGTCGGTGACGCCCTTGAGCCCGACGGCTTCCTGCTTCGCGATCAGCTTGCGGATTTCCGCGTCTTCGACCGCCTTCAGCGCGGCGGCGTCGATCTCGCCCCTGGCGCGCCTGGCGCGGGCGTCGGAGACGGCTTTGGAGCGCAACAGGCTGCCGACCATGTCGGCGCGGAACGGGGGCTTGGTGGTCATCATGGGCTTGAATCCTCTGCAGATTGGGCGCGTTCCCCGTCGCCGGGAGGGTTAGGGGTGTGGGCGATCGACGGGATGAGCGGTTCGCCCAAGGGGAAGGGAGGAGCTTGAACGTCTTGCGCGAGCCGGCCTCTCCGCGACAGCCAGATGAGCCGCCATGGCGGCGTCGTCATTGAGCAGGTCCGCCGAGCTTGCCTGATGCACGATCGCGCCCCGCTCCAGGATGATCGCCCGGTCGGTGAAGGGCAGGATTTTGCGCGCCTTCTGCTCGACCAGGATGGTGGTCAAGCCGGCCTCGCGGTTCAGCTTCGCGATCGCCGCCAGCAGTTCGTCGACGATGATCGGGGCCAGCCCCTCCAGGGGCTCGTCGAGCAGCAGGAGTTTTGGATCGAGCATCAGCGCGCGCGCCACCGCCAGCATCTGCTGCTCGCCGCCCGAAAGCTGGCTGCCGAGATTGCGACGCCGCTCGGCGAGCCGGGGAAACAGGTCGTAGGCGCGCGCCACGGTCCAGCCTGTGCCGCGCTGCACGGCGGTCAGATTCTCCTCGACAGAGAGCGAGCGAAAGATGTTGCGCTCCTGCGGCACCCAGCCGATGCCGGCCGCAGCCCGCTTTTCGGGTGCGAGCCTCGAGATGTCCTCGCCGTTGAAGCGGATCGTGCCGGCGACATGCCGCGTCAGCCCCATGATCGTGTCGATCAGCGTGGTCTTGCCGACGCCGTTGCGCCCAAGCAGCGCCAGCGCCTGACCCCTGGCCAGCGAAAGCGAAAGCCCGTTGATCACGACGGCGTCGCGATAACCGGCGACGAGGCCGTCGATTTCAAGGAGATCAGACATGCGCGTCCTCCCCGAGATAGACGGCCTTCACGCGCGGATCGGTCGAGATCTCGTCGACCGAGCCCTCGGCGAAGAGCTGGCCCTGGACCATTACGGAAATCCGGTCGGCGAAGGAGAAGACCAGCTCCATGTCGTGTTCGATCAGGAGCACGGTGACGTCTTCGGGCAGGGCTGAGACTGCGTCGAGCACGTCGTGGCGCTCGTCCTCGGGAACGCCGGCCGCCGGCTCGTCGAGCAGCAGCAGTTTTGGCTTGCAGGCCATGCCGAGCGCGAGTTCGAGCAGGCGCTGCCGGCCATATGGCAGGGTGCGCGTCCTGCGGGTCATCAGTTCGCCGAGCTTCATCCGCCTGAGCAGCACCTCGGCCTCGTCGATCACGCCCGAATCCCGCCCGACGCGGTTCCACCAGCGCGCGCCGGAGCCCTGACGCTCGGCGATGGCGAGGCTGATCGCCTCGATCGGCGTCAGCTCCATGAAGAGCTGGTTGATCTGGTAGGTCCGCGCCATGCCGCGCCGGACCCGGCCCTGCTGGCTGACCCCGGTCACGTCCTCGCCATGCAGAGCGATGGTGCCGGAGGTGACCGGCAGCACGCCGGTCAGCAGGTTGATGAAGGTGGTCTTGCCCGCGCCGTTGGGGCCGATCAGCGCATGCCGTGCACCCCGCGCCACGCTGAGCGAGACGTCCGTATTCGCCTTGAAGCCGCCGAAGGACTTGCTCAGTCCGGTGGTCTGGAGCGCCGCCGTCATGGCTTGACCCCGAGCCGGCGCAGCAGCGGCGCGAAGGGGCGGGCGATCTGTTCCACCAGCCGGTCGCGGCCGATCAGCACGAGGATGACCAGGATCGCGCCCATCCAGAAGATCCAATAGGCCGGCGTGATGGCCGACAGCGTGTCCTTCATCAGCTTGAAGGCGATGGCGCCGATCAGCCCGCCATAGAGATAGCCCGAGCCGCCGATGACCAGCACCAGCAGCGTGTCGGCCGAGCGGGCGAAATCGAGCACCTCGAGCGAGACGAACTGCGTGGTCTGGGTCAAAAGCGCGCCTGCCATCCCGGCATAGATCGCCGCGACCGTGTAGATCGCGACGATGCGGCGGGCCGGCGCGATGCCGATGGTCGCGGCCCGCAGCGGGTTCTCCTTCAGCGCCTTGAGCGACAGGCCGAAGGGCGAGTTGACCAGCCGCCGCGCCAGCAAGAACAGCAGGAAGGTGACGGTGAGGCTGTAGCTGTAGGCCGTGGTCCCGGCGAAATCGAATTCGAAGCGCCCGAGGATCGGTCCGAGCGAGATGCCCAAAAGCCCGTCCGCGCCGCCGGTGATCCAGTCGAGCCGGTTGGCGAGTTCGTGCAGGATCAGCGCGACGCCGAGCGTCACCATGAGCCGCGTCAAATCGGTCCCGCGCAGGATCATGAAGCTGGCGAGGAAGCCGACGCAGCCGGCGATCGCGCCCGAGAGCAGGAGCCCGGTCACCGGCTCGGCGACGCCGTTCTTGGCGAGCAGCCCCGCCGCATAGGCCCCGACGCCGAAGAAGGCCGCATGGCCGAGCGAGACGATGCCGGCATAGCCGAGGATGAGATCGAGCGAGAGCGCGAACAGGCCGAGGATCGCGATCTCGTTGAGCAGAAGGTGCCGATTCGGCAACAGAAGAATCAGCGCGAAGGCGCTGCCCCAGAACAGGAATTCGGGCCAGCGCCAGGCCGCCTTCCGGCGCAGGAAGTCGCCGGGCGACAGGCTCGCGCCAGCCTGCACGGCGTCGGGCTTGACGGGCGCGTTCATCAGCGCCCCCTCGCGAACAGGCCGTGCGGGCGCAGCATCAGCACGGTGATCATGGTCACATAGATGATGAACGCGCCGAACTGCGGCACGAGATACTTGCCCATCACGTCGGCGACGCCGAGCAGCAGCGCAGCCAGCAGCGGCCCGGTCAGGCTCGACGTGCCGCCGACCGTCACGACGATCAGGAAGTAGAGCATGAACTTGAGCGGAAAGGTCGGATCGAGCCCGACGATCTCGGTGGCGAGCGCGCCGCCCAGTCCCGCCAGCCCCGAGCCGACCGCGAAGGTCACGGCGAAGACTGTACCGACGGGGATGCCCAGACCGCGCGCGACGCGGCCATCGTCGACGGCGGCGCGCAACTGACTGCCGAAGCGCGTCGAGGCGAGGACCCATTGCAGCGCCAGCGCCAGCAGGCCGCAGATCACCATGATCATCAGGCGGTAGCGGCCGATGCCGACGCCGAAGACCTCGATCTGGCCCTTAAGATAGTCCGGCAACCGCAGGAACTGCTGCTGCGAGCCCATCATGTAGTCCGTCGCCGCGATCGACATGAAGACGAGGCCGATCGAGAACAGCACCTGGTCGAGATGCTCCCGGCCATACATCCGGCTGTAGAGCGTGCGTTCGAGAGCCAAGCCGAGCGCCGCGCTGGCGAGGAAGGCCAGCGGCAGCGCCGCCAGGAACGGCACGCCGAGCCGGTTCACCAGAATGACGGTGGCGTAGCCGCCCGCCATGGCGAAGGCGCCATGGGCCAGATTGACGAAGTTCATCAGGCCGAGCGTGATCGACAGGCCGCAGGCCAGCACGAACAGCAGCATGCCGTAGGCGATCCCGTCGAACAGGATGGTGGCCATGAAGGGCTAAGTCCCGGGGCGAGGAGGGGCGGATCGGAGCCGGCGGCCCGGCTCCGATCGGGGTCGGTGAAACCGGAGCCGGGCCGCTTACTTGCGGCCGGCCTTCACGGGATCCTTGACGTTCTCGACCGTGGCGAACTCGACATTGTAGAGCTCGCCATCGACCTTCTCGACCTTGCGGATGTAGATGTGCTGGACGATCTCGCGGGTCGCGGCGTCGATCGAGATCGGCCCGCGCGGGCTCTCCCAGGCCATGCCCTTCATCGCCTCGACGAGGCCCGCGCCGTCGGCCGCGCCGTTGGTCTTCTTCAGCGCCTCGTAGATCAGATGCATGCCGTCATAGCCGCCGACCGACATGAAGTTCGGGCGCATGTTGTTGTTGGCCTTCCGGAAGGCCTCGACATAGGCCTTGTTCAGCGCGCCCGGATGGGAGGCCGAATAGAAATGGGCCGTGATCGTGCCGATGGCCGCGTCGCCGAAGCCGTTCAGCACGTCGTCGTCGGTGATGTCGCCGGGGCCGATCAGCTTGATGCCCGACTTGTCGAGCCCGCGCTCGACGAACTGCTTCATCAGCACGGAGCCGACGCCCGACGGCACGAACACGAAGAGCGCGTCGGGGGCGGCGTCCTTCACGCGTTGCAGGAATGGCGCGAAATCGGGGTTCTGCAGCGGTACCCGCAGCGACTGCACGACCTCGCCGCCGCCGGCCTTGAACGCCTCGGCGAAGTATTTCTCGCTGTCATGGCCCGGCGCGTAGTCGGAGACCAGGCTGACCACCTTCTTGACGCCGTTCGTGGCGGCCCAGCCTCCCATCGTCGCGGCCGACTGCGCCTGCGTGAAGCTGGTGCGGGCGATGAAGGGCGAGGCGTCCGTGATGATCGAGGTGCCCGCCGCCATTACGACCATCGGCACCTTGGCCTGCGTCGCGATCGGCGCGGTCGACATGGCGAGCGGCGTCAGGCCGAAGCCGGCGATGACGCTGACCTTGTCGTTGAGGATCAGCTCCTGCGCGATGCGGCGCGTCACGTCGGGCGTGCCGGTGTCGTCCTTGACCACGAGTTCCAGCGTCTTGCCGGCGACGCTGGCGCCCTTCTGGGCCATGTAGAGCCTGGCGGCGGCCTCGATCTGCCGGCCGGTCGAGGCGAAGGGGCCGGTCATCGGCAGGATCAGCCCGACTTTGACCACCTGCTGCGCCTGCGCGGGCAAACCTGCCAGTCCGAGCGTCAGGGCTGCGCCGCCCAGAGCGAGCGCGGAACGGCGTGACACCGCCAATGTCGTCTTCGTCATGATATCCTCCCAAAATGTGCGATTATCGCACTATTATTCTGAATTCGCACAATTTTCGGCTGTGCGGCCGATGCTGTCAATGCGTTGCGCCGCGTCCCATCCGGCCTTGTCCGCTTCTTGTCCCGGAATGCATCGGCCAGCCCCTCAGACGTCGAGCAAGGTGCGGATCAGCGCCGCGCCCGGCACCAGCGCCAGCGCCTCGCGATGGCGCAGCGCGCGGCTCAGATTGCGCGCGGCCAGCCGCGAGTGTTCGCGCATCAGCTGTTCGGCGCGCGCTCCTTCGCGGGCGGCGAGCGCCTCGACGATGCAGCGATGCTGGTCCTGCGCCACGATCAGCACCGTCCCGGCGCCCGGCATGTCGGCCTGCGCCATCACGAAGGCGCTGGGCGACGCGAAAGGCAGGGTCATCACCCGCTCGATCTGCCGCTCCAGCGTGCCGCTGCCGGCCAGCGCGATGACCTGACGGTGGAAGGCCGCGTTGAGATCGACATAGGCCGAGAAGGCGGCGAGCGAGGTCGTCGCCTCCACGACGACGGCGTCGATCTCGTCGAGCCCGCGCCTGATCTGGTCGAGCGCATGCGGGCTCGGGCCGCGTTCGGCCGCGAACCGCGCCGCCAGCCCCTCGAGCGTGCCGCGCATCTCGATCGAATCCAGCACCTCGCGCTCGGTGAAAGCGCGCGCCGTGAAGCCGCCATTGGGCAGCGGTTCCAGCAGCCCTTCCTCGGCGAGGAGAAGGAGCGCGGCGCGGATCGGCGTGCGCGAGACGCCGAGATGCTCGACCATCCCTTGCTCTGTCAGGCGCTCGCCGGCCGAAACCGCGCCGCTCAGCACGAGTTCGCGCAGGGCGAGCTGCGCCTTGAGCGTCTGCGAGCCGGCCTTGTCGGCGTCCCGGTCGAGCGCGAGAGACATGGCCTACTGTCCAGTCCGGATCTTGCCGCCGAATATCGGTTGAGACGCGGTCATGTCTGCACC
>JAESGM010000488.1_pt1 | contig 29274 bp, 28 predicted proteins | sample 9269721 | NCBI WGS metagenome assembly JAESGM01 (sample SAMN15720920, study PRJNA650825) | algae metagenome | isolation source: Komarekiella atlantica HA4396-MV6 and co-occurring heterotrophs from... | place: USA: Theobald House, Kauai, HI | collected 2009-07-29 | reverse complement strand
TCGCCTTGTCGGCGGTCACCGTCGTGATGATGTCGGCTCCGAGCACCGCCTCCTCGGCGGAGCGGCAGATCGCGATCTCGAAGCCGTAGCGCGAAAGGTTGCGGGCGCAGCGGTCGCTGGCCGCCGGATCGATGTCGAAGAGCCGCAGGCGGTCGACGCCGAGCAGCGCCTTGAAGGCGAGCGCCTGGAACTCGGACTGCGCGCCGTTGCCGATCAGCGCCATGGTCCGGGAGCCCGGACGCGCCAGATGCCGCGCCGCCACGGCCGACGTCGCGGCCGTGCGGAGCGCGGTCAGGATCGTCATTTCGGTCAGGAGCAGCGGATAGCCGGTCTCGACATCGGCCAGCACGCCGAAGGCCGTGACCGTCTGGCGCCCGTCCCGCGTGTTCTTCGGATGCCCGTTGACGTACTTGAACGCATAGCGCCCGCCGTCGCTGGTCGGCATCAGCTCGATGACGCCGTCCGTGCTGTGGCTCGCGAGGCGGGGCGACTTGTCGAAATGCTCCCAGCGGCGGAAGTCCTGCTCGATGCGCAGGGCCAGTTCGCCGAGCACGCGCTCGACGCCGCGCATCAGGATCAGCTTCATCATGCGGTCGACGCTGACGAAGCGGACGATGTTGAGCTTGCGGGGGTCGATGTCGGTGGCGGCCATCTCAGAAGCTCCTGGTCGGGCGGTCGAGCACGGAGCGGCCCATCAGGCTGGCGGTCAGGTCGACCATCAGCCGCGCGGTGCGGCCGCGCTCGTCGAGGAAGGGGTTCAGCTCGACGAGGTCGAGGCTGGTGACGCGGCCGCAATCATGCAGCATCTCCATGATGAGATGCGCCTCGCGGAAGGTCGCCCCGCCGGGCACGGTCGTGCCGACGCCCGGCGCGATCTCGGGATCGAGGAAATCGACGTCGAGGCTGACATGCAGGCAGCCCTCCGCCCGCACGACCTCCGCCAGGAAATCCCTGAGCAGGGTCGCGACGCCGTTCTCGTCGATGGCCCGCATGTCGTGCACGCGGATGCCGGTCTCGGCGAGCAGGCGGCGCTCGGCCGGATCGACGCTGCGCAGCCCCATCATGCAGATGCAGGCGGGGTCGAGCGGCGTCTCGAGCGTCGGGAAATAGCCCTCGAAGCCGGGGAGCCCCAGGGCGTAGGCCATGGGCACCCCATGGAGATTGCCGCTGGTGGTCGTGTCGAGCGTGTGGAGATCGGGATGGGCGTCGAGCCAGAGCACGAAGAGCTTGCGGCCCTGGCCGGCGGCATGCCGCGCATGGCCCGCCAGCGTCCCGGCCGCGAGGCTGTGATCGCCGCCGAGCACGATCGGCATGCCCTCGTCATGGGCCTTGCGGACCGCCTCCGCCAATGTCCGGGTCCAGCCCGCGATCTCCGGCAGCGAGCGGATCGCCTCGTTCGGATGGGGGCCGCAGGCCGTGAGGTCGGGAACGAGGTTGCCCCGGTCGCGCACCGCATGGCCGAGGCTCGCGAGCGCCGGCCCGATGCCGGCGGCGCGGAAGGCGCTGGGGCCCATGTCGCAGCCGAGCCGGCCGGTGCCATCCTGCACCGGCGCGCCAATCAGAATGCAGGTCTTCTCGTCCATCGTCGGCCTCCAGCTGAGGAAGCTAGACAAGGACGTCGGCGGAATGAACCCGCCAGATTGCCTTGTTGCGCAGCCTGATCTACCGTTCTGGCAGACGTTTCCGCCAGAATGGACGATCATGGACGACTTCGACCAGCGGCTCGTCACGCTTCTGCGCCACGACGGCCGGCGCAGCGTTTCCGACCTCGCGCTCGCGCTGAAGGCCTCGCGCGCCACCGTCCGCGCCCGGATGCAGCGCCTCGCCGAGAGCGGCGAAGTGATCGGCTACACGGTCGTCCTGAAGGCCGACGTCGTCTCGGCGCCGGTGCGGGGCATCACGCTGATCGAGGTCGAGGGCCGCGCCAAGGACCGGGTCGTCGCGGCGCTCTCCGGCTTCGCCGAGATCACGGCGATCCACACCACCAGCGGCAAGTGGGACCTGATCGCCGAGCTCGGCACCGACAGCCTGACCGCGCTCGACAGCCTGTTGCACCGCATCCGGCTGATCGCGGGGGTCGGCGCATCCGAGACGCATCTACTGCTGGCGACGCCGCGCAGCAGCCAGGCGCGCCTGGCGCCGACCCAAGGCTGACCGTCAGAACAAGCTCCTATCGCCTCGCCCTCCCGGAGCGCGGGGAGGCAAACCCTGATAGCATACCTTGTACAAGATATGCTTTGTGAAGTATATCTGCGGGATGGAATGGCACGTGGCCTTTCACCCTGCCTTCGTCGGCGAGTTCGCGAAACTCGACGAGCCGGTCCAGGATGAGCTGCTGGCGATGGTCGAGGTCCTGAAGGTCTTCGGCCCGCAGCTGAAGCGACCTGGCTCGGACACGTTGGCGGGCTCGGCCCATGCCAACATGAAGGAGCTGCGCTTCGACGCCGGTGGCGGGGTCTGGCGGGTGGCCTATGCGTTCGATCCCGAACGCAAGGCCATTCTGCTCGTCGCCGGCGACAAGTCCGGCGGCGCGCAGAAGCGGTTCTACAAGGTGCTGGTCGCCAAGGCGGACGCCCGCTTCGATGAGCATCTCGCCTCCATGAGCAAGAAGGAGAAGCGGACATGACGAAAGCCTACCGGTCCGTTCCCGTCGATGAGGTCACGGCCGCGTTCCCGGCCGAGCGCAAGGCGAAGATCGCGGCGCGCGCCGCCGAGCTCGTCGCCGAGGAGCATGCGCTGCGCGACATCCGCAAGGCGCGGCAGGTCACGCAGGAGCAGGTCGCCGAGCGGCTGGGCGGCAAGCAGGTCTATATCTCCCGGCTCGAGAGGCGCGCCGACGTCAAGCTCTCGACGCTGCGCGACTACGTGCGGGCGCTGGGCGGCGATCTGCAGCTCATGGTGACTTTTCCGGAAGGGAAGACCATGGCCATCAAGGGCCTTGGCGTGACGCCGGAAAAGCGCCGCCGCAAGGCCTAGCTTCGCCGGTCAGAAGGCCGCCGAGCGGACGATCTCCTCCAGCACGGCCGCCAGCGACAGCGCCTCCTTGAGCGCCGTCTTCTCGCCGGGGGCCACCAGCGCCAGCGGCACCCGGTTGTCGGGCGTCCGGCCGGCGGCGATGTCGGCGAGCTGGGCGCGCAGCACGAGCTGCTGGGCGAGGCGGAAGGCCGCTCCCATGCGCCGGAGCTCGGCCGGGGAGCCGCGTCCCTCCGCCTCCGCGGCCGCGAGCCGCGCCAGCGTCCCGCGCTCGGGCCGGCCGCTCCGGAGGGCGAGGACCCGCGCCGCCGCGACCATGCCGCTCAGCACATGCTTCTTGAGGTCGATCCGTCCGTCCGCGTCCCCCTTCAGGCCGCCGAAGAGGCCGATCGGCGGCGCGGCGTGGCGATGGGAGGCGATCATCAGCTTGAGAAAGGCGGGGTTGCCCGCGGCCCCCTCGCGGAAGCGCGCGAGCAGGTCCTGCATCAGGCGCGGGTCGCCGTGGACCGTCCGCGCGTCGAAGACGATGTCGACATTCAGCAGGTCGGCCGGATCCGAGCGCGACAGCCAGACGCGCAGGCGCTCCAGCCAGGTCTCGACGGAGCCGCGGAAGCCCGCCTCGCGCGCCATCACGCCGCCCTTGCAATAGGGAACGCCGACCTCGTGGAGGATGTCCGCCGCCTGGCGGCCGAGCTCCGCGAACCAGAGGTCCGCCGCCTCGCCGGGCGCGCCCTCCGCGAAGACGATCGCATTGTCCTGGTCCATCGCGAGGAGGCTCTCGCCGCGCCCGACGGAGCCGAGCGCCAGCATGGCGTAGCGCGCGGGCGGCGGGCCCCTCCCGGCCGCCGCCATCCGCTCCTCGGCGAGAACGGCGGCGCGCCGGGTCAGGGCGCCGACCTCGCGGGCGACGACGCCGGCGATCTCGTGGGCGGGGAGGCCTTCGTCGGTCAGCGCGCGCGCGACGGCCGGGAGGCGCGCCCAGACCTGTCCGAGCGCGGCGACGCTGCCCGCGGTGTCGACGCCGTCGCCGAGGATCGCGGCGGACTGCGCCCGCAGGCGCAGCAGGTCGCGCTGGCTGAGCGCGCCGGTGATGCGGGGATCGTCCTCGCCCGTGACCGCCAGGTGGCGGATGTTGGCCCGCGCCATGCGCGCCACCGCCCGGTAAGCATAGGCGCCCTCCGGCACGGTGAGGACGGGGCGGCTCGCATAGTCGCCGACCGGCCGGTCCAGAGCCGGCGCCCCGTCCCGCGCGAGCGCGCGCAGCACGTCGCGCTCGGTCACGATGCCGATGCTCTCGGGAGGCGCATCGGGATCGCCGACGAAGAGGGCGCTGATCCGCTTGTCGGCCAGCGTCCGGAGCGCCGCGGACAGCGGCTCCGCCGGCGACACGAACAGCGGGGGCGAGGACATGAGGTCGACGACCCGCCGGCGGAACGGCTCGGCATCGATGCGCCCCGACACGAACTCCGGACCGTCGGGAAGCTGCGCCGCGGCGGGCCCGGACCAGCCGGCCCGCACCAGCTCCTCGGCCATCGAGCCGATCCGGCGGCAGGCCGCCAGCGCCTCGCCGACCGTATGGACGCCGCGCTGCCGGAGGCGCGGAACCAGCGCCTCGAAGACGGCGGCCGTGGCCTTCGCGTCCGCGAGCGCCCGATGGGCACCGTGCGGGGGCAGGCCGAGCCAATGGGCGAGGGCGGAGAGGGAGAAGTCCGGAAGCCGCGCGTCGACGAGCAGCGCGAGCAGCCGCGTGTCGAGCCACGGCGGCTCCCGCCAGGGAAGCCCCGCCGCCAGGCATTCCCGCCGCAGGATCGCCATGTCGAAACCGAGCGAATGGCCGAGCACGATGCGCGGGCCGATCAGCGCCTCCGCCTCGGGCCAGACCTCGCGGAAGGGCGCCGCGTCCGCGACAGCCGCATCGTCGATGCCGTGGACGGCCGCGGCGCCGGCCGGGATCGGCTGGCCCGGATGCACCAGCCGCGACCAGTCGAGATCCAGCCGGAGGCCCCAGAGGCCGATCTCCACGATGCGCGCGGCCGACACCTCGAGGCCGGTCGTCTCGGTGTCGAGGACGACGGCCTCCAGGGCCGACAGCGGCGTGTTGGCGAGGATCGAGGGCATCGCGGAGGGCTCCGCGCGCAGCAAAGCAGGTTCCGCGCCCTCCGCAAAGCGGAGGCCCGGCTATTTCACCAGCGCGGTCGAGAGCATGGGAAAGGCCACGATCAGCGCAAGCGCGCCAAGCATCACGAGGACGAAGGGCAAGGATCCGGCGAAGATCTCCTCGATCTTCACGCTCCTGTCCGCGAGCGTCGCCTTCACCGTGAAGACCGAGATGCCGAAGGGTGGGGTCAGCAGGCCCGCCTCCACGGCGATCACGGTGATGATGCCGAAATGGACGAGGTCGAAGCCGAAGCTCTGCGCGATCGGCGCCGCGATCGGCACCATGATCAGCAGGATCGAGGAGCTGTCGAGCAGCATGCCGAGCAGCAGGATGATGATAATGTAGACCAGCATGAAGCCGTAGGCGCCGAGCCCCAGCGTCGTCACCAGGTCGCCGATCGCGTTGGGCAGGCCGGCGAGCGAGAGCATGCGCGAATAGAGGCCGGCGGCGATCAGCAGGAACAGGATCGACACCGAGACATGGCCGGTCTCGGTGAGGACGCGCCAAAGCTTCGGGCCGTCGAGCCGGCGCTTCGCCAGCGCGATCAGCAGCGCGCCGAAGGCGCCGACGCCGCCGGCCTCGGTCGGCGTGAAGACGCCGCTGTAGAGGCCGCCGAGGATGAGGGCGACGAGCGCCGCGATCGGCACGAGCTTCGCGGCCATCTCGCCGGCCGGCATGCCCTTGTCCTCGAAGCGCATCGCCTCGGCTCGCGCGGGATCGACCATGACGCTGCCAGGCGTCAGCGTCGCGCGCGCCAGGATCATGACCGCGAAGCCGATGGCGATCATCAGGCCGGGGATGACGCCGGCGACGAACATCTTGCCGATCGAGACCTCCGCCAGCACGCCGTAGATGATCATCAGCAGCGACGGCGGGATCAGCATGCCGAGGATCGACGAGCCGGCAACTGTCCCGGTCGCGAAGCGCAGCGTGTAGCCGTGGCGGAGCATCTCCGGCACCGCGACCTTGGTGAAGACGGCGGCGCTGGCGATCGAGACGCCGGTCACGGCGGCGAAGACGGCGTTGGCGGCCACCGTCGCCATGCCGAGCCCGCCGCGCACGCGCCTGAGCAGCGCCTGCGCCACGTCGAACGTGTCCTTGCCCACGTCGGAGATGGAGACGAGCAGGCCCATCAGCACGAAGAGCGGGATCGTCGCGAAGAGATAATCCTGGATGCCCGAGTAGGTCGAGATCGCGATGACGCGGAACATCAGCTCCGGGTTGTCGCGGATCAGCCAGGTGCCGACCGCGCCCAGCAGCAGCAGCACGAAGCCGATGTGCATGCCCAGCACGATGAGCACCACCATGATGGCGATGAGGATGAAGCCGATCGTGATGGGATCCATGGTCAGACGCCCCCGCGCCCGAGCTTGCGCAGCTCCTGGAGGGTCTGGAGCAACAGCACGACGGCCGACAGCAGGGCCCCGCCGATGATGACCGCGCGGAACGGCCAGGTCGGCACGGTGAAGACGCCGCGCACGCCGAAGAACTCGCTCGCCGCATACGAAGCGGCGAGGGGCTTCAGGCCGGCATAGGCGATCATCAGCATGATGATCGCGCCGACCGCCAGGAAGAGGGCCTCGAGCCCGGCGGCGATCGCCGGCCGCGTCGCGTGGAGCCGCTCGATCAGGAAGTCCGCGCGCGTCATCCGCCGCGCATGGATGCCGGCCGCGAGCTGCAGGAAGACGATCGCGACGACGGAATGCGCCGCGATCTCCGCGACGCCGGTGATGGGCCGCGACAGGAAGCTGCGGCCGACCACGTCGGCCACGATCAGGAGCATCAGCAGGAAGGTCCAGGTCGTGCCGATCGCGGCGACCAGGCTGGCGAGGAGTCCGACGGGATCACGGGGCAGGGCCTCGCCACCCCGTTCGATCGCCTCGAGATCGGCATTCTCGGACATGGCCCGCCCCTTCCGTCGCCCCGTGACCCGGCCGCCTCGCGGCTCAGGCTTCCTTGTCCCAGTCGCGGGGCGGCTTGAAGCCGGTGCTGCGAAGGCCGTCGAAATAGGCCTTCATCACGTCGCGGGCCGCCGGACCCGAGGAATCGGCCCAGGTCTTGCCGATGTTGGGAAGCCCCTTGATCCACTTCTCGCGATCGGCCGCGGGCAGCGTCGAGACGATCGCGCCCTTCGCGACCATTTCGGCCTTCGAGGAAGCGATGCGGCCGGAGACGTTGGCGATGTGCGCCTGGGTCGAGGCCTTGCCGGCCGCGGTCATCGCGTCCTGCACGGGCTTCGGGAATTTCATGAACCGGTCGCGGTTGACGCCGATGCCGCCGACATACATCGCGCCGATGTCCACCTCGGTGATGTATTTCGCCACCTCGTAGACGCGGGTCGGCAGGATGCCGACGTAGAAGGAGATCGCGCCTTCCGACACGCCGGTCTGGATGTCGGTGTAGTAGGTCGTCAGCGCGCCATCGACCGGTGTCGCGCCCGTGCCGGTCAGCCAGTTGGCGGAGGTGCCGGGCGCGTTGATCTTCTTGTTCCGCAGGTCGTCGAGCGAGCGGACGGGGAAGTTCGTCCAGAGGTGGTAGGTGTCCGTGATGAAGGAGGAGAGCGGCACCATGTTGAGCTTGTGCCAGCTCTCGCGCATCGCCGGAACCTCGGCGTTCAGCTTCTCGAAGGTGTTGGCGACGAGGCCGTGGTCGCCGCCGGAGAAGGGCGTGAAGTAGGTGAGGTTCTGGAGCGGCATGGTCGAGCCCTCCCAGAGCGTGCCGACGTAGCCGACGTCGACGAGGTTGTCGCGCACCGCCTCCATCGTGTCCTGGAACTTGTAGAGCGTGCCGCCATAGGCCTCCCGCCAGTTGATCCGGTGCGTGTTGCCGTTGTCGCGCAGGTGCTTGTCGACCTCGGGCTGGAACACCTCCTTCATCATCGCGACCCAGAAGTTCTGGACCGGGTGGCTCGCCCCGATCTGGATCGTGAGCGCGGTCTGCGCGGACGCGGTCTGCACATAGGGCATCGCGATCGCGCCACCCGCGGCGGCGAGGAGCGTGCGGCGGTTCATGGTCGTCATCGGCATTTCCTCCCTGGATCGTTGATGGGCAGCCGCTCAGAGGCGGCCGAGCGCGGACAGGATGCGCTCGGGCGTGAAGGGCTGGGCGAAGACCTTGGCCCCGAGGGGCCGCAGCGCGTCGTTGATGGCGTTCATGACGGCCGCCGGCGCGCCGGCCGTGCCGGCCTCGCCCGCGCCCTTGGCGCCGAGCAAGGATTCCTTCGTCGGCGTCTCGACATGGCCGACATGGATGTCCGGCATCCCGGCCGCGAGCGGCACGAGGTAATCGGCCATCGAGGCCGTGCGCAGCTGGCCCGTCTCGTCATAGACGCACTGCTCGTAGAGGGCGCCGCCGAGGCCTTGCACCACGCCGCCGCGGACCTGCTCGTCGACGAGCAGCGGGTTGATGATGCGCCCGCAATCCTCGACCACCCAATGGTCGAGGAGCCTGACCATGCCGGTCTCCACGTCGACCTCCAGCCAGCTCGCCTGGATGCCGTTGGTGAAGGCGAAGGGGAAGTCCTTCGTGATGAAGTGGCGCGTCTGCACGAACTCGCGCGGCGTGTCCTTCGGCAGCGTGTCGCCGCGGAAATAGACGAGGCGGCCGAGCTCCGCGAGCGGCATGCGCGACTGGCCGGTCGCGCGGTCGACGACCTCGCCCATCACGACATCGAGCGTGGTGGCGTCGGCCTGCAGGATCGAGGCCGCGACGGCGACGAGCTGCTCGCGGAGCGCCAGCGCCGACTGCAGCGCCGCCTCGCCCCCGATGCCGGCGCCCCGGCAGGCCCAGGTGCCGCCGCCGTAGGGCGTGGTGCGCGTGTCGCCGGTCACGACCTTGACCTTCGAGACCGGCACGCCGACGCCATGCGCCACGATCTGCGCCAGGATCGCCTCGGTGCCCTGGCCCTGCTCGGTGACGCCCGAGAGCGCGACGACGGAGCCGTCGGGGTCCATGCGCACGGTGCAGCCGTCCTGCGCCGCGATGCGCGCGCCGCCGAGGCCGTACATGAAGGGGGAGGGGTTGGTGAGCTCGATGAAGCTCGCGAAGCCGAGGCCGCGGTAGATGCCCTGCTTCCGCAGCGCCTCCTGCTCGCGGCGCTTCTCCTCCGGCCGCACCATCGCCACCAGCGTCTCGAGCGCCTTCTGGTGCGACAGCCCCTCGAACTTCATGCCGGAGGCCGATGTGCAGGGATAGGCATCGTCCGGGATGAGGTTCAGCCGGCGGATCGCGATCGGGTCCATGCCGATCGCCTCCGCCGCGAGATCGACGAGACCTTCGGTGACGGTCGTGGCGATCGGGTGGCCGACGGCGCGGTACTGGCAGGTCGGCACCTTGTTCTGCAGCACGACGCGCGTCGTGCAGCGGTAATGCTCGAAGGCGTAGGGTCCGCCGCAGAGGTTGACGACCTGGTTGCCCTCCACCGCCGAGGTGCGCGGATAGACGGAATAGGGCCCGATGCCCGTGAGGTCGTCGATGTCGAAGCCGACGATCTTGCCGTCATTCATGACGGCGATCCGGCCCTTCAGCCGGTGGTCGCGGGCGTGGATGTCGGAGGCGAAGCTCTCCAGCCGGTCGGCGACGAACTTCACCGGGCGGGCGAGGATCCTCGCCATGCAGGCCACGGCCATCTCGTCCGGATAGACATGGACCTTGATGCCGAAGGAGCCGCCGACATCCTTGCAGATCACGCGCACGTCGCCCTCGGCCATGCGCAGCTGCGTCGCGAAGACGCTCTGCATCATGTGCGGCGCCTGCGTCGAATGATGGACGGTCAGCGTCCCGTCGGCGCGGTTGTAGTCGGCGACGATGGAGCGCGGCTCCAGCGTCACGCCGGTGTGGCGGCCGGTGTGGAAGGTCGCCTCGATGACGCGGTCGGCCCTGGCGAAGGCCTCGTCGACGGAGCCCGCAAGCGCGGTGCGGGTGAAGACGAGATTGTCGCCGAGCTCCGGATGGATGACCGGCGCGTCAGGCTCCAGCGCCGTCTCCATGTCGACCTGCGGGGGCAACTCCTCCCAGTCGATCTCGACGAGGCCGGCCGCATCCTCGCCCTGGGCGACGCTCATGGCGACGATGCCGACCACGGCCTCGCCCTGCCAGGTCGCGCGCTCCAGCGGCAGCGGATATTGCGGCGCCGATTTCATGCCCTTGAGATGGGCGAGCGTCGCGACCCAGGGATCGCAGACCTCGGCGAGGTCGCGGCCCGTGAAGACGCGGACGACGCCCGGCGCCTTGGCGGCGCGGCTCACGTCGATGCTCCTGATCCGCGCATGCGCATGGGGCGAGCGGACGAAGACCGCATGGGCCATGCGCGGCAGCACCACGTCGTCCGTGTAGGAGGCGCGGCCCTCGACGAGACGCCTGGCGTTCGGTCGCGGCACGCTGCGGCCGATGTAGCTGTTGGGCAGGTCGACGCGGGACAGGCCGACGCTTTCGGGCGAGGCGCGGATGGTCATGCGGCGCCTCCGGCGGTCGCACGGCTGCGCGCCACCTCCTCGACCGCATCGACGATCGCCTGGTAGCCGGTGCAGCGGCAATAATTGCCCGAGAGATGCTCGCGGATGCCGGCGCGGTCCGGCTCGCCGTGGGCCGCGCAATAGTCGGCGGCGGCCATCAGCATCCCCGGCGTGCAGAAGCCGCATTGCGCCGCATTGCGGGCGACGAAGGCTTCCTGCAGGTCGCGGATCTCGCCGCTGTCCGACAGGCCCTCGATCGTCTCGACCGTGGCCCCGTCGAGCCCGGCCGCCAGCACGAGGCAGCTGCGCGCGATCGCGCCGTCGACGCGCACCGTGCAGGCGCCGCAGACGCCATGCTCGCAGCCGGCATGCGCGCCGGTGAGGCCGCAATCCTGGCGCAGCACGTCGAGCAGATGCCGCCGCGCCTCCACGTTGAGGGTCACGGCCTCGCCATTCAGGGTGAAGGTGATGTCCAGCCGTGTTTCCATGCGGGTCTTCATGCGGCCATCGCCTCCGGCGCGGTCAGTCGGCCGACGATCCGGCGGAGCAGCACCTTCGCGAGATGGCGCTTCATCGCCGGCGAGGCCTGCAGGTCGCCGGCGGGATCGAGGTCTTGGTCCAGCGCCGCTACCGCGGCTTCGACGCCGCCCGTGACGAGAGCCTGCGAGGCGGCGGCGCAGAGCACGGGCGTCTCGCCGACGCCGAAGCCCACGATGCGCGCCGCGCGAAGGGCGCCGGCCTCATGCGTCAGGCGGATGCAGAGCCCCGCCATTGCGTAGTCGCCGGACCGGCGCGCCACCTCGTCGATGCCGCTCGCCTCGCCGGCCGCCGGGCGCCTGATCTCGACCGCCGTGACGATCTCGTCCTCCGCGAGCGCCGTCTCGAACAGGCCCGTGAAGAATTGCCCGGCCGGGATGCGCCGCTCGCCCCCGGGGCCTAGGACGACCACCGTCGCATCGAGCGCCACGAGGCAGGCCGGAAGCTCGGAAGCGGGATCGGCATAGGCGATGTTGCCGCCGATCGTGCCGCGGTTGCGGATGGCGGCATGGGCGATCAGCGGGATCGCCGCCGCGATGAGCGGGGCCTCGGCCGCGACCTCGGGCGAGGCGCCGATCTCGGCGTGAGTCGCGAGCGCGCCGATCCGCAGCCTCTCGGCGGTGCGGGAGATGCCCTTGAGCGCGGCGATGCGCGAGATGTCGATCAGGACGGAGGGGGCGGACAGGCGGAAGGCCAGCGAGGCCAGCAGGGTCTGCCCGCCCGCGACGATCCGCGCGTCGGGACCGGCCTCGGCGCGGAGCCTCCACAGATCATCGAGCGTCGTCGCCCTCGCATAGGCGAACGCAGGCCATTTCATGCGTGTCCTCCCGGCGGGCGCCCGCTCGTGCGGCGGGCTGCTCATCGGCTCCGGGGCGGGAGAGTAAATGATCAATTGATAAATACAAGGCTGCATCTCCAGATTTTCTGCGCTATGGCGGGCGAGGGGAGAGGTGATGGACAGCAAGCCGTCAGGACCGCGACGATTGAGCCCCGAGGCGCGACGCGAGATGATCGTGGACGAAGCCGTGCGCTATTTCGCCGAGGTCGGCTTCTCGGGTCCGACGCGTGATCTCGCGCGCCGCGCCGGCGTCACGCAGCCGCTGCTCTACAAGTATTTCGCGACCAAGGCCGACCTCACCGAGGCGGTCTTCGAGCGCGTCTATCTCGACCGTCTCGATCCCGCCTGGCCGATCCTGCTGGCGGATCGGACGCAGCCGCTGCGGGATCGGCTCGTGGCCTTCTACCGCGCCTATACGCGCGCCATCTTCACCTACGAGTGGATGCGCATCTTCATGTTCGCCGGCCTCGCGGGGGAGGAGCTGAACCGGCGCTATCTCAACCGCGTGCGCGACCGGCTGCTGACGCCCGTGTTGGAGGAGCTGCGCGCGGCCGCGCCCGCCGGCGTGCGGCCGCCCGACATCGAGGACATGTTCAACCTGCACGGCAGCATCGTCTATCTCGGCATCCGGCGCTTCATCTACCAGCTGCCGGCGCCGGACGACATCGACCCGATCATCGAGCGCGCGGTCGACCGCTTCCTGACGGGCTGGCGCGAGCCGTAATCAGTCGAGGATCGCGACGGCTCGCGTCCAGCCGGCCGAGGCCCGGGCGATCTTCACCGGGAAGCAAGCGACCGTGAAGCCGGTGGCGGGCAGGCTCTCGAGGTTCGCGAGCTTCTCGATGTGGCAATAGCCGATGTCGCGGCCGGCCTTGTGGCCCTCCCAGATGATGGATGGGTCGCGCTCGCGGGCGAAGCGCTCGCGCGTCTTCGAGAAGGGCGCATCCCAGCTCCAGGCGTCGGTGCCGGTGACGCGGACGCCGCGCGCGGTCAGCCAAAGCGTCGCCTCCCGGCCGATGCCGCAGCCGCGGTCGAGATAATCCGGCCGGCCGTAGGCGGCGCTGGCGGCGGTGTTCACCAGCACGATGTCGAAGGGCTCCAGCCTGTGGCCGATGCGGTCGAGCTCGGCCTCGATCTCGGCGGCGGCGCAGACATGGCCGTCCGGCCTGTCGCGGAAATCGAGCTTCACGCCGCGCCCGAAGCACCAGTCCAGCGGCACCTCGTCGATGGTGATGGCGCGTTCCCCGCCGTTCATCGTCGGATGGAAATGGTAGGGCGCGTCGAGATGCGTGCCGTTGTGGGTCGAGATGCGGGCCGTCTCCACCGCCCAGCCCTCGCCGTCCGGCAAATCCTCCCGGCGCAAGCCCGGAAACAGGCCCATCATCTGCGCCGCACCCTCGCCATGCTCCACATAGTCGATCTCGGGCAGCATCATCGGCGGATCGGACGCGATGCCGGCCTGCAGGGCGACGGAGAGATCGATGATCCGGCGGGGCATGGGTCTGACAATCCTCCGATCCCGAGCGGCCGGCCGGCGGCGAACGGCTGCGCCGACGCCTCAGGCCAGCGACGGGCCCGCAGCTTCGATCCGTCGATGCGGCAGGTCAACCGTGCCGTCCGATCCCTACAACGCCGCCGCGATCCGCTCGCGCCAGGCGCCGAGATAGGCCTTGCGCGCCGCATCGTCGACGCGCGGCGCGGCATAGGCGACGAAGGGCTCCAGCGCCTTCATCCCCATGTATTCGAGCGACAGCCTCTGCAGCGGCGCGAGGATGGGTCCTATCGGGCCGTAGACATCGCCGGCCGAGAAGCGTTCCGGCGTGCCACCCGTGGTCACGGCGATCAATCCGCTCTTCTCCTGCCACAGGCCCTTCTGGAAGCGCGCGCCGTCGACATAGGCGAAGCCTGCCGCCATGGCGCGGTCGAACCAGCCCTTGAGGATGGCGGGCGGACCGCCCCACCAGAGCGGGAAGACGAGGATCACGAGGTCCGCGGCGCGGAAGCGCTCCTGCTCCCGCAGGAGATCGGGCGCGAAGCCGCCCTCGCGCGCCGCATGGAGCTGCTCGGTCTGGTAGTGGAAGCGATCCCCGTTCGCGACCGTCGTGAAGTCATGCCGGCCGGCGACGGGATCGAAGCCTTCCGCATAGAGGTCGGACACGGTGACGGCATGGCCGCGCGCCGTGATCTCGTCCACCGCCGCATCCTTCAGCGCGCCGCAGAACGAGGTCGGCTCGGGATGCGCATAGAGGATCAGGACCTGCATGGGAGGCCCGTCACGCCGCGCCCTGCAGGCGGTTCTGCGGCAGGTCGGCCTCGATGCCCAGCGCCTCGGCCGCGTTCAGCGAGACCATCCGGCGAATATCCTCGTCGGAATAGCCCCAGTCGATCAGAAGCTTAATGGTGCGGCGGAAGCCCTCGATCGGGTGGAAGGTGCCGACCTGTCCGAGGTCGGACGCCATGATCGTGCGGCCGACGCCCGCCGCCTCGATGAAGGCGCGCAGGTCCTCCGGCTCGCGCGACTTGAACTTGCAGCCCTCGAGGAACATGCAGACCGAATGCTCGATCCAGGCGCCCATGGCGGCGAGGCCCCTGGCGTCCTCGAGCGTGCCGCCCACGATGTCCTCGGGATGCGTGACGATGAGCTTCTTCACGCCGCGGCGCTTCGCCTCCTCGAAGACGATCCAGGTCTCGCTGATGTGAATGTGCCCGCTGGCGAGAGCGATGTCGTTCCTCGCGCAGATGTCGAGGATCTCCTTGGTGTCGTCGCGGAGAGACCTGTCCGGGTTGAGCACCGGGACCGGGCTCGCGGGGCGGATCTTCGTGGTCGAGGCCGGATGGACCCAGTTCGCCGTCTTCTCCCAGCGGAAGTGGTTCTCGGCCGTCAGCGTCGGCAGCCAGACGACCTTGCCGCCCATCGCCGCCGTATGCTCGACCGCATAGGGGTTGAGGCCGCCCACGACATTGTTGAGCACGACGCTCGAATAGACCTTGGTCGTCAGTTCGGGGTGATGCTTGGCGATCATCCAGGCCGTCATCACGCCGGCGTAGTCATGGTCCTTCGTGACGATGGCGGCGAAGCCGGCCTTCGAGCAGTCGCGGGCGAGCTCCAGATGGTCCACGGCCCTGGCCGCGATCGAGGGGCCGGAATGCACATGCGAGTCGATCGCGCCGACGAGCAGGGAGGCGATGCGCTGTTCGATCGCCGGTTCGTAAACTGCGCGTTCCGTCATTGCTTTTGTCCTTCCTGACGCATGGATGCGAAATCGCCGGCCACCTTGAGCGCGGCCTGGCGGAGAAAGCCCTGGTCCGAGGAGACGATGAAGGCCGAGGCGCCGAGCTTGCGCCATTCCTGGGCCTCGGCCGCTCCGGCGACCATGATGCAGACTGCCTTGCCCGCCTTCTTCGCTGCGGCGACGATCTTTTCGGCCGCGGCCTGCGTCTCGGGCGCGGCGAGGCTGGCGGCGCCGAGCGCCACCGTGAGATCGCCGCGACCGACGAAGACAGCGTCCAGCCCCTCGACGGCGAGGATGTCGTCGAGCCTGTCGAGCGCGTCGCGATCCTCGATCATGGCGATGAACGCGACCTCGGCGTCCGCCGCGTCGACATGCTCCCAGATGCCGCGCGCGCCATAGCCGCCGGCCCGCGTCGTGTTGGAGAAGCCGCGGCTGCCCCCGCGGTAGCGGCAGAGCGAGACGATCTCGCGCGCCCGTTCGGCGGAATCGACATGGGGCACCAGCACGCCCGCCGCGCCGTCGTCGAGCGCGCCGAGGATGCGGCCGGTGTCGGGCACGCGCACGAGCCCGGCGATGCCGCCGGCCCGGGCGCCCATCAGCGCCTGGTCGGTGGCGAGCCGGTCGAAGGGCGCATGCTCCTCGTCGATCACGACGAAATCGAAGCCGATGCCGCCGAGCATCTCGGTCGAGTGGCCCGTCGGGAACTTGATGAAGGAGCCGAGCAGCTGCTCCTTCGCGAGGAGGCGCTGGCGGAAGCCGGTCGGGGAGGGTTTGGACATCGAAGGCGCTTTCTTCTCGTTCACATCCAGATGCTCGGCAGCCACAGCGTGACGGCGGGCACGAAGGCGACGAGCGCCAGCAGGGCGAGGCAGATGTAGAACATCGGCAGCACTTCCTTGCTGACCTCGAGGATCGAGCGGCCGGAGATCGCGCAGACCACGAAGAGGCAGACGCCGACCGGCGGCGTGACCATGCCGATGACCACGTTGAGCGTGACCATCACCCCGAACTGGACCATGTCCATGCCGATCATCTGGGCGACCTTGATGAGGATCGGCATGGTCACGATCATCACCGAGATCGGCTCGAGGAACTTGCCGAGGATCAGCAGCATCAGGTTGACCATCAGCAGCACGACGATCTTGTTGTCCGAGATGCCGAGCAGCATGTTGGCGAAGGTCGTGGGGACCTCCTCCACGGCCAGTGCGAAGGCGACGATGCTCGCCATGGCGAGGATGAACAGCAGCGCCGAGGTGGTGATGGCCGTGGTCGTCAGCGCGGCCCAGACCTTGGGCCAGGTGAGCTCGCGCTGGATCAGCCCGACGAGGAAGGCGTAGCCGACGGCAACGGCGGCGGATTCCGTCATGGTGAAGACGCCGCTCTTGACGCCGCCGACGATGATGACGGGCAGCATCAGCGCGGGCGCGGCGCCCAGCAGAGCCTTCGCCCGCGCCGCGCCGGTGACCTTCGGCATCACGGGGAAGTCGTTCCGCCAGGCCTTCCACCAGGCGTAGGCGAGGAGCGCGACGCCCAGGATGAGGCCGGGGATGATGCCGGCGATGAACATCTGCCCGATCGAGGCGCCCGAGAGCACGCCGAAGACGATCATCGTGATCGAGGGCGGGATCAGCGGGTCGATGACCGCGCTCATCGCCACCAGCGCCGCGCCATAGGCGGCGGGGATGCCCTGCCGCGCCATGGCCGGGATCATCAGGCTGCCGATCGCCGAGGATTGCGCGATGGCGCTGCCCGAGATGCCGGCGAAGAGGATGCTCGCGAGGACGGTGACCAGCGACAGGCCGCCGCGGAAATGGCCGACCAGCGCGTTGGCGAACTGGATCATCCGGTCCGAGAGGCCGCCCACGTTCATCAGGTTGCCGGCGAGCAGGAACAGCGGGATCGTCAGCAGGATGAACTGGTCCACGCCGCCGAGCATCTTCTGCGGCAGGCCGGAGACCAGCATCCAGTTGTCGGTGAGCCAGAGGAAGACGAGGCCCGCGACGCCGAGCGCCAGCGAGATCGGCACGCCGACGAGCAGGAAGAAGAGGAAGACGCCGAGGAAGCTGATCATGATCCGGCGCCCGTCGTGTTGGGATTGAAGGCCTTGATGCCGTCGTCGACGAGGCCGGCGATGAAATGCAGGAGCAGGATGGCGCAGCCGACCGGGACCGAGACATAGATCCAGAAGACGGTCAGGCCCGCCGCATGGCCGGTCAGCGACGTCCAGATGAAGTCGACGGCCGGAATCGTCTGGCGCGTGAAGCGGCCGGCATGGACCCAGCCGTGGCTCATCAGCAGGATCAGGAACCAGGCCACGGGAACGGTGACGAAGGCGCGGATCACCAGCCGGATCCTGGGCGAGGTCTTGCCGAGCAGGTCGAGGATGACGAGCTCGCCCTGGTGATAGGCGATGCCGATCAGCAGGAAGGTCTGCCAGACGAGGATGTAGCGGCACATCTCCTCGGCCCAGATCAGCGACGAATTGAACACGTAGCGCGCCACGATCTGGACCAGCATGATCGCCACGATCGCCGCCATCGAGCTGCCGGCGAGGAACACCATGACGCGGAAATAGAGGCCGAGGAGGCCCGTCCGCGGCATCGGAGGCGGGCCCGCGGTGAGGGGCGTGGCGGCTGGATCGGTCATGACGCTGGCGCGCCTCCGCATGGGATTGGTGTCGTGTGGCCGGCGGCGGACGAGTCTCCCCCGGACGCTCCTCATCCTGAGGCGCTTCGGCGCAGCCGAAGCCTCGAAGGACGCACCGCGCTCCCTGCGTCCTTCGAGGCCTTGCTCACGCAAGGCGCCTCAGGATGAGGAGCGTCGGGGCGTTCCGCTCGCCCGGCCTCAGGCCTGCGCGGCCTTCACGAAGGCTTCGATCAGCGGCGACTGCTTGGCGTACTGGTCGATGAGCGGCGCCATCTTGCGCTTCATCTCGGCGAGATCCTCGATGTCGAAGAACTGCACGCCCTTCTTCTTGAGGTCCTCGCGGGCGTTCAGGTCCTGGTCGCGCGTGTAGGCGAGCGTCGGCGCGACGGAATCGCGGCCCGCCTGCCTGATCGCCTCCTGGATATCCTTCGGCAGGCTGTCGAACTTCGCCTTGTTGATGGCGATGACGTTGTGCCAGGGGTAATGGCCGGTCAGCGTCATGAACTTGCCGACCTCCCAGAGGTTCTCGCCCAGCATCGACGAGACATTGATCTCGACGGCGTCGATCACCTTCGTCTGCAGCGCGCCATAGACCTCGCCGTAGGGCAGGCCGATCGGGGCGGTGCCGACCGCCTCCCAGATCGACTTGTGCAGCGGCACGGGCACGATGCGCGTCTTGAGGCCGGCGAAATCCGCCACCTTGCGCACGGGCTTCGCCACCGAGACGAAGTTGCGCTGGCCGATGTCGGTGAGCTGCAGGCCGACGAGGCCGGCGGGGGCGAGGTCGTCGAGCAGCGCCTGGCCGGCGGCGCCGGTCGCGAGCTTGGTGAAGTGGTCGTAGTCCTTGACCAGGAACGGCAGCTGCGGCGCGTTCAGCGCCGGGCGCCCGGTGACGAGCGGGAAGAGCACGCCCGAGGAGCCGCAGAGGTCGATCGTGCCGGCGACGGCCGCCTCGAGATTGGGCTTGTCGTCGCCGAGCTGCCGGTTCGGGAAGATCTGCAGGTTGACGCGGCCGGGGATCAGCTTGTCCAGCGCCTCCTTGAACTTCACCGCGGCGATATGGCCGGGATGGACCTCGTTCGCCGCATGGGCCAGCCGGAGCCGGATCGGTGCCTGCGCGCGGGCCACATGCGGCGCGGCGATGCCGGTCGCCGCAGCGCCCAGGCCGAATTGACGCCTCGTGAGCATTGAAGGTTCCTCCCCCGTCCGTGTTTCGATCAGCGAAACACTGTTCTATTAATGTCAAGGGTGGATGATTTCGGCCCTGACGTCAAGGGAGGAGGAGCGCGGCATGGCCGGGCCCCGACCCGGCTATCCACGTTTTCTTTCCAGTCCTGACAGGACGTGGATGGCCAGGTCAGGCGCGGCCATGAAGGCAGTTCGCAACTCGCAATGGGGAGGAGGCTTCAGGCGCTCTTGCGCGGCGGGGCGGCGCGGTAGCCGAGATCGGCCGAGATGCGGCGGGCGGCGGCCTTGATCGCCTCGATCAGCTCCCGCGAGGGTTCGGCCGGGATGAACTGGATCGAGTCCACCATGGCCACCGCGCCCACGTACTCGCCGAGCGAATCCAGCACGGGCGCGGCGATCGTGTTGAGGCCGATCATCGACTCGTTGGGGGCCACCGCGAAGCCCTGCTGGCGGATGGTGCGGATGCCGGCCGCGAGCTCGACCGGGTCCGTCTGGGTCTGCGGCGTCAGCGCCTGCAGAGGCTGCTGCATCAGCCGGCGCAAGAGCTCCGGGTCGCCGAAGGCGAGCGCGACCTTGCCCTGCGCCGACGCATGCAGCGGCAGCAGCGATCCCGGCTTCACGCCGATCTCGACATTGGAGCTGCCGGGCACCGTGGCGATGATGCGGACGTTCAGCCCCTCGGGCACGCTGAGCGCGATCGAATGGCCGAAGCGCTCGCGCAGGTCGCGCAGCGCGGGGCGGGCCGTGACGGTGAGCTCGTGGCCCTCGCTGACGGTCTGGCCGAGCGCCATCAGCCGCGAGCTGACGCGGTAGCGCTCGGTCTCGGCCTCCTGTGTGAGATAGCCCGCGCCGACCAGCGTCTGCAGATGGCGGTGGATGCGGCTCTTCGTCGTCTCGAACGCCTTCGCCAGCTCCGTCACGCCCACGGCGCGCTGCTGATGCGCGATGAACTCGAGGATGTTCAGCGCCAGGAGGACGGCCTGCAAGCCTTCGCCCTCGGGCCGGGGTCCGGAAATGGGGGGCATGTCTGGACCTCTAGCTTCTGGCGGCTATCAGGGCAATGCGGGGCTGCTTCATGGCGTCATGGCCAGGCCTGACCCGGCCATCCACGTTTTCCTGCCGCAAGAAAGGCGTGGGTGGCCGGGTCGGGTCCGGCCATGACGTCGTGGCGTTTCTCAGTGCCCCTCCGGCATCGGATAATCCTCGGCGTTCAGCACCCAGCCCTTCTGCAGCGAGAAATCGATGCGCGGCGGCGAGAAGATGTCGACGAGCTGGTTCGTCCCCGCCTCGAGGCCGCGCGTCGTATGGATGCTCGGCGGCGGGATGACGAGCGCCGAGGGCGTGGCGAAATGCAGGTGCTCGTCGTCGCGCCAGGCATTCATGTTCACCGTCCAGGGCCAGCGCAGATGATGCATGAAGGCGCCCTCGACCGCGAGCGAGCATTGCTCGAAATCGTCGTGATGGTGCGGCGACAGCTTGGTGACGTCGCGCGGGCCGACCTGCGGGTCGAGGTAGTTCACCATGAAGGTCGTGCAGCGGAAGATGCGGCCGAAGCGGCCGGGCTCCTTCGGCACGTCGAGGCTGTAGGCGCGGATCCTGTAGCCGCCCACGGGCTCCGGCCAGGGCTGGAACGGCGGGATGTTGGCGCGCTGCGTGGCGTAAGACACCGCGTTCGGACAGAGCGCGACGAGGTCCGCCGCCTTCGTGGTCAGGAGCCGGATGAGGCGGCCGCCGCCGGTGACGGTGACGCTGCTCGCGCCGGGCGGCACCATGACGATCGAGAAGCCCTCGACCTCCTTCGTCTCGCCGCCGGCCGTGACGGTCGCCCGCGTCGCGCGGTCGGGCAGGATCAGCACATATTCGTCCGCCTGATCCGTGCGGGCGAAGGTGCCGCCGGCCTCGGCCTCGGTGTAGCCGAGCACGAAGTTCTGGCCCCGGATCCACCAGCTCCTGCCGGCCGCGCCGCTCTCGACCGGAGGCTGGTCGTAGAAGCGCCCGTATTCCGGCGCGGCGAAGCTGCTCGGCGGCGCGGCCGCCGGTGCCGGCGCTGCGGCGGCGAGGGCGGCACGGGGGTCGGAACGATCGTACATGCGGCTCGTCTCGTCGTTTGGGATGCGGGTGTCGACGTTCTGAACAACAGAACGGAAGCAATATTTTTATGACAAGTGGTTGGCATGTCAATCCCGGTTCGGCTACGGATCGGTTGTCGAACGGGAGCGGGCCATGGCCGATGCGCTGCAGGACAAGATCGCCTTGGTGACGGGCGGCACGCGCGGCATCGGCGCGGCCATCGCCCGCCGCTTCGCCGCGGGCGGGGCGCGCGTCGTCGCCGGCTATCGCTCGGACGGTGCCGCCGCGGCGCGCCTCGAGGAGGAGATCAGGCAGGCCGGCGGCGAATGCCTGGCCGTCAAGGGCGACGTGGCCGACCCATCCGGCATCGACGCCATCGTCGGCGCGGCGGTGGAGCGCTTCGGCCGTATCGACGTGCTGGTCAATGGCGCCGCGATCGCGCCCTACCGCCCGCTCGGCGCCATGGATGCCGCCTTCGTGCGGTCGATCCTCGACGCCAATGTCGTGGGCCTCGTGATGTTGACGCAGGCCGTGCTGCCGCACATGCCGACGCCCGGCGGGCGGATCGTCAACATCGCCTCGGCGCTGGCCTACCGCCCGATCCCAACGAGCTCCGTCTATTCCGCCTCCAAGGCGGCCGTGGTCACCCTGACCCACGCCTTCGCCAAGGAGCTGGGGCCCCGCGGCATCACCGTCAACGCGGTGGCGCCCGGCGTCATCCGCACCGACATGACGGAAAAGATCCTGGCGGAGCGCGGCGAGCAGATCCTCGCCATGACGCCGCTCGCCCGCATCGGCGAGCCCGACGACATTTCCGGGATCGTCGCCTTCCTCGCATCGGCGGAGGCGGGCTGGATCACCGGCCGCACCATCATCTCGGACGGCGGGGTGACCTGAAGACACGTCAGGGCTTGAACTTCTCCGCGATGAGAATGCCGCCGATCACCAGGGCGAGCGCGGCAATGTCGGCGAGCGTCGGCATCTCGAAGAGGATCAGCGCCGCCAGCATCACGCCGAAGATCGGCACCAGGTTGTAGAAGATGCTGGCGCGTCCGGGGCCGATCAGCTCGATGCCGCGAATGTAGGCGATCTGGCAGAGGAGCGATGGGAAGACCGCGATATAGGCGATGATGAGCCAGCCCTTCACGCTCGGCCAGACCAGCTCGCCCTGCTGCGCTTCCCAGGCGAGCAACGGCAGCGAGCTCGCGGTCGCGCCGGCCGCCATCGCCGCGAAGAAGACGAGCGGCGAGACCGCTGGCCGCTTGCGCAGCAGCAGCGTGTAGAGCGCATACATGACGCTGGCGATCAGGAGCCAGAGATCGCCGCGGTTGAAGCTCAGTGTTGTGATGACGGAGATATCGCCGCGCGCCGCGCTGACGAAGACACCGATCAGCGTCAGCACTGCGCCGAGAAACTGCCAGCGGTTCAGCCGGGTGCCGTAGAGCGCGAAGCCCATCAGCAGAACGACAATCGGCGTCGCGCCCTGGATGATCGCCATATTGGCCGCGCTCGTGTGATGTGCGGCCGTGTAATAGAGCGCGTTGTAGCCCGTGTAGCCGAAGACGCCCATCAGCAGCACCAGCGGCCAGTGCGGCAGTATCAGCCGATATTCCTCGCGGATCGGCCGCGCGGCGAGGGCGCCGAGCAGCGCAAAGGCGATCAGCCAGCGCAGGAAGACAACGGCCATGGGCGACACCTCGCCCACCGCCATGCGGCCGGCGACGACATTGCCGCCCCAGAACAGGGTCGTGAAGATCATCAGGAAATAGGGACTGCTCCAGGATTTGCGCGAAAGATGGGACAGTCCAGACAGAATGCTCACGCCGCGTCGTTCCAGGTGGTCGATTTCAGTTTCGTATGATGGTTGCCCGACCAGACCGGCAAATCATCGCTGCACCGCGGCGCCACGATATCGGAAAGCGCGGCGGGCGATAGGCATCGGTGACGGGTTCGCCGTCAAGCGCGGTCGCCGCCGAGAACGGCCGCGGGCAGCCGCGCCAGCCGCTCGTTCCAGCGCAGGACGATCGGCCGGCCCCCGGACCTCTCCGGCGCGGCGAGAGCGTGCCAGGCCGCGAGCTGCAGGTGGCGGACGGGGCCAGGCGGGAGGACGACGATCGCCAGCATGGTGAGCTTGGCGACGATCAGGGCGTTGGTGACGAGAAGCGTGACCATGGCGCGTTTCCATCGGGCGGACCGGCCGCCCTTGCCGGTCATCACGCTAACGGTCCCGCCGGCGGCGTCCGTGACCTCTCTCACAGAGGGAGGCGCGCCCGGCTTGCGGGCCGGCGCGGCAGGGACTGAAACAAGGGATCCGATCCGGCGTCGCCAGCCGGAAACGGGGCCGGGGCAGAACGAGGCTCCAAGAACCGGGACGCTGATCCATGAACCGCTCCATCGCCCTCCTCGCCGCGGCCCTGCTCGGCGCCGGCCCTGCCCTCGCGCGGGAAAGCCTGCCGCGCGACATGCTGGGCCTCTGGGCCGACAGCCTCGCCTCCTGCCAGCAGGAGACCTCGGACGGGCGCATGACCATCGAGCCGCGATGGATCGAGTTCGCGGCGTCGGGGATCATGGTGCGGCGCTGGGAGCGCCGAGGTCCCGGCTGGCGCGGCGTCGGCCGCTGGGGCGAGGAGGGCGAGGGCACGAGCCGCCCGGGCGCGATCACGCTGCGCCTTCTCGCCGACGGCCGCATGCAGGTCGACGAGGGGGCCGACAAGCGCTTCTATGTCCGGTGCCCCGTCGCCGGCCGGCGCGCCTCCTGACGTGGCGGAGGCCAGAACGATGCGCCGCCTCTTCGCCATCCTCGCGCTCGTCCTGGGCGCCTCCGCGGCCGATGCGGCCCCGCTCGAGGGGCGCTGGCGCGTGATCCGCGCCGAAGTCGCACCCTGGGCCAAGGGCCCTGCCCCGGCCCCGGCCTTTCACCGCGCCGGCCTCGTCTTCCGGCCCGACGGCCTGATGGGCCCTGCCCCCCTCTCCTGCCCCGGCGCGCGGCAGGAGGCGATCGCCGTCGCCCATGGCGGCCTCTTCGAGGGCGCGTCGCCGCCGGAGAAGGCCGAGGCGCTGGCGCGGGACCTCGGGCTCTCCCGCACGGGCCCCGTGCCCACGGTCCGCGTCACCTGCGCCAACGCCTCCTTCGATTTCCATCGCAGCGGTCCCGACCGCATCCTCTTCGCCGTCGATCAGGTCATCTACACGGCGCGGCCGGCGGCCTTCGAGGATCCAAGGCCCGACGCGGCCTTCGTCGAGCCCGCCTTTCCGGCGCTCGATTGCGTTCTGGCGGGCGAGGGCTGGCAGCGGATCGTCTGCGATAGCCCGGAAGCGTCGGCGGCCCATGCGACCCTCTCGCGCGAGACGGCGCTCATCGCCGACAACGCCGGCGCCCACCGGGCCTTCCTGGCCGCCGCCGCCCGGCGCTGCGGCGCCAGGGCCAAGGGCACTGCCGCCGGCAATGCCGAGACGGCGGCCTGCCTCGCGCAGGCCTACGGCGACCGCCTGATCGCGCTGCGCGAGGCGGCCGGCCGTTAGGCGCGATAGGACTGCCCCTCCCCGCCTGCGTCGGCGTGTCTCCTGAACCGGAGGGTCCGGGCGGCGTTTGACGGGCGCAACCCTTCGAGGAGAACACGGCATGGTTCGCAGCATCATGATCCTGCTGGGCGTCCTGGCCTCGGGCGCGCCGGCCATCGCCAACGAGCTCGTGGTCCAGGTGACGGGGATCAAATCGGCCACGGGCGAGATCGGCTGCGCCCTCCATGCCGACGCCGCCGGCTTCCTCTCCAGCGGCGGTGGCCTGCAGGGGCGCTGGGTGAAGGCGGATCCGAAGGGCGTGACCTGCCGCTTCTCCGGCCTCCCCGCCGGCACCTATGCGGTCGCGGTGCTGCATGATCTCAACGGCAACCGGAAGACCGACACCAATCTCGTCGGCATTCCGACGGAGGAGTGGGGCGTCAGCAACAACGTCCGTCCCGCCATGCGCGCCCCGACCTTCGACGAGGCCCGGGTGGTGCTGTCCGCCGGCAAGCCGCTCACGGTCGGTGTGAGGCTGTCCCGCTGACGGGGAACAGGCGCGGCCCCCGTCCGCGCCCTTGCGCCTTGGCAGTGTCATGGAAGGCCGCTATCCGCGGAACGGCGGCCCGTTTCGGCCGTGGTGCGGGACCGGCATGAGCAGCTACGGGTTCGAGCATATCCTGTCGCCCGCGAGCATCGCCGTGGTCGGCGCCAGCGAGCGCGAGGGAGCGCTCGGCGGCATCGCGCTGCGGGCGCTGCAGGCGGGCGGCTTCCGGGGCGCGCTCCATGCCGTCAATCCGGGCCGCGCCTCGGTCCATGGCGTCGCCTGCCATCCCTCCATCGGAGCCATCGGCAGCCCGGTCGACCTCGTGCTCGTCGCCACGCCGCCCGCGGCGGTCGCCGCCGTGATCGACGACGCCATCGCCCATGGCGTCCGCGCGGCCATCGTCATCACGGCCGGGCTCGGGCGTGGCGAAGGCTCGGTCGCGGCGACGATCCTCGCGAAGGCGCGCGAGGCAGGCCTCCGGCTCGTCGGACCCAATTGCCTCGGCGTGCTGTCGCCGCGGGCCGCCATGAACGCGAGCTTCGCCCGCGCTCTGCCGCGTCCCGGCCCGGTGGCGCTCATCTCGCAGTCGGGTGCCATCGCGGCCGGCCTCATCGCCTGGGGCGCGCCCCGCGGCATCGGCTTCTCCGGCGTGATCTCGCTCGGCGACGCCATTGACGTCGACATGGGCGACTGCCTCGACCATTTCGCCGAGGATCCGGCGACGCGCGTGATCGTGCTCTATGCCGAAGGCCTGGCCGATGCGCGCAAGTTCATGGCCGCCGCGCGGAAGGCGGCGCGCGTTAAGCCGGTGATCGCGCTGAAGGCGGGCCGCCATGGCGAAGGCGCCCGCGCCGCGGCGACCCACACGGGCGCGCTCGCCGGCTCCGATGCGGTCTATGACGCGGCCTTCCGGCGCGCCGGCCTCATCCGCGTGACCGACACGGACGAGCTCTACGCCACGCTCGAGGCGCTGGCGCCGGGCCTCGCCGCGGGCGGGGACCGGCTCGCGATCGTCACGAACGGCGGCGGCCTCGGCGTGCTCGCGGTCGACCGGCTCGTGGACCACGGCGGCCGGCTGGCGTCGCTCTCGGATCCGACGATCGCCGCGCTGGATGGCGCGCTGCCCGCCACCTGGTCCCGCGCCAACCCGGTCGACATCATCGGCGATGCCCCGCCGGAGCGCTACCGGGCGGCGATGGAGGCGGTGCTGGCGGATGACGGCGTCGATGCCGTGCTGGTGATGAACTGCCCGACGGCCGTCGCCTCGGCCGAAGCGGCGGCCGGCGCCGCGGCCGAGGCTGTCACGCGCCTGCGCGCGGAAGGCCTGCCGCCGAAGCCGGTCGCCGCCATGTGGATGGGCGCCGACGAGGCGGTCCGCGACATCTTCCGGGCGGCGGGCATCCCCCATTTCGCCACGGAGAGCGACGCCGTCCTCGGGCTGACGCAGCTCTTCCGGCTCAAGGCCGGGACGGACAGGCTGCTCCTGCCGCCGACGCCCCTCCCCGCCGCGATCGAGCCGCGGCGGGAGGAGGCCGCGAGCGCCATCCGGCAGGCCCTGTCGGACGGGCGGGACTGGCTCGACCCGCTCGAGGTGAAGGCGCTCCTCGACGCCTATGGCATCGCCGCGGCCGACGCCCGTCTCGCGCGCGACGCGCAGGAGTCGGCCGCCATCGCGGCGGAGATGCTGCGCAGCGCGAAGGCCCTGGCGGTCAAGATCCATTCCGTCGACATCACCCACAAGTCGGACGTGGACGGCGTGAGGCTGGGGCTCGCGACGCCCGAGGCTGTCGCCGCCGAGGCCGCCGCGATCCTCGAGCGGGCGGCGCGGTTGCGGCCCGCAGCCAGGATCGCCGGCGTCACGCTGCATCCCATGATCGAGACGCTGCAGGCGCGCGAGTTGATCGTCGGCATGGCGGTCGATCCCACCTTCGGCCCGGTGCTGCTGTTCGGCCATGGCGGCACGGCGGTCGAGGTGATCGCGGACAAGGCGCTCGCCCTGCTGCCGGTCGATCTCGACCAGGCGCGCAAGCTGATCGGCGAGACGCGCGTCGCGCGGCTGCTCGCGGGCTACCGCAACGTGCCGCCCGCGGACCGCGAGGCGCTCGCCCTGCTGCTCGTCCGGGTGTCGAGGCTCGTCGAGGACAATCCCGAGATCGTGGGCCTCGACCTCAATCCGGTCTTGTCGGACGCCGACCGGACCATCGCGCTCGACGCGCGGGTGCAGGTCGCGGCGGTCGCCGATCCCGATCGCGCGCGGGCCGCCGGCCGGCGCTTCGCGGTCCGCCCCTATCCGCGCCAACTCGAGCGGATCGTCCCGGTCGAGGGAGGGGGGCGGATCGCCGTCCGTCCCCTGCGGCCGACGGACGGCGCGGCGCTGGCCGAGCTGCTGGAGGCCTGCCGCGAGGATGCCCTCGCCTCCTTCCTGCCCGAGCCCGCCGCGCGCCTCGGCCCGGCGACGGTCGCGCGCCTGACGCAGCTCGATTACGCGCGCGAGATGGCCTTCGTCACGCTGGCGCCGGACGGCCGGCGCTTCACCGGGGCGGCCCGCCTGCGCGGCGACGCCGACGGGCAGGCGGCGGCCTTCCGTCTGCTCGTGCGCCCCGACCAGGCGGAAACCGGCCCGGTCCAGACCCTCCTCGACAGCCTGGTCGATTTCGCGCGATCCGAGGGCTACGGCCGGCTCGAAGGCAGGCTTCCCGCGGGATCCGTCGGGTCGCCGTCGCTCTGGACGGCGCGCGGGTTCACGCTGTCCGCCGACGCCGCGGGGACGCTGGCGCGGCTGTCGCTGCCCGCCGCCTGATTGTCCGCCGCCGCCTCGTCCGCCGCCTTCGCCTGCAGGCGCGGGCCGATCAGCAGGATGGCGAGCAGCGGCACGACCAGACCGATCGCGGCCACCGCGAGCACGAGCGCCGGCAATTGCCCGTAGGCGCCGCGGTCGATGCCGAAGGCGAGGTTCAGATATTTGCTCGCAAGCGACCCCGCCACGAGCGCGAGATTGAGGAGCGAGGCCATCAGCGCGAACCAGGTGGCGCGCTGGCCCTCCGGCGCATTGACGGCGATCAGGGTCAGGAGCGGGATCATGCTGATCTGGGCGAGCGGCGACGAGGCCGCGGCGTCGACCAGCGCGATCGACCGCGCGCCGAAGCCGAGGACCGACTCGGTCCAGCGATGCCACTCGAGGACGAGGGCGATGCTGGGCAGCATCAGCACCGAGCCGACGATGGTCAGCCACAGCAGCACGCGCGCCACCGGCTGCTTCGTGATCGCGTCGCTGAGCAGCCAGAGCGCGATCAGGCCGATCGCCGCCCCGGTCTGCTGCAGCACGCCGAAGAAGCCCTCGGTGAAGCCGAGCACGTCGATCGAGAACCAGGTGAAGCCCTCGCCGACCGACGGCGTGGCGCGGAAGACGAAGATCAGGAGCGCCGCCAGCGCGATCTGCCGGCGCCGGTCCGGCGACAGGACGCCCGTGACGCGGCGGAGCATCAGCAGGATCACCGCCAGCGAGACGAGGAAGACGATCTCCTGCGAGAAGGGCACGCCGGAGATGCCGAGCGCCGTGACGATGGCGCCGAAGGCCAGCCCGCCGAGCAGGATCCTGCGGTCGACCGGCTTCGGCGCGCCGCTCTCGAGCCGGACGGCCAGGGCGCCCATGACCGAGATGGCCGGCACGACGAGGCCGATCAGGAAGACCTGGGTCGCCGAGACGACCTGCGCCAGCCAGCCGCCGAGCCCCGCGACGGCGAAGATGCCGATGGAGATCGCGAGCCGGCCCAGGACCTGCACCAGGCCCAGCTCGCGCTCGATCTCGGCCTGCGGCCGCGGGTTCCCGGCCTCGTCGGTGCGGTCGACCACCTCCGTGCTCATCGCGTCGGCGACGACGTCCTGGATGACGACGCCGAGGATCGTGATCAGCTGCGCCGCGACATAGATCGCATCGGCGCTGAGCACCGTGATCGTGCCCGACGAGGCGCCCGCGAGCAGGAGCAGGCCGGCCGCGATCAGACCCGCGCCGATGAAGACATAGACCCGGCGCTGCGAACCCAGGATCGGCACCGAATCGACGAGCTGGCCGAAGACCATCTTCATGGCCCACGGCAGGGACAGCCAGACCGCGAGGGCGGCGAGATCGG
>JAESGM010000487.1_pt1 | contig 29466 bp, 31 predicted proteins | sample 9269721 | NCBI WGS metagenome assembly JAESGM01 (sample SAMN15720920, study PRJNA650825) | algae metagenome | isolation source: Komarekiella atlantica HA4396-MV6 and co-occurring heterotrophs from... | place: USA: Theobald House, Kauai, HI | collected 2009-07-29 | reverse complement strand
GCCGCGGGCCTTCTCCTCAGGCGCCTTGTCGATCTGGTCATACGCCGTGAACGACGCGCCACCAGACTCAGCCAGAACCTTCGTGATCGCAGCCGTCAAAGACGTCTTGCCATGGTCAACGTGACCAATCGTACCAATGTTGCAGTGCGGCTTCGTCCGAGCAAACTTCTCTTTGGCCATGACACCCTGGTTCCTGACAGCGCCCGCACGGGCCGGAAAACGCGGTCGCATTAGGGGGTTTTGGGGCGCGATGCAAGCCAAAGGCAACGTATCGCGCCGGAGCGCCATTCTCAGAGGCCGCTTGCCGTTGCGATGCCATGGCGGCAGAACCGTTTTCGAATCCGCCAGCCCCCCGGCCGGCACCGCTTCGGAGTTGACCATGACCGAACCCAAACCCGGCCCGCGCATCGCCATCACCTATTGCAGCATGTGCAACTGGCTGCTCCGTTCCGCCTGGATGGCGCAGGAGCTGCTGCAGACCTTCGGCCAGGACCTCGGCGAGGTCGTGCTGATCCCGCGCACCGGCGGCATCTTCCAGATTCACTATGATGGCGATCTGATCTGGGATCGCACCGTCGATGGCGGCTTCCCCGATGTGAAGCAGCTCAAGCAGCGCGTGCGCGACCGGCTCGATCCCGAGCGCGATCTCGGCCATCTCGACGACCACAAGAAGAAGCTCGTGCAGGGCTGACCGGCCCGGCGCCTTTCATCATCCTGAAGACGACGTAGAGGCCGTCTCGAAACTCGCTCCGGCGAGTCGGCTGGCGGTGGTTTCGAGAACCGGAGCGCAGCGGACATTGGTCTGTGAGCACCGGAAGCGCAGAAAACGCCGTCTGACGGCCGCTGGAGTAGAGTTTCGAGACGGACTCAGATGCCGCCGCCGCAGTCGCCGGCGAGGATCTGGTCCATCGAGCGCGAGGGCTCGGCGCAGCCGGCTTCGCCGACCACCTTGGCCGGTACGCCAGCGACCGTGGTGTTGCGTGGCACCGGCGCGAGCACGACCGAGCCGGCGGCGACGCGGGCGCATTGCCCGACCTCGATATTCCCGAGGATCTTGGCGCCGGCGCCGATCAGCACGCCCTTGCGAATCTTGGGATGGCGATCGCCGCCCTGCTTGCCGGTGCCGCCCAGCGTCACGTCCTGCAGCATCGAGACATTGTCCTCGATCACCGTGGTCTCGCCGACGACGAGGCCGGTGGCATGGTCGAGGAAGACGCCCTTGCCGATTTTCGCCGCCGGATTGATGTCGGTCTGGAACACCTCGGAGGAGCGGCTCTGCAGATAGAGCGCGAAGTCGCGCCGGTCCTGCCGCCACAGCCAATTCGCCAGGCGATGCGTCTGCAGGGCGTGGAAGCCCTTGAAATAGAGCACCGGCTCGATCAGCCGGTAGCAAGCGGGGTCGCGGTCGAGCACGGCGAGGACGTCGGCGCGGATGCCCTGCCCGATCTCGGGATCGGCCTCGATCGCCTCGTCGAAGGCCTGGGCGATCAGCTCGGCCGGCACGGCGCCATGGCCGAGGCGCGCCGCGACGCGATGGCCGACAGCGGCCTCGAAGCTCGGCTGGTTCGCGATCGTCGCCAGGATGAAGCTCGCCATCGCCGGCTCGCTCGCGATCGCCTGCTCGGCCTCGTTGCGCAGGCGCGACCAGACGGGATCGAGCCGGTCGAGGCCGGTGGCGGGATCGCGGATCTCGATGTTCGGGCGCCCGGATGGCATGGCGTTCTCCGCTGCGGTTCGCTCGTAGATCAAACTGGCGCGATCAGCGCGCGCCAGAGCAAGTGGTGCCGCCTTCTAGCTGAATCAACCCGCGAAGAACAAGAATCGATTTGCGAGATAAGTGTCGCAAGCCATTGCGGTAGAATAATATTCTACAAATGGAGAACGTTATTCTACGGCCGGCGCGCCAGGAACTCGACGACTGCCTGCTTGTGCGTGCGGTCGCCGACCGCGAGATTGTGATCCCGTCCTTCGATGGCAAAGCTTTCAGCACCGGGGATCAGCGCCGCCAGCTCTGGGCCCGAACCGGAGACGTCGTCCTTGGTGCCGACGCTGACCAAGGTCGGCACTGCGATCTTGCCGACCTCCTCCTTGCTCAGCGTCTGGCGCGTACCGCGAATGCAGGCCGCGAGGGCCCTGAGGTCGCTGCCGGTGTTCTCGGCGAAGGCGCGGAACATGCGCTGCATCGGATCGGTCAGGTCGGCGAGCGAGGGCGCCTCCATCGCATCGGCGATCCCCAGCGGCAGGCCGACGCCCTCGACCAGATGGATGCCCAGGCCTCCCAGCAGCAGCGAGCGCACGCGCTCAGGATGAGCGAGCGTCAGATGCGAGGAGATCCGCGCCCCCATCGAATAGCCCATGATGTCGGCACGCTTGATCGAGAGGTGGTCCATCAGCCGGCGCGCATCCTCGGCCATGATGTTCGAGTGATAGGCCTCGGGATCGTAGAGCTTCTGGCTGCGGCCATGGCCGCGATTGTCGTAGAGCACCACGCGGTAGCCGGCATGGGTCAGTGTCTTCGTCCACTGCGTGTTGACCCAGTTCACCGCATGGCTCGAGGCGAAGCCGTGGATCAGGAAGATCGGATCGCCGGTGCCTTCACCGGTCGGGGCGAGGTCGAGATAGGCGATCGACACGCCGTCGGAATCGAATGTCTGCATGGCCCTGCCGCCGGCTGCTCTGGTCTTCCGGCAGGTCTGCCATGACGGCGCGGCTTTGGGTAGCAGGCTTGGCATCCGCGAGTGCGGGCCACCCCTTCCCCAGCCGCATCGCACCGCCTAAGACGAGACCATGAGCGAGCAAGCCCAATCTTCGGCCGGCGGCCGTATCGAACTGGTCGATCTGGCCCGCGGCATCGCGCTGCTCGCGATGTTCGTCTACCACTTCGCCTATGATCTCTCCTATTTCCGGCTGATCCGGGTCGATGTCGTCACCGATCCGGCCTGGCGCATCTTCGCCCGGCTGATCGCCGGCTCGTTCCTGGCGATCGTCGGCTTCAGCCTGGTGCTGGCGACGCGCAAAGGCTTCGACCGCGGCAATTATCTGCGCCGTCTCGCTTTGGTCGCCTGCGCCGCGGTCCTGGTCACCTCGGCGACCTGGTTCGCCTTGCCGGATGTCTTCATCTTCTTCGGCATCCTGCATCACATCGCGCTGGCAAGCGTGCTGGCCCTGCCCTTCCTGTTCCTGCCCACCGCCGTCATCGCTATCACGGCGATCATCGTCTTCGCCCTGCCCTTCATCCTGGGCCACGACCTCTTCACCCAGAACTGGCTCGCCTTCCTCGGCTTCGGCCCCTGGCCGCTCACCGCCGATTTCGTGCCGGTCTTCCCCTGGTTCGGCTGCGTCCTCGCCGGCATGGCGCTGGCGCGAATCGCTATCCCCAAGGCACCGGGCAGCTTCTGGGCGAACTGGCGGGCGACGTCCGCTCCGGCGAAGGTCATCGTCCTCGGCGGCCGCAACAGCCTGTTCGTCTATCTCGTCCACCAGCCGCTCTTCATCGGCGCGCTCTTCCTGTTCATGCAGGCGACCGGCCAGATGGCCGGTCCGAAGCTGCCGGACGCAGAAGCCGCACCGTTCATGGCCGCTTGCCAGCGCTCCTGCACCGGGAATGGCTCTCCCAGGGAGATCTGCGAGCGCATCTGCTCCTGCTCGATGAACGGGCTCAAGCAGGCCAATCTCTGGGTCAAGGCAACCGCCGACGCCTTGAGCCCAGCGGAAATCGAGCGCGCTCGCGAGATCGGACAGAGCTGCGCCCGCCAACCCTGATCCTCACCGTAATTCCGGGGCAGGCCGAAGGCCTGAGCCCGGAACCCATGACCATGCCCTTTCCGTCATGGTCGGGCTTGTCCCTACCATCCACGTCTTCGCTTCGCTGATCGCGTGCGGTGTTCAAGACGTGGATGCTCGCCACAAGGGCGAGCATGACGGGCTGGAGCCGTGTCGTGGTCATGGGTTCCGGGCTCGCCGCTTCGCGGTGCCCCGGAAAGACAGGACGCAGGGATGCGGCGTCGCAAGCGACCAAATCTATCGCGCACACGCTGGCGCGGCCCGCGGCGAACGATTATGGTGCCGCCGAATTTGCAAGGACGAGAACCATGGCCGATCACGGCACCCCGCATTTCCACAATGATCCCGGCGTCGCCGTGATCCATGTCGGCGCGCGCGAGTTCATGTGCATTGGCGCCAAGCCGCCCTTCGACCACCCGCATGTCTTCCTCGACATGGGCTCGGACGACGAGATCGTCTGCCCCTATTGCTCGACGCTGTTCAAATACGAGCCGTCGGTCGGTCATGGCCATTGCAAGCCGGCCGAGTGCGAATACCACGACACCGCCGCCAAAGCGGCGTGAGGATATCCTGCCGGGGGCGCGGCAGGAGATGACATCGTGGCCACTCTCCCGATCCTCATCGCAGGCGCCGGCATCGGTGGCCTGACCGCCGCGATCGCGCTCGCCCGCCGCGGCATTCCCGTCGCCATCGCCGAGAAGCGCACCCGATTCGACGAGGCCGGCGCCGGCATCCAGGTTTCACCCAACGCCGGCCGGGTACTCGAATCGCTCGATCTCGGCCTGGCACTACGCCGCGCCGCGATCCGGCCCGAGGCGCTGGCGATCGGCCATTGGGGCGGCGGCAGGCCCCTGCTCGCCATGCCCTTCGCCCCGCCGGTCAAGGGTGCGACACCCTCGCGCTCGCTGAAACGGGCCGATCTGCACCAACTGCTGCTCGATTCGGCCAGGACGCTGCCGAACATCCGCTGGATCATCGGCCGCGGCCTCGCCGATGCGCATGAGAGCGAGGAAGGCGTCACCGTCACGCTCGCCAGCGAAAGCGGCGGCACGGAAACGGTCGAGGCCATGGCCCTGATCGGCGCCGATGGCCTCTGGTCGCGCGCCCGCGCCCTCATTGGCGACACCGTCGAGCCCGGCTTCACTGGCTGGGAAGCCTGGCGCTCGCTGATCCCGGCGGAAGGGTTGCCGGAGGCGCTGCGCCGCCCGGCCGTGGCGCTGCACCTCGGCTCAGCCCGCCATGCGGTGCATTACCCCGTTTCCGGCGGCAAGGAGATCAACCTCGTCCTGATCCGCGCCGCGCGCGAAGCCCGGCCCGGCTGGTCGCGCGAGGGTGAGGCCGCGCAGCTCACCGAGATCGCCGGCAAGGCCGGCCCCGGCCTGCGCGAACTGATCGAACGCGCGCCGAACTGGCGGATCTGGTCGCTCTACGACCGCCCGCCCGCCCGGATGGCGAAAGGCCGTCTCGCTTTGCTCGGCGACGCCGCCCATCCGATCCTGCCCTTCCTCGCCCAGGGCGCGGCCCTCGCCATCGAAGACGCCGCCGTGCTGGCGCATGAGCTCGCGACGCGATTGGCGAGCGAGGGGTCAGCCTCCGTGCCGGCGGCGCTGGCCGCCTATGCCAAGGCGCGCGGCGAGCGTGCGGCGCGGGTCCAGCAGGCCAGCCGCAAGAATGGCGAGGCTTACCATCTCGGCCGGCCCTGGAGCTTTGCGCGCGACTTCGCCATGCGCCGCATGGGCCCCGACGGCATGCGCCAGCGCCATGCCTGGATCTACGACTGGCGCGCGCCGGGCTGACGAAATCGTCATCGCTTGGGCTCGCCCGATCTCGTCAACGCCGCATTCGCTTCCTAGATTGTCGTCGGGTGACGCGAAACGAAACGAGCCAATGATCCGTATCGACCTCAACAACGCCGCCAGCGCCCGCCTGGTCCGCTTGCCCCGCTGGGCGAGCTGGCTGGTCATGGCCGGAGCCTTCGTGGTCGGGGTGCTGATTTTCCTGGTCGCAGCCAGCCTGGCGCTGATTCTCGTGCCGCTGGTCATTGCCGGCGGCGCCTTCGCCGCCTGGCAGATGCGCCGCCGCATGCGCGCCGCCGGCATCGACCCGAACAATCCCTTTGAACGCAGGCAGCAGGACACCGCCCGCGGCGAGATCGTCGACGCCGAGTACCGGGTGATCGAGCCGGGCGACCGGCGCTAAGCCGGAGCCCGCGCGGCTAATTCGGCCCGCAGCCGGGCATTCTCCACTTCGAGCTCCTCGAGCCGCTGCCGTACAGGCGCGAGCGCCGGCGCCAGCTCGGCCTCGCTGAAGCGCGGTGTGATGTGCTGCGGGCAGTTCCAGTCGAAGGCCTCGACCTTGATGGTGACGCCGCGCTCCGGCACGGCGCGATAGCCCGGCACGATCAGGCGCCGCGCCAGCTCCGGCTCGGCGGCGAGATCGTGGAACTGCGCCCGGCCGAAGATCTTCAAGCGCGCCCGGTGGCCGTAATCCATCAGGAACAGGCAGAGACGGTCATCGGCGCTGAGGTTGCCGAGGCTTAAGTATTGCCGGTTGCCGCGCAGATCAGCGAAACCGAGCGTGCTCTCGTCGAGCACGCGCAGGAAGCCCGCCGGCCCGCCGCGATGCTGCAGATAGGGCCAGCCCGTCTCCGACACGCTCGCGAGATAGAAGGAATCGCGCGCCGCGATGAAGCCGGCCTCGGCCTCGCCGAGCCGGTCATTATGCGGCTCGCCCTCCTCTTGCCTGGCATAGGCGCGCCGGCTGCCTTGCGCCTCCTGCGCTGCCTTCACGGCCGGTGTCGTCGCGATCTCGAGGAAACGGTGGGTCATCTCATGCCTCCACGAAGAGGTGAGCGCCCGGCTGCTCTGTAGCCGGGTGCGGGAGCGAGGGCCGAAGCAGTGGCAGCCCTCGCCCGTTCGGAAACACGATCGGATTCAGGCCGCTTCGGCAGCGAGCACGACCGGAAAATCGATGTCGGTCTCGGCGACGTTGTTGAGATAGTTGGTGAAGACATTGACTGCGACGAGCCCGACGATCTCAACCAGCTGCGCCTCGCTGAAGCCGGCGCGACGCACCGCGGCTAGATCGTCATTGCTGACGCGTCCTCGCGTCTCGACGATGCGCAGCGCGAAGTGCAGCGCCGCTTCCGCCCGGGGGTCACTGGAGGCGCCGGCGCGGTTACGGGCGATCTCGGCAGCGTCGAGCTTGGCCAGATTGGCGCCGAGATAGCTGTGGGCCGAGAGGCAGTAGTCGCAGCCATTGCTCTGCGCCACGGCCAGCGCGATGCGTTCACGCGTGCGGCCGTCAAGCGCGCGGCCGAGCGCACCGTTCAGCCCGAGAAAGCCTTCAAGGGCCGCCGGGCTCCGAGCCAGTAGCCGAAATAGATTGGGCACTGATCCGAGCTGCTTTTCGACAGCATCGAGCAGCGGCTGCGCTGCGTCTGGCGCCTCGGCGCGCACGGGAATGGCAATGCGGGACATGGTGGTCTCCTGAGACTGGCAGCCGCCGATCATTGGCAGCCATCAGGATATGCCTCCGCACGCCCGGGAAAATAATCAGCGAGCCAGACAGTTCAGAATTCCGTTTCCTGAAACAATCTCTATCACGCCGCGAACCGTACCAGCACGACGCCCGCGACCGCGCAGGCCGCCAGCACCGGGATCATGCCAAGCTTGAAGCGAAGCAGCGCGACCATCGCGACAGCCGCCAGCAAGGCCGCCCGCCAGTCGAGCGAGGCCAAGACCGGCAGGTCAGGCGTCAGGGGTCCCAGCACGACCGGGCGCACGGCCTTGAACAGCACATGCAGGCCGAACCAGAGCGCGAGATTGGCGATCACACCGACGACCGCGGCGGTGATCGCAGTCAGCGCCGCCGAGAGCGCCTTGTTGCCGCGCAGCGCCTCGATGTAGGGCGCGCCGAGGAAGATCCAGAGGAAGCAGGGCGCGAAGGTGACCCAGACCGTCAGCAACCCGCCCAAGCTGCCGGCGACGAGCGGGGCGAGCCCGCCATGCCCGCGCCAGGCGGCGAGGAAGCCGGTGAACTGCAGGACCAGGATCAGCGGGCCTGGCGTCGTCTCGGCGAGGCCGAGCCCGTCGACCATCTCGCCGGCAGCAAGCCAACCGTAAGTGTCGACCGCAGCCTGTGCGACATAGGCGAGCACGGCATAGGCTCCGCCGAAGGTGACGACCGCCATGGCGCTGAAGAAGGCGCCGATCTGGGTGAAGACATTGCCGCTGCCGAGCAGCGCCCAGAGCAGCACGACCGGCCCAAGCCAGAGCGGCAGCCAGACCGTCAGCACCTTGAGGGCCCTTCCCGCCGAAGGCTCGGCATGTCCGAGCTCGCCGCGTTCGAACATCAGGTCGACCACGCCCTTGAACTCGGGCGCGCCGTCCTTGCCGGCATGGCCGCCACCACCGAACAGCACCGGCGCCCAGCGATTGCCGAGCCAGCCGACGAGCCCCGCGCAGAGGATCACCAGCGGAAACGGCGCCTTCAGCAGGAAGAGCGCGAGGAAGGCGGCGATGGCGATCACGACCATCGCCCGGTTCTTCAGCGCCCGCTTGCTGATCCTGAGGCCCGCTTCGACGACGATGGCGAGCACCGCCGCCTTGACGCCGAAGAAGATCGCGTCGACCAGCGGCACTTGGCGATAGAGCACGTAGAGCAGCGAGAGGCCCCACATCACCAGTGCGCCCGGCAGGATGAAGAGCAGCCCGGCGATCAGCCCGCCTGCCGTCCGGTGCATCAGCCAGCCGATATAGGTGGCGAGCTGCTGCGCCTCGGGGCCCGGCAGCAGCATGCAGTAATTGAGCGCGTGCAGGAACCGGCGCTCGCCGATCCAGCGGCGCTCGTCGACCAGCTCCTTGTGCATCAACGCGATCTGTCCGGCCGGCCCGCCGAAGGAGAGCAGGCCGATCTTGAGCCAGACCCGCGTCGCCTCGGCGAGCGTTGGCGTGGCAGGGGCGGCCGTCGCCGCCCCTTCATTCGTCGCGGCCGTCATCGTCCGGTCCTCAATTCTTCACCGGCACGGACGGCCAGTTATGGGTTTCCTCGCTCGCATCGCGGCACCAGCGATAGAAGGCGTCGTAAAGCAGCATGCCGGCGTCGAGCTGTGCCAGATCGTCACGATACATCCGTGACAGGCCGAGCGAAGCGGCAAGGAAACCCGCCGCCTGCGGCACGAGGTCGAGCCTGGCCGTATCCGCCGCCCGCACGATGGTCGCGAGCTGGTCGAGCGCCGGCGAGGCCAGACCGAACTCCTCGATCATCGTATCGAAGCTGCAGCGCTCGCCGCGATGGCTCCAGAACACGCCGTCGATATCGAACGGCGTCGCCCCGAAGCGGTCGGCGACATCAGGCACTTCCGAGGCTGAGACGAACAGGAAGGTGGCCTGGCGATCGACGAAGCGGCGGATCAGCCAGGGGCAGGCGATGCGGTCGACCTTGGGCCGCGCCCGCGTCACCCAGAGCGTGCGTCCCACGGCATCGCGCTTCGGCAGCTTGCCGGTCTCGACGAGTAGCCCGCCCGCCTCGCGCCAGGCCTCGAAGCCGCCGGCAAGGTTCTCCGCCACGACACCCTCATGGCGCAGCCAGGCCGCGACGCCCTCGCTGAGCTTCTGACCGCGCTGGCAGATGACGACAACCCTGCGGCCGGCATAGGCGGAGGCCCAGTCGGCGACGTCGCGATGGCTGCGGCGTTCCGAGGCCGGCAGCAGGCGCGGATCCGCGGCGACATCCTCGTCGATACGGACATCGACCAGCACCGGCGCATCGGGCAAGCCGACGAGCCGGGACAATTGCGCAGGCGTGATCTGGATGTTGGAAGACATGAGCGTCCATCCTTGAGCAAGGAGTGTGGACGCGATCCTTGGGCTGACGCCTCACGGGGCGGTCGCGATGGGCCCCTATGGGGAGTTTAGATCACCGGGCATGTCTAGCGTCAACGGCCACCTGCGCGTCGAACCCCTCCCCCGTGTGGGGAGAGGCAGGGGTGGAGGTCGCCAAGCCAAAACGGTCGATCGAGCTCGATGGCTCTCTCGCTGCTGCCAGCCCTTTCTGGCGACCGATCACCAGGCGGAACCACCCCCATCCCCAGCCCTTCCCCACAAGGGGGAAGAGAGGAGCACAGGCGATCAGCCATTCACAGAGCAGATTGCCGGGAAAAGGGTTCTCCGCGCCCTTCACCGACCTTGAGGCCGGATCAATCCACCCGGCTGACCAGCAGCTTGTCGATCCGCCTTCCGTCGAGATCGACCACCTCGAAGCGCCAGTGGCCCTTCTCGAAGCTCTCGCCGACATTGGGTAGCCGGTTCATCTCGGCCAGCACGAAGCCGGCGACGGTCTGGTAGTCGGCATCGCGCGGCACATGGATGCCGAGCTCGTGCGAGAACTCGTCGACCTGCATCCAGCCGGCAACCAGGAAGGAGCCGTCGGCGCGCGTGACGATCGCAGGCTCCTCCTCGTCCTCGTCCTGGAAGACGCCGGTGATGGCTTCCAGCACGTCACTGGAGGTGATGATGCCCTCGAAATGGCCGTACTCGTCGAAGACCAGCGCCATATGGACATGGGTGGCGCGGAGCGCGCGCAGCACTTCGAGGGCCCCGGTGGTGTCGAGCACGACCGGCGCCTCGCGGACCAGGCTGCGCAGCTCGACCTTGTCGTCGGCGAGGGCCTCGAACAGCTCCTTCATCTCGATGATGCCGATGATCGAATCGGCCTCGCCATCCTGCACCGGCAGGCGGTTGCGCCGGGTTGCGCGAATCTGCGCACGAATCTCGTCGAGCGTGTCCGAGAGATCGATCACCTCGACCTCGCGGCGAGGCGTCATCAGCGCCCGCGCCGAGCGGTCGGCGAGGCGCATCACGCCCGAGATCATCTCGCGCTCGTCGCGCTCCAGCACGCCGGCATTCTCCGCCTCGGCGATGATGGTGCGGACCTCCTCCTCGGTCACCGTCTCCTCGGGCTCGCCCTTCTGGCCGAGCAGGGCCAGCACCAGCTTGCCGGAAGCGTCGAGCAGCCAGACCAGCGGCGCAGCGACCTTGGCCAGAATCGCCATGGTCGGCGCAACGCGCGACGCGACGCGCTCGGCATCGCGCAGAGCGATCTGCTTCGGCACGAGTTCGCCGACGATCAGCGAAAGATAGGTGATCAGGACGACGACCGTGCCGACGCCCAGCGCATCGGCCACGTTATCCGAGAAGCCGTGCGTACCGAGCCATTCCGACAGGCGCGCGCCGAGCGTCGCACCGGAGAAGGCGCCGGACAGCACGCCGACCAGCGTGATGCCGATCTGCACGGTCGAGAGGAAGCGGCCCGGATTTTCGGCGAGCCGGATCGCTGTCGCGGCCCCTTTGCTGCCTTGATCGCTGAGGACTTTGAGCCGTGCCGGGCGGGATGAGACGACCGCGAGTTCCGACATGGCAAGCACACCGTTGATGACGGTGAGGACGACGACGACCAATATCTCCGTTAACAAAACCAGCTCGGGGGCTGCAGGACCGCCATCTGTATCGGCCTGCTTCTTTGCCGCTTATAACGCATTGACGGCCGAACGCGATGGGAGAAGAGGATGACCCAGGACGATTCCCGCCAGTTCGCCCCGGCGACGCAGCGCAACCGCGAGCCGATCCTCGCCGTACTGCGTGAAATTCTGCCGGCGCAGGGGCTGGTGCTCGAAGTCGCCAGCGGCTCCGGCGAGCACGCGATTCACTTCGCCGGCGCCTTCCCGAACCTCACCTTTCAGCCGAGCGATCCCGATGTGGCGGCGCTTGCCAGCATCGACGCCTGGGCCGCCGAGAGCGCCTTGCCCAATCTGCGCCCGGCCATCCGCCTCGATGCGACCGCATCGCGCTGGCCGATCACTGGGGCCGACGCGATCCTGTGCATCAACATGGTCCACATCTCGCCCTGGGCGGCGACGGAGGGGCTGATCCGGCAGGCGGCGCAGCTCCTGCCGGCAGGCGGGCCGCTCTATCTCTACGGCCCCTATCGCCAGAGCGACGTGCCGCTGGCGGCGAGCAATGCCGTCTTCGACGACAGCCTGCGCCGGCGCAATCCGAAATGGGGCCTGCGCGAGCTCGACGCCGTCGCGGAATCGGCGAGGGCCGCCGGCTTCGGCGAACCGCAGGTCACGACGATGCCGGCGAACAATCTCAGCGTGGTGTTTCGCCGGATCTGATCGTTCAGCCGCCGTCGCAGCTGGTTTCCTGCGTCGCACAGATGCGGTCGACCCAGGCGCGTAGGCGGCCGGCCTCTGCTCCGGCCTTCGCGGCCGGCTTGATCTCCAGCCCCAACAGGACCTCGCTGTCCGTCGGCAGGCCGTACTCGACCAGCACCCATTTGCCGCTGCAGCCGAGAAGGCGGCCGTTCTGGACGAAGGCGTCGCCATCGAAGCTCGCCCCATCCTGACCGGTCAGCACTGCAGGCGCCTTGGCTTCCGGGCGCTGCCGGCCAACGGTCGCCTGCGACTTCACGGTCAGCTTGCGCCCACTCACCCAGCCCGAGCCCTTGAACATCGGCCGCGGCGGCGCGTCGGTCAGCATCTCGTTGTCGCGCGCCTTGGCGATCCTGAACCAGCCATTGGCGCCGGCCGAGACCTCAACCTCGACCATGGCGCGCACCGGCGGATCGTCGCTGCTGAGCTTCACCGGCGGCAAGGTGCCGAGCACCTTGTGGGCCGTCCCCGGCCCGGCGCGGACATTGAGCCCCTCCGGATCGGTCTCGCTGACGAAGGCGCCGAAGGAGCAGGCGACCTGACCGGCGGGTGCGAGCGCAACGCTCTCCGACTGTGCGCACACAGCCGGCGCCGCGAGCAGCAGAGCCGCCAAGCCCGCGGAAAGAGCCTCACGACGCGGCATTGACCAGCACATAGTAGAAGGCGTTGGGCTTGCCGACCGCCTTGAGGAAGGTCGGATAACGGTTCTTCGGGATGGTCTGGCAGCCGGCCGACCAGGTATTGGGCTCGAGCACATTGTCCGCCCCACCGCGGTGGATGTACATCGTCTTGCCGGCGCCCTTCGTGTCGATCCGCTTCTTGTCCTCTTGGGTGAAGCGGCCGTCGCCGTCAGTATCGCGCTCGACGATCTGGTCGATTCCGACGACGAAGGCGCGGTCGCCGAGATAGCCGCCCTTCTTCTCGTAGTACTGGTAAGTGCCTTCGGTCAGCCGCCCGGCATCCCTGATGCCGTCTCCATCCATGTCGTTACCCTCGGGCTTGCTGAACTTCACGCCCTTGTAGCGCTTGTCGGTGCTGGTGCTGGCGCGCTGCGAATACTGCGCGCCCGGCTCGGTGCAGATCGGGAAGCTCGTGAGCTCGCGGAAGCGTCCGGTCCGGCGCATCACCACGACAAGGTCGTCATAGGAACCCTTGCCGTGGTTGGCGATGGTGCTGCTCTCCTTGCGCAGCGCCAGCAGGACGAGGCGGCCGAAGCGCAGATCGAAGCGCGCCTGCGCCGAGCCGAAGCGCCAGAAGATCGCCGAATAGGAATCGAAGGCCTGTTTCGGCGTGCGGAATTGCGGGCGGTCGGCCGACGGGCGGCGGAAACGGGCGTCGAGGATCTCGCCGTAGAAGTCGCCCCACTCGCGCAAGCCCCGCAGCCGCATCTCGGCGGCCGGGCTGAGATTGACCTCGACGACGCGCCAGAAGAAATCCTGCAGGCCCGGCGAAACGGCGGCGACGTTGTCGCGCCAGCGCGAGAAGGCGATGACCTTGTCCTGGCGCAGGCAGCGATCGAACTGCCGGGCGAAATGGCCGAAATCGAGCTCGGCGAGGTCAGGGCGGCGGGCGCTCATGCGCCACCGGCCGGTCGTTGGAATGGGCGCATCGAACCCTCCACCGCTGCATCATCGGAGCGACCATAAGGCAACACCGCCCGAAGGTCAGGCGGCGTGCAACCGGTCCATCAGCAGATTGTGGAGGTCTGAGGGGCTTTCGCCGCCTCAGAGCACCATCGGCAGCACGAAGAAGCCGCCGACGACGACAACGACCAGCGCCAGCGCCGTCATCGGCAAGTGCTTCTCGATGAAGATGCGGATGTCATCGCCGTAATAGCGCAGCGCCACCGCGATCATCGCGAAGAAGGTGACGCGCGAGATCACCATGCCGACCGTGAACTTCCAGATGTCGAAATGCAGGAAGCCGGACATGATCGTCACGATCTTGAACGGGATCGGCGTCAGCCCCTTGGTCAGCAGCACCCAGAACCAGTAGTCCTGCGAGGTATGGATCAGGTGCGCGGCCTTCTCCTGCAGGCCGTAGATGCCGATCAGCCAGGCGCCGACCGATTCATAGAGCAGCGCGCCGATGGCATAGCCGAGATAGCCGCCGGTCACCGCGCCGAGCGAGCACACGCCGGCATAGAACCAGGCCCGGTCGGGCCTGGCGATGCACATCGGGATCAGCAGCGGGATCGGCGGCAGCGGGCTCACCGAGCTTTCGACGAAGGTGATGGCGAACAGCAGCCAGGGCGCAGCCGGGTGTGACGCGTAGGAAACGCACCAGTCGTAAGCACGCTTGAGCATGTAGGGGAAACCGATCCTGGGTTCTCGCGCCGGTTGCAGGGCTGCCCTGCGTTCTATGCATTAATCCAATTGGCGCGATCAGGCCACTAATCTCTTGGGCTAGAGTCAATCGCGCATGTCTCCGTCAATTGCGCGACGGATTCGTGACGAGATTGCGGGAGCGGCTCAGGCGAGCCGCTCCAGCGCCTCCTTGATCTTGAGCTTGCGGGCCTCGGCGGCCGCCTTGCGCTCGCGATTCTCCTCGACGATCTCCTCCGGCGCGCGCGCCATGAAATCGGGATTGCCGAGCTTGCGCTCGACCGCGACGATGTCCTGGTCGAGCTTGCCGAGTTCCTTGGCGAGGCGCGCCCGCTCGGCGTCGAGATCGATGATCCCCGCCAGCGGCAGCGCCGCGACCTCGCCGCGCACGATGATCTGCGCCGATTGGCCAGGGGCCTCATCGGAGAACTCGATCGCGGAGAGCCGCGCCAGACGCTCGATCATCGGCGCCCAGGCCTCGACCGCGGCCTTGGTCGCGTCGCTCGCCTTGACCAGCACCAGCGGCACCTGGGTCCCACCCGGCACGTTCGTCTCGGAGCGGATCGAGCGGATGTCGGAAATGAGATCGACGACGAAGCCGATCTCGGCCTCCGCCTTCTCGTCGACCAGCGCCGACAGCTCCGGCCAGCGCGTCAGGCAGACCAGGCCCGCCTCCCCAGCCGGCACGGTACGCGGCGCGCCGGCATTGGCCTTCTGCGCCCAGAGCTCCTCGGTCAGGAACGGCATGAACGGGTGCAGCAGCTGGCAGATCAGGTCGATGACATGGGCGACCGTCGCCTGCGTCTCGGCGCGAGCGGCGGTGCCGGCAGCGTCGAGGTCCTCGGCCTGCAGCACCGGCTTCGACAGCTCGAGATACCAGTCGCAGAACTGGCCCCAGACGAAGCGATAGGCCGCATCCGCCGCCTCGTTGAACTTGAAGCTCTCGATGCCGGCGGCGACCGCCTCGGCCGTACGCGCCGCCTCGGACAGGATCCAGCGATTGAGCGGCAGCTTGACCGCAGCCGGATCGAACCCTTCCGCCCGCAGGCAGCCATTGATCTCGGCAAAGCGCGCCGCGTTCCAGATCTTGGTCGCGAAGTTGCGATAGCCTTCGACGCGCGAGGTCGCGAGCTTGATGTCGCGCCCCTGCGCCGCCATCGCCGCGAAGGTGAAGCGCAGCGCATCCGCGCCATAGGTGTCGATCAGCACGAGCGGATCGATGACGTTGCCTTTCGACTTCGACATCTTCGCGCCCTTCTCGTCGCGAACCATCGCGTGGAGATAGACGTCGCGGAACGGCACCTCGTCCATGAAATTGAGGCCCATCATCATCATCCGGGCGACCCAGAAGAAGATGATGTCGAAGCCGGTGACCAGCGTCGCGGTGGGATAGTAGCGCTTCAGCTCGGCCGTCTCCTCGGGCCAGCCGAGCGTCGAGAACGGCCACAGGGCGGACGAGAACCAGGTGTCGAGCACATCCTCGTCGCGCTTGAGTTCGACCGCCCCGCCATAGTGGCCGAGCGCCAACGCCTGCGCGCCCGCTTCCGTCTCGGCGACGAAGCATTCGCCGTCCGGACCATACCAGGCCGGGATCTGGTGGCCCCACCAGAGCTGGCGCGAGACGCACCAGGGTTCGATGTTCTCGAGCCAGTCATTATAGGTCTTGGTCCAGCTTTCCGGCGTGATCCTGGTCTTGCCGTCCCGAACCGCCGCAAGCGCGCGCTGCGCCAGCGGCTGGACGTCGACATACCACTGGTCGGTCAGCCAGGGCTCGATCACCACGTCCGAGCGATCGCCATGCGGCACGGTGTGAGTGTTCGGCTCGACCTTGCGCAGCAGGCCGCGCGCCGCCATCAGCCCGACCACCGCCTTGCGCGCGGCGAAGCGGTCGAGCCCATGCAGGGCCAGCGTCTCCGCCTCGGGCGCAGCGCCTTCCAGGAAGTCGGCATTGTCCTGAATCAGGATGCGAGCTTCGCCGTCCAGGATATTGACGACCCTGAGGGAATTGCGCTTGCCGACGTCGAAGTCGTTGAAGTCGTGCGCCGGGGTGATCTTGACCGCGCCGGTGCCCTTCTCCGGATCGGCATAGTCGTCGCCAAAGATCGGGATGACGCGCTTGACCAGCGGCAGCACCGCGTTCTTGCCGATCAGCTCCTTGAGCTTGTCGTTCTCGGGATGCACCGCGACGCCCGTGTCGCCCAGCATCGTCTCCGGCCGGGTCGTCGCGACGGTGATGTAGGTCGCAGGGTTCTCCGGATCATAGGCGACGCTCTCGATCGGATAGTCGAAATAGTAGAGATGGCCGTTCGGGTCCTTGGCGAGCGCCTTCTCCAGCTTGCCGGCGTCGAACGCCTCCTCGCCGCCACGCTGCCATTTGAACGTGCCGGTCTTCTCGAGCTGCAGCACCTCGATGTCGGAGATCGCGGTCTGGAATTTCGGATCCCAGTTGACCAGCCGCTTGGCGCGGTAGATCAACCCCTGCCGGTGCAGGCCGACGAAGACCTTGAGCACCGCAGCCGATAGCCCCTCGTCCATGGTGAAGCGCTCGCGCGACCAGTCGCAGGAGGCCCCGAGGCGCTTCAGCTGGTTGACGATCGTCCCGCCGGACTCCTCCTTCCACTTCCAGACCTCGGCCAGGAAAGCCTCGCGGCCCATGGTCCGGCGATCGGTCTTGTTCTCGGCCGCGAGCTTGCGCTCGACCACCATCTGCGTCGCGATGCCGGCATGGTCGGTGCCCGGCTGCCAGAGCACGTCCTTGCCGCGCAGGCGCTCGAAGCGGCAGAGCAGGTCCTGCAGCGTGTTGTTGAGCGCATGGCCCATATGCAGCGAGCCGGTGACGTTCGGCGGCGGAATCACGATGCAATAGGGCTCGGCCCCGGGCGCAGCGCCGCGCCCCGCCTTGAAGGCGTCTGCCTCCTCCCAGGCCTTGCTGATGCGCGCCTCGACGGAGGCCGGCTCGAATGTCTTGTCCATCATCGCTCTGCTCGAACGCCAAACGGCCGGGGAACCTGCCCCGGCCGTGAAAACGAAGCCAAAAGGTCTGCGGTCTTAAGAGCGCACGGACGGGCGTCCCGTCAACGATTTCGATGCATGACGGCCCTGTGAGTCGTCAGGCGGCGGTCGACTGCAGGAACCACAGTGCCTTGTCGAGGCTCTGCGAGTAGGCGGTGAGCAGGTCGGCTGTGCCCGCGTCTCCTGCCTCGTCAGTCTTGTCGATCGCCTCGCGAACGCTGTTCGCCGCGCCAGCATAGCGCTCGATCAGCGCGTCGAGATGGTTCTTAACGGCGACGATGTCCGTCGGATAGGGCTTGAGGCCGCTGCCGGATGCGACCATCTGGGTGGTGCCGAGCGCCGTGCCGCCGAGTTGGGCCACGCGCTCCGCGACGGTGTCGACATGCTCGTCGAGTTCCTTGCGAAAGCCGTCGAGCATCAGATGCACGCCGATGAAGCCCGGGCCTTTCAGGTTCCAGTGCGCCTGCTTGGTGGCGAGCGCCAGATCGATGCCGTCCTGCAGGCGCTCGTTCAGAATGGCGATCACTTCATTCTTGGCATTCGACGGCAGATCGATCCGCGAGGCGGGCTTCTTCATGACGGGACACTCCAGAACAGGCGCTCGCGCTTGGCGCCGGACGTCCTTTCGAACGCGGATGCGGCGCAAGCGTTCCGCGGGAACCGTCCGGCCCGACGCCGGTTGGAAGAGGACAGCAGAAGGAGCCGCCCGATGACCAGGAAGACCGACCAGGCCCGCGTCTGGGAGCTGATCGAGGAGATCGGCCTGTGCATGCTCGTCAGCCATGACGGGCATGGCGACGAATTGCGGGCCCGCCCGATGAGCGCCCACGCCCGCCGCGACGAGGATGCGATCTACTTCCTCACCGATCTGCGCTCCCACAAGGACGACGAGATCGAGATCAACGAGAATGTCTGCCTCTGCTTCGGCGACAACAGCTCGTACAAATACGTCTCGGTCAGCGGCACGGCCAACCTGCTCGACGACCGCAATCGTGTCGCCGAGCTGTGGTCGACCGCCGCACGCGCCTTCTGGGAAAGCAAGGACGATCCCAATATCCGCATCCTCAAGGTCCGCCCGGCCATGGCCGAATTCTGGGACAGCCCGGGCAAGATCGTGACCACGGTCAAGATGGCGGCGGCAGCCGTCACCGGCTCTCGGCCGGACCTCGGCAGCAATCGCAAAGTCCTGCTCTGAGGAGATCGGCGATGAGACTTCTCGTTCATCTCGTCGGCGCCTGGGTCGCCTCGGAAGCGGCGTCTGGCCGCTATCCGCGTCCGCTCTCGCTCGGCATGCAGCTTCTAGTCTCGCGGCTCGGCCCGCAGACCGCGCTGATGGCGCTCGCCGGCTATGCCATCCAGAGCCTCAACGAAGGCGGGGCGTTCGGGCCGCCCAGAACGCAGCGCCGGAAGCGGCGCCGCTAAAAACTTTCAGCGTCGCCCGCCGCGGGCGACGCGCTCGATCTCGGCCCGTACCAGCCGCTCGACCATCGCCGGCAGATTGTCGTCGAGCCAGGTCTTGAGCATCGGCTTCAGCATCTCCTTGACCAAATCCTCGAGCGTGCGCGCATTGTTGCTGAGCACGGTGTTGGCGAGCGCACCGAAGGCGTTCTGCACGGCAGCGCCGGTCTGATCGGAAATCAGTGCCGCCATATCCATCGGCGGCGCAGGCTGCGGCTGGATCGGAGGCGGCACGAAGGCCTGAAGCTGAGGCGGCGCTGGTTCGGGCTCCGGCTGCGCCGCAACCTGCGGCTCGACGAAGTCGACATCATCTGCCTGCGCCTCGGCAGGCGCAGCCGCGACGGGCTCTTCCTCGATGCGCTCGGCCTCGGCGCCGAGATCGAGCACGTCGTCCTCGATCGGCTCTGGGTCGGGTTCCGGCTCGGGCTGTGGCTGCGGAGCCAGCGCGACCGGCTCCGGCGCGGCCTCCTCTGGCGGCGCGGCAGGCTTCTCGTCATCGGCGATGATCCGCCGGATGGAGGCGAGAATCTCCTCCATCGAAGGTTCATTGGCCTTGGGCTGCGCGCTCATGCTGATTCCGGTCACTCGACTCAAGGGACGCCTATGGAATCAGTGCGCCCCGCTGCATGAGTATTTCACCGGGAAATCGGCAGGCAAGGCGGCCGGAGGCCGGCCCACAGGAGAAATCCGGAGTGTTGCGCCGGCGCGTCTACGCGCCGGCCAGAGCGCCGGCTCAGCGCCCGTCCGGCGTCTGCGTGCCCCAGAGCAGGCCCTTGACCTGATCATAGTGCTTGCGGGAGTCGTAGATCTCGGCCTTGAGCCGCAGCGTCTCGGCCGAGAGCTTGCCGATCGCGGAGAGGACGGCATAGGACGCCACGACGCGGTCGCGCTGCGCAGTGACCAGCGTCGAGCGGGCACTGACCAGTTCCTGCTGCGCGTTGAGCACGTCGAGCGTGGTGCGCTGGCCGACCTTGGCCTCTTCGCGCACGCCGGCAAGGGCGGTCTCGGCCGCCTGCACCTGCGCCTGCGCGGCAGTGATCTGCGCCTTGGCCGCATCATGCGCGCCCCAGGCGGACACGACCGCGGCGCGAACGTTGTCGCGCGAGGTATCGACTTCGATCCGGCGCTGTCCGGCCGTCTCCTTGGCCTGACGAGTGCGCGAATAGACCTGCCCGCCCTCGTAGATCGGGATGGTCAGCGTCGCGACGGCGGTGGCCGAAGTGCGGTTGTCGCCAAAGAACTGGGTGTCGTAGCGCTGCTGCACGAGGCCGCGCACCCCGACCGTGGGGCCGAGATCGGCCTCGGTGACCTTGACCTGCAGCTCCGCCGCGTCGACGCCGTGCAGCGCCGCGATGATCGCCGGGTGCCCCTGCAAGGCGCCGTTCAGCGCGACCGGCAGCGATTTCGGCAGCAGGTTCTCGACCGGACGGCCGGGCGCGAGCTGCTTGGGCTCGGCGCCGACATTCTGGCGATAGCGTGCGATCGAGGTCTTGAGGTTGGATTCCGCCAGGATCGCCTGCGACTGCGCCGATGACAGGCGCGCCTCGGCCTGGGCCACGTCGGTACGGGTCACCTCGCCGACCTGAAATCGGTCCTTGGTCTGGCGCAGCTGCTCTTCCAGCACCTCGACGTTGTTGCGGTTGAGGTTGAGGATCGCGGTGTCGCGCAGCACGTTCATATAGGACGTCGCCGCGTCGAGCAGCACGTTCTGCTCGGTGTTGCGCAGGGTGGCACGCGCCGCCAGGACCTGCGATTCGGCCTGGCTGACTGAGCTGCGGGTCTTGCCGCTGTCGAAGATGTTCTGGTCGATCTGGACGCCGGCGCCGCGCGGATTAAGGCGCGAGAGATTGCGGCTATGCGCGCTGCCGGTGCCCTGCGCGTTGAACGGGGTGTCGCTCTCGGTGATGCTGGCGCCGATATCGGCCGAGGCCGTGATGCGCGGCCGGTAGCCGGAGAGAGCCTGCGGTACGTTCTCGTTGATGGCGCGCACTGCAGCGCGTTGTGCATTCAGCGTCGGATTGGCCGAATAGGCCCGCCCCAGCGCCGCGTCCATCGTCTGCGCCAGCGCTGGCGAGCCCATCACGGCTCCCAGCATGCCGGCCAGCAGCAGACGGCTGGCGGTCTTCTTCAAGGTCGGTCGCGTTACAATCACTGGACGCCTCTTGTGCGGACTCTAGTCACGCCCAGGCATCGCCCCAGCCTCGGCACTCGAATTAAAATCATAAGCTTTACAGCTCGTCTCGCCAATGTTGCGGGAGGAACCGGACGCTTTTCAATTCTGCACTGCCGCAAAAATGCGACACTTCGCCGGCGATTAGTACCGACGAACTACCCCTTCTGGGGAAAAACGCCATCAGAGAGCGAACACCTCAGCCTTCCGGAACTCGCGCAGCGCGGGCGCCGCCGCATCGAAGACCGGCCGGCCGGAGAGCGATTCGCCCGCCTTTCGATAAAGCACGACACGCGCGGAGCGTCCGACGCCCTCGACGACGATCAGCCGTCCGCCTTCGCGGACATGGTGGAAAAGCAGTTCCGGCGGCGCCTCGCAGGAGCCGCTGACCAGGACCGCGTCGAATCGGCGCTCCTTCGGCAGGCTCGCGACCAGCTCGGCAGCGGCGACGCCCGGCTGGGCGAAGGCGGCGCGCGCCAGCGCCAGCGCGGCCTCGTCCGGCTCCAGTAGCGTCGTCTTGGCACCCATCTCCGCCATCAGCGCCGCGCCATAGCCCGAGCCACCGCCATATTCGAGAGCGTCCTCGCCCGGCTGCAGGTCGAGAACCTGGATCATCCGCGCCGTCACCATCGGCGCCGGCAGCGCCCGGCTGGTGCCCGGCAGCGGTTCCTGGCGGTCGAGATAGGCCAGATGCGACAGCTCGCCCGGCAGAAAGGCCTCGCGCGGCACCGTATCGGCCGCGGCAAGCACGGCGCGATCGGTCACGTCATAGGTGCGCAACTGGCAATCGACCATCATGCGCCGCAGTTCGGCGAAGCTGCTCATGCTCAAATCTCCGAAGGAAGGCACCCGGACGGGCGCCTCGACCCTGCCCGCGGGTTTTGGGCGAGGCAGCCGCAAAAGGCAAGTCGCCGCGGCTGAGCATTGCCGCGAGCCACACCTTCGAAGACGTCGGAGTCAGGCCGGCCGCTGCCGGGCCTTCAGCACCTCGTCGGCCTCCAGCAGCGTCTCGAAGGCGTAGACGAACTTGTCGTCGAGCGTGTCGCCGTACCAGATCTCCGGCACGATGGTTCGAAAGCGGGCCTCCAGCAGGTCGGCCAACGCCTGCGTATCCTTCATCCACTCCAGCATGTCGGCATAGAGGTTGAAGTTGCTCGGCGTCGGGAAGCGGGCGACGAGGTCCTCGAAGCCCTGCTTGACCAGAACGGGATCGCAGAGCGTGTCTTCGAGCTCATGCTCGCCGACCTCGGTGTTGGCGGCCTGGACCAGGGCATAGAAGCCATAGCCGAAGCGGTCCTTGGTCAGCTCGGCGGCGCGCCGGGCGAAGACTTCGAGATCGTGCTCGTCGCGGCCTAGCCAGCGCGGCATGATCATCCGCGCGAAATTGCGGCAGAGGTCGATATTGTAGCGGTCGAGCGCCCAGGCCGCCTCGAATCGGCGCTGATACTCGCTGAAGGAACCGGTCTCGGCGCCACGCCGAAAATGGCTGGCGCGCCAGGCGAAATCCGCCGGATCCGGCTGGCTGTCGAGCACCGCATCCGCCTGCCGCAGGAATCTGCGGAACTGCTCGGCCTGGTCCATGTTGACGTCAGCGGCGCAGGCGGTGCCGCGCCAGGCATAGGCCGTCACCCGCAGCGCATCGGCATAGGTCGCGGCCGAGAAGGGCGAGGGATCGTTCTGGAAATAGGCGGCGAAGCCGTCGAGCAGCGCCTCGTGCCGCGGCCCGGCATCATCGCTGTCGGGGAGCGCCATGAACTCCTCAAGGAACCAGTCCTTCACCAGGAGGTAGCGCGGCTTGCCGTTCTCGGCGAGATCGCCTTCAGCCCGCGCCGCTTCGAAGGCAACGCGATAAGCCGCGAAATCACGCTCCTGCCAGGCTCGGCGCATCGCGTCGCGCTGGCCGTAGAGGCGCGGGATCTCATCATGCAGGAAGAGCGAGTGCAGATCGTAGTCCCGCAGCAGGATCTCGTAATTGGTCAGTTCCTCCGCCGGCTCCGCCGCTGGCCTGCCCAGCACCTTGTCGCGCACGCTGCGGACGAGATCCTTCCAACCCATGCCGTCCCCTTCCCCGCCCGCCGGCGCGACACATGGCCGCTTCTCCTCGATGCCGCTGCCTTGCGGAAATCTGCGCCGCTCTCGCCATATTCGTCTTCGATCCGGAGCGCTTCGTCGCGCCGGCACACCATATCTCGGTCACGCGGCGAACGATCGGACAAGCCGGGCGTTTCAGCCGGGTGGCAACGACAGAGGTGACATGCATTTTCCCTCCGGGCGACACGAACTCAGAGCCGCCTTCAAGCGGATCGAAGCCGAACTCCCTCCCCGCCTCGCCAAGGCGATGCGCTGGCTCCGGCATCGCGATTCGCGCCTGATCCGGATTCCGGCCGGCCTCGCCCTGATCATCGGCGGCGTCTTCTCGTTCCTGCCGATTCTCGGGGCCTGGATGCTGCCGCTGGGCCTGATGTTGCTCGCCGCCGACATCCCGTTCCTGCAACGGCCGATGGCGCGTTTCGCGAACTGGTGCCTTGGGCTGATCGAGCGCTTCAGGCGTCGTCGCTCGAGCTGATCGGTCGGCATCGACAGCACGGTCGAAACCGCCTCTGCGGCCCGCAAGCTGCGCCTTGACTGGCGACATCGAGGACTTGCGAGAGAAACCGAACGACAGGGGCCGAGCATGTGGTATGCGCCTGGCGAAGATCCCTACAAGAGCCCGGACATCAACCGGCAGGATCGCTTCTTTCACGACCTGAATGAGGTCAACGACCAGATCATTCGCGATCAGGCCCGCATCTCCGAGAGCTGGGCGAAAGATATCCGGGCAATCCCCGACAAGGTACCCGCCTACCAGCCCGCCATCGGCTCCCGCGTCCCTGCCGGTCCGGCGAAGCGCCGGACGCAGCCCACGAAGCGCAGGCAACCGACCACCACCGAACGCTGGCAAGCCGCGCTGAAGCTGCTGCTGTTCTGCGTCGCGGTGGACTGGCTGCTGATCGCGGCCGGCTTCGCGCCCGCCTGGAAGGTCATCGCCTTCACCGCACTTGCCGTCGGATCGCTGATGGCGACAGCCCTGGCCCTGGCAGCGCTCGCCCGCGCGGTCGAGGCTTTCCTGCGCAGCCGGGCCGGCAAGCTCAGCCTGCTCTCGGGCGGAGCGCTCGCGATACTCTATCTCGTCTATGGGATCTGAGCAGCGACGCGGAGCACCAGTCGTCGCGGCGAGGAAGTTTGGAGGCCTCGCCCGGAAGGCCGGAAGGACCGGCCGCCAATGGCTTGGCAGAAATTCCTGTCCCGTCGACACGTGCCGATTCTCTCGGTTTATCACTCGGATTGCCCGCGGGCTTGGCGCCGCTCCCTTGTGAGGAGTGAGCCGGCAATGGGCGCTGTTCCCTATGCGAACGCGACCAGCGCTGCCCTACGAGATCACCACCTCCTGCACTGGATGGGCTGAGAGAGTCGGCTTCATGGACGACCTCGAGCACACGACCGTGCGGCCTCCGTTCAAGCATCAATCGTACCCCCAAATGGGTAGTGCAAACCGACTATGCGCAGCTACGCTTCAAAAAACCTCGCCTTGGCTGGCATTCGCTACACTTGAATCCATCGTCCAGCCAGCGAGAGCAGAAAGAATGCGGCGTGGAAGGTGAGGGACATGCCTTGGCAACCGACTCTCGATCCCCGGAATTTGCGTGCAGCGACTGTGGCGCCACCACGATCGAAATCCCAGAATGGACAGACGACCAGACCGTCCTCGAATGCCAGGAGTGCGGGAAGCCGCTCGGCAAGATCAGACTGATACTCGCAGTGCTTCAAGCGGCCTTGGTGGACAATGAGAACGAGCCACCAGCCGATGAGCTGAGTTCAGGAGCCCCGTCCCCGCGTCACTTGTCACATTGATCTGCGACACAGGGGCTTGGCGGTAGAACGGATAAATCCGCACCAGCGCTAGCGCGCACGGTCGAGGCCTTCCTGCGCAGTCGCATGGGCAAGCTCAGCCTGCTCCCGGGCGGAGCGCTGGCGATACCCGGTCTTGTCTGCGGGATCTGAGAAACAAGGCGGCGCATCGATCGGCGCCGCGAAGGAATTTGGAGGCCTCGCCCGGAATCGAACCGGGGTGCAAGGATTTGCAGTCCTCTGCGTAACCACTCCGCCACGAGGCCATCCCGGAGCGCTGCCCGAAGCGCGCTCCTCGGCGGGCGTATAACCACATGCCGGAGCGCGCCGCAACCGAAACTCTGTCAGCAATGTGAATTGACCATAGGGCAGATCGGTTGCCCACGATTTTCTCTGCTCCGATGCCAGCAAAAGGCTTGCGCCTTCCCGGCAGCGTCGCTATACGCCGCCCACCGATCCCGGATAGCTCAGCGGTAGAGCAATCGACTGTTAATCGATTGGTCGCAGGTTCGAATCCTGCTCCGGGAGCCAAAAGTTTCAAGGGCTTGAGCGAGGACCGCTTGAGCCCTTTTGCTTTCGGGCACGGAAATGGTGCGGCGCGAGAGGCAAACAGCAATGCTGCGGCTCTTCGGGTTCGAGTTCTCCGTGCGTCGCTCGGCTGCCCTGATCGGTTGGGGCGCGGTCGCCCTCGTCATCATCGCGACTTTGTCCCCGATCGGCGCTCGCCCGCATATCGCGCATCTCGGGCCGCAGATCGAACGTTTCGTCGCCTATCTCGTCGCCGCCGCGGCTCTCGCCGTCGCCTATCCGGCGCGCAAGGGCGTGATTCTCCTGTGCATCGTCGCCGGCGCTGCCGGACTCGAGCTCGCCCAGCATTTCGAGGCGAGCAGGCATGCCCGTGCGCTGGATGCGGTGGTCAAGATCGTCGGCGGCCTGAGCGGGCTTGCCATCGTCACCTTGTGCGAGCGCTTCTGGTTGAAGCGTACCGCTCTTGCAGCCCCTCGACGCCCGAACTGACCGGGCTGCCGCCCGCTATCCCTATTGCACGGCGGCGAAGGCTTCAGCGATCCGCTGCGGCGCCGTCGGGCGGGCGTACATGCGCTGCAGATAGGCGTTGAGCCGCGGGAAACCGTCGAGCAGTCCCTGCTCGTTCGCCCAGTCCATCAGATAGGCGGTGACGCAATCGGCAGCGCCCATCCGGTCGCCGACGATGAAGTCGCGCCCCTCCATATGGGCTTCCAGCACGGCCGCCATCAGCCTGAACTCCTCGCTCGCCAGGGCGATGTCCTGCGGCAGCCGCTGCTCCTCGGGATAGAGGAAGCTGTGCTTGGTGATGCGCCAGAGCGGCTGCTCCAGCTCCGTCATCGCAAACAGGATCCAGCGATAGGTCTGGGCCCGCTCATGAAGATCATCGGGCAGCAGGCGCTTCTCCGGGAATTTCTCGGCGAGGTAGAGGATGATCGCCGCCGACTCCGGCAGGACATTGTCGCCGTCGACCAGCACCGGCAGCTTGCCGGCGGGGTTGATCTTGAGGAACTCCGGCGTCTGCGCCTCGCCGCCGAGCAGATCGACATGGATGTAATCGAACGGCACGCCGAGTTCCTTGAGGCCCCACATCGCCCGCAAGGTCCGCGTCGGCCCGAAACCGTAAAGCTTCATCATCGCCTTCTCCTATACATACCAATTGGTTTGTATTGACGACACTGCGGCTGACAATCTCTGTCAGCATTCTCGCCCCCGACCTGCCGCAGCGCCATGATCGTGCCACCATCGCGCCTAGCGTGACGCTCCCGAACGGCGTGCACCGCGAGCAATCACGGCGCGCGCCCGTCCCTGGAGAACCGATGCGATGCCCGCCCGTTCCCTGCTCGTGACCCCGCTGTTGCTGGCGCTCGCCGCCCCTGCCCTCGCCCAGACCATGACGACGACGGCCACACCTCCTGCTTCCGAGCCAGCGGCAAGCAAAGCGCCCGATGCCTGCCGCCTGCTGCCGCAGGCCGATCTGGAAGCGCTCTTTCCCGGCCGCCCGCTCACCGCCAAGGGCCCGACGCTGAGCCCGATCAGCCGCGGCCCGCAATATGCCGAGAGCTGCATGTATTCGGTAAAGCTGCCGAGCCCGACCTCAAAGCTCGACCATGCCCGCTTCGCCTCACTCACGGTGATCCGCTGGGAGGGCGTCGCCAAGGGCCGCGAGACGCCGACGCAGGCATTCGCCGCGATCAAGGGAACGCGCGAGAAGGTCGCGGCCGATCCCAGGCTGACGCTCAAGCTCGAGCCGCTCTCCGGCATCGGCGACGAGGCCTTCCAGGAGACCAACAGTTCCAGCGTGGTGATCCGCGCCCGCAAGGACGATCTGATCTATTCCGTCTCTCTCGATCTCTATTCCGAGCAGACCGCGCCGAACGCGCTTGCCCTCGCCAAGCAGGTGGCGGCCCGCTGGCAGGGCGGGACCGGAATGCTCGAGGCGCCCCAGCAAATCGCCGCCAACAGCGCGGTGACGGTTCCGGCCGACACCCGTCCCTCCTCGGTCGCGCCGGCCGATCAATGGCCGGACGCCTGCGCCCTGCTGACGCCGGCCGAGGTCAAGGCCGCCTTCCCCGGCATGACCATCAGCGAGCCGCGCAAGCTGATGGGCAAGATCACCCATGAAAGCCGCGAGAACCGGCAGGAGGCATTGCCGAACCCGATCGGCTGCCAGTTCGACGCCAAGCGCACCGTCGAGAAGGACGGCAAGCGCACGCTTGAGCTCAACCAGATCCAGGTCAGCGTCCGCAACGTCGCCGCCAATGAGGAGTTGTCTAAGCGCTGGTTCCAGAGCGCGACCAAGGTTTCCGAGGCGAAGATGCCGGTCGAAGGCCTCGGCGACGAGGCGGCGCTCGACATCATGAACCGCATCCATATCCGCAAGGGCCTGACCACCGTCGATGTCCGCGTCTCCGGCGGCGAGCGCGATCAAGCGCTGCACGATCAGGCCAAGGCCCGCGTCGGCGAGCTCGCGAAGATCGTGGCGGGGCGGCTGAAGTAGGCGCGGAGGTGCCAGATGGAGGCGGTTACCGCGTTCCGAGCGTCTGCTGACACGGACAAGCGTCGCATTCTGCGATCCTGAGTTTGAACGAAGTCGCCAGAGGAGAGTTGAAACAATTGACATGGCCGAGACATGGAACGTTGATATCAACTTAACTGAGCCCGCATCGGCCACGGTCGGTTTGCGGACCCGATACGCCCCAAGATGTGAGAGGAAATGACCATGAGGATCGTGACCAGCCTGAGCTTCCGCGGCCAGTGCCGCGACGCCTTCGAATTCTACGCCAAGGTCCTCGGCGGCAAGATCACCGCTGCCATGCCCTATGGCGATGCGCCGCCCGGCATGGGCATGCCGGACGCCGACGGCAAGTACAAGAACTGGCTGATGCATTGCTGGCTCGATGTCGGCGACCAGTCGCTGATGGGCGCCGACATGGATGTCGACTGGGCCCAGAACATCGACAAGCCCAAGAACGGCTTCGACGTCACCTTGCACACCAACGACAAGGCGGAAGGCCAGCGCTGGTTCGACCAGCTCTCCGAGGGTGGCAAGGCAGTGATGCCGTTCAGCGAGACCTTCTGGTCGCCCGGCTTCGGCTCGCTGGTCGACAAGTTCGGCGTGCCCTGGATGGTGAACACCATTCCGACCGGCGACTGGAAGCCGCCGCAGGGCTGAACTTTCGTTCTGGACAAGGCGGCCGGAGCCAATGCCCGGCTGCCAGTTCCGATGCAGCGCCGCTGCTGATAGGGAGAGCCCGATCAGCTGGAGGCGACGACCATGACCACCCGTTTCACCGAAACCCTTCGCCAGGCCAGCCAGCCGGCCTGGTCGCAGTGCGTCAGCCACCGCTTCGTCACCGAGTTGTTGGATGGGTCGGTCTCCGATGCGGTCATGGCCCGCTACCTGATTCAGGACCACCGCTTCCTCGACAGCTTCCTGACCCTGCTCGGCGCCGCGCTCGCCAGCGCCGACAGCTTCGAGGCCCGCATCCGCTTCGGCCGCTTCATCGGCATGGTCAGCGGCGAGGAGAACACCTATTTCCTGCGCTCCTTCGACGCCCTCGGCGTCAGCCAGCAGGAGCGCACCGCGCCGCCCGATACCAAGCCTACCGCCGGCTTCAAGGCGATCATGCGCGAGGCCGCCGCGACCCGCTCCTATGCCGCCGCCCTCTCTGTGCTGGTCGTGGCCGAATGGCTCTATCTCGACTGGGCCCAGCAGGCCTCGCAGCCGCTGCCGGCGAGTTTCATCCACGCCGAATGGATCACCCTGCACGACAATCCCGACTTCCGCGATTTCGTCGGCTTCCTGCGGAGCGAGCTCGACCGGGTTGGTCCGAGCGAGGCAGAGACGAGCCGGGACTTCTTCCTGCGCACCGTCGCGCTGGAGAAGTCCTTCTTCGATTCGGCCTATGACGAAGCCTGAGCGGCAGGCCTTCGACCCGACACAGGCGTGACAGGCGCAAGCCTTTCTGCCACAAGCACAATCGAGAGACGGGGGCGTTCGCTGCAAGGCGGGCTGAGAAGCACCCTTCGAACCTGAACCAGATCATGCTGGCGGAGGGAGTCGCTCGGGGCAGCCTCGTCAGCGCTTTTCC